>Ga0302235_10001550_pt1 | contig 17100 bp, 16 predicted proteins | sample II_Palsa_N3_3_FD_193577 | JGI IMG/M metagenome (GOLD analysis project Ga0302235, IMG submission 193577) | Peat permafrost microbial communities from Stordalen Mire near Abisko, Sweden - II_Palsa_N3_3 | ecosystem: Environmental > Terrestrial > Soil > Palsa > Peat permafrost | place: Sweden... | reverse complement strand
GGCACCGACCACGCCAGCCACAAAGAGCAGGCCAGCATGATCCGCCGGTACATCATCTGGCGCAACAACCACGCCTACGACGAACGACTGCGCCGCATCGTCGACCGGGCAAACCAGCGTAAGAGGTGGGACTGTCCCCGCAACGGTGTTTCCGGCCCGATCACGCCGGGCTTGATGGCCTGGCGGGAAAGGTGCCGTGATGACCGCGACACTGGATGATGTGACTGCGAGGAAGAAGAAGCCGGAGCCGACCGCTGAAGAGGCGGCCGCTACCGAGCTGGTGCGCCGGGCCCGGGAGCAGGGCCTGTCTCTGACCGGCCCTGATGGGCTGCTGAAGCAGCTCACCAAGACGGTGCTGGAGACGGCGCTGAACGAGGAGATTACCGAGCACCTGGGGCATGAGAGGCACGCGCCGGCCGGAAGTGAGACCGGGAACGTGCGGAACGGCACCCGGGCCAAGACGGTGCTGACCGAGGCCACCGGCCAGGTGCAGATCGACGTGCCACGGGACAGGGCCGGGACGTTCGAGCCGCAGATCGTCAAGAAGCGGCAGCGGCGGCTGACCGGGGTCGATGAGATCGTGCTGTCGCTGTATGCCAAGGGCCTGACCACCGGGGAGATCAGCGCGCACTTCGCGGAGATCTACGGCGCGTCAGTGTCGAAGGAGACGATCTCCCGGATCACCGACAAGGTGGTTGAGGAGATGCAGGCCTGGGCCAGCCGGCCGCTCGATGAGGTCTACGCCGCCGTCTTCATCGACGCGATTGTGGTCAAGGTCCGGGATGGGCAGGTGGCTAACCGGCCCATCTACGCGGCGATCGGCGTCACCCTCGGCGGCGAGAAGGACATCCTGGGGCTGTGGGCCGGGACCGGCGGGGAGGGCGCCAAGTTCTGGATGAGTGTGCTGCTGGACATGAAGAACCGCGGGGTGCGGGACGTATTCTTCCTGGTCTGCGACGGCCTCAAAGGGCTGCCCGAGGTGGTGGGCAACGTGTGGCCGCTGACGGTCGTGCAGACCTGCATCATCCACCTCATCCGCAACACCTTCCGGCTGGCCTCCAAGCGGGACTGGGATGGGCTCAAACGCGACCTCAAGCCCATCTATACCGCGGTGAACGCGACTGCGGCCCGGGCCGCACTCGATGACCTGGCCGAGAAGTGGGGCACCCGCTACAGCGCGATCATCCGGCTGTGGGAGAACGCCTGGGAACAGTTCATCCCGTTCCTGGACTACGACGTGGAGATCCGCACGGTGCTGTGCAGCACCAACGCGATCGAGTCCCTCAACGCCCGGTACCGGCGGGCGATTAAGGCCAGAGGCCATTTCCCCACCGAGCAGGCGGCACTAAAGTGCCTATACCTGGTCACCCGGTCCCTGGACCCGACCGGGACCGGCCGCACCAAGTGGGCCGTGCGCTGGAAGCCCGCTCTGAATGCGTTCGCCATCACCTTCGGTGACCGGTTCCCGGCCGCCGAGGCGTACTAACTGAAGACGCCGGAAACACCGTTAGCGAGATAGACCCTAAGAGGTGGCGTGTCAAGCAGTGGCGAGTAGTTTTTGCACCATTTTGTGACTGACGTCGTGACCTGGAGGTTTTTGCTACGGGTTGGTGCTGCTCGGCCTGGCTGCCGCGAGCGTCGGGCCCTTGAGGGCCGGGCTGAGGGCATGCTGAGGTTCCGCGCCGGGGACGATGGTCGTGTCAGGGCGCGGCTCGGGTGCCTGTCACCCGGGTCTTCTCGCGCGACGTAGTACAAGCGGGCTCGGCCCGCCGCACGCTGCGGCAGGCCTGCCCCGACAGCGTTCAACCGGGCTGGTGAGAAGAGCCGGGCGGCTGGGGGACAGCTGCCCAGGGTTTGCCGCGAGGTTGGTCCTCAACGTAGCTGCGGGCTCGCTGTCCCCCTTCCTCAGGAGGAAGGTCTGGGGCACCCGGCGGGTGCAGGAAAGCGCTGGTCAGGCTGCCTCCGGCTGGTTACGGGCGGGGTGCTGGCAGGTACCGCCGGCCGCAGCCGCGGGATCCCAGCTGGTGTCGTGGACGACCATGGAGTAGATCCAGCGCAGCAGCGAGGCGGCGCACGCGACCCGGGCGGTGGCGTGCCGTGCCCTGGCTGCGGCCGCCGCCGCCGTGGCCGGCTGCGGCCGGGTACCGTTGTGCGCGCCGGCCGCCTGCACGGCAGCGTCGGCGGCGCGGGTCAGCGCCTGGTATTTGGCCGCCATCACCGGGTTGAACCGCAGCATCGGCCATACCGCGCGCCATACGGCCAGCCGCAGGCCGGGCCGGCCGCGGCGGGAGATGTGCGCCTGGCCGGACAAGGCGCCCGAGGCGTTGTCTGACGGGGCCAGCCCGGCGTGCTTGACCAGGGAGGAGGAGCTGTCATACCGGCGCGGGTCGCCGGTCTCGGCCAAGATCGCCGCCGCACCGACGGCGGTCAGCCCAGGGATGTCCCCCAGCCGGGACAGGCCGAGCTCGCCCAGCACGCACGCCATGTCAGCCTCCGCCGCCCGCAGCTGGGCCCGGGTGCGCTGCAGGTCGCCCAGCTCGTCGGCGACCCGGCGGAGCAGGCCGCGGCGGCAGGAGACGACCACCCCCTCGGTGTCGGTCAGCCCGGCGAAGACCGCGGCGCAGATCCTGGCGCAGGCCCGCCGCGCGCCCCAGGAGTGTGTCAGATATTTTGTGCGCGGGGGCTTTTCGCTGTCCGGTTCCGGGAGTTTATCCCTAACCGTTTTCTCGCGCTATCTGATGCCGTGCTGCCCGGTTTATCCCGCGGTTCCGCGGAACCGGACTTTCCGTGCCGTTCCGGGGCTGATGCTGCGTGTCCCGGTTTTCCCGGCGTCTTGTGCTGTTGCGGGTGCCTGCTGCCTGATCCTCCGGGGATCGTATGGCGAGCCATTCCCGTCTGTCATTAAATATAGCAGACGGTAATGACGCGGGCGGGGTGACACGCGCGTGCCCTTTTCCTCTTTTTATTTCTCAAGGTGCGTGCGGCGGTGCCGCGTCCCGGGCGGGTGCCCGGGGTCAGGGGTGCAGGATGCCGGTGTGCTGCCCGATCGCGTCGTCCAGGTCGGCGGCAGCGACGGCCAGGGCGATGTGCAGGTCTTCCAGCCCATCCCGGTCGGGGGCGGCCTCCGCGCAGGCGGCCTCGGCGGCTGGCTGCCCGGCCAGCGCCCCGGTTACCGCGGCCGCGTCGGCGAGCAGGCCGGCGATCTCCTCGGCGTCGATGGCGTCGAGCGGGACGCTCCCGGCACGCGCCCCGTTGCCCGGTAGCGGCATCCTGCACCCCCGTTCTGCTCAGCCGCGATCGGCGAACCGGTCCGGCCAGGTGGCCACTACCTCGCCCCAGGCCTCGCGCCAGCCCTGGGTGACGTGGCCCTCGATCAGCCGCGGCACCGCGTCCCGCTGCGCCTTGGGCTTGCCGGCCTGCTTCGCGCGCTGCCCGGCCCTTTTCTCCTCCGCATCGAGGATAGCCAGCCACAGCGTCTTGGCCACCGAATCGTCGTTCGGGAACTGCGTGCGGGTCTTGAGCACCTTCCGCATTTCCCGGTTGAACGATTCGATCGCGTTCGTCGTGTAAAGCACCTTCCGCAGCGCCGGCCGGTATTCCAGGAACGGGATGAACCGGTCCCACGCCCTTTCCCGCACCGCGACCGCGGCCGGGTATTTCTTCCCCAGCGCCGTGCCGGAGAAATCCGCCAGCGCCGCATAAGCCGCGTCCGCGTCGCAGGCGGTGTAAATGGCCTTCAGCCCGGCGGCCATCGCCTTGCGGTCGCCGTAGGACGCATACCCCAGGCTGCGTCGGATCAGGTGAACAACGCAGGTCTGCACCGTCGTGTCCGGCCACGTGCCGGTGATCTCGTCCCCGAGGCCGCTCAGCCCGTCGCAGCAGACGAACAGGACCTCCTCCAGGCCCCGGTTGCGCAGCTGGGCCAGCGCCTGCGCCCACGCCTTGGCACCCTCGGACGGGGCGACCCAGATACCCAGCACCCGCTTGGCCCCGTCATCGTCGATGCCGACCGCGATGTTTACCGCCTTGTTCCGCACCGCCGCCCCGTCCCGCACCTTCGCGACCAGCGCGTCGATGTAGATGACCGGGTAGAACGGCTCCAGCGGCCGGTGCTGCCATTCGCGCATCTGCTCCAGCGCCGCGTCCGTGACCCGGGAGATCGTGTCCGGCGACAGGTCCACGTCCGCCGTCTGCCGCACGTGCCGGGCGATGTCCCGCACGCTCATCCCCTTGGCATACAGCGAGATGATCACCGCGTTCAGCCCGTCGCTGCGGGTGGCCTGCTTGGGCACCAGCGCCGGGGCGAACGTCCCGTCCCGGTCCCGCGGCACGGCCAGCCGCACCGGCCCAACCTCGGTGTGCAGCGTCTTGGTGCTCGAGCCGTTCCGCCGGTTCCCCGCACCGTCACCGTTCTCCAGGTGCGCGTCCAGCTCCGCGGCCAGGCCCGCCTGCAGCACCTGCCCGATCACCCCCGTCAAAAGCCCGCCCGGCCCCGTCAGCACCGCCGGCTCCCCGGACCTGGCCCGCTCCGCCAGCTGCCCCGCCAGCTGAGCCACCACCTCCTCCGGCAGCACCAGGCCCCCGGCCGCGTCACCGCCGCCCGGATCCCCCGCGCAAATTCCCGCCGCGGGGTCCTCGACTTCGGCCCCCGCACTCTCTAGCATGGTCATCTTGCCCTCCCCGTGGTTCAGGCCACCCCCTGTGACCTGCGGAAACGCTCCTGTCTACCACCCCTCCGCACAAAATTTCTGACAGACTCCGCCAGGGACCCGAACGCGACGACACCCGCCGACATCCAGGCACTCCGCGACACCGGCCTCGATGACGGGCAGATCTTCGCCATCACCGCCTTCGTCGCCCTTCGCCTGGCGTTCTCCACGATCAACGATGCCCTCGGCGCTCAGCCCGATGCGCAGCTCGCCCGGTCCCTGCCCCGCGAAGTGCGCGAGGCCGTGACCTACGGCCGGCCGGTAGCTCAAGAGTCGGCTATCTAGACCGCGGGACGTGCTGGGTCACGCCTGGTCAGGCACTCGATCGCGCCCTGATAGGTCGGCCCGGCGACGAGCAGCCAGGCGCCGAGAAAGCCCGCCCAAGCGATCACCTGGTTCATGGCGGCCAGCCTGCCATCCGGCCTGCTTCCGGCCGGCAGCGGAGCGCCGCTCCGGCGGCCGCCGGAGCCCGCCAGGCCACCTGCCCGCAAGGCCACGCCAGCAGCTCCTGGAACCCAGTCGCCCAGCGCGGCACCAGCACAATCGTGATCACCTTCGCGAAGGGAACCTGTGGGCCCTGCCCCGTCCGGGCCCAGTGCACCACCTCGGCGGCCGGGCGCCGCCAGCTCACCGTGCACCCCCGCGACGTCTGCCAAGCCCAGTTCGCCGCCCGGGCCACCCAGGCCACGGCAGACTTCCAGGCCAGATACGCATTACGCGCCGGTGTCGAGGGCACCATCCGCCAGGGCGTGGCCGTCACCGGCATGCGGCACGCTCGCTACCGCGGACTGGCCAGGACCCGCCTAGAGCACACCAACGCGGCGGTCGCGCTCAACCTGATCCGGCTGCACGCCTGGTGGAACGGCCACCCGCTGGACCGGACCCGCACCAGCCACCTCGCCCGCCTCGAACTCGCCCTGGCCTCATGAACACGAATTAACCACCAGGGTCAACGATGGCATCAAAACCGGGGGAGCACAGAACTCCCGGGACAAAGGCGCGCCGTGATGGCGTGCCTTCAGCCAGGGGGCGGCCTTCGTGCTGCCCTGCCGGTGCCCGGTGTAGAGGTGGCGTGAGCTTGTCGCGGGCGCTGGCATGGAACAGGAGAACCTGTCGCCAGCTCATCCTTCTTGGTCGCGGAGGCGGGCATCCGCCAGGTGCCGGTCCTTGCCGCGTACCGCTTGCCCCACGAGTCGTCCAGCTGATTGGCCAGCTCAGCGCGGCGCGGCCACCGCCAGGGCCTCCAGGCATGCCCCGGCACGCTGCGGCTGGACAGACATCACGGGCTCCATCCTGCGGCCGAGACGAGGGGGAAGTCGACGGCAGCCCGATCACGCAGAAACGCAAGATCCAAAACGGGTGCGCCACGCTACGTGTACCCAGATTCCTCACGAAATTAGCCAGCAGGGTCGGGTCGGAGCAGGCCCCAAAACAGCAAGAATCTGAGGCACTGCGAATCGCCCTGTTGGCCCGGTGCCACGCCGCGGGAGCCGTTATGGATAAATTATTCCAAACGGCTTACGCGCAGTGACGCGCTGACTCTGGCGCTCGACTCGGCCGTAGACGAAATGTTGCGCCATTTAATGGTCCGTAGATGCGACTGGAGTCCCGTGAAATCGAACGTCAAGCCTGCCGAAGAGATGACCGGGACAGGGACCGGCCAGGGTGGCGGCGCCACTGGTGACGAGTCGAACGAGCCGCCGCCTCCGCACCCTAATTGCCTCGCGGACCACGACCTGCACGTGTGGGACTGGGCTCTTCCTCCGTCCCGCAGCTACCTGGTGTGCTCGTCCGCCCGTTCGGGGAGCACGTGGCTCTGTGAGGAGCTGTCGTGGCGGGGTCTGGGCGACCCGCTGGAGTACCTGAACCCTGCGTACGTGAGGTTCTTCGCCTGGCTGTGGGGATGCGCCAACGTGGCACAGTACCGGCTCATGCTGTGGCGCACCCGGACGACGGCCGAGGGTTTTTTCGGGATGAAGATCCTGGGCATGCACTTCTTCGACCTCATCGAGGAGCTCTTCGTTCCGCTCGTTGACGGCGAACCGCCCTCGGAGCCGGACGAGCGGCGGCGGCTGTACGTCGAGAAGATCCTTCCCGGCTGCTCCTATGTGTGGCTGCGCCGCAGCGACAAGGTGCGCCAGGCCGTCTCCTGGTGGGTGGCCGACAAGACTGAGGTGTGGATGCAGCTCGCGCCTGTGGACCGGCGCGCGCTCGACCTCATCGAGTTCGATTTCGACGCCATCGACTTGAAGCGCCAGATGTGCGAGCGGGAGGACCGGCAGTGGGCGCGGTTCTTCGAACAGAACGGCATCGAGCCGTTCGAGCTCGTGTACGAGGACCTCGAAAAGGAACCGGAGCTTCTGCTGGCATCGCTCGCCTCGCACCTCGGCGGCCATCCCGGGATCGGTCGGCCACGGCCAGAGAGGCGAATCCACGTCCAGCGGAATGCCGCCACCGAGGAGCTCGTGGCCCGTTACCGGGCCGAACACAGAAGGAAAACGGTACTCCAGGAGACCCACGATTAGAAATGGCAATCGAAGCTAGCGCAGCCGCGTAGAACGCATAACAGTATCGACCCATAAACAGCATCAGAAGAGGACCGGATACGCAGAGGCCGCAAAACCGGAAAGAGGGACATCGGAAAAGACCTCGCACGAAAAATGACCGATGTTTGGACCGGCGCGAGCCGGGAACTGGTGATCTGGAGGAGAAGAAGGAATTGACATAAGGGGCGATCATGGCTGTTGGAGAAAGCGCGAGCAAAATCATTACTGCCGTAGTAAATGATGCCAAACTCCGCGATAAGCTCATCGCGGCACCCGAGTCGCAGCGTCGTCAGATTCTTGATGAGGCCGGTCTGACCGAGGGCCTGTCCGACGAGGACTACGCCGAGCTACGCCGGCTCAGCACCAACCCGGTGGCGCTCAACGAACAGCTCCTCGAGCGGGTGACCGGCGGTGACACCGCGACGAGCGTCGGCGGCGCGCTGGCGGGTGCGGACGCGGTCCCCACGGCCAACGCCGGAGGTGCCACTATCGCCGGCGACGTCGTCGCGGGCGCCAGCGGGGCGGTCGTGACCACCGGCATGGGGGCCGCCGCCATCGGGGTGGTGGTCGGCGGTGCCGCATTTGGCTTCTGACGCCAACCCCAGCGTTGATCATCGGGCTGTAAGCGCCACCTTGTCACCGCTTCTCTTTCGCGGACGTCCACAGTCGAGCCCGAAGGCGTACCTGGGCACGACTCAGCGGGCATGTTCTCCCGAGGACACCCTGGCCCGCATCGAACCACTGCTCCACGCGGCGGAGATCACGCGCTGTGCCGACATCACCGGGCTCGACCGGGTCGGGATCCCGGTGACTTTGGCCGTCCGCCCGAACGCCCGCCTCATCGTGGGTGCCACCGGCAAGGGCACCACCCTTGTGCACGCCCAGGTCTCGGGGCTGATGGAAGCACTCGAGGTCCACCATGCCGAGTACGCCGAGGGTGCCGACCTCGGCGTGGTCATGGCCACCTACGACGAGCTGTCCGCGAGCGGTGCCGACATCGTTACCCCGGGAGAGCTGCCCATCGCCCGTTACGGCACCTTCGATACCGGCTGGACGATGGCCTGGGCCTGGGGGTTCGATCTGGTTCGCCAGGCCGAGGCACCGGTGCCCTACCTCTATGTGCACATGGCACGCGACTACGTTCCGAACCAGGTGGCCCGGCTACCGTTCGCCCAGTTCATCGCCGGGTCGAACGGCCTCGCCTCCGGTAACACGCTGCTGGAGGCCATTGCCGCCGGGCTATACGAGGTGATCGAACGCGACGGGATCGCTGTGTGGGACCAGGCTTCCCGGCACCAGGTCTCGCCGCCCCCGGTCGACCTCGACGGGGCCGACATCTCACCTGTGATCGGTGACCTGGTGGATCGCTGCCGATCGGCCGGCCTCGAACCGCATGTCATGGACATCACCACCGACCTGGGTGTTCCCACTTACTCCGCCGTGCTGCTCGAGTCCCTCGGTGGGGGATTCAATCAGCCCGCGGGCGGATTCGGCGCTCATCTCGACCCGGAGGTTGCCATGATCCGGGCTCTCACCGAGGCGGCCCAGTCGAGAGTTGTGATCATCGCCGGTTCCCGTGACGACGTTTTCAGGGCCGACCGGAACCGCCGTGGCCCGCGCCTGCTCGTTCCCGGAGGAGCACCTGCTCCCACCCGGGCATCCCTCGCCACCCACACATTCGAAGGCGACCTGCGGGTGCTGTTCGGCCTGCTCGAAGCGCGCGGACTCGACAGGGTGATCGTGACCGACCTCAGGCGCGAGCCGTTCAACCTTGACGTGGTGAAGGTCTGGGTTCCCGGTCTGGAGGAGTACTGCCTGGTCTCCCAGTACCGCCCGGGCGTCCGCGCCGGTGCGTGGACGGGGCACGTCGATCGGGTAGCGAGCGTCGCGTGAGAACTGTGGTGTTCCTCGGGCCGAGCCTTCCCGCAGACCGCGCTCGCGGCATCCTTCCCGGCGCTGTGTACCTGCCGCCGGCTGGCCAGGCCGACGTGGTTTCTGCCCTGCGCCGGTATGAGCCCGATGTGATCGCCCTCATCGACGGCACCTTCCTGCAGACCCTGGCGGTGTGGCACAAGGAGATCCTGTACGCGCTCGACCAGGGTGTCGCTGTCTACGGAGCTTCGAGCATGGGGGCACTGCGGGCCAGTGAGTGCGCCCGATTCGGCATGGTCGGCGTCGGCCGCATCTTCGCCGACTACGCGTCCGGGGTACTGACCGACGACGACGAGGTGGCGCTGGCCTACGGCGACGCCGATGACGGCTGGCGGCCGCACTCCGAACCGATGGTGAACATCCGGTCGACGCTCCAGGCCGCCGTGGCCGCTGGAGCGCTGACCACCGATAGCGAAGGCCGCGTCGTGGCCGCCGGAAAGAGCCTGTACTTCCCGGATCGTACGTGGCCGTCGGTCCTCGCCACAGCCGTGAAGGCGGGGCTCAGCCCTTCGATCGCCGACCGCGCCGCCGCCTTCGTCGCCGACCACCGAGTCGACCAGAAGGCGGCTGACGCAGAAGAGCTCCTGGGGCTGATCGCCACCCTCGACGGCGGGTCGGCGCCGTGCGCGCCGGCCGGATGGGTGTTCAATGACAGCCGCCCCTCGCGCGGGTTGCGCGGTCGCGACCTTCACGTAGGACGCGACCCCGGCGAGGTGCCGCTGGAGACCATCGCCCGCCATGTGATGCTGCACCGGCCGGGCTCGACCGATCTGCTCGAGCGGGGCTGCGCCCGGGACCTGCAGCTGACCATGGCCGGCATGCTCGGCATGGAGGTGGCCGAGGAAGAGGTGTCAGCCGAGACCGACCGGTTCCGGCTCCGCCGCGGACTGCTCTGCGAAGCCGATCTCGATGCCTACCTCGAGCGCAACGACCTTACCTCGGCCGAGTTGATCGAACTCATGCGCCAGCTGGCCATGCTGCGGCGCCTGCGCGCCTGGCTGCGTGTGCGCCGCTACCGCCTCGGCCTCGGCAGTCTCCTCCTCGACGAGCTGCGGCTCCTCGACAACTACGCCCCGTGGGCCGACCGCGCCGCGACCCAGGAAGCGTTCCTGGAGTCCGCCGGCGAACCCGCCGACCTCGATCCCCTGAGGGACCTCATCTGTGAGCAGATGGCCGCCACGGCGTGGCAGCCTGACTGCGCCATCGCGACCTGGGCGGAGGAGGCCGGCTTCGGCGACGTCTACCAGGTCCACGCGGCGCTGGCCCGGGCGCGCGCGGTGCGCCGCCACCTCTCGGCGATCTCCGCCGATGAGAACCTCTGGGCGGCGTTTGGCTGCGCGATCCGGTGAACCCGATCCCTGAACCAGCCGAACCGGGCCAGCCGGCACCGAGGGCACGAATGGCACAGCCGCCACGCAGAACGGCCGGCTTGAGCTCGCTGGTCCGCGTCGTCGTCCCCCGGTACTGGGTCGCGCTGCTGGCCCTGGCCGTGTTCTTGGGGGGCATCGTGGTCTGGAGCATCTTCGGATCGATCGAGCAGCGCGTGTACGGCGACGCCGTGCTCATCCCGGGTGGTTCGGTGGTCCAGCTCCACGTCCCGGCTCCATGCGTGTTGCAGACCTACGCCGTCGCGGTCGGTGACCAGGTCGCCAAAGGACAGGCCGTGGCCATCGTCTTGACCTCCAGCGGTGCCTCCGTTCCGCTGGCCGCCCCTCAGGCCGGTCAGATCAGTGGCCTTAGCGCCTCACCCGGCGAAGCGCTGCAGACCGGGGAGGTCGTCGCCCTGCTCGCGAGCCCGACGGCGCCGCTGGAGGCCGTGGGAACGCTGCCAGCAGCGGAGACGAACGCCGTGACGGCCGGTGACAGCGTACGGGTGACGCCGACGGGACTCAACGGCGACGGCTCCGAGACCATCTCGGGCACAGTGGCCTCGATCTCGGCACTGCCGGTGTCGGCGCCGCAGCTTGCCGCGACCATCGGGAGCCAGAGCCTGGCCGCTTCGCTCACCGCCGGCGGTCCGGCCAACAGCGTGACGGTGACGCTGGAGCACTCGGACAAGAAGGGATCCGGCTATTCGGTGTCGAACGCTCACGGACAGAGCCTCCAGCTGAAGTTCGGCATGTCGATCCAGCTGCAGGTGGTCACGTCGAGCGAGCATCCGATCGAGAAAGTCCTCAAGTGAAACGGAAGGCCACGCTTGACAGCACGATCTGGAAGTGCCCGACGCGCCTCCAGATGGAGGCCGTGGAGTGCGGGGCTGCGGCCCTGGCCATGATCCTGGCCCACTTCGGGCGCGACGTCCCGCTCACCGAGCTCCGCGAGCAGCTCGGAGTGAGCCGCAGCGGGAGCTCAGCCGCGGCGATCCTGCGCGGGGCCCGGCACTACGGGCTCGACGGCCAGGGCCTCAGCGTCGATGCCACCGGCCTCCGCCGACTGCGCGGGCCTGTTATCGCCTTCTGGAACAACAACCACTTCGTCGTGGTCGAGGGCCATCGGCGGGGCCGATGGCTGGTGAACAACCCGGCGCTGGGCGGTGCCTGGGTGAGCGACGAAGAGTTCGAGCACTCCTTCAGCAGAGTCGTGATCACCTTTGAACGGACCGACGGGTTCGTGGAGGCCCACACCAGGACCGTCGACTACCTTCGGAAGCTGGGTCGGCCGCTGACCGGCTCCCGCTCCGCCGTTTTGTTCGCCATCTCCGCCGGCTTCGCCGAGGTCGTCCCCACCCTCGTCCTGTCCTTCCTGGCGGGCGTCTTCGTCAGCCAGATACTGGGCGCGGAGGACACCTCCCTGCTGGGCGGCCTGGTCACGTTGATGGTGGTGATGGCCGTCATCTCGACCGCGCTCGCCTACCTGAAACGCGCCGTCTTTATCCGGCTCGAGATCACGCTGACCATGAAGCTCGAGATGGCCTACCTCCGGCATCTCCTGCGCCTCCCGGTCACCTATTTCACCGAGCGCGGAGCCGGTCAGCTCACTAGCCGCATGGCCGTCAACCGCAGCATCGCCGGTCTCCTCGCCGGCCAGGTGGCCACCGCACTGCTGAGCTGCCTGACGGCGTTGGTCTATGGCGCGGTCCTGGTCCTCCTGCAGCCTGCGCTGGCCGGCGTGGTCGCGGTGCTCGCCGTCGCCGAAGTCGTCCTGCTGAAGACAACCGCGGCCCTTCGAACCAGCCGGGCGCAACAGTCCCTGCAGATGCAGATGGCCTTCGGGGGCATCTCACTGAACGGACTGCGATCGATCGAGATGCTCAAAGCGAGAGGAGCAGAGGATGAGTTCTTCCAGACCTGGGTCGCGAGCCAGACCGGCCTGATCAACGCAAAACAGCGCTTCGGGGTGCCGGTCACCGTCATGGCCAGCAGCCGGTCCCTGCTGAAGATGGCCGAGAACCTGACCGTCCTGGTGCTCGGAGGACTCCTCGTCCTCGACGGTCGCATGACCGTCGGCGCCCTGGTGACCTTCTCCCTGCTGACTTCCCACTTCCTGGCCCCGATCGTCAACCTGAGCCGGGTGGCCGGCATCCTTCAGACCAGCCGAGCTGCCGTCGACCAGCTCGGAGATGTCCTCGACCACCCGATCGACCCTGAGGTGGTGGACCGTCCGCTCGACCAACTGGACCAGCTCGAGACCCGTGGAACTCGCGTCCGGCAGCTCTCGGGACTGCTGGAGGTGAAGGACGTGACCTTCGGCTACGACCGCGACAGACCCCCCCTCATCGAACGGTTGAGCTTCACACTGCCAGCCGGCGGCCGGGTAGCGCTGGTAGGCCGATCGGGTTGCGGGAAGTCCACCATCGCGAACCTCGTCGCCGGCCTGTACGCCCCCTGGAGCGGGGAGATCCTCTTCGACGGGCATCCGCGAGACGACCTGGCCCGTGCGGTGCTCACCTCGTCCGTGGCCAAAGTCGATCCCGACTTCGTGCTCTTCAGCGGCACAGTGCGGGACGACCTGCGGTTCTGGGACCCCAGCGTCGACGAGAGCCGTTTGGTGGCCGCCGCACGGGACGCGTCCATCCATGACGAGATCGTCCGGCGCCCCGGGGGATACGGCGCACGGGTGGCCGAGTACGGGCAGAACTTCAGCGGTGGCGAGGCACAACGGATCGAGATCGCACGGTCGCTGACCACGAACCCGACGCTGCTGATCCTCGACGAGGCCACCAGCGCCCTCGACCCGGAGACAGAGCAGCAGATCGACCTCGCGCTCCGGCGGCGAGGCCTGAGCTGCCTGGTCATCGCCCATCGCCTCTCGACCATCCGCGACTGCGACGAGATCATCGTGCTCGACAAGGGAAGAGTCATCCAAAGAGGCACCCATGACCAGCTCATTGCCGTCGAGGGTGAGTACCGGACCCTGGTCGGCGAGGCATGACACTACTCGATCCGCCTGCGGGCCCGATTCCCGTCGACCACCACCGCCCCCTCCCCCTGGCGGGTCAGGTCTGGTGGCGGGTGGAGACCGGCGAGCTCGAAGTGTTCGACCGGGTGCCCACCGGCGACGGCGCCGAGAGCGCCCCCGTGCACTCCTACTCGGTCCGGGCGGGAGCATTCCTGTCACCGCCCGGACCGGCGGCCACAGTGACCGGCCTTCCCGGAACGACGGTCTGCCCCGCCAGCGCCGACCAGCTCGCGGCCGCCATCGATGCCGGTTGCCCCGGTGGCCTGCGTGAAGGTTTGGAACGGGGCGCTGTGGGGTTCTTCGGCGGTGTCGCCGATCTCTCGCGCGCCGGTGGGCAGGCGAAACTGCTCGACCCGGACCGGAGAATGGTGCTGGCCGATGGGGAGCCGGCTGCGGCACCAGGGCCGGTCTCGTGGTTCCGGGTCGCCAGCGGGAGCTGCCATCTGGCCGGCCTCCCCAGCGCCCCGCCGATCGTGGCGTCGGCGGCCGTAATCCCCCTGGTGTCCCCTGCGGTGATCGTCGCCGAGGGTCCCTGCGAGCTCGAGCTGGTCGACTTCAACACCCAGACCGGGGCAAACATCGTCGCCGGCCTCGAGCACCTGGTCGAGGCACTCCGTCAGGCCGAGGCCGCGGCGGCGGTGGCGACCCGAGCGAGGTCGGACTCGGTGATCAGCCGGAGCGCGGGTGTGGAGCAGTTCGCCGGCGACGATGCCGCTCGCCTGCTGTCGACGGCGCTCCCCCACAACCGCGCTACGGAGGCCGCGGCCGTCGTCCTCGACGACCTCGCCGTGGCCCTCGAGTCGATCGGCACTGCCCTGGGCGTGACCCTGACCGCACCGCCGCTGCCGGACGCCGAGCCGCGTCAGCTGGTGCTGGCGGCAGCGGCCGAGGTCCAGGTCCGCTGCCAGCTCGTCCACCTCGAAGGCAGGTGGTGGAAGGCCACGGCCGGCCCCATGATCGCGTTCCGGCGTGCCGGCCTGACACCGGTGGCCATCGTGGCGGCATCATCCCGCCGATGGGTATGGACGGACCCCTTCACCGGTCGGCAGCGCCGGGGGGACCGGGCCTTCGCCGAGACTCTCGACCCGGTGGCAGTGGGTTTCGTGAGGCCCCTGCCCTCCGGCCGGGTGGGTTTCGGTGCCATTGCCCGCCTGGTATACGGCCAAACGCGCCGCTCGCTGTGGGGGGCCGCGGCCGTAGGTCTTCTCGGAGCGATGATGGCCCTCGTCACGCCGGTCGCGACCCAGATCGTGTTCGGTGACGTCTTCCCCAGCGGGCGGGCCAGCCTGCTGTTCGCCGTGGCGGGCCTGGTAGCCGGTGCCGGGCTGGCCAGCATCGTGCTCGACTTCACCCGGAACATGGCCTCCCTGCGCATCGGGGGGACCGTCGAGTCGACGCTGCTCCCTGCGGTCTGGGACCGGCTACTGCGGGTGTCCCCGTCGTTCTTCCGCCGCTACGAGGTCGGCGACCTCCAGAGCCGCCTGACCGGCATCATCACCGCCAGCACCACCCTGTCGGCCGGCGTGGCGCTGGTACTCGCTTCCGCCTTCTCGACGGTGAGCTTCGTGGTCATGTTCCTCTACAGCCCCGTCCTGAGCCTAGTGGCAGCCGTAGGGTCGGTGATCTTCCTCGGACTGCTCGTACCCCTCACGGTGGTGCGGGTCCAGCGGGTCCTGCGGGTCCTGAACTTCCAGGGCAAGGTCAGGGCCACCGAGTTCCAGCTTCTCCAGGGCGTCCCCCGGTTGCGGGTCGCCGGTGCCGAGGGGCGCGCTCTCCATGCGTGGGCCAGGGACGAGTCGAACGAGATGGGCGCCAGCTGGCGTGTCGGCCGCATCACCCTGTGGGAGACCATCGTCGCCACAGCCATGCCCACGCTCATACTGGCGGTGATCTACCTGATCGCCGGGGGCGAAGGCTTGAACCCTGGTACCTTCATGGGCTTCGCCACCGCGCTCGGCCTTTTCTCGGGAGCCTTCACCGCTCTTTATCAGGATCTCGACCCGTTGCTGCGGCTGCGGCCGCTCTACCAACGGATCAAGCCTCTGCTCGTCGAGCCGGTGGAGGACGATGAGACGGCCACGGACCCGGGGGTCTTGACCGGCAGGGTCGCGCTGGAGAACGTGAGCTTCCGCTACGATGCCGACGGCCCGGTCGTCCTCGACGGCGTGAGCCTCGAGGCGAACCCCGGAGAGTTTGTGGCCGTCGTGGGGCCGTCGGGTTCTGGCAAGTCGACCGTCGTTCGCATCATGCTCGGCTTCGAGGTTCCCGAATCCGGACAGGTGCTCTACGACGGAAAGGACCTGGCCAAGCTGCGCAAAGCCTCGATCAGGCAGCAGCTCGGCACGGTGCTCCAGCGCACGACCGTCTCGCCCGACACCATCCTCAACGCGATCCTGGGTTCCAGCGACGCCCCGCCTGCGACCGCCTGGCGGGCTGCTGAGGCTGCTGGGATCGCCGATGACATCAGGGCGCTGCCCATGAAGATGCAGACGATGATCGCTCCGGGCAGCCCGGTGTTTTCCACCGGCCAGCTCCAGCGCATCGCCATCGCCCGGGCCATCGCCTCGGACCCGAAGATAGTGTTGCTCGACGAGGCCACCAGCGCACTCGACAACACCACGCAGGCGGCCGCCGCCAGAGCGCTCGGCCGCCTCCAGGCCACCCGTGTGGTGGTCGCCCACCGCCTCAGCACCATCCGCGACGCCGACCGCATCTACGTGCTCGACCGCGGCCGGGTGGTGCAGGTCGGCACCTACCGATCCCTCACCGCCGAGCCGGGCTTGTTCTGCGACCTGGTGGCCCGCCAGCGGGTCGACTCCCCGGGCCTGGACTCGGCCCGCAGGGTGCATACCCGGCGCTCGGCCTAACGGGTCGCGCGGGCACGCTAAGGGCCCATCGTTCAGGTTACCGCGCCAAGATCAGTTCGCGTGGAAAGGACCAGAGGTGGACGTGTATCCGGCTCTCACCCACCGCGCAGGCAAGGCTGCACCCGGGTGGCTCGAGGACGCATCCGGCCTCAAGCCCCTGGTCTTCAACGAGGACGACGCTGCCTGTAGTGATCGGGGTGACCGTGTCCCGCTCGAAAAATGGGATCCGCCTGGTGGCCTGCGAGTCTTCGGGGTGTCAGGCGGCGCGTGAGTATTCGTTGATCAGGCCGCCCAGGACGGGTTTTCGGAGGATCCGTTCGCGGTCGAGGTCGGCAACGCTGAGGTGATCACCGTCGTGCTCGCCATCGGGGACGCGCTGGGCGATGCCCTGGTGGGGCCGGGCCGTGTTGTAGTGCACCTGGTATTCGGCCAGCACGGTGCGCAGATACGCTTCACCGAGAATTAGCACGCGGTCGAGGAGCTCTCGGCGCAGGGTGCCGACGAGCCGCTCGCAGATCGCGTTCATGCGCGGCGCCCGGACAGCGGTGCGCACGATCCTGGTACCGGCGGCCTGGAAGATGGCGTCGAAGGATGGCGTGAAGTTCGATCCGCGGTCGCGGACTAGGAACTTAATGTCCTCGAACCGCT
>Ga0302235_10001542_pt1 | contig 17161 bp, 17 predicted proteins | sample II_Palsa_N3_3_FD_193577 | JGI IMG/M metagenome (GOLD analysis project Ga0302235, IMG submission 193577) | Peat permafrost microbial communities from Stordalen Mire near Abisko, Sweden - II_Palsa_N3_3 | ecosystem: Environmental > Terrestrial > Soil > Palsa > Peat permafrost | place: Sweden... | reverse complement strand
GCGTCAGGAGCCCGGCTGGCTGTCCATCATAAGGTACCCGTCACACCCGATGCGGCCCGCGACGGCAAAGGCCGACGCCGCGAGCGGTCCGCCGGGAAAACAATGCTGTCCGCGGTCAGGCCTGGTCCTGACCGCGGATGACGACCACGGGACAGTGCGCGTAGTGCACGCAGTGCTGGCTGACCGAGCCGAGCAGCGCCTCGGTGAATCCGCCATGCCCGCGGCTGCCCACCACCAGCAGGTCAGCGCCGTCCGAGGCGTCGATCAGCACCTGGGCAGCATGGCCCTCGATGGCGTGGCTGCGCACGGCGACGTCGCTGCCCGGCTCAAGGGAGCTGCTGATCGCGTCAGAGAGAACCTTCTCGGTGATTTTCTGGAAGTCGTAGTCCTCTGCGGCGCCCACTGGGACATATCCATAGCTGGAGACCGGATAATGCCATGCGGCGACGGCGTCGACGGCCGCGCCGGTGAGCCCGGCCTGCCGGATGGCCCAGCGCAAAGCGCTCAAGGACGAATCCGAACCGTCGACGCCCGCCACGATCCGGGACCCCTCGGGGTAATCCTGTGCTGACATCTGTTGCTCCTTTCAGCACCATCCGCTGTTAACTATTCGCCACTCTCGGCGTCACCGCCGGACACTAGCTACCATCGGCGATTCCGCCGCCCGTGCCGGTTCCGTTCAGCGTGCCGGTTCCGATAGCCGTGTCGATCGTACGGGCAGCGGCGATTCCGTTAGCAGCTCAGGTGTTGCCGGCGACGGCGAGGCCGTGCGCGGTGTCCGGGTCGGCGTTGATGACCTGGATGCTGATGTGCGCGCCGGGGTTCACGACGATGTCCGGGTTGACCATCCCGGCGATGCGGAAGGTCTCATCTGGTCCGCCCGCCGGGCTGGCCAGGACAGTGAGCCGGACGCTGGTGCCGGAGAAGGTGATCTCGTTGCGGGTCCGGATGACGGTGGCACCGGCCGGGACCTGGCTGCCGAGCCGGGTGGCGCCGGCCGGGGTCACCCGGGGCCCCGGGGCCGCGGCGAACAGTGCCCCCATGACCTCGCCCGGGTCGCGGGCGGTGCCCATCATGAAGCCGGGCAGGGCGGTGCCGGTCATCCAGGCCGGAGCGTCGTCCAGGCTGCCCATCATCCAGCGGTAGCCGGTGCCGCTCATCATCCAGCCGTAAGACGTCCCGCCGCCCATCATCGTGCCGGACGAGCCGGGGGACAGACGGCGCATCATCGACAGGTAATACGAGTAAGCCGAGCCGCCTGCCGGGGCAGCGGTGCGGGCCGAAGCCGTGGCGGCGGGCGCCTGCGCGGTCGACCCGCAGCCGGTAATAGCGGCTCCGGCTCCCAGTCCTGCCGCGGTGATGGCGACGGCGCCAAGCACCGCGGCAAGCCGGATGTGCTTCACAAGAGTCCTCCGTGGGTCCGGATTTTGCTGTCTGGTGCCAGGTCAGGCGGTGCGTCAGGGCTCAGGATGAGCGAGGTCCGGCTGGCTCAGGTGTCTTGACCGGCTCGTCTGTCCTGAGCTGCGGGACACCGTCCGGGGTAACAGCTGCCGTCTGCGCGGGGACCAGGGTGGCCGCAACCGGGCGGCCGGCGAATGGCCGACGGAGCTCAGCGACCCGCCACCACCAGGAGACCTTCTGCTCCAGGTGGTAGTCAACGCTGTAGCGGTCGGTCCCGGCGTAGTAGGCCAGCACGAGCAGGCCCACGAAGAAGAGCGCGTAGATGATCGAGGTGCCGATGTCGGTGGATCCGGAGCCGTAAGGACCGCCGAACCCCTCGGCAATCGCCCAGACCAGCAGGCTGAACACCGCGAGTCCGGGCCGGGAGGAGATGGCCGTGATGATGTTCGGATACGGCGGCGGCTGGCCGTTCTGGCAGACCGCCCTGATGTGGGTCGGGATGATCGCGTTCTTGGGACTGCTGAGCTGGGCCGTCTACTACGCCCTGGTGATCGCCGCCCGCAAACCCCGCCGCGACCGGCACCCGCAGGCCGGCGCCGCGGCCCGCATACTCGACGAGCGCCTCGCCCGGGGCGAGATCGACGCTGATGAGTACCGGCGGCTGCGGGACCTGATCGGCTCCGGCCGCAGCGGCAGCCCCGTCAGCGGCGGGTAGTCCATGTTGGCCCGGTCCGGTTCCAGGCGGACTCCCACGCGGCCAGCCGTCGCCGGTTGAGGGCCCCCCGGCACAGCGCATAGGCCAGCAGCAGCGCCATTCCGGCGAGCGCCGCCACCATGGCGCCCGCGACCAGCGAGTAAATGATCATGACGGCCTGATCGGCTGGCGGCCCGGCCGGCTGACCCGAGCGATTCAGCCATACGGGTATCCGGGCGCCGGCGGCCGCGCCGGCGATGTCCGGCGCCGTCGCGGTGGTCAGCACGCCGGATCGCTCGCCGCTCCCCGGGACGGGCCAGCGCGCCTCGGCCTGCCCGACGCGGCCCAGGCTGTCGGCGGACGGCCCGTCCTGAAGCAGTACGGCCGTAGCCGGGCGCACGCCGGCCGTAGCCGCCCGCTGCACCAGGTAGGTGTGGGTGCCGAAAAGGCACGCGATGACCACGGCCACACCGAAGGCCGCAGACAACGCGACCAGGACCGCGCCCTCGATCCTGTCGACGGGCCGTATGAGCGCGTTACGCCCGGTCAGCAAGCGGGCCAGCCGGAACTTTCGGTGAGTCGTCCGGCGGGATTTGACGTTCACTGTCCGTCGGCTTTCGCTCGGCGGACCGGGGCTGATGCGGGGGACGGCACTGCGGGTGCGGGGGACGGCACTGCGGGACTCCTGGAGGGCACATCGCGGTCAGGCTGGTAGATGTGCCGCCAGGGTCCGGAGCGGCGGGTGCGGGGCGGAGCAGCGTCATGAATCGCGTCAGCCGCCCGGATGACTGTCCTTACTACGGTAACCCGTCCAGCGCCTTACGTGCAGACGGTGTTCTCGCCGGGTCGAGCGAAGCCACCCCGGCACCCGCCCCTGAGCGGTAGAGCGGCCTCGGCGGGTGCTGCTGAGCCCGTGTCCGCCTCCGCATGCCCAAAAAGAGCTCTCCGGCCGGCTGCGGAAGGCCTTATCCGTAAGGAAAAAGGAGTACTATAAAGACATTGCTCCGGACCACGGCAGCTACACTCGCGTAATTTCTGCGGATGTGGCGGCAGGTCCGGATTTTTTTTTACTCGTACACGGCACGGTGCCGGCCAGACGCCACGGCCAAAGGAAGGTGAGAACTCCCGGGAGAACCCTCTTCTCCCATCGCGATCTACCCAGCATGACCGACCACCGCGTACATCACCTGGTCACTGACTTAAGGAGTCGGTAATGGGCATCATCGCATGGATTGTTCTCGGCCTGGTCGCAGGCTTGCTCGCCAATATGCTGATCCCCGGCAGAAGATCACAGGGCCTTATCTTGACCTGCGTGATCGGCATCGTCGGGGCGCTGGCCGGCGGCTGGGTCGCCACCCGCGTGTTCCACGTCCACACCTTGAACGGGTTCTTCAACCTGTCCACCTGGCTCACGGCCATCGCCGGCGCAGCCGTCCTGCTGCTCATCTTCCACCTGATCAGCGCGCGGTCTAGCGGTTCCCGCCGGTCCAGCCGTTCCCGCGGCTTGTTCGCGCACCGCTGAGCAACGCCAGCAAGATGCGCTCGCAAACGGCACAGACGTGTCGGCCCGCCCAGCCGCGCCGGATCCGGGCCACCCGGAACCGGCGCGGTGGCGGGCGCCACGGCCTACCAGCGTCAGTCAAGAACTCAGATCGGAGTACGTCATGATCATCATCGGGCTCGTCATCCTGATCGCGGCGGTGGTCGCCGGCCTAGCCGGCGTCCTGTCCAATAGCGGCAGCGGCCACGCGCTCACCCACCACTTCGCCGTGTTCGGCTACCACGTGACCGGCTCCACCGGCACGCTCTTCCTGTACGGCATCGTGGTCGGGGCGCTGGGCCTGCTCGGGCTGAGCCTGCTGCTGGCCGGCGCGCGCCGCACCTCCCGCCGCGGCCGTGAGGCCCGCCACGGACTCAGACGGTCCCGCCGCGAGACCGCCGCCGTCAGCCGGGACCGCGACGACCTACTCGACCAGCGCGAGACCGCCCGCGCCCAGGCCGCCAGCACGCCGGGTAACGACGCGACCGCCAGCGACCGCGGTCCCGCTGGGGATGCCGACGACGGCCAGCGCAGCAGGTGGCGCCTGTTCGCGCCCCGATCGGCCCCTGCCCACGCTGTCACCCCCTCCGCGCCAGCGGCAAGCGGGGATGCCCCCGATGTCCCCGCCAGCAATGTCCCCGCCAGCAATGTCCCCGCCGACGCGTCCGCCGCCGCGGACTAGCCAGCGGAAGCCAGGCCACCCTGAACAGAAAGATGAACATCCGGATATTCTCCGGCGCCCATCCCGGGCGGCGGCTGTCAACTGCAAGGAGCCCCCTGTGATTATTCTCGGCATTCTTCTCCTCATTATCGGCTTCGTCACCGGAATCGCCATTCTCTGGACGATCGGCATCGTCGTCGTCATAATCGGTGCAATCCTGTGGATCCTCGGGATGGCTGGTCACGCGGTCGGCGGACGCAAGCACTACTTCTAATCGCTCGCCGGGACTGTGCCCGCCATATAACCGGTCTTGGGAGCTCGTGATGAAAATGCTCATCGTGGGCGCGGGCGTGATCGGAACTGTCTACGGCGCCCATATCGCGGCCGCGGGCAATCAGGTCTCGGTGCTGAGCCACGGCCGCAGGACCGGTGAAGTGGCCGCGGCAGGCCTGCGGGCCCGCGATGTACTCGGCGGCGGGCGCGTCGACGCCGACGCCGAGGTGGTGCCGGACGCCTGCGGGGACTACGACGTCGTCCTGGTCGCGGTCCGGCGTGATCAGCTGGCCCCGGCCTGCGCCGGGCTCGCGGTCCTGGCCGGGAAGCCCGCCGTGGTTTTCTTCGGCAACAACCCGGCGGGCCGGCTCGCCATCCCCGGCGACCTGCCCGGCGATGTCTACCTCGGCTTCCCCGGCGTCGGTGGCGTGATGACCGGCGAAACCGCCGACTACGTCCGCATCGGGCCGCAGCCCACGACTTTGCCTGCGGCAGCTGATCCCCGGCTGGCGGCGCTGGAAGCGATCCTGTCCGATCGTGGTTTCGCTATCCAGCGGGTCACCGACATGGACGGGTGGCTCGCCTACCACGCCGCCTTCGTCGCATGCGTCGCGGCGGCCCTGGTCCGCTGCGGAACCGACCCGGTCCGCCTGGCCGCGGACCGCGCGACGCTCACCCTCATGTGCCGGGCCATCACCGGGGCCTTCGCCGGCCTGCGCGCTGACGGCGTAGCCGGACTCCCGCGGAATCTCGCCGTCCTGCACAGCCCGCTGCTCAGGATGGTGGCCGTGCGGTACTGGGCCCGGACCATGCGCTCGCCCATGGGCGAGCTGTGGTTCGCCGGGCACTCGCGGCACGCCGGCGCCGAAATGCGGGCTCTAGGCGACGACATGGCCGCCCGGATCACGGATTCACCCGCCCTGACCGAACTGCTGCGGCCTCGCGCATCGGCGCACATCCGGAAATGAGAAACCAGACATGACCAAGAACGGCGGCACCTGGCGAGTGCGAACGGGCGTCCGGCTCGGCGCCGGGGCCATCGCGGTCGGTGCCCTGGTCGCAGGCGCCTTCGCGGCTAATGCGAGTGTGGCTCCGGTGCAGCCCAGCCCGCGGGCGGGGCTGATCGTGGCCACTACCGGGGGAACCCCGCGGCACGACGGCCGGGCCGGCGGATGAGTTCCTCGGCATCCCCTATGCCGCGCCGCCGGTGGGCCCGCTGCGCTGGCGTCCCCCGCAACCCGCGGTCCCCTGGACCGGCATCCGCGACGCCACGACCTTCGCGCCGCACTGCCCGCAGCCGCCCTCAGGGTTCGGCGTGGCTAGCACATCGGAGAACTGCCTCTACCTGAACGTCTTCGCCCCGGCCGGCGACCGGGCCGGCGGGCGCGGCCTGCCGGTCATGGTGTGGATCCGCGGCGGCGCCTTCATCGCCGGAGAGAGCGATGACTACAACCCCGCCGGGCTGGTCCGGCACGGCGTGATCGTCGTCACCATCAACTACCGCCTCGGCGCGCTCGGTTTCCTCGCCGACGCGGCGCTGGCCAGCCACCCGGGCGGGTCATCAGGGAACTACGGGCTGATGGACCAGCAGGCGGCGCTGCGCTGGGTGCAGGCCAACATCCGCCAGTTCGGCGGCAACCCGCGCAACGTGACCCTCTCCGGTGAATCCTCCGGCGGACTCAGCGTCCTGTCCCAGCTCGTCTCTCCCGGCGCCCGCGGATTGTTCGCCCGCGCCATCGCGGAAAGCGGCACCTACGACCTGACCCAGGCCACGCTGGCCACCGCCGAGACCGCGGGCCAGGCCTTTGCCGCCAAGGTCGGCTGCGCCAGCCAGACCGCGGCCTGCCTGCGCGCCCTGCCGGTCTCCACCATCGTGGACAACGAGGACTTCGCCAGCTACAAGCCCGACATCGACGGCACGGTGCTCACCCAGTCGATCGGGCCTGCGCTGGCCAGCGGCCAGTTCAACCGCGTGCCGGTAATCAACGGGACCAACCGCGACGAGTGGCGCCTCTTCGTCGCCCAGGAACAGCTGGACGGCGCCCCGCCGGTCACCGCGGCGAACTACCAAGCCAGCATCGCGGGCCTGCTCGGCGTCTCCGCTACGGCCGCAGAAGCTATCGCGGCCGAGTACCCGCTCAGCGCCTACTCCAGCCCCGCGGTCGCGCTCGGCGCGGTCGGCACCGACGAGATCTTCGCCTGCCCGGCGCTGACCGTCGATGAGTCATTGTCGACATGCGTGCCGACATATGCCTATGAGTTCAATGACCAAAACGCGCCAGAACGCTACCTGGCGCCGGTCGGCTTCCCCTACGGAGCGGCTCACGAGTCCGAGGTCCAGTACCTGTTCAGCCTGCAGAACACCCCGTTCCCCGGCGTGCTCACCCCATCGCAGCAGCGACTGGCAGCGGCCATGAAGCAGTACTGGACGAACCTGGCCAGGACCGGATCGCCCGCCTCGCTGTGGCCCCGCTTCGACGCCACCAGCCAGCAGATGCTGTCCTTGATTCCGCCCCGGCCGCAGGTCGAGACCGGCTTCGCCGCCGAACACCACCGCGCGTTCTGGGCCCTCGCCGGCTAGCCGCATCGATCGATCGTGGCCCCACCTACGGAAGGTCACCATTTTCGTGTTCCGGCCGGCACGATGGGTGCCGACGCGTCGCCGAGGACAGCGGTCACGGTATTTCTCCTCTAGGCAGGAGGCATCGAGCCCGTACGGGGCGACAAACCGCAGGCGGCCGTCCTGCCCGAACCAGGCGTCTGGCGAATCAACCGGCGGGCATCATGCGGTGTCGTCGCGCTGTGGAGTGTCGTCCGCCGGCGGGTGACCGCGGGCGGTAAATGCGTGGTCGCGGACCTCGCGGATGGTCTCGTCGAGGTACCCGACCGCCGCGGCGATACGCTCCCTGGCCGCGTCCGCGGGCAGGTCCATGGCCACGTTCAGGGTGAGCCCGACGTGGAAGAGGCTGGTGATGACGGTGTCGAACAGTTCCAGGCTCCGGCGCGCCTGCTCAGCCGGGGGGACGGCAGTCCCGTTCACGTCCGGCGGCCCGGCGGCCACGGCCGCTTCCAGGGACGGGTAGATGAAGACCAGCCCATCGAGGCCGCCGAGGCGGAGCATTCGCCAGGCCATCCGGGTGGCGACCACCAGCCGCAGCTCGGCGCCGCTGATGACGGCCCGCTGGCAGGCACGGACCACGGCATCCGTCCCCGCGTGATCACACGAGATCGTCGTGGTCATGTCCGCGATCACGGTCTCCGCGCCGCGGTTGATGACCGACAGCAGCTCCTCGCGGATCTGCCCGGCGTTAGGCGCCCCGATACGCTCGGGAAGCGTCACGACCGCCTGCCGGCCGACCCACCGTACCGGGTAGCTGTCCTTAAGCACGGCATTATGCTCGGGGCGCGCCACGGGTGACGCAGCTCCGGTCGCGAAATGTGCAGTTGAGGGCCGACGCACTACTGAGGCACCTTTGGTCCGATCCGGCCATGACCCGTCGTGCCGCCGAGGTCCGGAGCGACGCGGCTGCCCGCACCTTCTGTCTGGCCTGGTGCAGGACGCTTGCCAACATTAATCTTTTCCTCACAATACGCCCCCGCCACCGTCTTGGATAGCCGCAACCGTATTCTCATTTCGATCCGCCGACCACTAATTTCGCCTCTGTCACGCCGGTTCTCATTTTCTGCACCGCCATATTCAGGTTCCCGGCTCGCGGCCCAGGGAAGTGACCAAAAATGCCCCGAAGATCGGCTCAGCCTTCAATTCAAAGATCATGATTCCGAACGGGCCGTGGTGACAGCCGCCCGGAATCACATCCCCGCGGGCGGGCCGTAGTGGACGTCCCTGGACGACCGGTTATGGCCGTGGTCACGCCCGCGAGCCGTGGCGTTGCTCCTGGGCGTTCGACAAGCGTATGGTCAGATGTAGCTGTTTGTGCCCCGCTGGCAGTCCGGGCTAGCCCACGGGGAGCGTCGCTCCAGACCTTGGTGACGTAGAGAATCACCAAGGAAGGACTGACTAATGAAAACCATGAATACTGTGCTGCCGGGGCCTCTTGCCCCGGAACTGCTCCACCGGATGGATGCATACTGGCGGGCCGCCAACTATCTCTCGGTAGGCCAGCTTTACCTCTACGATAATCCGCTGCTGAAAAAGCCGCTTGAGCTGTCGCATGTGAAACCGCTTGTAGTCGGGCACTGGGGCACAACACCGGGCCAGAATTTCATCTATGTTCACCTGAACCGGGTTATCAAGCAGTATGACCTGGACATGTTCTATATCGCTGGTCCCGGTCACGGCGGCCCGGCGCTGGTGGGCCATACCTACCTTGAGGGCACCTACAGCGAGATCTACCCGGACATCAGCCAGGATGAAGCCGGGCTCAGGAAGCTCTTTACCCAGTTCTCGTTTCCCGGCGGGATCTCCAGCCACGTCGCGCCGACGACTCCGGGATCGATCCACGAAGGCGGCGAGCTTGGTTACTCGCTCAGCCATGCCTTCGGCGCCGCGTTCGACAATCCCGGCCTGATCGTCGCGTGCGTGATCGGTGACGGTGAGGCCGAGACCGGCCCGCTGGCGACCGCATGGCACTCCAACAAGTTCCTCAGCCCGGTCAGCGACGGGGCCGTGCTGCCGATTTTGCACCTCAACGGTTACAAGATCAGCAACCCCACCGTCCTGGCTCGCATCGAGGATTCCGAACTGGACCAGTTCCTGCGCGGCTGCGGCTGGGAGCCGATCTTCGTGTCGGGCGACGACCCGGATGACATGCACCAGCTCATGGCCTCCGCGCTGGACGAGGCCATCGCGGGCATCGGCCGGATCCAGGACCATGCACGTGGCGCCGGCGACGCGAACCCAAACTCCCCAAAGAACCCAAACTCCCCGCCGACCCGGCCGCGCTGGCCGATGATCGTGCTGAAGTCGCCTAAGGGCTGGACTGGCCCGAAGGTCGTCGATGGCCTGCAAGTTGAAGGCACGTTCCGTTCCCACCAGGTGCCGCTGCTGGTCGATTCTGATCATCTTGAGCACGTCGGCCAGCTGGAAAGCTGGATGAAGAGCTACCGGCCGGAAGAGCTGTTCGATGCCGACGGCCGCCTCATCCCTGAGCTGGCCGAGCTGGCGCCCGAGGGGGACCGGCGGATGGGCGCCAACCCGCACGCCAACGGCGGCGTCCTGCTCCGTGACCTGCGCATGCCGGACTTCCGTGTCCACGCCGTGGAGGTGCCATCGCCCGGCGCCGTGGACGCCGAGGACACGCGCGTGCTCGGTAAGTTCTTGCGCGACGTGACCGCGCTCAACGAGGCGCGGCGGAATTTCCGTATCTTCGGTCCCGACGAGACGCTCTCGAACATGCTGGGCGCGGTCTTCGAGGTCACCAGCCGCCAGTGGGAGGCCAGGACCCAGCGCAGCGATGAATTCCTCGCCCCCGCCGGGCGCGTGCTTGACTCCATGCTGAGCGAGCACCAGTGCGAGGGCTGGCTGGAGGGATACCTGCTGACCGGGCGGCACGGCCTGTTCAACTGCTACGAGGCCTTCATTCACATCGTCGACTCGATGTTCAACCAGCACGCGAAGTGGCTCAAGGTCACCGCGCAGCTGCCCTGGCGGCACAAGATCGCCTCGCTGAACTACCTGCTCGCCTCCCACGTCTGGCAGCAGGATCACAACGGCTTCACCCACCAGGACCCCGGGTTCCTCGACCACGTGGTCAACAAGAAAGCCGACATCGTCCGGGTGTACCTGCCGCCCGACGCGAACTGCCTGCTGTCGGTCTTCGACCACTGCCTGCGGAGCAAGCACTACGTGAACGTCGTCGTCGCGGGCAAGCGCGCCATGCCTCAGTGGCTGACCATGGAGGCGGCCGTCGTGCACTGCACCGAAGGGATCGGCATCTGGCCCTGGGCCAGCAACGACCAGGGCTCCGAGCCTGACGTCGTGATGGCCTGCTGCGGGGACACGCCCACCCTGGAGGTCCTGGCCGCCGTCTCCATCCTCCGCGAGCACCTGCCCGACCTGAAGATCCGGGTCGTCAACGTCGTCGACCTGATGAAACTTCAGTCAAGCAGCGAGCACCCGCACGGGCTGACCGACACCGACTATGACTCGCTGTTCACCAAGGACAAGCACATCATCTTCGGCTTCCATGGGTACCCGTGGCTGATTCACCGGCTGACCTACCGGCGCGCGAACCGCAACCTGCACGTCCGCGGCTACAACGAAGAGGGCACCATCACCACGGCCTTCGACATGAGGGTGCAGAACCGGCTGGACCGCTTCGACCTCGTCCAGGACGTGATCGACCGGCTCCCGCAGCTCGGCGCCAGGGGCGCCTACCTCAAGCAGCTGATGCAGGACAAGCTCGTCGAGCATGGCCAGTACATCGCCAAACATGGCCGGGACATGCCGGAGATCGTGAACTGGACGTGGGGTGGCCCCGAATGATCGCTGCGGCGGTTGCCGTCACAGCGCAGCCGGGGGAGAGGACCATGTCATGACCGTGACCCTGGAGCCGATGAGCATCCCGGCGGGGCCGTCCGCGGCCGCGAGCTCTGATCAAGCCGCCGCTGGCGGTTCTAGCGGCTTGGTGCTCGTGCTCAACTCGGGCAGTTCGTCGGTCAAGTTCGCGCTTTTGCTCCCCGGCAGTGGCGAGCGTCTAATGGGCGGGATCGGCGAGCGGCTCGGTACGCCGGAGGCGGTGCTGCGGGTCCAGTGGTTTCCGGCGGCAGCGGTCACCGAACGGCTTCCCGGAGCTAATCACCAGGCCGTGGTGGCCCGGGTGCTGGCTCACCTGGCCGAGGCCGGGCATTCCGGCGCTCAGTTGCTCGGGGCCGGGCACCGGGTGGTGCACGGCGGAGAGCGGTTCACCTCTTCGATCCGGGTGGACGACGCCGTCCTGGCCGCGGTGCGCTCGTTTAGCCACCTGGCGCCGCTCCACAACCCGGCGAACCTAGCTGGCATCGAGGCTGTGCGTGCTCTCCTGCCCGACTTGCCGCAAGTCGCCGTGTTCGATACCGCGTTCCACCAGACGATGCCGCCGTACGCTTTCCGCTACGCGGTCCCGGAGGAGTGGTACACCGAACACGGGGTGAGGCGTTACGGGTTCCACGGCATCAGTCACCGCTTCGTCAGCGAGCAGACCGCTTCCATGCTGGGCCGGGCACCCGGCAGGCTCCGCCTGGTCACCGCGCACCTGGGCAACGGGTGCAGCGCGACCGCGGTGCGCGACGGCGTGTCGGTGGATACGACCATGGGGCTCACCCCGCTGGACGGGCTGGTGATGGGGACCCGCTCCGGCGATGTCGATCCGGGCCTGCTCAGCTACCTCGCCGGCCGGACCGGCAGAGGCGTCGACGAGCTCACCCGGGCACTGAACGTCGACAGCGGGCTTGAGGGGCTGTCCGGCGTGGGCAATGACATGCGCACCGTCGAAGCCGCGGCCGCGGGCGGAAACGAGCGGGCCCGGCTCGCCCTCGAGGTTTTCGTGCACCGGCTGTCCAAGGCGATCGCCGGGCTGGTGGTCGGGCTTGAACGGCTCGACGCGCTGGTCTTCACCGGCGGCATCGGGGAAAACAGCGCCGTCGTCCGTAGCCTGGTGCTCGGCCGGCTGGGTTTCCTCGGCCTGGCTGAGGACGTCCCGGCCAATGCCGGCCATGGCCGGCGGACCGGGGGGCGCATCAGCGTGATTACCGGGTCCAGCCCGGTCCTGGCGCTCGTCGTGCCGACGGACGAGGAGCTACTGATCGCCCGCGACGCCGCCCGCGTCATCGCCGCCGACCCGCACCGCCGACGATCTTCCGCCCACGCGACTCCGATGATGTCATGACCCGGACCTTGCTGGTCGTGCCCACCGCGGCTGGCGTCGGCCTGGCCAGGACCTGCCTCGGCCTGGTGCGGGCCCTCGACCGGCGGGGCGTGAACGTCGCCTTCGTCAAGCCGGTGGCCCAGCCCCGCCCCGACGGTGGGCCCGACCGCTCGATCGCGCTGGCCACGGCGACCAGTGCGCTGCGTCCTCCGGATCCGCTGTCCACCGCCCACCTGGAGCAGCAGCTCGGATCGGGCGGACTCGACGCCGTTCTCGAGAAGATCGTCGCGGCCTGGCAGCCGGTGCATGACCGATCCGATGTCGTCGTCGTCGAGGGGCTCAGCCCGGGTCCGGCCAAGCTGTACGCCGGCGGACTCAACCAGGCGCTAGCCAAAGCGGTCGACGCCGACGTCTTGCTGGTCGCCAGCTGGCCGCCGGCAGGCGAGGACGGCGAGGACCGGGCCGACGGCGCGGCGGAGCTAGGCTCGGCCGGGGATGCCGTGAAGCACCTGGCCGAGTCGCTCGCCATCACCGCCAGCGGGTACTGGTCGGGTGAGCACGCACGCGTGGTCGGCTGCGTGGTCAACGGCGTGCCGGCCGGGGATCCGTCGTCGGCAGCGCAGCTGGGCGAGACGCTGACCCAGCACGGGCTTCGCCTCATCGCCGCGGTGCCGCACCGTCCCGAGCTGACCTGGTTGCGGGTCGGCGACCTGGTCCGCGAACTGGGCCCGCGGGTGCTCAGCGAGGGCGACCTGTCCCGGCGTATCAAAGAGGTGGCGGTGTTCGCCCAGGGCGTCCCTGGCGGCCTTCGCGTGCTCACCGAGGGCCGGCTCGTCGTGGTCCCCGGAGACCGCCACGACGTGGTCATGGCGGCCTGCCTCGCCGCGCTCAGCGGGACCCGGCTCGCCGCCCTGCTCCTTACCGCCGGGACCGAGCCGGACCCACGGGTATGGGAGCTCACCCAGGCTGCGTGCGGCACCGGGCTGCCTGTTCTCGTGGTCGACGACAACAGCTACGACACCGCGACGCGGGTTCATGACCTCGACCCGGGATTGCCGGTCGACGACCTGGAACGGATCGAGGGGGTAGTAGACAATATCGCCGATGCAATGGACGCGGTCTGGCTAGAGTCGCTGCGCAGCTCCTCTAGGTCTCGCCGGCTCAGCCCCGCCGCCTTCCGCTACCAGCTGGTCGAGCTCGCCCGCGCCGCCGACGCGTGCGTGGTGCTGCCCGAAGGCACCGAGCATCGCATCGTGCAGGCCGCGGTCGCGTGCGCGGAGCGAGGCATCGCCCGCTGCGTGCTGCTGGGACCGCCGGACCAGGTCACCGGGCTGGCCCGCAGCCTCGGGCTGCAGCTGCCCGACGGCGTCACCGTGGTCGATCCCCGAGCCGTCGCCGAGCGCTACGTCGCCCCGCTGGCCCAGCTGCGGCGGCACAAAGGCTGGACCGAGGAGATGGCACGCGATCACCTCGCCGACCCCATCATGGTCGGCACCATGATGCTCAAGCAGGGCGAGGTCGACGGGATGGTCGCGGGCGCGGTCCACACCACCGCGGCCACGGTGCGCCCGGCGCTGCAGATCCTGGGCACCAGGCCAGGTAGCCGGCTGGTGTCGTCAGTGTTCTTCATGTGCCTGCCCGATGAGGTCGTCGTCTACGGCGACTGCGCCATCAACCCCCGGCCAGACGCCGAGGAACTGGCCGACATCGCCATCCAGAGCGCGGCCTCGGCCCGGGCCCTTGGCATCGAGCCCCGGGTGGCGATGATCAGCTTCAGCACCGGCACCTCGGGAACGGGCAGCGACGTCGACAAGGTCGCCGAGGCGACCCGGATCGTGCGTGAACGCGAACCCGGTCTGGCCGTCGACGGCCCGTTGCAGTACGACGCGGCCGCCATCGCTTCGGTGGCGCAGAACAAGCGGCCGGACAGCGCCGTGGCCGGGCGCGCCAGCGTCTTCATCTTCCCAGACCTCGGCACCGGCAACACCACCTACAAGGCGGTGCAGCGCAGCGCGCAGGTCATGAGCATCGGCCCGATGCTGCAGGGCCTGGCCAAGCCGGTCAACGACCTCAGCCGCGGTGCCCTGGTGGACGACATCGTCTACACCGTGGCGCTCACCGCCATCCAGTCACGCGTCGGATAGCCGTTCCGCCAGCGGCCGCCTGCGATTGCTTGATATATTTAGCAAATGCTAACTATATGCATCGCTCTCGGGGTCGGAGAGTGCCGTAGGCTCCCCGGCGTTTTCGCCGGTAGCAAGGCAGGCTCGCCGACCTGCCGCCAGGAGCCGATGTGAGCAGGACCCGGTACGCCCGCAGCGGTAAGTTTCGGATCGCCTACGAGTTGCGCGGAACAATGCACCGGCGCCGACCATGGCTGGTCCTGATCCAGGGGATGGGCTTCGACCGGTCCGGGTGGGAGCCCGTGCTGCGGAAACTACACCGACACTTCCGGCTTGTGCTGGTGGACAACCGGGGGTTCGGGCGCAGTGACCGGCCGGCCGGCTTGTTTGGCGTAGCCGCCATGGCCGGCGATATCGTCGCCGTGCTCGATGCCGCTGGCATCCGCAGGGCCCACGTGATGGGGGCCAGCCTGGGCGGGATGGTGGCCCAGGAGCTGGCGATTACCCACGCCGAGCGGGTCGACGGTCTCGTCCTTGCCTGCACGGCACCGGGCTGGCCCTTCGCCTACCCCATGCCCCCTGCCGCCGTGCGGCTGATCCTGGTAACCGCCGTCATCAGGGCCGAGGCGGCACGGCGCCGCTACATGGAGAATGCCCTGTCTGCGGGGACCGTCCAGCACCATCCAGAACTCGTCGATCGCCTCCTCGAGCTGCAGGACTCCCAGCCGCCGCCGAAGCCGCGAGCCCTGGCGGCCCAGGCTGCCGCGGGAGCGCTGTACGCCGGGCACTGGAGGCAGGCGCGCATCCGGGCGCGCACGCTGGTCCTGCAGGGCAGCGCAGATACCGTGGTCGACCCGCGCAACGGAAGGCTGCTCGCGGACCGGATCCCTGATGCTCGGCTGGTGACCTTCCCTGAGCTGGGCCATCTGTTTTTCTGGGAGGATCCGGACGGCTTCACCGATGCGGTGACATCGTTCCTGCTGGCCGGGTACGAAGGCCAGGAGGTACCCGCCCGCCGCCGTGTCCGGCGCGGTGCCTGGCGCGGCGCCCGGCGCCGGACCGGGAAACGAGCGGCCGTCAGCGGGACCGACCCCGCGGGCCCGGCCAGCGATAACCGCGCATCGCCGAAAGAGGCAGCGAGCCGGCCATAACTCCGGTAGTCCATGGCGCCAACGGCGTCTGCTTGACAAGCCAATCATCTGCTAGATATAGTTAGCAAAACAAACCCCTGAGGAGGAGTCATGACCGACAGCCACACGGCCGGCGAGCAAGTCCAGGAAGAGATCCTGAAGACGGTTCGCAACAGCCAGTCAGCGGTAATCGAAGCGATCCAGACCTGGGCCCGCACGGTCCAGTCGATCACGCCGGCCCTGCCGGATGTGAACGTGCCGTTTGCCGACAAGCTGCCCAAGCCGCAGGAGCTCATCTCGAACGCCTACGACTTCGCCGAGCAGCTGCTGGCCAGCCAGCGGAAGTTCGCCGAGGAAGTCCTCAAGGCAACCGCGTCGATTCTTCCCGGCCAGGATGACGCCCCCGCCAAGTAAGAGCTCAACAGCAAAGTAACTCCCTGAGCGCGCGGCGAACCATGCCTGGTTCGCCGCGCGATCGTCTGCTCGGGATATGTAACGATAGAGACGTTCGGTGTCCGCCGGCGAAATGATCCCACCCAGGCTGTATCGCGCGCGGTCGGCGCGAATCGGGAAGGAACGGGCGAGGTCATGGGCGTCGATCAAGGTTCCGGGGTGCCGGTGCTTGAGGATCCGCTGACGAACAAGGGCACCGCGTTCTCCGAGGAAGAACGCTCCGGGCTGGGCCTGCGCGGCCTGCTGCCGGCCGTCGTGGAGACGCTGGAGCAGCAGGTGCGCCGCCGATACCAGGCGTACCAGGAGCAGCCCACCGACCTCGCCCGGCACATTAACCTGCGCGCGCTGCAGGACACCAACGAGACGCTGTTCTACCGGCTGGTGTCCGACCACATCGAGGAGATGCTGCCGGTCCTCTACACCCCGACGGTCGGGCTGGCCTGCCAGCGTTTCAGCGAGATCTACCGCCGTCCGCGCGGCCTTTTCATTGCCTATCCCGACCGCGACCGCGTCAGGGAGATCCTGCGTAACCGGCCCCGGCGGGAGGTCGACGTCATCGTCGTCACCGACGGGCAACGGGTTCTGGGCCTGGGTGACCAGGGCATCGGCGGCATGGGCATCCCGATCGGCAAGCTTTCGTTGTACGCGGCGCTTGGCGGCATCGACCCGGCGCGTACCCTGCCGGTCCTCCTGGACGTCGGCACCGACAACGCCGAGCTCCTGGACGACCCCATGTACCTCGGCTGGCGGCACCGCCGGCTGGCCGACGCCGACTACGACGATTTCGTCGACAGGTTCGTCCAGGCCGTCCGCGCCGAACTGCCCGGTGTGCTGCTGCAATGGGAGGATTTTGCCACCCCGCACGCGCTGCCGATCCTGGAGCGCTACCGCGACCAGCTGCTCAGCTTCAACGATGACATCCAGGGCACGGCGGCCGTGGTCCTGGCCGCGCTGTCCGCGGGGGCAGCGGCCACCGGGTCGCGGCTGCGCGACCAGACCGTGCTGATGCTGGGCGCCGGGTCGGCCGGGATCGGAGTCTGCGAGCAGGTCGTGCAGGCGATGGCGGCCGACGGCCTGTCCG
>Ga0302235_10001536_pt1 | contig 17204 bp, 14 predicted proteins | sample II_Palsa_N3_3_FD_193577 | JGI IMG/M metagenome (GOLD analysis project Ga0302235, IMG submission 193577) | Peat permafrost microbial communities from Stordalen Mire near Abisko, Sweden - II_Palsa_N3_3 | ecosystem: Environmental > Terrestrial > Soil > Palsa > Peat permafrost | place: Sweden... | reverse complement strand
GACCGCCGCCTTGACCAGCGCCCGGCCCAGCCGGCGCTCCGCCGCCGCCAGCCGGGGATCGGCCAGCAGCCGGTCGGTTCGCGGCACGAGGCGCCTGGTATCCACGTCGCGAACGATACTCGCGCGGTCGCGGAATACAGCCTCCTGATCCGGGTAGTGGCGCGGATAGTCAGGCCCGCACAATCAACAATCGTTAACTCATCCGGGATGTGATACGCATGGCTGGGATGCTGCAGATGCGGCGCAGTCGGGGGGCGTTCAGCGGATTCCTGCTGATCCTGCTCGGGCTGTGGGGCGCACTCATCCCCTTCGTCGGACCCTACTTCCACTACGCTTACACGCCCGACAAAGCCTGGACCTACACGACGGCCCGGCTGTGGCTGGAGATCCTGCCCGGCGCGGCGGTCTTCCTCGGCGGCTTCCTGCTCATGATCGCCGCCCGCAGGCACACCGCGCTGTTCGGCGCGCTGCTGGCGGCGGCGGCCGGAGCCTGGTTCACCCTCGGCACCGTGCTGAGCCCGCTGTGGAACCACCACGTCACCTTGGGCGGCTCGCCGGTCGCCTCCACCCAGTACACGCGGATTATGGAGCAGCTCGGCTTCTTCTCCGCCCTCGGCGTCGTCGTCGTGTTCATCGCGGCCACCGCCCTCGGCCGGATCCTGTCCGTGCCGGCCGGTATCAAGGCCGTCGAGCCGGTCACCGAGACCGTCCCGGCGGACACGATCGCCGACGAGGACGCCCGGACGCTGCCCACCAGGACCCCCGCTGCCACCACCCCCACAACCTTCACCCCCACCGCCAAGACCGAGGACACGCAAGCCATCGGGTAAGCCTCCGCCAGGCCTGATCCGCACCCGAGGCACTATCATCGGCACGACACAGTTCATGCCAGCCGATGATGATGGTGCCTGACGAAGGGACGTTCGCGGTGCGGGCAGAGCCGGCGGCGGTCGAGACGACAGCAGCCACCGGGCCGCCACGAGAGGGGACCCGGTGGCTGACTGTGTGGTTCCGGTCGGCCAGGGACCTAGGGACCTGGCAGGTGTAGCCGTGAGCGATGAGAGCTCGCCAACGCGGATGCGGGAGCTCCTCGCCGCGCGGGTGATCACCGCCAACCGGATCAGCAGTACCGGCGTGGCCGCGGCGCTGCGGGACGTGCCGCGGCACCTGTTCCTGCCCGGCCTGCCGCCGGAGTCGGCGTACCGCGACGACGCCATCGTGACGAAGCGCGACGCCGACGGCCAGCCGATCAGCTCCTCGTCCCAGCCCGCCATCATGGCGATCATGCTGGACCAGCTGGACCTGGCCCCGGGCCTGCGGGTGCTCGAGATCGGCGCCGGGACCGGCTACAACGCCGCGCTGATGAGGCACATCGTGGGCAGCGCCGGCACCGTGGTCAGCGTCGACATCGACTCCGAGGTGGCCGCCCAGGCCCGCGACCACCTGGCCAGCGCCGGATACCCGGACGTGACCGTGGTGGCCGCGGACGGCGCCGCGGGCTACCCGCCGTCCGCGCCGTATGACCGCGTGATCGCCACCGTAGGCGTCAGCGACCTCGCACCGCCGTGGCTGGGCCAGCTGAGTCCCGGCGGCCGGATCGTGGTGCCGCTTGACGTCCGCGGGACCCAGCTCGCGGTGGCGTTCGAGCACGCGGGTCCCGCGGGTCCCGCGGGACCCGCGGGCCGGCCGGAAACAGCTGGCGGGCCCTGGCGTAGCGTGTCGCTGACGCCCTGCGGGTTCATGCGAATGCGCGGCCCGCTCGCCGGACCCGAGCGCACCGTGCTCCTGGCGCCCGGCCTGTCGGTCATGCTTCCCGACGGGCTCATGCTGGCCGACGGGAAGGAAATCGACGCCGAGGCGGTCGCGGGCTACCTCGGCGGGCCGCCGGTAGAGCTAGCGACCGGGGTCAGCGCCGGGTCCGTACAGGTCGTCTGGGGCTTTGGCCTGTGGCTGGCGGCCGGGGATCCCCGCTCGTGCACGGTGTCAGAAGAGCGGCCGGTGGGCGGACGGGGCCGCCGGCTGTCCGGGCCGGGCGCCTCCCGGCTGGCGCGGGCGCCGGTCCGCACCCGCGGCCTGCGGACCACTGCCGGAATCATGGATTCCGGTGGCATCGCGGTGCTCACCGGCACCCCCCTTTCCTCGCTGGGAACCGGCATGGCGACTGGACTGCTCGAGCTGTCGGTGGCCGGGTTCGGCCCGCACGCGCCGGCGCTGGCGGCCGGGCTCGCGGCGCATATCCAGGCCTGGGATGAGGCGGGCCAGCCCGGCACGGCCGGACTGCACGTCGACGCCTACCCGCGGTCATCAGCGGCCGGGCCAGGTGACTTGGAGCCGGTCCGCGGCGGGCTGCTAATTGAGCGGCCCAGCACGACGTTCGTCGTACACCACACGTAGCCTTAGAGGCGTGACAAACGGCTATGGCGACCACCTGGAAACCGAGCAGAAATACGACGCGGAGGCGGGCTTTGCCCTGCCCGACTTCGGCGGCCTGACCGGGCCGGCCGGCCGGCCGGCGGAGCCGAAACGCTACTACCTCAGCGCCACCTACTTTGACACCGAGAACCTCGACCTGCATCGCAGCCGGATCACGCTGCGGCGTCGCGTCGGAGGCACCGACGAGGGTTGGCATCTCAAGCTGCCGGTCCGTAAGGACACCAGGCAGGAGTTGCACGCACCGCTCGATGAGGGCGGCACCGGGTCTATCCCGGCGCGGCTGACCGCCCAGGTCAAGGACATCACCGCAGGCCAGCGCCTGCGTCCCATCGCCATTCTGGATACGGAACGGACGGTGGTGACAGTACCGGGACCCACGGGCGAGGCGATGCTGGAGATCGCCGATGACCGGGTGACAGCCACCCGGTTCGGCGAACCTGACGAAGAGCCTGTCACGTGGCGTGAGATCGAGGTCGAGGTCATTTCCGCGGCACCCGAAGCGGCCGGCCTGCTCGCCGACGCGGGCCAGGCGCTGCGTAAGGCCGGAGCGAAACTGTCATCGTCGGGGTCCAAGCTTGCCCGCCTGCTTCAGAGCTTATTCATACGAAATACTGACGAGCAGGACATCTTGATGGCATCTGCTGGGAGCTTAGGCGGAGAATCTTCTCGGCGCGGGCATACTAGGCACAGATTCGATCATGAGGTTCGCATGGCTTCCTGTCAGCTGGGCAGATTGCCTCCGATCGAGGGGTATGACCGGTTCTACGGGTACGCGTGGCCCCGGGAGACGACAACGAGCGAGCCTGAGGACTATGGAGAACAACAGCCCGGCTGCGGCACCGGCCGGCGACACCATGAACGGCATCATGGGCGGTGCGGCCAGCGGTGTAGCCAGCGCCGCGGCGGCCAGCGCTCGTAACGCGGGCATTCAGCGGGCCGACGGCACGCCGGTCCGCGTGCTCGTCGTCGATGACGAGCCCAGCCTGGCCGAACTGCTGGCGAGCGTGCTGCGCTACGAAGGCTGGACCGTCCGCACCGCGGGCACCGGCGCGGACGCGGTGCGGACCGCACGCGAGTTCCGCCCCGACGCCGTGGTGCTCGACATCATGCTCCCCGATTTTTCCGGCATCGAGGTCATGCGCCGGCTCAGGGGCGAGATACCGCAGGTGTGCGTGCTCTTCCTGACCGCACGGGACGCGGTGGAGGACCGGGTGGCGGGCATCACCGCCGGGGGCGATGACTACGTGACCAAGCCGTTCAGCCTGGAGGAGGTCCTGGCCAGGCTGCGCGGGCTGCTGCGCCGCGCTAACCTGACCCGCACGCACACCGAGGGATCGCTGGCCGTCGGTGACCTGACCATGGACGAGGACGCGCGCGAGGTCCGCAGGGACGGTGAGCTGATCGACCTGACCGCGACCGAATTCGAGCTGCTCAGGTTTCTCATGCGCAATCCCAGGCGGGTGCTCTCCAAGGCGCAGATCCTGGACCGGGTGTGGAACTATGACTTCGGCGGCCAGGCGCACGTCGTCGAGCTTTACATCAGTTACCTGCGCAAGAAGATCGACGCGGGCCGGGTGCCGCTCATCCACACCGTCCGCGGCGTCGGCTACGTGCTGAAACCAGCTGGCTAATGCCGGCATCGCAGGCGCAGCGGCCGGGCCTGCGGGCGCGGCGGGTCCGGCTGGCCGGCCTGCTGTCCTGGCGCACGATCAGCGGCAAGCTGATCATCGGCCTCGTCGTGCTGTTCGGGCTGGCCGGCGCGGCCGTCAGCTTGGTTACCGCGAACTCACTCAGTAATTCGCTGATGTCCTCGCTCAACCAGCAACTGCAGTCCGCGACCCAGACCTGGTTCACCTGCGTTCAGTCCCAGGATGGGGACAACGAGCAGGCCGACGCCTACCAGGGGAATCCGAATAGTTACGCTATGTGCAGCGGCCAGGGGCAGGCACCCGGGACGTTCGAGGTGCTGCTGACCGGAAACTCGGTCGCATACAAGAAAACCGTACAAGAGGCATGTCCGCTCTCCGCCACGGACACGGCCACGCTCGTGGCCTTGAAGGTGGCCACCGACCAGAACCCTTCTGGTTCCTCTAGTGCTTCCAGCCCACCCGAACCGGACAGCTCCGTGCCGACGAGCCCGCCCGCACCGCCCCACGAAGTCGCGCTGCCGTCGCTCGGCGGCGAGTACCTGCTCACCAAGATCCCCGGCCCGGAACACGGCACCGACCTGGTCACCGGGCTGCCGCTGAGCACGGTCGACGGCACCCTTTCTCACGTCGAGAACACCGAGCACGTGGTGTTCGCGGGCGTCCTGCTGCTGGCCGTCATCCTGGGCGCCGGGCTGGTAGAGCTCTCGCTCCGGCCGCTGCATCGGGTCGCCGCCACCGCGACCAGGGTGACCGAACTCCCGCTGGATTCCGGGGAGGTCACGCTGCCGGCGGGCGTGCCCGACAGCGACCCGCGTACCGAGGTGGGCCGGCTCGGCGCCGCCTTCAACCGGATGCTGTTCCACGTCGAGAAGGCGCTAGGCCGCCGCGCCGCGAGCGAGGCCCGGCTGCGCCGGTTCGCGGCCGACGCGAGCCACGAGCTGCGCACGCCGCTGTCCGCCATCCGCGGCTACGCCGAGCTGGCGCTGCGACATCCGGGACCCGTGCCGGAAGAGGTGACGCACGCGCTGAGGAGGGTGCAGGCCGAGTCGGTGCGGATGGGCGTGCTCGTGGATGACCTGCTGCTGCTGGCGCGGCTGGACGCGGGGCGCCCGCTCGAGCGCGAGCCCGTCGACCTGTCCAGGCTGGCCATCGAGACGACAAGCGACGCCCGGGTGGCGCGCAGCGACCATCTTTGGCGGCTGGATCTTCCCGACGAGCCGATCCTGGTCAACGGCGATGAGCACCGGCTGCATCAGGTCCTGGCCAACCTGCTCAGCAACGCGGGCAAGCACACCCCGCCGGGCTCCACCGTCAGCGTCGCCCTCACCGCCGATCCGCCGCTGCTGCCCGGGAATTCCGGGGATGCGGCTTCGGTCTGGCGCGGCGTCCTGCCGCCGGGCGCGCGGGTCGAGCTCAGCATTACCGACGACGGTCCCGGCATCCCGCCCGAACTGCTTCCTGAGCTGTTCGAGCGCTTCACCCGGGCCGACACCTCGCGCGCGCGAGACGCGAGCGCCGCCGGCAAGAGCACCGGCCTGGGCCTGGCCATCGTGGACGCCGTCGTGGCCGCGCACGAAGGCTGCATTTCGGTGACCAGCCGACCGGGGATGACCAGGATCGCCATCATCTTGCCCCTGCTGCCCGAACCCGCCGGTCAGGCTCAGTCCTCCCCGGTCTGAGCCCACGCTCAGGACCAGGCGATTCCGGCGTCTGGTGCGTCGTCGGCGAGCACCGTCCCTTCGATGAGCCCGTACGGCCGGTCAGCCGCGTAGTAGACCTCGTTCTCGTTGGCCATCCCGAACGGGCTCAGGTCAACGAGGAAGTGATGCTTGTTGGGCAACGCGAGCCGGACCTCGCAGATCTGCGGGACGGCGGTCAGGATCGCGGTGCCCATCGCGTACAGGGTCTGCTGCAGCGAATAGCTCTCGGTCTGGGCGAAGGCGCCGATCAGCGCGTCGAGGGCCGCCGGGAAGACGGCCCCCCAGTCGGCGTCCGCCTGCCGGAACCGCCACTGGGCGCTGACCACGGTGGCGAGCATCCGGTCGTAGGCGTCTTCGAGCGTGGTGTACTCGTCGCGCGGAAAGCCCCAGAACTGCGAGCCGGTGGTATTAAGGACGATGAGGTCACCGACGCCGCCGACCACGCTGCGGCCCAGCTCGGCGTCGTCGATCACGGTGACGGTCCTGGTGTACTGCCCGGACCGTGCGAACGAGTGACCGGTGCCGGAGACCGGAAGCCAGGGATACTCCTGGATCGAGATGCGCGCCCGCGAGATGGCGTCGGCGCTGCCGGTGTAGTGCGCGGCCAGCTCGAGCGCGAAGGTCTCGGGCTCAATGCCGCCGAGTTTCTTGGCCATCGCGTACACGGTGTTCTTCTGCGTGTCCGTGGCCAGCACATTGGAGTTATCGCCGGTCAGGTGGGTGGCCGCGAGGTCGCCGGACAGGCTGGAAGAGACGTTCCAGTCCCGGACCAGGTCACTGCCGCCGGGTCCGGCCCCCCGGCCGACGTGAACCACTCGTACCTCAGCCTTGCCGTACCGGTTGGTACCGAGCTGGACCATGACCACCTCGTTTCTTACCGGGCCTACAGGCAGCGTGACAACGAGCGGTTACGCCGGCATGTTCGGCCGGTTATAGGTTTATATCGGGATTCTTCATCAGTCCCGCCTTGTTCAGCTGGGCGAAGACCCGGTCGCGGGTCAGCGGGAGGTCGGTGAGTCGCCGGCCGGTCGCATCCCGGACCGCATTCGCGAGAGCCGGGGCCACCGGGTTGAACGGCGCCTCGCTCATCGGCTTGGCGCCAAGCGGCCCGAGTGGGTCTTGGGAGACCGCGAAGTGCACCTCGGTCCGCGGCACGTCGGCGAACTGCGGCAGGTGGTACTGGCGGAAGGTGCGGGTACTGACCCGCCCGGCCGCGTCGATGTCCAGGTGCTCGTAGAGCGCGGCGCCCAGTGCCTGCGCCACGCCTCCCTCGACCTGGCCCCGGCACTGACCGGGATTGATCACGGTGCCGGCGTCGGCCGCCTGCACGCTCTGCAGGATCCGGATCTCCCCGGTCGCCGCCCGGACGGCCACTCGGAAACCCTGGACGTTGAACGAGACGGACCTCGGCGTACCGTCGCTGGTCGCCTCGGCCTCCAGCAGCGGTTTGGAGTATCCCGGATTCGCGGCGCGCTCGTCGGCCAGGGGCTGCGCGGCGCGCAGGTCCGCCAGTTTCTGCGCGGCGCGCAGGGTGGCCAGGCCCGCCACCACGGTGCCGGTCGAGCCGTAGGCGCCGGTATCGTGCCGGACCAGGTCGGTGTCGGACTGCCGCAGCTCGATCTGGTCCACCTCGGTGCCGAGCGCCTGGGCGGCCAGCTGCCGGTGCACCGTGGACGTGCCGTTGCCGAACTCCGGCGTCCCGACCCAGAGCGTGTAGCCGCCGCCAGGGCGCTCGGCGATGCGGGCGTGGGAGTAGTGGCCGCCCGGCGGCACGGTATCGAGCATCGTCACCGCCATCCCGGTGCCGGTCAGCCACCCGGGTTCGGCTGGCGGTGCTTCCCCGCGGCCGCTAGCCAGGGCGCCGGCCACCAGGTCCAGGCATTCGGGCAGCCCGTAACTGGCGACCTGGACATCATCTGCTTCTTCCCGGACCGAGATCAGCGGGTCACCGGGCTGGATGACGTTGCGGCGGCGGAACTCGAGCGGGTCCAGGTCCAGCTTCCTGGCTAGCTCGTCGAGCGCGGACTCCACGGCGAAAGCCGACTGGGACAGCCCGTAGCCGCGGAACGCTCCGGCGGGCACCGTGTTGGTGTACACCGACCAGCCGTCCACCTTCTTGTTCGGGCACCGGTACAGGCTGAGAGCCTCACCGCAGCTATGCATCAGCACGCCGCCGCTGTGGTTCCCGTAGGCTCCAGTGTTCGCTACCGTCTGGATGGCCAGCGCGATCAGCGTACCGTCGGCGGTGGCGCCGGCCTGGACGGCAATCCGCATCGGGTGACGGGTGGTGGCGGCGGAGAACTGCTCCTCGCGGGTGAATTCCAGCTGGACGGGCCGCCGCAGGCGCAGCACGGCCAGCGCCACCACGTCCTCGGTCAGCATTTCCTGCTTGCCGCCGAACCCGCCGCCGACCCGGGCGGCCTGAACGCGCACCTGGCCGGCCGGCAAGCCGAAGAGCCTGCTGACGGCGTCCCTGGTCAGGAATGGGGTCTGGGTGCTGCTGCGCAGGATCAGCCGGTCGCCCTCAAGCCAGCCAATGGTGGCGTGCGTCTCCAGGTGGGCGTGCTGAATCCGGTGGATGCTGAAGCTCTCGCTGACCACCGCCGCCGCGCTGGCCAGGCCGGCGGCCACGTCGCCGATGTCACCGTGCACCTCGGCCGCGACATTGCGCCGCGGGCGGGCGATCCCGGACGCCCCGGTCTTGTCCCCGTGCAGCAGCGGAGCGCCCGTGGCCATGGCCTCGTCGGGATCGAAGACCGCGGGCAGCACCCGGTAGGCGACCTTGACCAGGGCGGCTCCGGCCTGCGCCGCGGCCAGCGTCTCCGCGACCACGGCGGCGACGCGCTGGCCGTTGAAGCGGACCACCCGGTCGAACAGCATCGTGTCGTGTGGATCGTCCTCGACCTTCTCGTGCCGGGCGGTGGAGTAGAGCATGTGGGGGACGTCGGCGTAACTGAACACCGCGAGCACGCCGGGTACCGCCAGCGCGGCGCTGGCATCGACCGACTCGATCTCGGCGTGCGCGTGCGGCGAGCGGACCAGCGACATGTGAGCCAGCCCAGGCAGCGCCAGGTCCAGGGTGTACGGCTCGCGGCCGGTGACCACCCGGCGGCCGGCCGGCGCGGGCAAGCTGGCGCCGACCGGTTCATGGGGCACTGCGGGCGGTTCCTGTGGCGGCGCCGCGGGCGGTTCCCGGGGCAGCGATGCGCTGGCCAGGGCCCGGGCTACGGACTGGTAGCCGGTGCAGCGGCACAAGTTGCCCTTCAACGCCCGGCCGGGCTCGGCACGCCCCGCGTCGTCCAGGGCGGCCACCGTCATGATCATCCCGGCGGTGCAGAAGCCGCACTGGAATCCCTGGGCATCCAGGAACGCCTGCTGGACGGGGTGCAGCTCACCGTCGTCCGATGCGAGTCCCTCGATCGTGGTTACCTGCTGGCCAACCGCCCGCACCGCCGGGTAGATGCAGCTGTGCACCGGCACGCCGTCGACGTGCACCGTGCAGGCCCCGCAATCGCCCGCGTCGCAGCCCTTCTTCACCCCGAACCAGCCCTGCTCGCGCAGGTAGGTGCGCAGACACTGGCCGGGGGCGGGCGGCCCGGGGGCAGGGACGCCGTTGACGATCATGCGGGCACCAGCTCGTCGAGAACCTCAAGGGCTAGGTGCCCAGTGATGGCCTCCCGCCAGGCCGGGGACCCGTGCACGTCATCGTGATACGGCGGCGCGGCGGCGGCCAGGGACGCCTGCAGCTGGTCCGGAGTGGGTGGTGCGGCGAAGCGGAGCTGGACCGGCCGCGTGGTCGCGGCGGTCACCGTGAGCACCAGCGTGCCGTCGACCGGCCGACGGCCGATGACCACCGCTGCCGAGCGGCCCACCGGTGACAGCGAGAGCTGCCGGAAAGCCGTCAGGCCGTCCAGCGCACGGGCGGGCAGGTGCACCGACCGCAGCAACTCACCGGGTTGCAGCACGTTATGACCGGGGCCCCTCACGAAGTCCGTGACTGCGACGCTGCGGACCGCCCCGTCCGGACCCCAGATGGTGCACACCCCGTCCAGCGCCGAGGTGAGCGAGATCATCGGCCCGGCCGGCAAGGCCAGGCAGAGGTTTCCTCCCACGGTGGCGGCGTTCCATACCTTAAACGAGCCGAGCAGCGCGGCGCAGCACTGGCCGATCAGGGGGGCAGCCCGCCACTGGGGTGCCTGCATCCGGGCCAGTTCGGCCAGCGTGCAGGTGGCGCCGATCTCCAGTCCGTCCCGGCTCACCCGCAGCGGCGGCCAGCCGAAGGCCCGCAGGTCGAGCAGCCGGGATAGGTCCTGCTGCGGCTCGGAGAATAGCCAGGTACCGCCCGCCAGCCAGGCATCACCCGGGCGCCAGGCCCCCAGCCTCGCGTCTGCGACCTCGGTGATGCCGGGTAGGTCCATGATCAGGCTCCCGTCCTGGCCAGCCCGCCGATCCGCGCGCTCGCCGCGGCGGCCCCGGCCGCCAGCTCGTCGGCGTCCGCGGTCACCAGCTGGCCTTCGCTCACCACCGGGCGGCCGTGGACCCAGAGCCGGTCCAGGGCCGGAGCGCCAAAGACTAGCGTGCACAGGGGATCGGCGATGCCGGCACCGGCCAGACCGCCGACCTGCCACAGGGCGACGTCGGCCAGCTTGCCGACCTCAAGTGAGCCAAGCTCGTCTTCGCGGCCCAGGCAGCGCGCACCGCCCATGGTCGCCAGGCGCAGCGACTCCCGGACCGACAGCGCCAGCGGGCCGTTCCGGAACCGGGCAGCCAGCAGCGCCTGGTGCAGCTCGTCGACCATCCGGCCCGACTCATTGGAGGCCGAGCCGTCGACGCCGAGCCCGACGGGCGCGCCAGCCGCCAGCAGATCCCGGACCCGCGCTATGCCGGAGCCGAGACGGCCGTTGGACGTCGGGCAGTGGGCCACACCGGTGCCGGTGGCCGCGAACCGGGCGACCGCCTCATCGGAGAGGTGAACGCAATGAGCCAGCCATACATCGGGACCGAGCCAGCCGAGATCCTCCGCGTACTGGGCCGGCGTTCGCCCGTAGGTTTCGAGGCAGAATTCCTCCTCGTCGAGAGTCTCCGCGAGGTGCGTGTGCAGCCGCACTCCGGCCCGCCTGGCCAGCTCGGCGCTGTCCCGCATCAGCTCGGCGGTGACCGAGAAGGGCGAGCACGGCGCCACCGCGATCCTGGTCATCGCCCCAGGCGACGGGTCATGCCAGCGGTCGATCGCATCGGCGGTGGCGGCGAGGATGTCATCGTGCTTCTCGACGACCGAGTCGGGCGGCAGGCCCCCCGATGACTGTCCCAGGTTCATCGACCCGCGGCCGGGGTGAAACCGCAGCCCGATCCGGCGTGCGGCGAGGATCCCGGCCTCGAGCAGGTCGCCGCGCCCGGCCGGGAAAACATAGTGATGATCGGTGGTCGTGCTGCAGCCCGACAGCGCCATCCAGCCCAGGTTGGCGGCGGCCGAGGCGTGCACGAGATCGGCGTCCAGCCCGGCCCAGACCGGGTAGAGCGTCGTCAGCCAGCCGAACAGGGTGTCGTCGGCCGCGTATCCGCGAGTGATCCACTGGTACAGATGGTGGTGGGTGTTGACCAGGCCAGGTGTGGCGAGCCGCCCGGAGCCGTCGATTCGCTCCGCGCCGGCGTAGCGGGACGGCAGCGGACCCGGCCCGACCGCCGCGATCCGGTCGCCCTGCATGACCAGGTAGCCGGCCGGGTGTTCCGTCCCGGCCCCGTCCACCGTCGCGATGTGACAGCCGTCAATCGCCAGCACGCCCGCAGCCTCCTCCAGATCGTGGTACTCCAGTGTGGCCAGCGGTTATTACAGCGGCATTTCCGGTCTTCCCGGTCTTCCCGGTCTTCCCGGGCAGATTTGCCTAGCTTCGAGATCAGCCTACTGCTGCCCCCGGGAGCGCTTCTCGCTCCGCAAGTACACCATCCGTGCCCCCGCGACGAACAACGCCACCGCGATAGCGGTCACGGCCGCGAGGAAGACGCCGAAATTGCCCGCGAAGAAAGCCGCATTCAGCACGAGTACCGCGAACATCACGCAGGCGCCCGCATTCACGAATGTATTCTGCGACGAGTCGCCGGCCTCCGCCGGCCGGGCGGCCTGGCGCGGCATAGGGGCTGCCATCAGCCCGGCGCCGATGTCGGCGGTGACCACGGCCAGTTCGGCGTGGGTCCGCGAAGCGAACGTCTGGCCCACCCGTATGTCGAACTCGTCTTTGGTCAGGAAGCCCTGCACGAAAGCGGACTTGAGCGTGTCGATCACTCGCTCACGATCGGCGCGGGATGTCCGCAGCCGACCGCGGGCCGCCGCTGCCATCTCATCTTCGGGCCCTGTCATCACCGGTGCCCTCTCGCAAGCACGATACAGGCCAACCGTAACCCGAAGCTCGGCACGCGTCTCAGATGGCCTGTGTGCTAATTCTAAGGCATGGACATCGGCCAGCGGCGGCTCGTGGCGACGATGCCGCTGCACGCGATTACCTCGACCTACGGCGAGGAGGGACTGCGGGAGCGATTCGCGGTGGAGATCGAGTCGCTGCCCGAACAGGACCAGCGCCGCCTGAACCAGGCTCTGGATCTCGCCTCCCGGCTGCACGCGAACGACCGCAGGGAACGCGAACCCTACGTCAACCACCTGCTGCGGGTGGCGATCCGGATCATGTCTCACTACGGCGTGCACGACGCCGACGTGATCTGCGCCGCGCTGCTGCACGACGCGGTAGAAGACCACGCCGCCGAGCTGACCGGCGGCGTGGATGACCAGGAGGCTGCGCTCGCGGTGCTGGCGGCGGAGTTCGGGCCGCGGGTAGCCGAACTGGTCGGCGCCGTCACCAACCCGGAGTACGCGCCGGACCGGGACGCGCACGAGCAGTACCGGGACCACGTCGCGGAAAGCCTGCGCGGCCACCCGTGGGCTCGGGTCATCAAGGCCTCCGACTTCACCGACAACGGCGTCGGCCTGATTCATAGCACCGGTCCTCGGCTGCGCACGCTGGCCGGGAAATACGCCCCGCTGGTCCCGATCCTGCGGGAGCTCATCGACCTCCCGGACACCCCCCTCGACGCACCGGCCCGGCAGCACATCTTGGCCCAGCTCGACCGGGCCGCGGACCGGTTCGCGGCCGTGCTGCCGTCCACCGGCGAGTAAAACGAACAGATGCCGGAACTTCCCGAGGTCGAGACCGCGCGGAGCCTGATCGCTGATCAGGCCCTGCACCGCCGCATCGTCGGTGTCGACGACGCTGACACGTTCGTATGCCGGCCGCACTCCCCCGGCGAGTTGCGTGACGCGCTGACCGGACGCATACTCACCGCGGCTCACCGGCGCGGCAAGACAATGTGGTGCGAGACCTCTGACGTGGGCCGCTCGACCGGATCCGGTCCCGATCTCGGCATCCACCTGGGCATGAGCGGCCGCATCGTGGTCACGTCCAAAGATGGCGAGGCCATCGAAGGCGGCGGTCCTGCCCGCCTCGACGCGCAGCCGCGCAAGGCCGAGTGGAACCGCTTCACCCTCGAGTTCGCTGACGGCGGCAGCCTGGCGCTGTTCGACAAACGCCGGCTGGGTCGTGTCCGGCTCAACCCCGACATCGACGCGCTCGGCCCGGACGCCGCGGAGGTCACGCCTGCGGAGTTCCGCGACCTGATCACCAAGGGGTCGACCGCGGTCAAGGCTCGCCTGCTTGACCAATCCAAGATCGCCGGAGTCGGGAATCTGCTGGCCGATGAGGTGCTGTGGCAGGCGAAGATTTCGCCCGCCGCCCGGACGGCCAGCCTCGAGCGCAAGGACGCCGACCGTCTCTACCGCGCTCTGCAGTCCGCCGTACGGTCTGCCATCGTCAAAGGAGGCGCGCACACCGGCGACGTCATCGCGGCCCGGCACCCCGGCGGCACCTGCCCGCGCTGTGGCGCCGAGATGAAACACGGCACCGTCGGCGGCCGCTCGACCTGGTGGTGTTCCCGCGAGCAGGCGCCCCCCAAACGCCCCTAAGAGGGCTCCAAGGCGCCCCTAAAATGCTCAACGCCGATGCTGGATGGGCAACGGCGGGACGAAATGCCGGAGGGTGTTAGCCAACCCGTCCGCGAGCCACAAGCTCCCGTCGGGCGCCACCGCGATGCCCCCGAACTGCTGGGCGCCTGGTATCGGCCATAGGGTGATGCGGCCAGCGGTCGTGATGCGACCGACCCGGGTATCGGTGGTAAACCACAGAGCCCTATCGGGACCCGAGACAATATCGAACGGGTACACCCCGCGGGGCAGCGAGAATTGCGTGATGACACCGCTGGTTGTTATGCGCCCGATCCGCTGCCCGCCGCGCTCAGTGAACCACAGAGCCCCGTCAGGGCCGGCCGCGATCCGGGTGGGACCCGAGTCCGGCGGTAGCATCCATTGGCTGTATTTTCCGGCGGTGGTCAGCCGACCAATGGCATTCTGCGTATCGGCGATGCTGGTGAGATTGTCCTCGGTAAACCAGAGTGCCCCGTCCGAGCCCATCGTAATTCCGCGCATCCAGATGTCTTTCGTGCTCGGATGTATGGCGTAACACGCGAAATTATCGGTGGAGCTTATATGACAGATATGGCCACCGTCGTCGGTGTACCAGACCTGTCCGTCCCGGCCTACCGCGAGCGCATCGGGCAACCCCACCGCCGAACCGATGCTGATCTCATGCCAGACCTTCAAGGTGCCGTCAGGGCTGATCTTACCGATTTCCGCCAATCCGGTAAACCATATGCTCCCACCGGGGACGCTTATAATGTCTTGCGGATCGTTATTGTTGTCAGCTTGAATAGTGTACTGCGTTACAGTGCCCGCCGGATCAACCCGCGCGATGAGGTTGCCGCCGTTCTCGGTGAACCACAGGCTATCGTGAGCTCCGAACGTCAGGAAGGAAGGAAAATCACCGTTCTGCAAATCTATCATTCTTGTACTTTCAAAGTAGTTGTTGTTCTTCCCCGGTGTCCGTCCGTGCGCGTATGTAGATCCGCCACTGCATCCCACCAGCAGGCCCGCCATCAGCACGCCAGTTATGATCCGGGAAAGTATTGAAGTCCGGATCTCGCCAAGCATCTCAGGGCTCGCAGGCGACTTGGCTCGCATCGCCGACTCGGCGCCAGCACTAACGCGGCGGCCGACGACCAGCACGCCCACGGCGCCGTCCCGGTCGATCGAGCCGCGGGCGCTGAACGCCGACACGCCGGAAGGGAAGCTGATGGCAGCCATCAGTCTCAAGGCAACTACGACTTCCTCCCGCAATGCCGACCGTCGCGAGATCACAGATTGACGGGCCCATAACTAGACATAGCAGCGCGTGACCGCACCCGCAAGCCTCCGTTCGCGCGGCGCTACGCATACTGGCAGCGCGTCACCATGAACTCGGCGTGCGGCGCCGGATCAAGCTTTCGGACGACCTTTGAGAGCTTGCGACGTGTCTATTCACGGGGATCGGAGCTGCAACGGAGCATGCTAGTTGCCCATCGGAGCACGGTCAGCTGAGCTGGCGGAGCAGGGTGGTCATGTCCGAGCAGATCCATTCTTCGGCGAGGAGTCCGTCGGCGACGCGGTAGAACTCGTGGCTGACGTAGTCGATGGCGCGGCCGGCGTCGAGCTCGCGGAGGATCTCCGCCAGGTCCCGGCCGGCGTCGCGGGCCAGCGCGTCACCCACTTCGTCCGGGCTCAGGCCCAGTTCGGTGAGGCGCCGGACGCGGGCCAGCTCGACGGCGTCCCGCAGCGAGTACTCGCGATAGCCGTTGGCCCGGCGCGCGGGCTCGGGCAGCAGGCCGACGTGGTGGTAGTGCCTGATGGCCCGGGTACTGATGCCGACCAGGCCGGCGAATTCTCCGATCCGCATGCCACCGGGAAACACCTTGACGCTGCGACAAGGACGACCAACGTCGCCGAGCGCGGAGCGAAATCCGCCAAGCGGCACCAGTCCGTCTCCGCTACTGGCATTCCCTCGCCACCGTCGCCCGCTGGTGCCGCGTCAGAAACTACCTCGACTCAGCCGCCGCCCACGGCATCACCGCACTCGACGCCATCCGCGACGCACTCACCGGAAAACCCTGGCTACCGCCACTGCCCGCCGTCCGCTGACACCAATTCACAGCACCCCGTGAATGGACCTTGCGACCCCTGCCTGCAGACTAATGAGATCTCATATTGGATAGCGTGTCGGTTCTGTGGTGTACTGGCGTCCTGATGGCGCGGTCCACCGGAACGTCGCCGGAGTAATCTGCTCCACTTTCCACCGCGGGTCCTGCTTCAGCCGATGCTCGTGGCGGCACTTCGGCCCGCCATTACACATACATGACCGGCCTCCCGCTTCGTACGGGACATTATGCTCGAAATCGCACTGCTGGGCAGGCCGGCGGCAGGTCGGCCCGGTGCAGGTGGCGTGCCGGATCTGGGCCAGGTGCCGGAGCTTGACCCCGGGGTCGTGACCGCGGGCCTCGAACCTGTGGTCGCATGTGTCGGTAGCGATCGGGTCGAACGCGATCAGCAGGTCCGGCCGCCCGGGCACCCCGGTGGACAGCCGCCAGGCCCCGTAGCCGCCGGGCGGCCCGTCCCCCCCGGAGGCGGTGAACGTGAACCCCGGCCGCAGGCCGGCCCCGGGTGCGCCAGGCGGGTCGTGGCCGCCGGGCGGATCATGCGGGCCGGGCGGGTCGTGTCCGGCGGTGCGGGTGTGGTTTTTGGGTGCGGGCCGGGCGCAGCCGTGGCCGATGGCGTGGCCCTGCTGGTCGGTGACCGTGACGCAGTACGAGGTCTGGGGGTTGGCGGCGGCGGCGCCGGCGAGGTCGCGGGCCAGCGCCGGGTCGACGGGGCCCAGGCCCGCGATCTCGGCGGGCCGTTCGGCCAGGTTCAGCAAGGTGGCCAGGGGGATGGTTAGGTGCAGCCGGCCGGCGAACCCGGCCGGGAGCACGCTCGCCGTCGGCGGGATACCCGGCCCGGCCGGGTCCGGTGGCCCTGACCCGCCGTCGCCCGGCCCGTGCGGGCCCTCACCATCTGACCCGCCCTGCGGGCCGCCTGGCCTGGCGTCCGGGCCGCCGGCGCCGCCGCTGGCGCGTTCGGGGTTCTTGCTGTGCTGGCCTGCGTCTGGCCCAGCGGGCTCAGGGCTGTTGCCGTCCTGGCCTGCGTCCGGCCCGGCGGGCTCGGTGGGCCGGGAGTCCCGGCCGAGCATGATGTCCATATAAGCGAGAGCCCGGAGCTGGTCCATATCCCCGTCCAGGCCCGCCTTCTTGAGCCTTTTCGCCCACCAGGTGATGCGCTGGTCTGCGGCCAGGACGTCGGCGGGGGGCAGTTCGCGGCCCATCAGGGCGGCGTTGCCTGAGTCCTCCATCCACCGCTGCACCCGGGCGTTGCGCCGTTCGTCCTCCCGCTGCTTCCGTGCCTTGTCCGGCGCGACCT
>Ga0302235_10001534_pt1 | contig 17216 bp, 15 predicted proteins | sample II_Palsa_N3_3_FD_193577 | JGI IMG/M metagenome (GOLD analysis project Ga0302235, IMG submission 193577) | Peat permafrost microbial communities from Stordalen Mire near Abisko, Sweden - II_Palsa_N3_3 | ecosystem: Environmental > Terrestrial > Soil > Palsa > Peat permafrost | place: Sweden... | reverse complement strand
TTCAACTTCCCGCTGAACCTCGTGGCCCACAAGCTCGCCCCCGCCATCGCCGCCGGCTGCCCGGTCGTGCTCAAGCCCGCACCGCAGGCACCGCTCACCGCACTGGCCTTCGCGCAGGTGCTCCTCGACGCCGGCCTGCCCGGGGACTTCCTCAGCGTCGTCCCCGGGAGCCCGGAGGAGATCGGAGCAGCGCTCACGGCGGACGACCGGGTAGCCGCGATCACCTTCACCGGCTCGACCCGGGTCGGATGGCTGCTACGGCAGCAGGCACCGCGCAAGAAGGTCCTGCTCGAACTCGGTAACAGCGCGCCGGTGATTGTGCACGCCGACGCCGACCTGGAGTCGGCCGCGGCCAAGCTCACCGCTGGCGCTTTCGCGTTCGCCGGGCAGAGCTGCGTGTCCGTGCAGCGGGTCTTCGCCCATCGCGACATCGCGGAGGAGCTCAGCAACCTGATGGTGGCTCGCACGCTCGCCCTGGGCGTCGGCGATCCGGCCGACGAGAAAGTGACCGTCGGGCCCGTCATCGACGACCCCGCCCGGCGGCGGATCACATCCTGGATCGGCCAGGCGGTCGATGCCGGAGCCGGTCTCCTGGTCGGCGGCACGGCGCACGACCGCGTCATCGCGCCCACGGTGCTCGCTGAGGTCCCGGCGGATTCCCCGCTCGAACGCGAGGAAGCCTTCGGCCCCGTCTTCGGCATCAGCGCATACGACACCGTCGAGACCGCCTTCAGCAGGGCTAACGACACCAGGTTCGCGCTGCAGGCTTCGATCTTCACGTCCGACCTGCGACTGGCGCTCGACGCGACCAAGGCGCTGGCGTTCGGAGCAGTGCTCGTCAACGAGGCGCCCACCTTCCGTACCGACGCCATGCCGTACGGCGGGAACGAAGACTCCGGAAACACCCGCGAAGGCCCCGCCTCGGCGGTCCGGGAGCTTACCGAAGAACGCCTGGTGATCTTCGATCAGTTCGCCACGCCGCGTTCGGCTGCCTAGCCAGAACCCGGCGACCCGAAAAGGAGAGGCAACGCCGTGAAAGCAGTCGTCTTCCAAGATCCCGGTCACGTCGGGCTGCAAGAGCGTCCTGAGCCGAAGGCTCGCGGCGAGCGGGAAAGCCTGATCAAGGTCCTGGCGTGCGGGCTATGCGGATCGGACATGCGGACCATGACCGACCCCCCGCAGATGCCATGTAATCCGGACACGGTCCTCGGGCACGAGATCGTCGGCGTGGTCGACACCCCCGGCGCCGGCTCCGGGTTCGCCCCCGGCGACGTCGTGGTGGTCGTTCCCAACTACCCGTGCCGTCAATGCGCCAGCTGCAAGAGCGGGCTGATCAACCTGTGCGACAACTTCGAGCACATCGGATCCCACAGCGACGGCGGCCTGGCGGAGTGGCTGTGGGTTCCCGATGAGTTCCTGCACGCTGTCCCGGCCGGGCTGGACCCTTACGTGGCCGCCCTCGCCGAGCCCCTCGCCTGCGCCCTTAACGGCACGACGCGTGCCAGCTGGGGCCCGGCCGAGCCGGTCGTCATCCTCGGAGCCGGGCCCATCGGACTCCTCTTCCTGGCCGTGGCCAAGCTATCCGGAGCCGGTCCTGTCATTGTCAGCGAGCCCAACCCGGCCCGCGTGGCGCTAGCCCGGGACGTGGGCGCCGACTACGTTGTTGACCCGACCGACCCGGAAACGCCCGGGCGCATCGCCGCACTGCTGGGCGGTCACGGGGCCGCGACGGTCATCGACGCCCTCGGCACTCTGCTAAATACGGCCCTGGGGCTAGTGGCCAAGGGCGGGGAGATCTTTGTCTTCGGGGTCAACCACGCAGCTGAGGTCACGATCAGGCCTGCGGTCATCGTGGACAAGGAAGTCAGCATCCACGGCGTCTACATCGCCAAGGGCACGTTCCCCCTCGCGCTCCGGCTGCTCAGCGCCCACCAGGAGCTGTTCGGCAAGATCGTGTCGCACCGCGTCCCGATCGAGGACTGGGACCGCGCCCGGGACCTGCTGATGTCCGGCCAGGCCCCCGGCAAGATCCTCGTCACGATGGCCGGCTCATGACCGCGGTATCGCAGGACGCGCGCGCGGTCCTCCTCCCGATCAGCCGCTCGCTCACGGTCGAGCCCTGGCTGCAAGACTTCCTGCGCGCAGGAGGACGGTCTGTTCTGATGGCCTCCAGCCCGGAGGAATACGCGGCGAGGCGGATCAGCGACGCGCGCAGGGCGGCCGAGTCCGCCGAGACCATACGCAGCTTCACCGCCGCCGTCACCGCCGTGTCGCCAGGGCCAGTCCTCGCGGCGGTTGACGCGGAACCTGCCGGCGTGCAGCGGCTGGAGCACCTGCTGCCTCCGCTGCCTGGCCGGCCAAGCATCAGCGAGATACCCGCCGACGCGCTGGCCCAGGCGTTCTCCGGCTACGCGCGAGCCGCGCGCGACCTTGGCGTGACGCTGTTCCTCGGCCCGGTAGTCGATCACATCACGGGCCAGAACCCCTGGCTGCAGGACCGGACCCTGCCCGGCGGCCTGGATGAGATCGCCCGGATCGCTGTCCTGTACACCGGTGCGGTCCAGGCTGCCGGGATCATTGCCACCGCGAAGCACTTCCCCGGACACTCAGACCTCGCGGCCCACCCCGCCGCCGAGGATGTCGCCCTCCGGCTCGGGCGCGAGCACGTCGAGCGCAACCTGGAGCCGTTCCGCCGCCTGATCGACGCCGGCGTGGCCGCTGTCATGGTCGGACCCGTCACGGTCGAGGCCATCGACCCGGAGCATCCGGCCGCTTCGTCACGCCGGCTGGTGGACCTGCTCCGCCGCAACCTCGGCTTCGAGGGCCTGATCGTCAGCGACGACCTGGACCTGGTCAGCACGATGCAGGGCCGCTCTCTCGGCGAGGTCGCCGTCTCGTCCATCGCAGCCGGCGTCGAGCTGCTGCTCATCCCCGGCGGGAGCGCCGTAGCCGAGATCACCGAGGCGCTGACCAGCGCCGCCGGGAATGAACGGATCATCGCCGCCGCACTCGCCCGCGCGGCCGGCAAGGTCCGGGCGCTGGCCGACAGGACCGCCAGCAGCGATCTGCGGTCCGCCCACCGCACTCCGCTCCCCGACGGCAGACCACAGGCGCAAGGACCGAAAGGAACACCTCACCGATGAATGCCCTTCCTGCCCTGCCGGTGCGCATGCGCGACACGAACGGCCTGTACTCGATGATCGCCGTCGACCAGCGCGATTCGCTGCGGGCGATGCTCGCGGACTCCGGCGACGTACCGGTGACCGACGACCGGATGCGCGAGTTCAAGGTCGAGGTCGCACGCGCCCTGTCACCGGCCTGCTCGGCGCTGCTCGTCGACACGGACTTCGCGCTGCAGCCCATCCTCGACGCCGGCGCCCTGGCGCCGGGTTGCGATCTGATCGTCGCGGTAGACGCCATTACCTACGACGCGAATGGCGCCGCCCTGGCGACCGCGCTGCGCGCCGATCTGCTCGGCACGACCTGGGGCCCGCGCGTAGCCGGGCTGAAGTACCTCCTGCTGTGGACGCCGCAGGAGTGGCTCGGCTGCGACGAGGCCGAGGTCCAGGAATTCATCGACGAGGCGAGCAGGACCGGCGTCGAAAGCGTCCTGGAGGTCATCGTCCGGGAGGCAGACGGGTCTTCGCCCACCCCCGAGCGGCAGGCCACGCTTCTCGTCGAGGCGGCACAGCAAACCGCCGGTCTGGGCGCCACGCTTTACAAGACTGAGGTCCCCTACTGGAACCGCGCCCCGGCGCAGGACGTGACCCGCGTCAGCGCACTCATTACCGGCAGCATCGAGTGCCCGTGGGTCGTCCTGTCCAGCGGCGTGCCGGCCGAGGAGTTCCCCCAGGCGGTCCAGCGAACGGCTCGGGGCGGCGCCGAGGGCTTCCTGGCCGGCCGGGCGGTCTGGCGCAAGGCCACGGCGCTGGCCCGGGAGGACGCCGTGAACTACCTGGCCAACGAGTCGGTGGCCACCCTGGCGGGGCTGCGCGAGGCGCTACGGGCCGGGCGCGCCGGTGCTGTCGATGCCTGACCAGCCGCGCCGGCATCTCGTCGACGTGATCGCGGGCGACGGCATCGGCCAGGAGGTCGTGCCCGCCGCCATCCGCTGCCTCGATGCCGCCGGCGCGCGTCACGGATTCGAGATCGCCTGGCGCGACCATGACTGGGGCTCTGACCGGTACCGATCTGACGGGGCGATGATGCCTGCCGACGGGCTGGACCAGCTCGCCGACGGCGACGCCATCTTCCTCGGAGCCGTCGGCGCACCGGGGATCCCCGACCACGTGAGCCTCTGGGGCCTGCTGATCCCGATCCGGCGCGCCTTCCTTCAGTACGTGAACCTTCGCCCGGTGAGGATCCTGCCCGGCGTCCGCTCGCCGCTCACCGATCCTGGCGGCTTGGACGTCATCATCGTCCGCGAGAACGTGGAGGGCGAGTATTCCGAGGTCGGAGGGCGCATCTACCCCGGCCGGCCTGAGGAAGGCGCATTCCAGGAGGCGATCTTCACCCGGGCCGGCATCGAGCGGGTGGCCCGCTTCGCGGCCGAGGTGGCCGCCCAGCGATCGGGGCTGGTGGTCTCGGCCACGAAGTCCAACGGCCTCATCCACACCATGCGCCTGTGGGACGAGGTGGTTTCCGAGGTCATCGCACGCTGGGAAGCCGTACGTGTCGAGCACGTCCTCGTCGACGCACTGACCGCTCGCGCCGTCCTCCGGCCGGGCTCGCTGGACGTGATCGTCGCCTCCAACCTCTTCGGCGACATCTTGTCAGACCTGATCGCCGCGCTGGCCGGGTCCATCGGCGTGGCGCCCAGCGCCAACCTCAACCCCGCCCGCGAATATCCCTCCATGTTCGAGCCGGTACACGGGTCCGCACCGGACATCGCCGGCCAGGGCATCGCCAATCCCGTCGGCCAGATCTGGGCCGGCGCGATGATGCTCGAGCATCTCGGTGAGGCCGCCGCCGCAGCAGACCTGGTCGCGGCGTTCGAGGCCGTCCTTGATGACGGCACGCGAACCCCTGACCTGGGCGGTACGGCGAGCACCGCCGAATTCACCGACGCGGTGCTCGGTCGGCTGGCTCCGGCCGCCGTGCCTGCTCGCACCGCGTCAGCTGCCGGTCACCGCCGCAACAGGGAGGCCCCCGATTCGACCAGGCCCCAGCCGCTAATCCGAAGAACAGCCGGCAGCTCACCCGAACGACCCCATGAGCCGCCACATCGCTTGCAAGGAGGACGAGATGTCTAAGATTTCGCTGCACAACGTCTGGAAGCTCTACGGAGAGCATCCGGTCGTCAAGAACCTCTCGCTAGAAGCCCGCGACGGCGAGTTCCTGGTCCTGGTCGGCGCCTCAGGGTGCGGCAAGAGCACCACCCTGCGGATGCTCGCCGGACTGGAGACCCCCACCTACGGGAGCATCACGATCGACGACGACGACGTCACCTTGGTGCCGCCGGGGGAACGCGACGTGGCCATGGTCTTCCAGAGCTACGCGCTGTACCCGCACATGACCGTCTACAAGAACCTGGCCTTCGGTCCCCGGGCCCGGCGAGAACCGAAATCCGACGTCCATGAGCGTGTCACCGAGGTCGCCCGGACCCTGGGCCTGGACCAGTATCTCCACCGCACCCCGAGCGCGCTGTCCGGCGGGCAGCGGCAGCGGGTGGCTCTCGGTCGCGTGATGATCCGGCATCCGCGCCTGTCCTTGCTCGACGAGCCGCTTTCGAACCTTGACGCATCACTGCGCGTGCAGATGCGGATGGAGCTGGTCAGGCTGCAAAAGCAGCTCAAGGTCACCACCGTCTACGTGACCCATGACCAGGTCGAGGCGATGACGATGGGCGATCGTATCGCCGTGCTCGACCAGGGCGTCCTCGTCCAGGTGGACACTCCGGACGCCCTGTACGACGAGCCTGCCACCGAGTTCGTCGCCACCTTCATCGGCTCGCCGAAAATGAACATCGTCCCGGGGGAGATCACGAAGGATACGACCGCCACGACGCTGAGCTGCCTGGCGACCAGCATGTCCATCGACCAGAGCCAGTGCGAGCTGAACCTCGGCCAGCTGCCCGCGCAGGCGCGGGTGGGCCTGCGGCCGCATGATCTCTTCCTGGCCGAGGAGTCACCAGCACGGTGCACCGCGCGCTTCAGCGCCGTCGTCGAGCTGGTCGAGCTCACGGGCTCGGAAGGCTTCGCGGTGGTGAAGCCGGCGGCCACCAGCGAGACCATCCTGGTACGGATGTCACGGGCCCTTCGGGTGACCCCCGGCATGCGGATCACGGTCGCGTTTGATCCGCGGGACGTGCACCTGTTCGACCCAGGCTCTGGCGATCGCGTCATCAAGTGGCACGGGCCCCGCCACCAGTCGGCGGCCGAGGAGATCGAGACCTTCCTCGGCGGATCCGTCGACTGATTGAAACCAGACCGAGTCAGCCCTGGAGGCGTAATCCAGTGTTCACCAAATCCAGACCCCGAACATTTCGAGCCAAGCTCGCCTGCACGGCCACCGCCATCACGGTCGGAGCCGTTGCCCTCGCCGGCTGCGGGGGCTCCTCAGCCGGCCCGGGCAAGAACGTGCTCACGATCGCGTACGGCTCCACCTTCGTGTTCGCGACGGCGGCGCTTGCCCCGCAGTACTACGGGAATATCGCGCGGGAGTTCGAGGCCGCGCATCCCGGCGTCACCGTGAAGCTGATTCCCATCGCCGGCAGCCCGAGCGACATCGTGACGAAGCTGAGCCTGCTCTACCGCTCCCCTTCGACGGCCCCGACGATCGCCCAGATCGACAGCGGCGACGTCGGCCTGTTTGCCGAAGCCGGCTATTTCCTGCCGCTGAACTCCTACGTCAGCCAGACGTCCTGGTGGCCGGGCTTTCCGCAGGTGGTCAAGAATGAAACCACCTTCGGCGGCCAGGTCTACGCGGTCAACCAGGGCGAGAACGTCCAGGCCCTGGCCTACAACAAGGTCGATTTCGCCAAGGCAGGCCTGCCCGTCCCGTGGCACCCCAGGACGTGGCAAGACATCATCAATGCGGCGCTCACGATCAAGAAGAAGCTTCCTGGCGTCACCCCGGTCTGGGCCGAGGGCGGAACCGGTGCCGGTACCGTAGGCGTCGAGCTGGGAGTCGGCAACCTGCTGGCCGCGTCCAGCAACCCGACCGTCTTTGACGCCAAGACCGGCAAATGGGTCATCGACAGCACCGGGCTGCGGCAGACGTTCGCCTTCATCCACACTCTGGCGGCCGACGGCCTGAACGCGCCCGTAGCGGACCTGTTCAACCCGAACGCCCCCGGTGACTCCACTACCTACATGATGAACCCGGGCGCGGCCATCGCGCTGGCCTCAAACTACTGGGGCGCCTCCTGGCTCGAGAACCAGGCCCCCGCCTGGCCCAAGGCCGCGCAGGATATCGGGATCGCCCCGCTGCCCACCGTCAACGGCCAGGGCTCAGGCACCTCCAGCCTGATCACCGGCTGGGATCAGGCCATCTACAAGGGCGCCCAGAACCCCTCGCTCGCCTGGCAGTTGCTCGACTTCATGATGCAGAAGAAGAATCTTCTCGCGGCCGACAACGACGGCGAGTTCATTCCCCCGGACACCGCCTATGCGAAGGACCCGCTGTACCTGAACTTCGGCGCCCCGTTCCAGGCCGAGTTCGCCGCGCTCGAGCCCTATGCCACCGAATGGCCAGGAACATCCAACCTGCCCATCTGGTCAGAGGCATTCCAGCAGGCCACAGGCGCGCTTGAGCAGAATCCCAGCACGTCAGTCTCGGCGGCCGTCCAGACGATGAAGACGTACATAAGCGAAGGACTAGGACCCTCCGACGTGGAGTCGCAGCCATGACACCTCGGCATGATATCCAGCAATTCCGGCCGTACCGCCCGGAACACGGCGAAAGGTAGGGCAGCAAGATGACTTCTGATGCATTGACTGCCGCTCCTCCTCAAGGCCGGCGACTTGACAAGCGCCGCTTTGAATGGAACACCTCCCTGCTCTTGCTCCCAGCAGGAATACTCATCGCGGCGGTATTCGTGTACGCCGTCGGATACTCCTTCTACATTGGCCTGACCAACCTGTCACTGCTGGGCCCGACCGCAGTGGTCTACCATTTCACCGGCGCGGCTAACCTGAGCAGGCTGGTGCACGATACCTTCTTCCTGCACTCACTCTGGGTCACATTCCTGTTCGTGTTCGGGTCGGGTGTCGTCGGTGCCACCGTGATCGGCTTGGCCCTGGCCCTGCTGATGCAGAAGGCGCTCGCGCCGATCCGGCTAGCCGCCGCGGCCGTGGCGATGATCGCATTCATGCTCCCGCCGGTCACGATCGCCGTCGTCTGGTACGCCGCGTCAGTGCCGCAAGGCACCTTCGCCCGGCTGTTCGGCAACCCGAACTCGGACCCGCTGTTCAGCGCGCCCTTGCTGTTTGTGAGCCTCGCGAACATGTGGTCGCTGGTCGGCCTCGCGATGCTGCTGTTCGTCGCGGCTCTGCGCAATGTGCCCAGTGACATTACCGAGGCCGCCAGGCTCGAAAGAGCCGGAGCGATACGGCGCTTTACGTCCGTTACCTTGCCGCTGCTGAAACCCACCATCGTCACCAGCGCGCTGCTGATGACCTTGCTCTCGCTCGCCAACTTCACCATCGTCTGGCTGATGACCGGAGGCGGCCCGGGCACGGCGACCAGCATCTTGCCGGTGTATTCCTACCAGCAGGGATTCCAGTTCTACCACCTGGCATACGGGGCCCTGCTCGGCAACGTCATGCTCATTCTGACCGCAATTTTCGGAGTCGGATACGTGAAAATGGCCAGAGGTAAAAGGCAGAAAGGAGGATCATCATGACGACCGCAATCGAAACCGTCCCCCCGGTCGACGTCAAGGGACTCACCCGGGTGGAGGAACGACGCGTGACCGGGCCGGCGGTCCTGAGTAACCTCGTCCTCGGGGGCATCGCATTGCTGTTCGCGCTGCCGCTGCTGTGGCTCGTGCTCGCCTCGGTGGACAAGCACGCCAGCTGGTCCATTGCGATCCCGCACTTCACCTTGTCGAACTTCGGCAGCTCGCTGGCGGACGGCCGGGGCAGTTCGCTGGTGGCCAGCCTGGAGCTTGCTGCCATCGCGACCGTCGTAGGGACCGTGACGGGGACGCTGGCCGCCTACGCGTTCTCCCGGCGCCATATCCCGTGGAAGGGACCGGCACTGCTCTTCGTGCTGCTCCTGTCGGCGGTCCCGATCAACGTGATAATCATCCCGGTTTATCAGATATTCAGCCAGGCCGGATGGCTGTCACTCATCCCGACGGCCATATTCCTCGGGATCACGGGGCTGCCATTCGAAATCTGGATGATCAAGAACTTCATCGATGCCGTCCCGACTGAGCTGGAAGAGGCAGCGCGAGTCGAGAATGTCGGGACCCTGCGGATAATAGGACGAATCGTCGTTCCGCTGGCCGCACCGGGAATCGGCGCGGCCGCGATCTACGGGTTCGTTAATGCCTGGGGCGCTTTCCTGATTCCGCTCGTGCTGATCTCGAATACCGCGCAACAGCCGGCCGCGATTACCGTGTACTCGTTCATCAGCGCGGCAGAGGTGAACTACGGAGGCATCGCCGCGTTCTCAATCCTGTACTCGCTGCCCGTCCTGGGCCTCTATCTCGTGATGGGACGCTGGTTCCGGGGCGGTTTCGTCCTCGGCGGCGCACTGAAGTAACACCCGCGCCCCATCCGTCTAGCGCCATGCCTGACCGTGCGTGATCGTCTCGTGGCCGCCGCCAGCGGGGGCCACGAGGCGCCGCCCCTGTCAGCGAGAGACAGATCTCTCGCGGAGGAATCCATGACAGCTGAAACTCCACCTGAAACTTCTAGGCCGTCAGGGCGCGTTCCCACCGTACGAAGCGTCGACCACGTGTCTTACACCGTACCTGACCTGGAACAGGCCATCTCATTTTTCGTGGATTACCTGGGTGGCGAGCTAATCTACCGTGACGGTCCTTTTGGCAGGCCGGGCGAAGACTATATGCGTCGCAAGCTCAACGTCCACCCAGACGCGACCAGCCTGCTCGCAACGCTGCGTTTGGGCCGGGATTTCAACCTTGAGCTCATTCAATATGAGACAGCGGGCCAGAGGCTTACTGTTCCGCGCAACAGCGATGTCGGCGGCAGCCACCTAGCTTTGTACGTAGATGACATCGACGAAGCCCATGCCTACCTGCGCAGCGTCCCCGGCGTCACCCTCCTTGAGGGGCCGAATGGCGTCGCAGAGGATTCTCCGGTCGCTGGCCAGCGCTGGTTCTACTTTCTGACTCCCTGGGGCATGACAATGGAGCTTACCTCCGATCCCGCTGGAAACTTCTACAGCGGCCTGCCCGGCGAGAGAATGGCGCCGCCCACGAGGTGGGACTAAATTACCGGCTGCGGCGGTGCCGCGAGGAGCTTTTATGAGCGATACAAGGCGCGAACGGACAATAACCGATGATAGCCATCGCTGGGGGGCTTGCCGCAGCGTTGTCGTTTGCCGTTTCCCCGCTCTGCGCCACGCGCGCAAGCCGGCTAATCGGGCCGGCGCCGGTCCTTGCCTGGGTGGCCATCGTCGGTTTGGCCCTCTCGGCAGGGGTTGCCGCCGCGCAACGGCCGGTGCCTACCGCTGCGCAAGCGGGATGGCTTGCGATCGCGGATCCTGGCCGTGGTACATCCGTGACTGGAAGGATCATGCCAGACAAAGCGCACCAGGGATCGGACTGACATAGCAATGCTGAACCGCCCGCCTCTTGTCGCCTTCGGCGCCCGTTATGACTGCTTGTCACACCCAGCAACCGAGACATCACGGCTGCGGTCGCAGCGTGCTTCCCGCGGACTGGGCCGGGATCCTCGCGTCAGCCAGGAGAAACAGTCCATCGAGACTTCGGCCGGCTGGGCAATTATCCGACTGCTCCGCGGGGACAGCCGGAGCCGCCCTACCCGTTCGTCGGCCTCTCGCCGACCGTGGCGCCGGCAGTAGAGCGGCGCGGCCGTCCTGTCCTAAGGACCGCATCATCCGCGCCTTCTTTGCTTCGCGGCGGAAAGAAACCAGCACGCGACGCAGCATCCGGCCTGGTCAGTGCCCGACAGCCGACCGCAGCCCATGATTGGACCGACACAAATGGCAGAAAGATCTCTCCGGGATTCCTACGACATCATCATCGTCGGGAGCGGGATGGGCGGCGGAACGCTAGCCTACGCGCTCCGCGATTCGGGCGCCCGGATCCTGCTGGTCGAACGCGGCGACTTCATTCCCTCAGAACCCGAGAACTGGAGTCCCGATGCGGTCTTCGCCGACGGCCGCTACAAGGCCGGCGAGCGGTGGCAGGCTGCGGACGGGCGGTGGTACTCACCTGGCATGACATACGCGGTCGGCGGCAACACAAAGGTCTTCGGCGCGTCGCTGCCACGTTTCAGGCCAAGTGACTTTCAAGAGGTGGCGCATGCGGACGGCGTCTCGCCGGCGTGGCCGTTCGGCTACGAGGATCTCGCCCCCTACTACGTCACGGCCGAGGCGATCTTCGGCGTGCATGGTCAGCCGGAGGAAGGGGTAGCCAACGTCCGGTCCTCCGCCTTCCCGTACCCGCCAGTGCCCCACGAACAGCCGATCCAGGACCTGGCGGACCGGCTCGCCAAAGCCGGCTACGCACCGTCATACCTCCCGCTCGGCATCGATCTGCGGCCAGATGGCAGGTGCATCCGGTGCGCAACTTGCGACGGATTCGTGTGCCAGGTCAACGCCAAGGCGGACGCGGAAATCCGGTGCGTCCGGCCCGCGCTCCAGCATAAGAACGTAGAGATCGCCACGGCTGCCTATGCGCGCCGTATCCTGACCAACGGTTCTGGTCAGCGCGTGACCGGGGTCGAACTAGTGCGTGGCGGGCATGTTTCGACCGTCCGGGCAGGCCTCATCGTTGTCAGCTGCGGGGCCGTGAACTCAGCCGCGCTGCTGCTCCGATCAGGTAACGACCGGCATCCGCACGGGCTCGCCAACTCCACTGGCCTGGTCGGCTGCCACTACATGGTCCACAACAACACGGTGATGCTTACCGTTAAACCCGGCCAGCGCAACAACACGGTCTTCCAGAAGACACTCTACGTCAACGATTTCTACGATCACGGCACAGCTGACCATCCCTATCCGCTGGGTCACATCCAGCTGATCGGAAAGATCCGAGAGCCGATGATCCGGCAGCAGGCCAGAATGGCGCCTCGCTGGGCCCGGCGGTACCTGACCAGCCGAAGCGTTGACTGGTGGCTCTTTACCGAGGACCTTCCCGACCCCAGGAACCGCGTCGAGGTCACCGGCGAAGGTGCCATCCGCGTCCACTGGCAGCCCAACAATGTCCGTGCCCATGAGGTGCTGGTGCGCGAAGCCAAGCGGATGGCGCGGGCGGCCGGGTACCCCCTGGCGTTTACCGGACGGGCGGGGATCGAGGTGTGCTCGCACCAGGCCGGGACAGCGAGGGTCGGCACGGACCCGGCGACAAGCGTTCTTGACCCGTGCTGCCGAACGCACGACATCGAGAACCTCTACGTCGTCGATTCGTCGTTCTTCCCGTCGCTGCCGGTCATGAACCCAGCGCTGACGATCGCAGCCAACGCGCTGCGCGTCGGCGAAGGGCTCGCCGCCGGGCGGTGAGGCGCCAGGGACCTCACACGACCTCATGTTGGCACCAGACGTTTCAAACTCAAGAAAGGCCTCTTAATGGGCGGACACGAACTGTTCATGGAGACAGAGGTTTTTTACCGTGACCTTGTCTGCTCTTTGGCCGCGCTAGCCAGAGACAACCAGAAGCTACGAGATGTCCTCAAATCTCTCAGTGCGGAAGAACTCAGGACACTCGTGGATTCCACGAGCCGCATCAATTACGAAGCCGAAACCTGGCTGTATTAATTTAGCTGCGAATGAAGCCCTTTCGGCTCAAGGACGGCTCCCCGGCGACATTATCGAGGTGTTAGCTGATGGCGCGGGCGTGGCGGGGGGAGCGTCCGCGCTTGCGCGCCGTAGGCTGCTTGCGCGCCAGCTCCTCGGGCAGCATCAGCAGCGGGTTGGTGGTGCTGTCCACCACAGTCTCCGCGATCTCGATGACCCGCCGGCCACCGGACCTGGCCACGCTCCTGAGCAGGTCGAACGCCTGCCGGGGTCGCAGCCGGTGCCGCTCGGCGAGCACCCCGATGGCCTGCTCGACGCGGACCCGCGCGGTCAGGGCGTGCTCGAGCTGGGCGACCGTGACGGCGAGCCGCGCCGCCTCGCCTTCCTCGGTCGATCGCGGCGGGCTCGCAGGCGGCGGCGCGGGCTCTCCAAGCTCGGCGGCCAGCAGGTCGGCGAGCACCATGGCGCTGGTCAGGTCGGCGGCCTGCTCGTCCCCGACCTGCCAGCCCTGCTCGCTACGCCGGACCACAAGTCCGCTAGCCTCACTCGGCGTATCCCCGGTCACTGTCTCACCTGTTCTGTTCACTTGCACCACGAACCGTTCGGCTAAAGATTTTCCCGAACGATCCTGGTATCAGTCCCAAGTGAGAAGTCTCACCCGGCGCTGGCGGCGAGCTGCGCCTTGACCTGTGCGGCGGACGGGTTGCACAGCGCGGTGCCGTCCGGGAACACCACGGTGGGCACGGTCTGGTTTCCCCCGTTGACCGACATCACGAACTCTGCCGCAGCCGGGTCACGTTCGATGTCGATTTCGGCGATCTCGATGCCCGCCCTGGCCAACTGGTTCTTCAGGTTCCGGCAGAAACCGCACCAAGTGGTGGTGTACATAGTCAGCTGACCGGGCACCCGCCGCCTCCTTAAAGTGAAATTACTGGTTTGTGTAACACCGGCGAAGACCCCCAGCTTCCCGGCCGCGTTCCGGCGGGCCCGGATGTGACCGGGCCCGGGCCCGGATACGGCAAGATGAGCAGGATGAGGCAGGTGGCGGACGCGGTGCTGGGAACCTCCGACGCGCTGCTGGCCGGGCTCGACCCCGAGCAGCGCGAGGTGGCTCTGGCGACCCGCGGCGCGGTGTGCGTGCTGGCCGGCGCGGGTACCGGCAAGACGCGGGCGATCACCTACCGGATCGCGTACGCCGCGTCGGCCGGCCTGGTGAACCCGGCGCATGTGCTGGCGCTGACCTTCACCGTCCGGGCGGCCGGCGAGCTGCGCGGCCGGCTGCGGCAGCTCGGGGCGGGCCTGCGCCCGGAAGGGGGCTTCGGCGAGCTTGGCCTGGGCCTGGTGCGCGCGTCCACGTTCCACGCGGCCGCGCTGCGCCAGCTCAACTACTTCTGGCCGCGGGTCATCGGCGGACGGCCGCCGCAGCTGGTCGACTCCAAGGCCGCCCTGGTGCGTGAGGCGGCGAAGCTGGCGCAGGTCCGGCTGGAGGGCCCGGCCGGGAAGGGCGCCGCGGGGAAGGGCAACCGGGGTGCGGGCCTGTCCGACGCGGCCACCGAGATCGAGTGGGCCAAGGTCAGCCAGGTCCGCCCGGACGGCTATGCGAGGGCCGCGGCGGCGGCCGGACGCTCGCCCGCGGCGGGGATCGCCCCGATGGCCTCGGTCTACGCCGCCTACGAGCAGCTGAGGCGAGAACGCCAGCTGATCGACTTCGAGTCGGTGCTCGAGCTGACCGCGGCCATCCTGGCCGAGAACCAGGCCGCGGCGGACCAGGTCCGCCAGACGTTCAGGTATTTCGTGGTGGACGAGTACCAGGACGTGAATCCGCTGCAGAAACTGCTGCTCGACGCCTGGCTCGGCGATCGCGACGAGCTGTGCGTGGTCGGCGACCCGAACCAGGTGATCTACTCCTTCACCGGGGCCACGCCGTCGTACCTGACCGGTTTCACCGCGGAGTTCCCGGCGGCGACCGTCGTCCGGCTGGTCCGGGACTACCGGTCGACGCCGCAGGTGGTGGCGGTGGCCAATCAGCTGGTCCGGTCCGGGGCGGCGCTGATCGCGCAGCGGCCGCCGGGACCCCGGCCGGTCCTGACCTCCTACCCCGACGACGGCGCCGAGGCCACCGGGCTGGCCATCGGTATTCAGGCCTTGCTGGCCGGGGGGACTGCGGCCAGGGAAATCGCGGTGCTGGTCCGGATCAACGCCGACACCGAGCGTTTCGAGCTGGCGCTGGCGCAGGCCGGGGTGCCGTACGTGGTGCGGGGCGCCGAGCGGTTCTACGAGCGACCGGTGGTGCGCCAGGCGCTGGTGCTGCTGCGCGGCGCGGCGCGGGGCGACGCGGCCGGCGTCGGCCGCGACAGGGGCGCGGGTGCGGCGGCTTTCGGCGGCGACCCGCTGCCGTCCTCGGTCCGGCATGTGCTCATCGGCATGGGCCTGACCCAAGGGCCGCCCGGCGGCGGCGCGGCGGCGCGCGAACGGTGGGAGTCGCTGGCGGCGATCGCGCAGCTCGCGGACGACATGCACGCCCAGCGGCCGGACGCGACGCTGACCGACTTCTCCGCGGAGCTGGCTCAGCGCGCCGAGCTGGGACACGCGCCGGCCGTCGACGGCGTGACGCTCACCTCGATGCACGCGGCCAAGGGCCTGGAGTGGGACGCCGTGCTGCTGCCGGGCCTGGTCGAAGGGCTCATGCCGATCGTGCACGCCCGGACGCCGGACGCGATCGAGGAGGAAAGGCGGCTCTTGTACGTGGCGGTGACCCGGGCGCGTGAGCACCTGTACCTGTCCTGGTCTCCGGCCCGCGCCCCGGGCGGCGGCCACGGTGCCGGACGCCCGCGATCGCGCTTCCTAGATGAGGTCCGCCTGCGCTGATGCGAGATACTGCGCCGGTGACAGATACCGCGAAGCCGCGCTCCGTGACTGAGGTGAGGGCAGATGTCTTCCGAGCTTGACCGGCTCCTCGATCTCCTCGACCTGGAACAGATCGAGGTGAACATATTCCGAGGCCGCAGCCCCAGGGAGTGGGTGCAGCGGGTGTTCGGCGGCCAGGTGGCCGGGCAGGCGCTGGTCGCGGCCGGGCGGACCGTGCCGTCCGACCGCCCGGTGCACTCCCTGCACGCCTATTTCATCAGGCCGGGTGACCCGCTGGTGCCGATCGTGTACGCCGTCGACCGGGTCCGGGACGGGCGGTCCTTCACCACCCGCCGGGTGGCCGCGATCCAGCACGGCAAGACCATCTTCACCCTGTCGGCGTCCTTCCACCACCCAGAACCGGGTCCCGTGCACGCCGACCCGATGCCCGGCGCGCCGCCACCCGAGGCGGTCGAGCGGACGTCCGAACGGCTGCGCCGGGTGGTCGGCGAGGACCAGGCCCGGCTGTTCGCCCATCCCTTCGACCTGCGCTCGGTCGGCCCGCTGTCCGCCGAGGCGGCGCTTGATCCCGCGCTGCGGACCACTTCGAACCTGATCTGGCTGCGGGTGGACGGCGAGCTCCCCGACGATCCGCTGCTGCACGTGTGCCTGATGACCTACGCCTCGGACATGACGCTGCTTGACTCGGTGCTGACCGGACACGGCCTGTCCTGGTCCGACGGCCGCACCTCGGGCGCCAGCCTGGACCACGCCATGTGGTTCCACCGGCCGTTCCGGGCCGACCGCTGGCTGCTCTACGCCCAGGAATCGCCGGTGGCCCACGGCGCACTGGGCCTGGCCCGCGGTCAGGTGTTCACGCAGGACGGCGAGCTCGTGGTGTCGGTCATGCAAGAGGGCCTGATCCGGTCTGGCTCGCCGCGGTCCTGAACTGGCGCGCTCCATGATCATAAAATCCCAGGTCAAAAAAGTGTTGCCCCCTTTAGGGGACAACACTTAGGCTTCTCGCATGTCCGTGGGCTAGTTGTCGACCACTCCGGAGGGAGGTGCCCGACGTGGCAAACATCAACGCATCTGCATCGTCCGAACTGACGGGGCCGTCGCGCCTGGGTGCGTCCAGCCCGCGTGCGGTCAGCTTCCCCGGGATCAGTGTGCCCGCTGCCACTCGTGGCACAGGGCCGTGCGCTGCTCTGTTCAATTCTGCGGGCGCGCACTCCGTTCCGCATCTTCGGGGCAAGGCCGCGTTCGCTGCCCTGCCGCCGCAGGCGGACGTCGTCGCGACCCTGCTTGGCCAGACGAATATCCACAACTACATGACTCGCGCCTACGCCGTTGGTGAGGGCGCATCGGGTCCGCCGCCAGAGCCTCCAGACTCTAAACCGGTCTAAGCAAAGACCGGCCAAGTTCCCCTTGAGGCCGCGGACCCGCACACAGGGTCCGCGGTCTTAGCCATTTAA
>Ga0302235_10001533_pt1 | contig 17221 bp, 20 predicted proteins | sample II_Palsa_N3_3_FD_193577 | JGI IMG/M metagenome (GOLD analysis project Ga0302235, IMG submission 193577) | Peat permafrost microbial communities from Stordalen Mire near Abisko, Sweden - II_Palsa_N3_3 | ecosystem: Environmental > Terrestrial > Soil > Palsa > Peat permafrost | place: Sweden... | reverse complement strand
GCGTGGCGGATGGCCGTGTCGAGGACCGCGCCCGCGACCGACAGCTCATGCATCCCGCAGTTCCCGGATCGTCTCGAGCACCAGCTCGGCGGCGCGTCCGACCGCTTCGGAGACGACGGCGCTGAGTCCGAGCCCGACGTCCTCGACCGTCTCCGGCTCGCAGGCGATCACGAGCACGCGACCGGGCCAGCCGCCAACGTACTTGACGAACCGCAGCACCGTCTGCGGGTCCATCGCGTGCGGGTTGAGCAGCTGACCGTCCTCGATCGACCCGTCGACGTCGGCCTCGTCGGGCTCCATCACGTACAGCGTGCCGGGGGCCTCGCCCTGCCTGCTTGAGTCGATCATGATCAGAGCGTCGTAGCCGCGCATCACCTCGTAGGCGAGGTCGAGCCCGCCCGCGCCGAAGTCCATCACGGCGACCCCGTCCGGCAACTGGCGCTCGGCCAGCAGCTTGGCGACCTCGCCGCCGAAGCCGTCGTCGCGGAGCCAAGCGTTGCCGACCCCGGCAACGAGGATCTGCTTCACGCGCGAAATCGTGTCGGTCATAGCGGTTGCACCTCGCCTGGGAAGAAGAACAGATATCTGCCGGTCTCGCGCATCAGCTGCTGACCCGGGTCGTCGTCGACGGTCACGGCGAGATGCACCCGGTCGTCGTAGTCGACGTAGATGCGCTCGAGCGTCGCCGAGCGCCCGTCGAGCATGCGGTCGTAGACGTCGCGCTCGGTTCCGGGCTTGAGCAGCAGCCTTGCGCCCTTCTCGTAGGTAACCCCGTCGACGGTCACGCGCTCCTCGCCCGGGTTGTTGTCGGCGGGTCCGAGCCCGCCGTGCAGCGAGATGATCTCGTCCGGCCCGAGCGCGAGCGCGCGGTCGAGCATCTCCTTGACCGCCGGGTCGGTGATCGCCTCGCGCTCGAACTCCGTCAGCGAGTGCACGTGCAGCACGAGCGCCTCTTCGATCTCGGTGTTGTCGAACAGGTTGCCGTAACTGCGCGGCGCGAGCTGCGGATGGTCGGGCAGCACGATCGGTGCGCCGAGGATCGCGTCGTCGTTCGGCGTCGCGAGCGCCGGCCAGATGTTGACGCTCGCGCACTGCGATTCGAGCGGCGAGCGGAAGCGCCCGCCGCCAAGGCGGACGACGATGTGCACCGAGATCAGCGAGTGCGTCAGCGCGCGGGCGCGATCGAGCCCGCGCTCGACCTCGGCCGTGTTGTGCACGCAGCAACGAACGATTCCGTCCTCGCCGTAGCGGAGCGCGAATCGTGCGTTCGAGACCGTCCTGGTCGTCCGGCCCCCGGCCTGAACCGGGCCGAGCTCGACCCGCTGCTCGGCCGCCTGGTGGCGCTCGCCGGTCGGCTCGAGGTAGCGGATCGTCGCGCGCAGCGGCCCTGGGGCCGCAACCTCGCACTCGAGCCGTAGATGGTCCTGCGCCCCCTCGCACTCGGCTGCGTAGGCCGGCGGGTAGACGATCCCGAACGGGGTCGGCGTCGCGTTCTTGGTCGCCCCCGGCGTGTACGGATACAGCGCATAGCCCTCGTAGAGCAGCGAGTCGACCAGCTTCTCAGCGCTCATCGAGCAGCTCCCTGAGGCAGTGGTCGAACGTGAGCCCACGCAGCGCGCGCCGGGCGTTGAGCGCCGCGAGCGTGTCCGGCGCGAGCCGGATCCAGCCACCGCCCGGGTAGTGCTCGTCGATCATCGCGCGCCAGGCGGCGACCGGCATCCCGAACTGCGCGCTCGAGCTCCACGGGACCGGGGTCATCTGCAGCCGGCCCTCGGCGCCCGTGTAGAAGATCGTCCCGTAGAAGTGAAAGCTGAGCGGGACGACGCCGTCCTCGAGCGCGTAGAAGTACTTGGCCGCCGCGACCTCGAGGTCGTAGGTGCACGGCAGCTCGAGCGCAAACGCCGTCTCGCCGGTGAAGCTCGGAACGGCTGTGCCGACGCGCGCCCAGCTCAGGCCCTGGGTCGACGGCGTCCAGCTCGCGGGCGGCCCGAACAGCTCGGCCAGCCGCTCGCGCGTGGCCGGGTCGTAGCCGCGACGGGCCGGATCGATCATCACCTGGACCGACAGGGACAGCGACTGAATCTCGATCCCCGTGTCGTCGCTCACGCCGGCCGTGAACACCATCGTCGGTGCGGCGGCGTAGGCGAGGTGGGCGGCGCCGGTGACCGCAAACTGCGGGGCGGGGATCGTCGCGGCGGCGGCCTGCGGGGCCGCCGCCGGTTCCCGTGCGTCCGCGGCGACGCTCATTGCACCACCGCCGCGCGTGCCCGCATCGCCTCGAAGAAGGCGGGAACCGCCTCGCGCAGCGCCGCGCCACCGGAGATGCCCTCCCAGCGCGACTTGATCAGACCGACGAGCGCGTAGCAGTCGTCGATCGGAGCGATCACGTGCTGGTGGGGCTCGGCGGTGCGGTTGACGACGAGCGCCTCCGCATCGGGATCGAGGTTCTCGAGCACCTGGTTGCGCTCGACCAGCGCCTCCCAGGCGTCGAGGCTCAGCTCCGACTCGGTCGCGCCCGCCGGGCTCGGATAGAACGCGACGACGCCTCCGGTCACGGTCGAGCGCATGAAGAACGCCAGCCCGATCGGGATCTGGAACGCGGCCCACGTCTCGGCGGGGCAGTCGAAGCGTTGTAGCCACAGCGTCCGCATCCCGGTCGGGCGGAACTCGGCGTCGCCCGAGCGCAGCGCCCAGCACGCCTCGCACGCGCACACGATCCGCCGCTCCTCGAGGTGCAGCAGATGACGGTGATCATCGGGGATCGTCGTGTGGCAGAGGTCGCAGCGCTCGACCGGCGGCGCTCGCCGCCGGTCTGACTCCACCGTGGTCGCTTGCGCGAACGAGCGCATGCGCGCGAGCCCGGCCTGACGCCGGCGGCCGGCGGTGAGGTCGTCGAGCCGGCTCACGGCAGGCACGGCCCCGGCGCCGCGTGCAGCACCGGCAGCTCGAAGGCACCGGAAAGGCGACGGTCCGGCTCCGGCACGACGCCGCCGACCTCGAGTCCGGCGAGGTCAGGTGCGTGCTCCTCGAGCGCCTGCTTGATCGCCAGCTCGAGCGTCGCCTGCGACGCCGCGCACCCGTTGCAGCTTCCCCTGAGCGCAAGTCTCGCGACCCCGTCCTCGACGTCCAAAAGCTCGACGTTGCCACCGTGGGACTCCATGTAGGGGCGCACGGTGTCGAGCGCCTCGAGCACCCGCTCATACAGCGGCACGGGGTACAGGTCGTGGATCAGCAGCAGGCTGGCGACGGCGCCGTCCTGCGCGAGCTCGTCGAGGATCGTCGCGCCCGCCTCGCGGGCGCGCTCGATCGTCTCGACGATCCGGGACAGACCGTCGCCATACATCGCGACGATCGCCTCGACGAGCTCCTCGGCGAGCTCGCGTGCCCTGGATTCGGGTAACTGATCGAGCTCCTCGCTGAGTGACTGAACCCGTTGCAGGAGCTGATCGGGTAGGTCGTCTTGGCTGCTCACCTGGCGACCCCTTCGGTACTTGCGGAACCGACCACTAGCACAGTCCGGTCGGAGTGTGGACCACCTTCCTCACCTTACCCCCGCCGGTGTACATGTGCACTCCGCAGGGCAGGCACGGGTCGAAGCTGCGGACGGCACGCATGATGTCGACGCCCTTGAAGTTCTCCGGCCCGTTCTCCTCGAAGATCGGCGTGTTCTGCACGGCGTCCTCGTAAGGACCGGGGGTTCCGTAGACGTCCCGCGGGCTGGCATTCCACGGCGTCGGCGGATACGGCTGGTAGTTGGCGATCTTGCCGTCGCGAATCACCATGTGATGCGAGAGGACGCCGCGCGCCGCTTCGTGGAAGCCGACGCTGACAGCCTCCTCGGGCACCTTGAACTCGTTCCAGCTCTTCGTCCGCCCGGCGCGCACCTCCTTCAGCGCCCGCTCGAGGCAGTGCAGCCCGATCAGCGCCGAGTACGCCTGGTGGTAGGAGCGGGCCCGGTCGCGCTCGATCGCGTTGGACTTCTCCGGCACCTTCCACTCGAGCTCCATCTCGGGCATCGATGCGGACCTCGGCAGCACCATCTGGATCGACTCGCCCGTCGCCTTCGCGTAGCCGAAATCAACGAGGCCGGCCTTCGCCGTGCACCACTGGCGCGCGAACGGGCCGCCGCCGGTGTCGCAGCAGACGTTGGTGTCGGTGCGCTTGTCGTAGATCCGCGGCGAGACGACCCAGCTGTACTTGCCGTGGAAGTCGCGCTTCTGCGGCTTGGGGAGCGTCTGCTTGTTCCACGGGTGGTTCTTGTCGACCGGGTTACCGAGCGGGTCGTGGGTCACGAACGTCGGCTCGTTCTCCCAGCCGTCGAAGTAGGAGCTGCCGAGCAGGATCCTGATCATCAGGTTGATCTCGACCAGGTCGGTCGAGATCAGCTCGCCGCCGATCGCGACGCCCGGCGTGATGTACCGGTGACGGCCCCACTCGGTCATGTTGCGGTAGTCGTAGTCGACGTAGTCGGGGTCGTCGAACGAGCCCCAGTTGACGAGGTTGGTCTCGCGATAGCCGACCATGTCGTAACCGGGAAGCTGCTCCAGGAAGAAGTCGTACAGGTCGTCGTGCATCGGCACGACCCGCTTGACGTAGTCGAAGTAGCGCATCAGCCGCACGTAGTAATCGGTCAGCGTCTGGTGCGTGATGTCGGCGCTACAGCCGCCCGGCATGATCGTCGAGGGGTGCGTGTGACGACCGCCGAACAGGCAGTACATCTCGCGCGTGTAACGGGCTACCTGCAGCGTCTCGAGATAGAAGCTGCCGGTGAACGGGTTCAGCGCCCGCATGATGTCGGCGATCGTGTTGTAGCCGTGGATGTCCTTGTGCGGCGCCGAGGTCTTCTCGGCCGTCGCGAGCAGCGACGGGTTGGTGTCTTTCACCATCTGCTCGCAGAAGTCGACGTTCGCCATGCAGTCGTTGAAGATCGCGTGGTCGAACATGTAGTCGGCGGTCTCGGCAAGGTTGAAGGCGAGGTCACCCAGCGGCGGCGGCTTGACGCCGTATGCCATGTTCTGGTTCAGGCACGAGCATGTGCAGTGGTTGTCACCGCAGATCCCGCAGATGCGGCTGGTGATGAAGTGCGCGTCGCGCGGGTCGATCCCCTTCATGAAGATGTCGAACCCGCGGAAGATCATCGACGTGCTGTAGCACTTGAGGACCTGGCGGTTGGAGAAGTCGATCTCGGTGTGGATTCCGAGGCTTCCCACGATCCGGGTGATCGGATCCCAGGACATCTCCTTGACGATGATCTTCTGGTCGGTTGGCACTTCTGTTGCGGACATCTGCTCTCCTCGAAAAGGTCGGAACTTAGTGGCCCGGTCCGAACCACTCAGGGCGGCGGGGAGCCGATCAGCTCACCAGCGCTTGGCGTAGCCGCTGGTCAACGTCGGGCCGCGCCTGCGCCACTCGGGCTCGACGTCGAACTTCTTGTCCAGGTTGCGCTTGCGCATGATGCGGAACACGGGCCCGTAGGTGAAGCGCTGGAAGTTCGCGCCCGCCTGCCCCCACGGATCGGGGTCCATGAACGGCATGTACTTGTCGGGGAAGCCCGGCATCGTGCATGCCATGCAGATCCCGCCCACGTTGGGGCACCCGCCGATCCCGTTGACCCAGCCCCGGACCGGAACGTTGCACTTGACGACCGGGCCCTTGCACCCAAGCTTGACCAGGCAGCGGTGATCTGACCCGTACTCGGTCGCGAAGTTCCCCTGCTCGGTGAAGCCCGCGCGGTTGCAGCCCTCCCGCACGGTGCGCCCGAACAGCCACTTCGGCCGCAGCTGCTCGTCGAGCTCCGGCGCCGGCGCCATCCCCGCGAGGTGGAACACGAGGTACATCAGCGTCTCGGTCATGTTGTCGGGCTGTGCCGGGCAGCCCGGGATGTTGATGATCGGCAGGCCGGCCCGCGAGCGCCAGTGCCAGCCGAGGTAGTCGGCGACCCCCATCGCGCCCGTCGGGTTGTTCTTCATCGCCGGGATCCCGCCGTAGGTCGCGCAGGTCCCGACCGCGACCACCGCCGCCGCCTTCGGCGCGAGCCGGTCGACCCACTCGTTGAGCGTGATCGGCTGTCCGGTCGACGGGCTCACGCCGAACCCGGTCCAATGACCCTCGCCGTTGATCTCCTCGTTGCCGAGCGACCCCTCGATCACGAGCACGAACGGGTCGAGCTTGCCCTGCTCGGCGTCGTACCAGGCCTGCATGTACTCCTCGCCAACCTCGAACGCGATCACCTGGTTGTGGATGACCACCTTCGGCATCCCCGGGATCACGCCCTGGATGATGTCCTCCAGGCTGGGGTTGGTCGCGGAGGTCATCGCGACCGAATCGCCCTCGCAGGAGAGGCCGATCGTCATCCACAGGACGTGTGCGGTGATCTGCTCGGTCGCCCGCTGGTTGGGTGCGAACTCGACTTCTGTGGCCATCACTCTCTCCTTACGATTTGCTGCGCTCAACAGATCCGCGGCAGCGGGTCACCGACGAGCTGATCCATCACCCGCATGCCGCCGAAGCTCGTCTTCACCAGCACCATCCCGGGCGGCTCGGCCTTGACCTCGCCGATCCTCGCCGCCTGGCCGCAACCCTCGACCGCCCGCAGCGCATCGAGTGCTTCTTCCGCTCGGTCGGGAGCCACGAACGCGACCAGCCGTCCCTCGTTGGCGATGTACATCGGGTCGATTCCCAGGAGCTCGGCGGCGGCGAGCACGACCGGCAGGACGGGAACCTCGGCCTCGCTGACGATCACCGCCGCCCCGGACGCGCGCGCGAGCTCGTTGAGCACCGAGGCGACACCGCCGCGCGTGGCGTCGCGCATGCAGTGCACCTCAGCGCCGACCGCCTCCAGCAGCGCATCGGCCGCCGGCCACAGGCACGCGGTGTCGGACTCCACCTCGGCGTCGAGGTCGAACTCGCCGCGGGCCAGCATGATCGCGATCCCGTGCTCGCCGATCGGCCCGGAGACGAGCACCTGATCGCCCGGCCGGAGGTTGCCAGGAGCGAGCGAGGCCCGCGGATCGAGGCGACCGATCCCCGTGGTGCAGACATACATCTGGTCGGCCGCGCCGCGCTCGACGACCTTCGTGTCGCCGCCCACGATCCGGACCTCAGCGGCTGCCGCAGCCCGCGCGATCGCCTCGACCTCGCGCCGCAGGATGTCGGCGTCGAGCCCCTCCTCGAGGATCAGCGAGACCGTCAGCGCGAGCGGCCGCGCGCCCGCGACCGCGAGGTCGTTGGCGGTGCCGTTGACGGCGAGCTCGCCGATCGAGCCGCCGGGGAAGGAGAGCGGCTTGACGACGAAGCTGTCGCTCGTCAGCGCGACGTCGTCGACGATGCCGGCGTCGGCGAGCTCGTCGAGTCCGAAGGCCGGCGCCAGCAGCCCCTCGATCAGCGTCTGCGTCGCCTTGCCGCCGGCGCCGTGGGCGAGCGTGATCCGCTCGTCCCGGAAGCGCGGTCGCTTCGCACGAGCGGTCTCGATGATCTCGAGCACGCGCTGCTCGCGATCGCTCGCGCTTGTGGTCATACGGCCGCCCGCTCGCGCGAGAAGCGCCCGAAGTTGTAGTAGGCGGCGCAGGCTCCCTCCGGTGAGACCATGCACGTGCCGATCGCGTGCTCCGGCGTGCACGCAGTCCCGAACACCTTGCACTCCCACGGCTTGATCACGCCCTTGAGCACCTCGCCGCACTGGCAGGCCTTCGGATCCGCGACGCGGACACCCGGCGTCTCGAATCGGAGCTCTGCGTCGAAATCGGCGTAGGCGTCGTTGAGCTTGAGCGCACTGTTGGAGATGAAGCCGAGTCCCCGCCACTCGAAGTGAGGCCGCAGCTCGAACACCTCCGCCAGCACCTCGAGCGCGCGCAGATTCCCCTCCTGCGGGACGACGCGGGTGTACTGATTCTCGACGGCGCAGCGGCCCTCGCCGAGCTGGCGGAGGATCATCAGCACCGACTGGAGGATGTCGAGCGGCTCGAACCCCGAGATCACGACCGGCTTGCCGTAGTCGGCCGGGATGAAGTTGAAGGGACGGGCGCCGACGACCGTGCACACGTGCCCGGGGCCGATGAAGCCGTCGAGCCTGAGGTCGGGCGACTCGAGCAGGGCCCGCAGCGGCGGCACGATCGTGACGTGGTTGCAGACACATGAGAAGTTGGCGATGCCCTCCTGCTTGGCGCGCTTCAGGGTCAGCGCCGTCGATGGCGCGGTCGTCTCGAAGCCGATCGCGAAGAACACGACCTCGCGATCGGGGTTCTCGCGCGCGATCCGCAGCGCGTCGAGTGGCGAGTAGACCATGCGGATGTCGGACCCCTGCGCCTTGGCCTCGAGCAGCGTGTACTCGGAGCCCGGGACGCGCATCATGTCGCCGAAGCAGGCGAAGATCACTCGCTCGTGGCGGGAGATCGCGATCCCATCGTCGATCCGGCCCATCGGGATCACGCAGACGGGACAGCCGGGACCGTGAACGAGCTCGACCTCCTCCGGCAGGACATCCGCGAGCCCGTACTTGTAGATCGAGTGGGTGTGACCGCCGCACACCTCCATCACCTTGTAGTGGTGACCGGGCTCGACCGCCGCCAGGATCTCGGCGGTGAGGACCCGCCCGAGCTGGGCGTCGCGGAACTCGTCGACGAACTTCATATCCGACCGATCGCGACGCCCGCGTGGACGAGCACCTCGTCGCCGGGGTTCACCGGCTCGACGAGTTCGGTGATCACCGTGTGCTCCTGCTCATCGCGGTCGAGGCAGGTCGCCTCACCCGGGTCGCTCACGCTCTCGACGCGCATCGGGATCCCCTGGTCGCCGCAGGTGATGCAGTGCTCGTCGGAGCAGCTCACTCGATCACGCTCGCCTTCAGCTCCTCCAGCTCCTGCTCGTACTCGGCGCCCATGTGCTCGAGCAGCCTGATCGTCGCGCGTGCCTCTTGCTCGTCGACCTTCGAGAGCGCGAACCCAACGTGGATCAGGACCCAGTCGCCGGGACGCGCCCCGCCGCCATCGTCGCCCACCAGCAGGCCGACGTTGATCTTGCGCCTGACCCCGACGACGTCGACCAGCGCGATCTGGTTCTCCGGGTCCACCAGCTCCAGCACCTGCCCGGGGATCGCCAAGCACATAGGTGCGGTATACCATCGGCGCACCGGCCGGAGAGGGGGGCGTAACCCGTGTTACGGTAAGTAGAGTGACGGTAACGCCGGTTACGGTCAGCGCGGTACGGCGCGCGACCGGTGGTTCGGCGGAGCCCGCCGCCCTAGACTCCCTCGAGCTGAGGGCCGCCGACCCGAAGCGCCTTTAGATCGGAGGGTCTGCGTTTGAAGGACGACATCAGCACGGAGCAGGATCGTGTTGTCTGGCAGTCGCCGTGGCCGGGCGGCGAGGCACCCGCGCCGCGGCCGAGCGCCCACCGCTACCTGCTCGACGTCGACCCCGACCTGGCCGATGAGCTCGACGTGCGGATGCGGTTGGTGGCCAGGCCGGCCGCGACCGCGCTGACATTGTCGGTCGATCCCGGCGAGATCGATCTGTCGGAGCTGCTCGCGGCGGTTGGCGGCGGGCCGGGCGTGCTCGTCGTCGGCGGCGTCCTCGCTTGCCACGTCCACGTCGGCGACCGCATCGCGGCCGAGCTGGTCGGTCCCGGTGACCTGATCCAGCCGAGCTGCCACCTCGCAAACGACGAGCTCGTCGGGTGCGATCTGAGCTGGCGCTCGCTCACCGAGTCGCGGCTCGCATTGCTCGATGATGGCTTTGCCCAGCGGGTGACGCCGTGGCCGCAGATCACGGCCGTGCTGCTGCGCCGCGCCGCGCACCGGACCCGCTCGCTCAACGTCCAGCGGGCGATCACGGCACAGCCGCGACTGGAGGTGCGGCTCGCGCTCCTGCTCTGGCATCTCGCGGGACGGTGGGGACGGGTCGAGCCGGGCGGGGTCAGACTCGGGATCCCGCTGACGCACCAGTTGCTCGGCAAGCTGATCGGCGCCGAGCGGCCGTCGGTCTCGAACGCGCTGGCGCGGCTCGCGCAGGCCGGCCTCGTGACCGGCCACGGAGACGAGTGGCATCTGCACGGGAGCCTCGACCGGCAGCTCGCCTCGATGATCGAGCCGGACCGATCGCACGTCCGGCGGCTGGTCGCCGACGCCTCGCCACCGAGATGACGATCGCGGCGGCCCACAGCCAACCGATCAACGTCCTGTGGCTGACGAGCGGACTCGGATGCGACGGCGACTCGGTCGCGATGACCTCGGCCACCAACCCGAGCCTCGAGGACCTGCTGTTCGGCGTGCTTCCGGGGGCTCCGCAGGTCGTCCTGTACAACGCGATGCTCGCGTTCGAGTCGGGCCAGGAGTTCGTCGCATCGTTCGAGCGTGCGGCCGCCGGCGAGCTCGATCCGTTCGTGCTCGTGCTCGAGGGCTCGGTGCCCAACGAGGCCCTCAGCGGCGACGGGCACTGGACCGGGTTCGGAGTCGACGCCCGCAGCGGCCAGCCGATCCCGACCACGACCTGGATCGACCGCCTCGCCGCCAGAGCCGGCGCGGTGCTCGCGCTCGGGACCTGCGCCGCGTACGGCGGGATTCCGGCGATGCGCGGCAATCCGACCGGCGCGATGGGGCTCGGCGACTACCTGGGCGCCGGCTGGCGCTCGCGGCTCGAGCTCCCGCTGGTCAATCTGCCCGGTTGCCCGGTGCAGCCGGACAGCATCACGCAGGTGCTGCTCCATCTGGCGATGGTGCTCAGCGGCGACGAGCAACTGGTGGACCTCGACTCGCAAGGCCGCCCGGCCTGGCTGGCCGGGCGGACCGTCCAGGAGGGCTGTGGTCGGGCAGGCTTCGCGGAGCAGGGCGAGTTCGCGACCAGCCACGGCGAGCCGCGCGGCTGCCTGGTCAAGCTTGGCTGCTCCGGGCCCGTCGCCAAGTGCAACGTGCCGACCCGCGGCTGGGTCGCGGGGATCGGCGGCTGCCCGAACGTCGGCGGGATCTGCATCGCCTGCACGATGCCGGGCTTCCCGGACCAGTTCCTGCCGTTCATGGAGGCGAGCCGGCTGGCGCGGCTGTCCGCGGCCGGGCGGCGGTTCGCCTATGCGCCGGTGCTCCGGCGGATCCGCGAGCACGCGATCCGGCGGCGGTTCGACGTCGAGCCGGACTGGCGGCGTCCCGTCGATGACCTGAAGAGCGGGTACCGGCCAAAGTGGTGACTGAGTCGCTGCGACGGACGGTCTACACGGGCGAGGGCTACAAGCCGTTCGCGGAGCTGACGCGGGCCGACGTCGAGTCGCTCGCGGCTGAGCTGAGCGCGGTGGCGCGGACGGGGCCGCTCGCCCGCGTAGCCCCGGTGGCGCGGGCGTGGAGCGAGCTCGGGCGGGCGCTTGGCGAGGCCGGTGCGGCCCGCGTCGGGGAGCTCGAGCCGGAGGTCGCGCTCGAGTTCGCGCAGCGCGTGTGGGTGGCGCCGCGGAAGTTGCTGTAGAAAGGACTGCGTTGTACGAACTGGGACCGAGCAACGGCAGCATCACCCTGCGCACCGGTCGCACCGGGGCGGCGGCGCGGGCCGGCCACGACCTGGTGATCGAGGTCGAGCAATGGCGCGCCGAGCTCGAGCTCTCGACGGGTGGCGATCAGGGCTCGCGGGTGACCGCCACGATCGACGCGACGTCGCTGCGGGTTCGCGAGGGCGTCGGGGGCCTCAAGCCGCTGACCGACAAGGACCGTGCGGAGATCGAGCGGTTGATCGCCGACAAGCTGCAGAGCGGGCGCTTTCCGGAGATCACGTTCGAGTCGACCGCGATCCACGGCGCCGAGGAGAGCCTGTGGCGGGTCGAGGGGCGGCTGACGATCGCCGGGGCGACGCTGCCGATGCTGATCCCGGTGAGCGCCGCGCGCGTCGAGGAAGGCACGAGCTTGAGCGCGTCTGCCTCGATCGTCCAATCGGCGTTCGGGATCAAGCCGTACACCGGCATGCTCGGCGCGCTCAAGGTCGCGGACGCCGTCGCGGTGCAGTTCGAGGCGACGCTGCCGCCGGACGGCTGAGGTCAGCCCTCGACGCCGGGGGTCGCCAGCACGCCTGCGCGCTCGAGCACGTCGATCACGCACTGGGTTGCCTGCTCGGGTGTCAGCGTGCCGGTGTCGAGGTGAACCTCCGGGTGCTCTGGCGGCTCGTACGGTGAATCGACACCCGTGAAGTTCTTCAGCTCGCCGCGGCGGGCCTTGGCATAGAGGCCCTTCGGGTCTCGCTGCTCGGCGACGTCGAGCGGCGCGTCGACGAACACCTCGAAGAACTCGCCCTGCTCCATCAGGGCCCGGACCGTCCGGCGCTCGCTGCGGAACGGCGAGATGAAGGAGGCGATCACGATCAGGCCCGCGTCGACCATCAGCCTCGCCACCTCGCCGACCCGCCTGACGTTCTCAACCCGGTCGGCATCGGTGAAGCCGAGGTCCTTGTTGAGGCCGTGGCGGACGTTGTCGCCGTCCAGCAGGTAGGTGTGGCGTCCGAGCCCGTGCAGCCGGCGCTCGAGGAGGTTCGCGATCGTCGACTTGCCGGCGCCGGAGACACCGGTCAGCCAGATGACGCACGGCCGCTGCCGCGCGAGGCGGGCGCGCGCCGCCTTGTGGACCTCGATCGCCTGCCAGTGGACGTTGTCGGATCGGCGCAGCGCGAAGTGCAGCATCCCGGCGCCGACCGTGTTGTTGGTGATCCGGTCGATCAGGATGAAGCCGCCGGTCTCGCGATTCTCGCGGTAGCTGTCGAACGCGATCGGACGGTCGAGCTCAAGGTCGCAGACGCCGATCTCGTTGAGCTCGAGGCGAGTCGCGGCGAGCCGCTCGAGCGAGTTGACGTTGATCCGGTACTTGAGCGGCGCGACCGTGGCCGTCACGGTCGCGCTGCCGACCCGCATCAGGTAGTTGCGACCGGGGAGCAGCGGCTCGTCGGCCATCCACACGACCGTCGCCTCGAACTGGCTGCCGACGCTCGGCCGCTCGGCGGCACGGGCGATCATGTCGCCGCGGCTGACGTCGATCTCGTCGGCCAGCGTAAGCGTCACCGACTGCCCGGCGACGGCCAGCCCGAGGTCGCCGTCGTAGGTCACGATGCGCCGCACGACGCTCTCGCGCGCGGAGGGCAGCACGACGACCTTCTCGCCGGGTCTGATCGTGCCGCTCGCGATCGTCCCCGCGAATCCGCGGAAGTCGAGATTCGGACGGTTGACCCACTGCACGGGCAGGCGGAAGGGCACGCGCGCCAGCCGCTCCTCGTCGATCTCGACGGTTTCGAGGTACTGCAGGAGGGTCGGTCCGCGGTACCAGGGCATCTCCGCGCTCCGCTCGACGACGTTATCCCCCTTGAGCGCCGACACCGGGACGCAGACGACGTCGTGGACGCCGATCTCGCGGGCGAACGAGCGGTAGTCCTCCTCGACCTCGGCAAAGCGCCGCTCGGCGTAGTCGACGAGGTCCATCTTGTTGATCGCGAGCAGGACGTGGCGGATACCGAGCAGCGAGACGATGTAGGTGTGACGTCGCGTCTGGGTGAGCACTCCCTTGCGAGCGTCGATCAGGATCACCGCGCAGTCGGCGGTCGACGCGCCGGTCACCATGTTGCGCGTGTACTGCTCGTGGCCGGGGGTGTCGGCGACGATGTACTTGCGGTGGTCGGTCGAGAAGTAGCGGTACGCGACGTCGATCGTGATCCCCTGCTCGCGCTCGGCGGCGAGCCCGTCGAGCAGCAGCGCGAAGTCGAGCTCCTCGCCCTGGGTTCCCACTTTCCGGGAGTCTGCCTCGAGCGCCAGCAGTTGGTCCTCGAACAGCATCTGGGACTCGTACAGCAGCCGGCCGATCAGCGTGCTCTTGCCGTCGTCGACGCTGCCGCAGGTGATGAAGCGCAGCAGGCCCTTGCGCTCGTGGGCATCGAGGTAGGCGAGGATGTCCGTCGCGGCGAGGTCGGAGACCATCAGAAGTAGCCCTCCTGCTTCTTGCGCTCCATCGAGGCGGCCGCGTCGTGGTCGATCACGCGCCCCTCACGCTCAGAGGTCCGCGCGTGCAGCATCTCCTGGATGATCTTCGGCAGCGTGTCGGCAGCGCTCTGCACCGCGCCGGTGAGCGGATAGCAACCGAGGGTCCGGAACCGCACCATACGCAGCGCCGGCGTTTCGCCGGGGTCGAGCGGCATCCGGTCGTCGTCGACCATGATCAGCGTGCCGTCGCGCTCGACCACCGGGCGCTCGGCCGCGAAATACAAGGGGACGATCGGGATCTGCTCGCGGTAGATGTAGAGCCAGATGTCGAGCTCGGTCCAGTTCGACAGCGGGAACACCCGGATCGACTCGCCCGGGTGGTGGCGGGCGTTGTAGAGCCGCCAGAGCTCCGGTCGCTGGTTCTTCGGGTCCCACCGGTGTTGGGCGGTTCGGAACGAGAACACCCGCTCCTTCGCGCGGGACTTCTCCTCGTCGCGCCGGGCGCCACCGAAGGCGGCGTCGAAGCCGTACTTGTCGAGCGCTTGGCGCAGCGCCTCGGTCTTCATCACATCGGTGTGGACCGCCGAGCCGTGGGTAAACGGGCCAATGCCCTTGGCGAGGCCCTCCTGGTTGACGTGGACGAGCAGGTCGAGCCCGTGCTCCTGCGCCATGCGGCTGCGGAACTCGTACATCTCCCTGAACTTCCAGGTCGTGTCGATGTGGAGGAACGGGAACGGGGGCTTGGCCGGGTGGAAGGCCTTCAGCGCGAGCCGCAGCATCACCGAGCTGTCCTTGCCGATCGAGTACAGCATCACCGGGTTCTCGGCGACCGCGACGACCTCGCGCATGATGTGGATGCTCTCCGCCTCGAGCCGCTCGAGGTGCGTCAGCCGCGCTGCGATCGCGGCGTCCGTGCTGTGCCCAGCTGGCTGATTGAACTCGAGAAGGTCGCCCATGCGTAGTGCCCCAACCCCGGCGCGCAGCCGCACCCACCGCCCATCCACGGCGGTGGGTCGTCGTCGCGTGGTCGGTCAGAATGCTAGCGGCCGATCCAACCCTGTCGCTTTAGGTCGATCCGGATAGGCCCTCAGAGCGTCTAGCGAAATGGCGCCGCCAACCTGTCCTCAAGCGCCGCGGCGACGTCGGCGGCGGTGAGGCCGGGCAGTAGGTCCTCGGCCGCGCCCGCGGTCCCCGGATCCCAGTCGAGCTCGAGTGCGTCGTAGACGGCGGTGAGCACCTGGCGCAGCTCGGCGCCCCGCTCGACCGATACGAACGCGGCCACGAGCGCGGCGCCGCGAATCGACCGCTGGGCGACGCCGGCGAGCTTCACGCCGTTCGCGTGGACGCTGAAGCGGCCCGGGCAGAACTCGCCGGGGAGCTCACCGATCCCGACGGCCAGGCCTTGGTCGGCGAGCGTGGCGGCGATCAGCTCGGTGAGTTGATTGAAGCGCCGCTCGATCCCGGCGGCGATGCTGCTCTGGGGGGTGAACAGCTCGAGCACGACCGATCCGCGATGGTATGCCGCGGCGCGGCCGCCGGCGAGCCGGCGCACCGGCGTGTATCCGGCGTCCACCGCGCGCCGACGGGCCTCCTCATAGCCCTCGCGCAACTCGTCGAGCCGACCGAACGCGACCGTCGGAGCGGGGCGAAAGACGCGTGCGACCGGACCGCGCCGTCCGGCGGCGACGTCGGCGAGCAGCCGCGCGGCGGCGTCCATCTCCGCCGCCGGGTCATCCGGATTCGCCGGCTGCATCGCGCTTGTAGGTCAACATCATGAGCTGCTCCGATCTCGAGCGCAAGCGAGCCATCGACGGCTCGCGGCATGATTGGACGATGAGCCACTCTGCGCAGCGCGAGTCGGCGGCGGACAGGGTCCATCGGTGGGTGCGATCCCGGATCCTAGATGGCACCTTTGCCGGCGGCCGCCTGCTCAGCGAGGGCGAGGTTGCGGACGCTCTCGAGCTGTCGCGGACGCCTGTCCGCGAGGCGTTCCTGCAGCTGGCGACCGAGGGGATGCTCGAGCTCTACCCAAAGCGGGGAGCGCTCGTGCTCACCGTCAGCGCCGCAGAGCTTCGGGAGGTGCTCGTCGCGTGCGCGCTGATCGAGCCGTGGGCGGCGCGAGTGGTCGCCGGCCGCCCGGACCGCGACGGCGTGACAGCCGTGCTCCGCCGGCAGACCGAGAAAGCCAGGCGCGGATTCGCGACGCGCGATCGACCCGGACCCCAGGAGGCCGACCGCCGGTTTCACGAGCAGCTGGTGGCCGCGGCCGGAAACGAGCTGATCGCCGCGTTCTACCGCTCGCTGCGGGATCGCCAGCTCCGCGCCGGAATCCTGGCGACCTACAACGATCCGGCGCGCGCGGAGGCGAGCATGGTCCAGCACGACGCGATCGTCGAGGCGCTGGACCGCGGCGACGCCGACGGCGCCGCGGCGATGATGCTCGCCCATCTGAATGGCACGGCGACGGCCCTCGGCCTGGCGCCGCTGAACGACGAAGTGCGCCTCACCTCGCCGAGCTGAAGCCGCTGCGGTAGTGCAGCGTTAGTCGCCTGTCAGGAATCGAGGCAGGTCGACGAGGCTGGTGATGCGGCAGGGCTCGTCCGCCGGTCCGGCGTTCGCGCGGTCGATGTGAACGGCCCGAAGGCCCGCAGCTCGCGCGGCGACCACGTCGAGGTCGTGGCGATCGCCGACGCTGAGCACAGCCGATGGATCCCGACCGAGCTTCTCGCAAACGTAATTGAACGCCCGCACGTCAGGTTTGGCGAAGCCGATCGCGTCCGAACAGAAAACCCGACCGATCCGCTGCGACAGGCCCACAGCCGCGAGCTTCTCGCGCTGCTGGTAGTCCGCGCCGTTGCTCAGCACGGCGATCTCGAGTCGCTCGCGCTCGAGCGCCCGCAGTGCGGGCTCGACATCAGGGAAGACACGCCAAGCGGCCTCGTAGCGCGAGAGGTACTCACCGAACGACCGCTCGAGCGATCCGGGATCGCCTGCCGGCCTGCCGACCACAGACAGCATCTCTTCAACACGAGCGCGACGCTGGCCTTGCCAATCCAGCTCGCCTCGATGCCACGCGGCGACGTGCCGAGACTCGGCCGCAAACCACGCTCCGACCAGCTCCTCGGTCGGCTCGACCCCGAGCCCAACAAGCCAACCAGCGAGCGCCTCACGCGTCGCGCCCTCGTGATCGAACAAGGTGTCATCGAGGTCAAAGATGACCAGAGCGAGCCTCGCCACCGCCAACAGGCTACGGACCCGCCGCGATCTCGGACATCGACCCGTCCCCCGGCAGGCG
>Ga0302235_10001531_pt1 | contig 17231 bp, 14 predicted proteins | sample II_Palsa_N3_3_FD_193577 | JGI IMG/M metagenome (GOLD analysis project Ga0302235, IMG submission 193577) | Peat permafrost microbial communities from Stordalen Mire near Abisko, Sweden - II_Palsa_N3_3 | ecosystem: Environmental > Terrestrial > Soil > Palsa > Peat permafrost | place: Sweden... | reverse complement strand
GGGGGAGCCACCTCGTATGAAGCGCCCGCCGCGCGCGAACGGCTACCGCGACTCGTGGTGCGGTGAGCTGAGCGCCGCACGCACCGGCACCCCGGCACGGGTCGCGGGCTGGGTCCACCGTCGGCGTGACCACGGCGGCCTGATCTTCATCGACCTGCGCGACCGCTCGGGGATCGTCCAGCTCGTGTTCCACCCCGACGCGGCGCCGGACGCGCACGCCGCGGCGCACGCGCTGCGCTCCGAGGACGTCGTCACCGCCGCCGGTGAGGTCGTCGCCCGCGACCCCGGGAACGTCAACCCGAACCTCGCGACCGGTGAGATCGAGCTTGCGGTCGCCGGCCTCGAGATCCTGGCGGATGCCGAGACGCCGCCGTTCCCGGTCGATGAGGACGGCAAGGTCGACGAGATCCTGCGGCTGCGCCATCGCTCGCTCGATCTCCGCCGTACCTGGATGCAGGAGGCGATCGCGCTGCGCCACGAGGTTGTGCAGACGATCCGCGCGGTCTTGAACGCGCGCGACTTCCTCGAGATCGAGACCCCGTACCTGACCCGCTCGACGCCCGAGGGCGCGCGCGACTTCCTCGTGCCGGCGCGCACGGCGGGCGGGCGCGCGCCGGGTCTTTTCTACGCGCTGCCGCAATCGCCGCAGCTGTTCAAGCAGCTCTTGATGATCGGCGGCTGCGAGCGCTACTACCAGATCGTCCGCTGCTTCCGGGACGAGGCCTCGCGCGCCGACCGGCTCGCCGAGTTCACGCAGCTCGACATCGAGATGTCGTTCGTCGACGAGGACGACGTGATCGAGGTGATGGAGGCCGTGATGGGGGCGGTCTTCGAGCTGACGGGGTTCGCCGTGCCGCGCCCGCCCTGGCCGCGGATGTCCTTCGACGAGGCGATCGACCGGTTCGGGTCAGACCGGCCGGATGTCAGATTCGAGCTCGAGCTGCGCGACCTCGGTCCGGTGCTCCGCGACTCGAAGTTCCAGGTGTTCGCCGGTGCGCTGGCATCGGGCGGCGTCGTGCGCGGGATCAATGCCGGCCCCGCCGCGCTGCCCCGGTCTGAGCTCGACGCGCTCACAGAGCTCGCCAAGCAGTACGGCGCCAAGGGCCTCGTGTGGATGTTCGTGGAGGCGGACGGGTCGCTGCGCTCGCCTGTCGCGAAGTTCCTTTCCGAGGCGGAGGTGCTCGCCCTCAAGCAGGTCCTGGAGGCGAGTCCGGGCGACCTGTTGTTGATCGTGGCCGACCAGCGACTGACCGCCGGCGCCGCGCTCAGCGCGCTCAGGCTCGAGCTGGCGCGGCGCTTCGAGCTGGTCGGAGAGGGCGCGCACGCGGTCCTGTGGGTCGTCGACTTCCCCGCGTTCATGTGGGACGAGGAGGCCCAGCGGTGGGATGCCGTTCACCACCCGTTCACGGCGCCCAAGGGCGACTGGCACGACCCCGGGTCGCTCAGCTCGCGCGCCTACGACCTGGTGCTCGACGGCTCGGAGATCGGCGGTGGCTCGATCCGTATCCATCAGCGCGAGCTTCAGGAGCGTGTATTCAAGATTCTCGGGATGAGTGAGCAGGAGGCCCACGAGCGGTTCGGCTTCCTGCTCGACGCGATGCGCTACGGCTCGCCGCCGCTCGGCGGGATCGCGATGGGGATTGACCGGATCGTCTCGATCCTCGCCGGCCGCGACAACATCCGCGAGGTGATCGCGTTCCCGAAGGCGACCTCGGGCGCTGACCCGCTGACCGGAGCGCCCGCGCGGGTCGACGACGGGCAGTTGCGCGAGCTGGGCCTGCGTCTGCGCTGAGCGAGGACCAAAACCTCCCTCGATCGGGCGCCAACGTGTGTCCAGTGCGTGTCGAGCGGGCTCAGGCAAATGACCACGCCTGCCGATCAACCGGATGTGAGCTCTCTCCAACGCACGATCGTCGCACTCCTCGTGACGCTCCTCATCTTGGCTTGCGCCGCCACCGCCCTCGCGGGCAGCGGCTCTAACCTTGGCGGGCGATGGACCGGCTCGCCGACCTCTCCTCCTTCGAGCATCACCTGACATCCCCCCAGGGGCTCGGTTACCTCCCCGCCGGCGGTCGCAGCGCAACCGTCGGTGGCGGGGACTGCTGTGACACGGTCACGATCACGCTCGCGACCGACGGCGAGCGGATCACCGGCGCCGGCTTCGAGGCGCACGGCTGTGGCGCTGCGACGGCGGCCGGCAGCGCCGCGGTCACGCTTGCCCGCGGCGTGCCGCTGCTCGACGCGGCACGGATTGGAGCGCACGAGATCGCCGCTGAGCTCGGCGGCCTCAGTCCCGGCAAGCTGCACGCGGCAGAGGTGGCCGGCGATGCGCTCGCGCGTAGCCTGGGCGCCGCAGCCAGCAAGCGCGGCGCCCAGGGAGCACCGCTCGACGGGCGTGAGCGGACGCTCGTGGCGATGTCGGGCGGCGTCGACAGCGCCGTCGCCGCGCTGCTGTGCGTCCGCGCCGGACTCGAGACGGTCGCGGTAACGCTGGAGCTCTGGGCGGACGCCGAGGGCGACGGCGAGCGCAGCTGCTGCTCGGCATCGGCGGTCGCGCAGGCGCGGGCGCTCGCGCACCGGCTGGGACTGCCGCACTTCACGCTGGACCTGCGGCCCGAGTTCCGCGCGGGCGTGGTGGAGCCGTTCATCGCCGGGCATGCCGCGGGGGAGACGCCGAACCCATGCGTGCGCTGCAACGGCAGCGTGCGACTCGACGCGATGCTGGCGCTCGCCGACGCGCTCGGCTGCGCCCGGCTGGCGACGGGGCACTACGCGCGCGTCGAGGATGGCCTGCTGCGGTCCGCGGCCGACGCCGCGAAGGACCAGACGTACATGCTCGCGGCGCTGTCGCTCGAGTCGCTCGAGCGGATGCGGTTCCCGCTCGGCGAGCTGACCAAGCCGCAGGTACGCGCGCTCGCCGAGCAGGCCGGGCTGCCGGTCGCGAGCAAGCCGGACTCGCAGGATCTCTGCTTCCTGGCCGGCACCGACCGTCGGCGCTTTCTCGAGCGCCACGGCGGCCTGCGGCCGACGCCGGGCGCGATCGTCGACGCCGCCGGGACGGAGCTGGGCACCCACGATGGCCACGAGCTGTTCACGATCGGGCAGCGGCGCGGCCTGGGCGTCGCCGGCGGCGAGCCCCTGTACGTGCTGGACAAGGACCCGGCGACCGCGAGCGTCGTCGTCGGCCCGCGCTCAGCGCTGGCGACCGAGCGGGTCCACGTCCGTGCCGCGCGGCTGCACCGTCCGGGCGCCTGCGTCGACCGCGTCAAGCTCCGCTACCGCTCGCGCCCGCTCGCCGGCCGGGTCGCGGACGATCCGCCGCCGGGACGCCATCGCTCGCTCACGCTCGAGCTCGACGAGCCTGCAAGCGGGGCTGCGCCGGGCCAGCTCGCCTGCCTGATGGCCGGTGAGCTGGTCGTCGGCTGGGGTACGATCGCCCAGCGACCATGGCGATGAGCTCGGACGAGATCAGGCGGACGTTCACCACCTTCTTCGAGGAGCGAGATCACTTGCGCCTCCCGGGCGCATCGCTGATCCCGGCTGATTTCGACCGCTCGGCGCTGTTCACGATCGCCGGCATGCACCCGCTCAAGCCCTACTTCTCAGGGGTCGAGAAGCCGCCGCACCAGCGGCTGACGACCTGCCAGCCGACGTTCCGCACGCCCGATATCGAGATCATCGGGACGACCACCCGGCACCTCACGTTCTTCGAGATGCTGGGGAACTTCTCCTTGGGCGATTACTTCAAAGCGGAGGCGGTCAGGTTCGCCCTCGAGCTGTCGCTCGACGGCTTCGGCCTCCCGCGCGAGGACATCTGGGTGACGGTCTTCGGTGGCGACGAGCAGCTCGGGCTCGGCCCGGACGAGGAGGCGATCGACGCATGGCTGGCGGTCGGGGTCCCGCGTGAGCGGATCGTCGAGTGCCCGCGCTCGGAGAACTTCTGGCAGGTCGGGCCGCTCGGGCCGTGCGGACCGTGCTCGGAGCTGTACCTGGACCGCGGCCTCGAGTTCGGCCGGCCAGACGACCTGCCCGGCGGCGACAACGAGCGCTTCCTCGAGTACTGGAACCTGGTGTTCATGCAGTTCGACCAGAACCCGGAGAACACGCTGACGCCGCTGCCCGCCAAGAACATCGACACGGGCCTCGGGCTGAACCGGATGGCGGCGATCCTGCAGGGCAAGGAGACCGTGTTCGAGACCGACCAGTTCGCGCCGCTGATCGAGCTCGGCGCGGAGCTCTCCGGGCAGCGGTACGGATCCTCGTCGCCCACCGACCGGGCGCTGCGGGTGCTGGCCGACCACTCGCGCGCGATGACCTTCCTGATCGCCGACGGAGTCGTACCGTCCAACGAGGACCGCGGCTACGTCCTGCGGCGGATCATGCGGCGCGCGATCCTGCAAGGGCGGCGCAAGCTCGGGCTCGACCCGGGCTTCCTGCTGCGCTATCAGGCGCTCGTGACCGAGCTGATGGGCGCCGAGTACCCGCAGCTCAACGAGCAGCGCGACTCGGTGGCGAAGTGGCTGGCCGCCGAGGAGGAGGGCTTCGGGCGCACGCTGGAGCAGGGGAGCCGCCTGCTGGACGAGCTGATCGCCCGCGCCATCGAGACCGGTGCCGAGGGGATCAGCGCCGAGGATGCCTTCCGGCTGCACGACACCCACGGGTTCCCATTCGACCTGACGGTCGAGCTCGTCACCGAGCACGGGCTGGGGGTCGACGAGGAGGGGTTCGAGGCGTTGATGGAGGACCAGCGGACGCAGTCACGGCAGGGCGCCGGGCGTGCCGGTACCGGTGGGCCGCTGCGCGAGCGGGCGCTCGCGCTCGCCGACGGGGCCGGGTTCAGGACCGAGTTCCGCGGCTACGAGGCGGTCGAGCTCGAGACGACCGTCGGGGCCCTCGCCGGGGCCCCCGCCGCCGAGAACGGCGGGGCGGCGCCCGGCCGACTGCTCGTCAAGCTCGTCGAGTCGCCGTTCTACGCGACCGGCGGCGGGCAGATCCACGATTCGGGCTTGATCGAGTGCGCCGGCGGCGACTGCCGCGCGCGCGTCGACGACGTGCTCAGGCTGGGCGACGACCAGGTGCTGGCGCTCGTGCCCGAGAACGGGGAGCTGCGGGTCGGTGAGCGCGTGCGGGCGCTGGTCGACTGGCGGGCGCGTCACGCGACCGAGTGCAACCACACCGCCACGCACCTGCTGCACGCGGCGCTGCGGGCGCGTCTCGGCGCGCACGTGCGCCAGGCCGGCTCATACGTCGGACCCGACAAGCTCCGGTTCGACTTCACCCATGGGTCGGCGCTGTCGCACGAAGAGGTCCGGTTCGTCGAGGACCAGGTGAACGCGTGGATCATCGAGGCCCACCCGGTGCGGGCGCTGACGACGACGCTTCAGCAGGCGCGCGAGCTGGGAGCAATGGCGCTGTTCGGAGAGAAGTACGGCGAGGTGGTGCGGATGGTCGAGGTCGGCGACGGGTCGTTCTCGCGCGAGCTGTGCGGCGGCACGCACGTCCGCTCGACCGCCGAGATCGGGCTGTTCTCGATCTCGAGCGAGACCTCCAGCGCGGCCAACGTGCGGCGGATCGAGGCGCTCACGGGGCCGGCTGCGATCGAGCTGGCGCGTTCGCACGATCGTCTGCTGCGCGCGGCGGCGGTGGCCGCACGGGTCACGCCCGAGGGGGTGCCCGAGGTCGTCGGCGAGCTGCGCGCGCGGGTGCGCGAGCTCGAACGCGAACGCGCTCGCGGGGTTGCCGGCGGTGGGGCCGGCGCCGGCAACGGCGCGCTCGACGTCGACGCGCTGGCGGCGGCGGCGGTCGAGGTCGCGGGCGCGCCCGTGCTGGCGGTGATCGTCCCCGGCGTAACCGGTCAGCCATTGCTTGACCTCGCCGACCGGCTGAAGGCGAAGCTCGGTGACGCGGCGATCGTGCTCGGCAGCGCCGGCGCCGACAAGGTGGATCTGGTCGCCTCGGTCGCTCCGGCGCTCGTCGAGCGCGGGGTGAAGGCCGGCGAGGTCGTCCGGGCGGCGGCGGCGATCGTGGGTGGTGGCGGCGGCGGTCGCGACACCGTCGCTCGCGCCGGCGGGCGCGACGTGGCGCGGCTGCCCGAGGCGATCGACGCCGCGCGGACATGGATCGAGGCCGCGCTCAGCGGTTCGTAGATCGATCGGGATCGCGCAGCAGTTCTCGTGCAGAGGTTGGAACGGTGAGAGTGCTGGCACTCGACTACGGCAGCGCGCGCTGCGGCTGCGCGGTCAGCGATCCGACCGGCGTGCTGGCGACGCCGCTCGAGCCGATCGCCGCGCCCGCGTCGCGCCGCGGGCTGGGCCAGCTGCGCGCCCTCGTCGACGAGCTCGGGGCCGAGCGCGTGGTCGTCGGGCTGCCGCTGACCCTCGCGGGCGGCGACTCGGCCCAGACGCGCGAGGCGCGCGAGTTCGCCCAGACGCTCCAGCGCCGGCTGCGCGGCGTTCCCGTGGAGCTCTACGACGAGCGGTTCACGACGAGGCTCGCCCAGCTCGACCGCTCGGGCTCGAGCGAGGACTCCCGGGCCGCCGCCCACCTGCTGGCGAGCTGGCTCGAGGCGCGGGCGGGCGCCGCCCGTGGCTGACCGCGCGGCGCCGGGGGCTCCGGCCCGGACGGGGCAGCGGCTGTCCGGGCGACGCCAGCCTTCGCGCCGCCCGAAGCGCCACGTGTACCTGGCGCGCCGGATCGTCGCGGTCGCGGCGCTCGTGCTGGCCGTCGCGGTCGTGTGGTTCATCGTCACGCTCTACGAGCCCTTCGCCGGGTCTGGGCACGGCCGGGTCACGGTGACGATCCCGGCGGGCTCGAGCACCTCCAAGATCGGGGACATCCTCGAGCGCGACGGGGTCGTGTCCTCCTCGTTCTTCTTCGAGCTGCGCGCGCGGCTCAGCGGCGAGAAGCTGTACGCCGGTCAGTTTGCGATGCCGCTCGCGACGAGCTACAGCCACGCGTTGCAGATCCTGTCGGTCGAGCCGAAGCTGCAGACGGTCTGGGTGACGATCATCGACGGCCTGTCGCGCCGCCAGATCGCACGGCGGCTGCGGGCGCAGGGGATCCGGGGCAACTACCTGGCGCTGACGAGGCACTCGTCGCTGCTCAACCCCGCCGCGTACGGCGCGCCGCGGCGGACGCCCTACCTCGAGGGGTTCCTGTTCCCCGACACCTACCAGCTGCGCAAGCCGGTCGACATGCGGGCGCTTGTCGCCGACCAGCTCGTCACCTTCAAGCGCAAGTGGGCGGCGGTCGATCTGCGCTACGCCCACGCGCACCACGTGACGCCCTACCAGGTCCTGATCGTCGCCTCGCTGGTCGAGGCGGAGGCGACGACGACGCACGACCGGCCGCTGGTCGCGGCGGTCATCTACAACCGCCTGAAGGCCGGCATGTTCCTCGGCTTCGACACGACCGTCGCCTACGCGACCGGCGACTACAGCGGCAACTTGACGCAAACCGAGCTCGACACGCGCTCGCCGTGGAACACGACCAACCACAAGGGCCTGCCGCCGACCCCGATCGACAACCCATCGCTCGAGGCGATCGAGGCGGCCGCCCACCCGACGCAGACGAGCTACCTGTACTTCGTCACGAAGGTGTGCGGCGGCGGCTCGCTTGCGTTCGCGCGGACGTTCGGAGACTTCGAACGACTGTCGGCGCTGTACAACGCCGCATACGCGAAGCACGGGCTGCGCGGCGCCGAGTTCTGCAAATGACGCTCGAGCGATGAGGCGGCGGCGATGAGGCTCGGCGTGGCCGGGTGGCCGGTGGCCCACAGCCGCTCCCCGGCGATCCAGAACGCCGCGCTGCACGCGGCTGGGCTGGGCGGGCTGGCCGGGCCGGGCGGGTGGCGCTACCAGCTGCTGCCGCTGCCGCCGGCCGTGTTCGCCGAGACGGTCGCGGCGCTCCCCGCGTGCGGCTTCCGCGGCATCAACGTCACGATCCCGCACAAGGAGCGGGCGCTGGCGTTCGCGCTCGACGCGGGTGGCGAGGTGAGCGCGCGAGCGCGCGCGATCGGAGCCGTCAACACGCTCGTGTTCGAGGCCGGCGGGCGCTCGCCCGCAGTCCGCGCGGACAACACCGACGCGCCGGCGTTCGCCTCAGCGCTCGTGGCAGCGCTGGGCGGGCCGATTGCCGGCCTGACCGCGCTCGTTCTGGGCGCCGGCGGCAGCGCGCGCGCCGCCGTCTGGACGCTGCTCGACGCGGGCGCGGCCGAGGTTCGCGTCTGGAATCGCAATCCAGCACGGGCTCGGGCGCTGTGCGAGGCGGTGGGCGGGGGCCGGGCAGCGGTGGCGCTCACCGCCGAGCCGGCCGACGTGCTCGTGAACTGCACTCCGGTCGGGCTCCACGACGGCGGGCCCGGCGAGCTCGCGCAGCTGCCGCTTGCCGCAGGCGAGTTGGCCTACCGTGTCGTCGTCGACTTCGTCTACCGCCGTCGTGCCCCGACGGCCCTGGTCCAGGCGGCCCGCCGTCAGGGACTGCCGACGATCGACGGGCTCGAGCTCCTGATCGGGCAGGGGGCGCTCAGCTTCGAGCAGTTCACCGGAGTCGGCGCCTCGGTGGCCGCGATGCGGCGCGCCGCCGGCCTGACGGCGTAGCGGCTGCGCCCGACGGCGTGGCGGCTGTCTATCCTCGCGTCGGTGAGCACTTCTCGCCGCCAGCCGGAAGAGGACCGGAGCGTCTGCACTCCCTGCCGCGGCAGCGGCAAGCTCCAGTCAGGCAAGGGCGGCACCCCGCACGAGGTCGTCTGCCCGTGGTGCGAGGGGAGCGGCCGGTTCATCAGCGGGCACGACGCGCAGGCCGCGCCGGCCGAGCAGCCCGCGGGCTGACACGTACGTTGCACGCGCCCTTCGCCTTAACGGCAGCAACGAGGAGTGGGTGCCACATCGCCGTGGTCCGTCAGCTCGCTGTGGTTACCGGTCGCGGACGTCCAACGACCGAAAATGGTCGATCCCTGCGCTCGCGGGCGGGGGTCGTACGCCCAGTGCTGCTCGCCGCCCCTGGGCGTACGACCCCCCGGTTTCGGGAGGGGGTTCGACCACTTTTTGTTGTCGGCGCGCCGCGTCCCGCTCCTCACCCGCGACCGTCGCGCGGTCCGTGCGACTGACGGGAGGGTCGAGCTGCGACAAAAACTCGCCGCATAGTTCGGAAGCCAACCACTAAGCCTCGAGGATGCGCGCGCCGATACCTCAGGTGCCCGGCCCCGAGCTGCGCCTCCACCGTGCCCTTGCCACCTCGATCAGCTGTCCTCGATGACCACCGCCACCAGATCGCGGTCGCGGCTCTGACTGCGGCGCTGTCCGTCACCGTCGTGATCGTGCGTCACAGCGTCGTCGAGCGCGTCCTCGGCGTCGCGCTGGTCGCCGTGCTCGTCGCCGTGTCGCTGATCGACATCAAGACCCGGCGGATCCCGAACCGGATCACGGGGCCGGCGGCACTGGCCGCGATCCTGATCGGTCTCGCGCTGAAGCCGTCCGGCGTGCCGGTGCAGCTGGTCGCGGGCGTCGCGGGCGCCGGTTTCCTGCTGATCTTCGCGGTCGCGTACCCGCGCGGGCTCGGGATGGGCGACGTCAAGCTGGCCGGCGTGCTCGGCCTGTTTCTCGGCGGCTCCGTCGCCGTCGCCCTGTTCGCCGGCGTGATCGCCGGCGCCGCCGGGGGCCTGGCCGTGATCGCGCGTGTCGGTGTGGCCCGCGGCCGCAAGGTCGGGATCCCGTTCGGCCCGTTTCTCGCCCTCGGCGGCGCCGTCGCGCTCGTCGCCGGGCCGCAGATCCTGCACTGGTACTCGCACACCGCGGTCCACTAGGCCCACCAGCGCCCTAACCTCTAGGGCTCGGATGACTCTGAGGCTGACCACCGCCGGCGAGTCCCACGGGCCCGGCCTCACCTGCATCATCGAGGGGCTGCCCGCGGGACTCGAGCTCGACCGCGACACCCTCGACCGCGACCTCGCTCGCCGCCAGCTCGGCCATGGTCGCGGCGGCCGCATGAAGATCGAGCAGGACCGCGCGCAGATCACCGGCGGTGTCCGCCACGGGCGCACGCTCGGCGGCCCGGTCAGCATGTGGGTCGTCAACCGCGACTTCGCCAACTGGGAGGAGCGGATGAACCCGTGGCCGGTCGAGGGCGAGGTCGCCGAGGTGCACACCCCTCGCCCCGGCCACGCAGACCTCGTCGGCACCCAGAAGTACGGGCTCACCGACGTCCGCGACGTGCTCGAGCGCGCGAGTGCCCGCGAGACGGCGGCGCGGGTCGCCGGCGGTGCCATCGCCAAGGCGTTCCTGCGCGCGCTGGGCGCCGAGGTCTACTCGCACGTGCTGCAGATCACCGGCGTGCGCGCCCCCCGGCGCGAGGACCTGACCGCCGAGGACTTCGCCGGCGTCGATGACTCGCCGGTTCGCTGCCTGGATCCCGACGCCAGCCGCGCGATGGTCGCCGAGATCAACGCGCTGCGCAAGGCGAACGAGTCCCTCGGGGGCGTGTTCGAGGTCCGTGCCTTCGGCCTGATTCCAGGACTCGGGTCGCACGTGTCGTGGGAAGAGCGGCTCGACGGCCGGCTCGCCCAGGCGGTGATGTCGATCCAGGCGATCAAGGCGGTCGCGATCGGGGATGGCTACGAGGTCGCGGGGATCCCAGGCTCCCAGGCCCACGACGAGATCTTCTACGACGAGGAGCGGGGCTACCACCGGACGACCAACCGCGCCGGCGGCCTCGAGGGCGGCATGACGACCGGCGACCCGCTCGTCGTGCGCGGCTCGATGAAGCCGCTGCCGACGCTGACCCAGCCGCTGCAGTCGGTCGACATCGCGACGCACGAGCCGGCGCAGGCGCTGCGCGAGCGCACCGACTCGTGCACGGTGCCGGCCGCCGGGGTGGTGGCCGAGGCGATGGTCGCGTTCGTGCTGGCCGACTCCTACCGGCGGAAGTTCGGCGGCGACCACATCGACGACGTGCGCGCGGCGGTGCTCGCCTACGAGGAGCGGATCGGCTGGCGGCGGAGCGCGCTGGCGCGGTCGCGGTGAAGACGGCTCTGATCGGCTTCATGGGCGCCGGCAAGACGACGGCCGTCCGGATGATCGGCGACGGGGCGCTCGACGTCGACGAGGTGATCGAGGCCCGCGAGGGCCGCCGCGTGCAGGACATCTTCGCGACCGATGGCGAGGCCGCTTTCAGGGAGCTCGAGGAGCGCGTCACGCTCGAGCTGCTGGACGACCCGGCGGCCAGCGTGCTCGCCCTGGGCGGGGGCGCGGTCGGCTCCGAGCGCGTGCGCGACGCGCTCCGCAAGCGCTGCCGGGTGATCTGGCTCGAAACCGTCGAGGACCTCGCGTGGACGCGCGTTTCGCGCGAGGGGGGCGGCCATCGCGACAGGCCGCTGGCCGCCAACCAGGGCGGCTTCTACGAGCTGCACGCCGCGCGCCGGCCGTTGTACGAGTCGCTTGCCGACGTGATCGTCCCGGCGGCGCGGTCGCGCGAGCTGCACGACGTCGTGGCCGCGCTCGAGGGCCTCCCCGAGCACGGCGTGAAAGTCCTGTGGGCGTCGTCGAGCTCGGCCGACTACCCCGTCTACATCGGCGCAGGGTTGGTGACACAGGCTCGGTACTGGCCCGCCGGCCTACCGGGCCGGCGGGTGCTGGTCAGCGACTACAACGCTTCTCGCCACTGGGGCGACCGGCTCGAGCCCTACCTGGGGGAGATCCGGATCATGCCGGGCGAGCAGTCCAAGACGGTCGCCCACGCGGAGATCGTATGGACGGAGATGGTCCGGCACGAAGTGACGCGGGGCGACGTCGTGGTCGCACTCGGCGGCGGCGTCGTCGGCGATCTCGGCGGCTTCTGCGCCGCGACCTACCAGCGCGGGATCCGCTACGTGCAGGTCCCGACGACCCTGGTCGCCCAGGTCGACTCCGCCTACGGAGGCAAGACCGGCGTCGACCTCGCCGAGGCCAAGAACTACGTCGGCGCGTTCCATCAGCCGTCGGCCGTGATCACCGACCCCGCGGCGCTCGCGACGCTGCCGCCGGAGGAGCTCGCCGCGGGCTACGGCGAGGTCGTCAAGACGGCGCTGATCGCCGGCGGCGAGCTGTGGGACCTGATCAGCGGCGGCGCCGCGCCGGCCGATCCGGACGTGATCGCGAGGTGCGTGCACCAGAAGCTGCTCGTCGTCGGGCAGGACGAGCGCGACCAGGGCTTGCGTCAGGTGCTCAACCTCGGCCACACGATCGGCCATGCGATCGAGACCGCGACCGGCTACGCCCGTTACCGCCACGGCGAGGCGGTCGCGCTGGGGTTGCTCGCGGAGCTGCGCCTGAGCGGCGCGGACGAGCTGCGCGCCGAGGTCGCGGCGCTGCTCGTCGACCACGGGCTGCCGAGTTCGCTCGATCCCGCGGTCGATCTCGACGCGGTCGTGTTCGCGACCGGGCGGGACAAGAAGCGGATCGGCGAGGGCCCGGTGCCGTTCGTCCTGTGCCCGGCGCCCGGACGCTGCCAGACCGGACAGGTGGTGCCTCCAAGCGAGCTGCGCGCCGCCGTGAGAGAGTTGCTCGTGTGAGCGCACTGCGCAGCAACCGGAACCGCATCGAGGTGATGCATGGGGTCAATCTCGACCAGCTCGGGCGGCGGGACCCAGCGCACTACGGGTCGCTCACACTGAGCGAGCTCGAGCTGGCGATCGACCGGTTCGCCACCGCGCTCGGCCTGGTCGTGCGCTTCTTCAACACCAACCACGAGGGAGAGTTCGTGGAGCACCTGCATGGACTCGATGGCCTGGCGGATGGGGTCGTCGTCAACCCGGGGGCCTGGACGCACTACTCGTACGCGATCCGCGACGCGCTCGAGATCGCCGCGCTACCGGCGGTCGAGGTGCACCTGTCGGATGTCGAGGCGCGGGAGGAGTGGCGCCGGCGATCGGTGATCGCCGAGCTGTGCGTCGCGCGTGTGTCGGGCAAGGGCGTCGACGGCTATCAGGACGCGCTTGCGCGCCTGCACGTCGAGCTGACCGGCGCCGGCAGCGAGGTCGCGACATGACGGCTGTGCGCGCGGACCGGCTGGCCGCCAAGCTCGAGGGCGCGGGCGTCGACGTGCTGCTCGTCACCGCGCTCGTCAACGTCCGCTACCTGACCGGCTACACCGGCTCGAACGGGTTGGTCCTGGTCGGCCGAGAGTCGCGGCTGTTCGTCACCGACTTCCGCTACGTCGAGCAGGCGGCCGCCGAGGTCGACGGATCGTTCGAGCGGGTGCAAGCTCCCCAGGAGCTGACCGAGGCACTTGCCGAGCTCCTTCCCGGCGGGGCGGTGAGGCTCGGGTTCGAGGACACAAGCGTGACGGTCCGCCAGCACGATCGGCTGCGCGAGCTCCTGCCCGACCGCGTCGAGCTGGTGCCGGCAGGCGGCCTGGTCGAGCGCTTGCGCCGGGTCAAGGATCCCGCCGAGCTGGAGCTGATCGCGGCCGCGTCGCGGATCGCCGACGAGGCGTTGGAGGCGGTCCTGGCGGGTGGCCTGGCGGGGCGCAGCGAGCGCGAGCTGGCGCTCGCGCTCGATCTCGCGATGCGCGAGCGGGGCGCAACCGGCCCGTCCTTCGATCCGATCGTCGCCGCCGGGGCGCGAGGCGCGATGCCGCACGCGCGGCCGACCGACGCGATCGTCCAGCGCGGCGACGTCGTCGTGATCGACTGGGGTGCACTGGCCGGCGGCTACTGCTCTGACTGCACGCGAACGGTCGCGGTCGGCACGATCGACGACGACGCGCGGCAGGCCTACGAGCTCGTGCTCGCCGCCCAGCTCGCCGGTCTGGAGGCGGTTCGGCCGGGCGCGGGGGGCAAGGCGGTCGACACGATCGCGCGAGAGGTGATCGAGGCAGCTGGGCGGGGCGATCAGTTCGGCCACGGCCTCGGCCACGGGGTCGGCCTCGACATCCACGAGGCCCCCCGGCTGGCGCAGTACTCCAAGGACACGCTGCTCGCCGGCGAGATCGTCACCGTCGAACCCGGCGTCTATGTCCCGGGGCGGTTCGGGATCCGGATCGAAGACCTCGTGTCCGTCTCGCAGGAGGGCGGCCCGCGCGTGCTGACCGGCCTGTCGAAGACGCTCCAGATCGTCGATTGAGGACCACTTGGGCGGGTTTTGTGCCCTGGAGGGGCACTTTTCCCGCCCAAGTCGCTCGACTGATGGCGCGGTGTGGGCGATGCCCGGCGCGCCTCTACACTGACGCCGCGAGATGATCAGCACCAACCAGTTCAAGAACGGGAGTCACATCGACGTCGAGGGAACCGTCTTCAAGATCCTCGAGTTCCAGCACGTCAAGCCAGGGAAGGGCGGCGCGTTCGTCCGCACCAAGCTGCGGCGTGCGTCCGACGGGGCGGTGATCGACCGCACATTCCGGGCGGGCGAGAAGTTCCGCCCGGTCAGGACCGAGGTGCGGAACATGCAATTCCTCTACAAGGACGGGAACGACGCGCACTTCATGGACACCGAGTCCTACGAGCAGCTGACGATCCCGGAGGCGACGCTCGCCGATCCGCTGCGGTGGATGAAGGAATCGCAGGAGGTCGACGTGCTCTACATCGACGACGAGCCCGCCGATGTGCAGCTGCCGAGCGCGATGGACCTCGAGGTGACCGAGACCGAGCCGGGGCTGCGTGGCGATACCGCGTCCGGCGGCGGCACCAAGCCGGCCACGCTCCAGACGGGCGCGCGCATCCAGGTGCCGCTGTTCGTCAACATCGGCGACTTCGTGCGGGTCGACACGCGCAGCGGCGAGTACGTCTCGCGTGCCTGACGCCTCGCAGCCCGGCTCCAGGCGCCCAGTACGTGCGTAGGTCAGAGCAGCGGCGCGCCGCGATCTGGGCGCTCTACCAGGCCGATCTGCTCGACCGCCCGCTCACCGAGATGTTCCCGCGCGACACGCATGACTTCACGCGCGTGCTCGCGAGCGAGGTCTCCGAGCACCAACCGCAGCTCGACGAGCTGATCGGGCGGCACTCGAGCGGTTGGTCGCTCGGGCGGATCGCTCCGCTCGAGCGATCGATCCTCCGGGTCGGGCTGTTCGAGATGCTGTATCCGGACGCGGTTCCGGGCGAGACCCCGATCCCGGCGGAGGGGGCGATCGACGAGGCGGTCGAGACCGCCAAGGAGTTCTGCGGCGCGGACGCGCCTGGATTCGTCAACGGGATCCTCGCAGCGGCCCTGCGCGAGCTCCGCGCGGGTGCACGTCCCGCGGAAACGTAAGCGTGCCGTAGGAAGCAGTGGCGAGCGGCGCTGGGTCCGATCAAAATGCATCGATGAGCATCCTGTGCAAAGGCGATCGATGAGAGTCCTGGTCGTCGACGACGATCGCGCGCTCCGCGAGGTCCTGCGCCGCGCGCTGCAGCTCGGTGGCTACGAGATCGAGCTGGCCGAGGGGGGCGCCACCGCGCTCGCGCAGATCGCCGCTCGGGCGCCCGACGCGGTCGTGCTTGACATCGGGCTGCCCGACATCGACGGCCTCGAGGTCTCCCGCCTGCTGCGCGCCGAGGGCAACCGCGTGCCGATCCTGATGCTGACCGCGCGCGACGCGGTCGCCGACCGGATCGAGGGGCTTGACGCCGGCGCCGACGACTACCTCGTCAAGCCCTTCGACATCGACGAGCTGAAGGCGCGGGTGCGGGCTCTGCTGCGCCGTGCCTCGCCCGACGGTCACGGCGTCGCGCCCGGCGAGGCGCTCGAGTTCGGCGAGCTGAAGCTCGATGCCGACCGCCACGGCGTGCAGGTTGACGGCCGGTTCGTCGAACTGACTCGGACCGAGTACCAGCTGCTCGAACTGTTGATGCTCAACCCCCGCCGAGTGCTACCGCACAGCCTGATCTACGACCGCGTCTGGGGCTATGACTTCGGCCCGACCTCCAACGCGCTGCGCGTCTACATCGGCTACCTGCGCCGCAAGCTCGAGGAGGCCGGCTCGACGTCCGAGATCCACACGGTGCGTGGCGTCGGCTACGCGCTGCGGGAGCCGGGCGGATGAGCATGCGCGCCCGCATGGGGATCGCAGCCGGGGTCGCCGTCGGCCTCGCGGTCATCGCCGTCGCGCTCGCCGCCTACCTCGGCGAGCGTTCCGATCTGCTCAACCAGATCGACCAGTCGCTGACCCGCCTCGGTCAGGAGTACTCGGCGGGAGCCGGCGGCGACGTTGGCGACGGCGGACCCGGCAGCGCTCCCGGCGCTCCGGGCGCGTTCGGCGGGGGCGCGGGCGGCGGACGGCCGCTGGCCCTGGTCGGGAATGGGGGCGACTGCGACCGCGGGCTCGGCATCAACGGGCCGCCCAACCCCGCGTTCGGCGCCGCGACCGCGATCGTCCAGCTCCTGGAGCCCGGCGGCAGCGTCTGCCGTGGCAGCACCGAGAGCTACGAGATCCCGGTGACGGCACGGGCGCGCGCTGTCGCCAGGTCGGGCAGCGGGCAGTTCATCACCGACCTGACGGTCAAGGGCTACCACATCCGTGTGCTCGTCCACGGGCTCGGCCACTACGGAGCGCTGATGCTCGCCTGGAACCTCGCCGACGTCGACCGCAACCTCCGCAGCCAGCTATTGCTGCTGGCGCTGATCGCCGCCGGCGGGATCGCGTTTGCGGCGCTGCTCGGGTTGCTGGTCGCGCGCGCCGCGGTCGCCCCGATCTCGCGCTTCACCCGGCAGGCCGAGCGGATCGCCAACAGCCCCGAGCTGGTCGAGCACGAGCGCTTGATCGTTACTGGGCATGACGAACTGGCCCGCCTCGCGCGCACGTTCAACGCGACGCTCGATGCGCTCGAGGGCTCGATCGCGGCCCAGCGCAACCTCGTTGCCGACGCCTCGCACGAGCTGCGGACGCCGATCGCGACGCTGCGAGCGAACCTCCAGCTGCTGCACGACGAGCACCTGCTGTCGGACTCTGACCGCGAGGCGATCCGGGCGGACATGATCGAGGAGTTCGACGACCTCACCCGCTTGGTGGGCGACGTCGTCGAGCTGGCGCGTGGGTCAAAGCCGGCCGCCGACCCGGGCGAGCTGCGGCTCGACCAGGTCGTTGCCGACGCGGTCGAGCGGTCGCGGCGCCGCGCGCCGACGCTGAGCTTCCAGGCGGATCTGCAGCCGACGCTGGTGCAGGGCGAAGGGGAGCGGATTGCGCGGGCGGTGACCAACTTGCTCGACAATGCGATGAAATGGAGTCCCGCCGGCGGCATCGTCGAGGTTGCGCTTCGCGATGGCGTCCTGACCGTGCGCGACCAC
>Ga0302235_10001530_pt1 | contig 17234 bp, 16 predicted proteins | sample II_Palsa_N3_3_FD_193577 | JGI IMG/M metagenome (GOLD analysis project Ga0302235, IMG submission 193577) | Peat permafrost microbial communities from Stordalen Mire near Abisko, Sweden - II_Palsa_N3_3 | ecosystem: Environmental > Terrestrial > Soil > Palsa > Peat permafrost | place: Sweden... | reverse complement strand
CGGCATTGCCGATCCGCACCGGGCGGCTGTCCTCATAACCGGCGAGATGGTCGAGTTCGGTTTCGACCAGTCGCTGCTCGCCGGTGAGGCCGTACATGATCTGCAACCGATCGGCCGAGCCCGCCACCGCGCGCATCAGCCACCAGCGCCAGTCGCTGGCCTCCTGCTTGAAGCCCGAACCGCCGAGCGCATAGATCGTCAGCACCGCGTCGCGCAGCCAGCAGAAGCGGTAATCCCAGTTGCGCACGCCGCCCGGCATCTCGGGCAGCGAGGTCGTCGGCGCCGCGACGATCCCGCCGCTCGGCTGATAGGTCATCGCCTTGAGCGTGGTCAGCGAGCGCCGCGCGATATCCTTGTACGGCCCCTCGAGCGTGCAATGCTTCATCCACTCGGTCCACTCGGTCTGCGTCCTGCGCAGCAGCGCGAAGGGGTCGCGCGGCAGCGGCGGCTCGACGTGCGAGGGATGCCATTCGAGCGCGAAGGCAACGCGCTGATCGGCCTCTATGTGGAAATCGGCGCCGGTCGCGAAATCGAAATTGTCCAGATCGATGCTGCTGCTGAGCCGCACCGCGTCAGGGCCGGCAACCGCGACGACCGTGCCTTCCTTGCGCTGCACCCACGGTATCGTCAGGCCGTAGTTGAAGCGCAGCTTGATCCTGGTCGAGAGCGCCATGCTGCCCTCGATCCCCTCGACGATCCGCACCACCTCGGCAGCACCGCCGCCGTGGACCGGGCGCGGCATGAAATCGAGCACGCGCGCCTTGCCCTGGTCGGTTTCGATCAGCGTTTCGAGGATCGTCGTATCGGGCCAATAGCGCCGTGACGTCCGGGCGCCCGCATCCTTCGATCCGAGCGCCCAATGTCCGTTCTCCTCGGTGCCGAGCAGGCTGGCGAAGATCGCATCCGAATCGAAGCGCGGCAGGCACAGCCACGCAATCGTGCCGTCGCGGTGAACCAGCGCCGCGCTGCACGTCGATCCGATCAGCGCATAATCCTCGATCGGCTTGATCGGCACCGCATCGCTCATTTGGCCGCCTTGCTGACCGCACCGGCCTTCTTCGTGGGCGCCGCCTGCTCGGTGACGAGGCTCAGCTCGTGCCAATGCCGCCCATCGCGCTCGAGCAGCTCGTCGGCCGACTTCGGCCCCATGCTGCCCGGCTTGTACGGATCGGGCTTGCCGCCCTTGGCCCACAGATCGAGGAAAGGCTGCACCGCGGCCCAGCCCGCCTCGATCCCGTCGGCGCGCTGGAACAGCGTCTGGTCGCCGATGAAGAGATCGTAGAGCAGCGATTCATAACCGGTCAGCGTCGAGATATCGAACAGGTCGGAATAGTTGAAGTTGAGCGATACCGGCGCGGTCGCGACCGCGAGCCCGGGCTGCTTGATCGATATCTCCATCTTGAGCCCCTCGTCGGGCTGGACTTGGATGATAAGCCGGTTGGGCGGCGGCTTGCGATCGAGCTCGGTATGCGCGAACTGCGCGAACGGCACCTCGCGGAAGGTGATCACGATTTCGGTGTCGCGCGCCGCCATCACCTTGCCCGTGCGCAGGTAGAAAGGCACGCCCGCCCAGCGCCAGCTGTCGACATAGAATTTGAGCGCCACGAAGGTCTCGGTGGCGCTGTCCTTCGCGACGTCGGGCGTGCTGGTGTAGGCCGCGACTTTCTGGCCGTCGAGCGTGCCCGAGGTGAACGCACCGCGCACGCCGTTTTCGGCGGCCTCCTCGGGCGTCCAGTGGCGCAGCGCCTTGAGCACTTTTGCCTTCTCGTTGCGGATCGCCTCGGCATCGAAGCTGTTCGGCGGCTCGATCGCGACCATCGCAAGCAGCTGGAAGAGATGGTTGGGCACCATGTCGCGCAGCGCGCCCGTGGTGTCGTAGAATTTGCCGCGCGTGCCGACGCCGACCGTCTCGGCCGCAGTGATCTCGACATGGTCGATGTAATTGCTGTTCCAGATGCTCTCGAGCATCATGTTGGCGAAGCGTGCCGTCATGATGTTCTGCACCGTCTCCTTGCCGAGAAAATGGTCGATCCGGTAGAATTGCTGCTCGCTCGCCCGCGCCAGGATGCGCTTGTTGAGCGCCTGCGCGGATTTGAGGTCGGTGCCGAACGGCTTCTCGATCGCGACGCGGCGAAAGGCGCCGGGCTTCTCCTCGAGCAGGCCGTGATCGGCGAGCTTGTCGACGATCGGGCCGAAGAAGCTCGGCTGCGTCGCAAGATAGAAGGCGACATTGTCGCTGGGCGCGGCGGCGATCCGCTTGATGAGCTCCTCGTAGAGCGCGTCCTGCGTGAAGTCGCCCGAGAGATAGGCGATCCGGCCGCGCAGCTGCTTCCAGGCATCGCCCTTCTTGACCGCACCCTCGCCGCCCTTTTCAGGGACGAAATCCTCGAGATGCTTGCGCAGCATCTCGTCGCCACCCGGATCGATGCCGACGCCGAGCACATGGAAATCGCCGCCGACGAGGCCGACGCGCGTCATGTTGATCAACGCAGGCGTTAGCAACCGGCGGGTGAGATCGCCCGTCGCGCCGAAGATGATGAGGGTGACGGGAGGCGCCTTGGGAACGGTGCTGCTCATACCGGTGCGGTCCTTCTCATGGTAGCCGATCTGCGAGCAGGACGCCTCGCCGCACACTGCGTTCCGCAGCCGTGACGAATCTTCGCGCGAGCCCGCACATCGGCGCGAGCATATGCCCGGCCGGGGACGAATCCCACCGCGATCGGAAGGTCCTGCCCCCGCAGCCGGCGGATGCGCACGCAGTTAACGGATAGCTAAGGGGTCGGCGATACACAGGCGGTTCCGCTGCATTTTCGGGCCGTGCCATGTACCATCGATCATTGCTCGGGCTCGCGATGCTGCTGCTGGCGACATCGTGCGTGCCGCCCAAGCTCGCCGGGCCCGTCGCGGCGCCATCGCTGGCTGGCGGACGATCGCTGCCGCCGTTGCAGCGGCCGGCGCTTGCGCAAGCGGAGACCGTGCCGGCACCCGCCGCGACCCCAATCGCCGCGATGCCGCCGATCGCGCCGATGCTCGCCTCCGCGGTCGCCGCGCCGCCTTTCGAGGGCTTCGCGCAGGGCGACGGCGATGCGCGCCGCTCGCTCGAATGCCTCACCGCCGCGGTCTATTACGAAGCCCGGTCGGAGCCGCTCGACGGCCAGCGCGCGGTGGCGCAGGTCGTGCTCAACCGCGTGCGCAATCCGTCCTATCCCGCCAGCGTCTGCGGCGTCGTCTATCAGGGCGCCGAACGCCGCACCGGCTGCCAGTTCACCTTCACCTGCGACGGATCGATGGGCTATCGCCGCGAACCCGCTGCGTGGGAGACCGCGCAGCAGGTCGCGCAGGCCGCACTCGCCGGCTATGTCTATGATCCGGTCGGCTCGGCGACCAACTATCATGCCGACGCGATCCAGCCATGGTGGGCCTCCGGCCTCACCAGGGTCGCCGCGATCGGATCGCAGATCTTCTACAAGGTGTCGGGCGCGATCGGCAACGCGCTCGCCTTCCGTCAGCCCTATTCGGGCGTCGAGCCGGGGATCGTTCCCGCCATCCGCACCGCCGCGACCGCCGGCACGACGGGCGCGACGCCGTCAGCCACGTCGGCGACGCCCGCGCTCGTCCACTATGCGCTAGGCGGCGGCGCGAGCGTCGCGGTGTATCGCGGCAGCGCCCCGGTCACCGCCGCCGCGCTGGTCACCAGCCCGGTGGCCGGCGTTCACGTCCATTTCGGCAAGACCAGCGACTCGCCCGACGAGGCGGCGGAGGGGACCGCCTCGAGCGTGACCGTCCATCGCGGCCTCTCCTCCGACGCGGCACCAGCACCATCGCCGGGGTCGGCCACATCGACGAAGGTGACGGCGAGCGCGTCCTCCACCGGATCGACGGCCGCGCCACCGGTCGGCTGAGCGTCGCGTCACGGGACGGCAACATTCGGCGCGGGGATGCGTTGGCGCCATGAGCTGATCTCTTCCCGTAACGATCCGGAGCCGTTCGCATGTCGCACAAACCCCCGCTTCCCGACGCCGCCACCTCGCCCTTCCCGCTCCATCCCGCGCCGATCGAGCATAGCGACCCCGTCGAGACGGCATCGGGCGAGACCGAATCGGGCGGCACGCTGTCGAGCAAGGCGTCCGAGGCGATCGACGCGATCACGACCAAGGTCGGCGGACGCACGCTGGGCATCGCGGCGGGTGCCGCAGCGATCGGATCGGTCGCCGTGGCCGCCGCGCTGCTGTTCTACAACCGGCCCGCCACGCCCGCCAAGCGTCCCGCGACGAAGCCCAAGCCCCGCCCCAAGCGGACCGCCAAAGCGACCGTGAAGCCCGCAGCGAAGATCGCCGCCGCGCCCAAGCCAACCCCCGCAAGCAAGCCGGCGTCGTCGACCAAGATCAAGTCCACGACGGCCAAGTCAGAAGCGCCCAAATCCGGAACGCGCAGCAAGGCCAAGTCGAAGCCCGGCTCCTCGACCTGACGGCGGCTCAGACGCCCTTGCGCGTCTCGCCGTAGCGAAGCCCGATCCACAGCGTCCGTGGCGAGGCGCGCTCGACGATGTCGGCACCCGAAATGCCGGCATCGACCTGCGTATTGGTGATGTTCTCACCGCGCAGCTCGACCGTGAAGCCATGGGCGAGGGGCACCAGCGCGACCGCGTCGAGCGTCACCGCATGTTTGAGCACTTCGGTGTTCTGGTCATCCTCATATTGCGGCCCGGCATAGCGCAGCGTCCCCGACAGGCCGATGCCTGCGGGGCGTTGCCAGCCGAGCGTCGCCGATGCGCTGTTCTTGGCGGTCTGCGCGGGCCGCAGTCCGTCGAGCCCGGCCGCGACGCCGTCGGCGCGAACATGCGCATCGGTATAGGCATAGGAGGCCGACACGCTCCATGCGCCGAGACCGAGCCGCGCATCGAGTTCGGCGCCCTTCGAGGTGATCGCGCGGACATTTTCGCGCATCTGGAAGCGCCCGGTGACGAAGCCGACCTGCGGGAAAGTGCCGGGCCCCTCACCCAGCGTCACGTTGGCGATCGCGTTGGATAGCCGGTTGGTGAACAGCGTCGCGGCAACATGGAGGTTGGACAGCGGATCATAGTCGATCCCGCCGTCGAGCCCGCGCACGCGCTCGGGCGAGAGATCGGGATTGGCGGCGATCGCGTCGCTGCCGACGCGGTAGAGGCGGTAGAGCTCGTTGAGCGTCGGCAGCCGCCAGCCGAGATAGGCCGCGCCCCGAATCGTGATCGCGCCTTCGCCCGGTTTCCAGGCGACGCCGCCCCGCCCCGTCGGCCGCCAGCCGGCACGATTGGGAAAGGCGCTGTTGGTCAGCACCGCGCCCGTCGCCAGCGTGTTCTGATCGAGGAAGCCGTTCATGATGCGCCAGCGATCGATCCGCCCGCTCGTCGTCAGCGTCAGCCCGTCGAGCGGCTTGTAGGTCAGCTCGCTGAACGCCCCGACGGTCAGCGTACGACCGCCCGCCTGACGCGCGCGCGTCGGATCACCCGCCACATAGGTGTAGAGCTCGTCGCTCTCGCCGGTGACGTAGCGCGTATCGGCGCCGATGCGGAGCTGGAGCCGGTCGCCCACCGGCGGCCGTATCTCGAAGCGTCCGCCGAGCCCCGTCGAGGGCACGGTATATTGATCCAGTGTCTCGGTGACGATCGTCCGCACCGCATTGGCCGAGGAGAAGCCCGCCGAGAAATCGCGGAACTGGACGTAGGCGACTGCCTCATACCCCCAGTCGCCGCGGCCTACGAGCCGCAGGCTGGCGTCGGCGCCCTTGGTGCTGTTGGGGCTGCCCGGCAGCCCGCGCGTGCGATGATCGTAGAAGCCCAGCATCGAGGCCTGCAATTCGGTCCGGTCGCCAACGGGGATCACCGCGCGCCCCGCGACGCTGGCCTGCTCATAGGGTGCCGCCTCGTCGACGATTCCGCGATCGGACTTGATGATCGGCACGAACCCGTCGCCGCGCGAATAGCTTGCGGTGAGGAAGCCGAAGCCGCCGCCGGCGGTGGTCGAGACGCCGGCATGCGCGTCGACCGAGTTGCGGCTGCCATAGGCGAGATCGGCCCAGAGCGGCGAGAGCTGCGCCGGCCCAGCGCTCTGCAGGTCGATCGTGCCCGCCAGTGCGCCGGGCCCCGCGACGCCGCTGCCGCCGCCCCGCGTCACGCTGACCAGCCCGAGCCGCTGCGGATCGATCGCGCTATACGTCACCCAGCCGCCGAACGGATCGAGGAAGGGCACGCCGTCGAGCGTGACCAGCGCGCGGCTCGATGCGTTGCCGCCGAGCCCGCGCAAGGTCGCGCCCTGGCTGGTCGGCTGCGCAGAACGCGAGTCCGAGCGGCGATATTGTGCGAAACCCGCGACGTCGCTCAGAATGTCCTCGATCCGGTCGCTGGCGGTCGCGGCGAGCCGGTCGCGGTCGATCGTCGCATCGTCATAGGCGGCCTCGCCCTGCCCGCGCGGCAGGCTGGCACCGGTGACGACGATATCCGGCGCGACGGCGGGCGCCGGCGATACGTCCTGCGCGACGGCGGGCGCCGCCACGACGAACCCGGGCAGCAGAGCGAGCGAGACGAGTTTGGCGTTCATGACGCCCGCCTTAGCGGCCAAAGCGTTAAAAGCGACGCCAGCTTGCCAGCAGAATTCGAATAATCTTCGCTACTCAGCCCCTTGCGGCGCAGGCCTCGGCGAAGGCGATCGTGCGACGCGCCTCGTCGAGATGCAGACGTTCCGCCATCGCGCCATCGACGCGCAGCGCGCCCTTGCCCGCATTCTCGGGCGCGGCAAACGCCGCGACGATCGCCTGCGCGCGCCGCAAGGCGTCCGCATCGGGGCTGAAGGCGGCGTTGCAGGCGGCGATCTGGCTGGGATGGATCAGCGTGCGACCGTCGCAGCCATAATCGACGCTCTGCGCACAGGCCGAAGCGAAGCCCTCCGCATCGTCGATCGCATTGTAGACGCCGTCGAGCACGGCCAGCCCGTGCAGCCGCGCAGCGGCGACCGCGAAGCTCAGGAAGGGCAGGAACGGCGCGCGATCGGGGCCGGGCCGCACGCGCATCTCCTTGGCGAGATCGTTGGTGCCGAGCACCATCGTCGTCAGCCGGGTCGAGGTCGCCATCGCGGCGATCGGCTCCAGCGCGAACAGGCTGCCGCAGGTTTCGATCATGATCCACAGTTCGGCATCGCCGACGCGCGCGGCATAGCGGGCGACATCGTCGGCGGATGCCACCTTCGGCACGAGGATCGCGGCGAAACCGGCCCCCGCCAAAGCCGCGAGGTCCGCCTCGCCCCATCGGGTATCGAGCCCGTTGGCGCGCGCGACCAGCAGACGCCCGCCGAACCCGCCTTCCCGGGCGGCGGCGACGGCCGCATCCCGGGCGCGCGCCTTCTCGTCGGGCGCCACGGCATCCTCGAGATCGAGGATCACCACGTCGCAGTCCAGCGTCCGCGCCTTGGCGATCGCGCGCGGATTGCTGGCGGGAAGATAGAGCGCGCTTCGCCGCAGGTCCGTCATGCTCATTCTCCGCGCATCGCCGTTGCGCCGGTTAGGGGCGCCATGGCCGAATGCGCAAGCCCGCTCGCTTCGACGGCCGCACTTAACGGGTTGGCAAGCTTCGCTGCGTACGCGTTAGACGATAGTCGAACGTGGTGAACCAAAGATGCATTACGCCCCGGCCTCTTTGACCAAGAAGCGCACCCTGGTGGCAGCGGACATCGACGCGGCGATCGTCGCCACGGTATTGGATCCGCGCGCGCAGCTGCGTTCGATCCAGCTCGATGCACTTGCGCAATTCGCCCCGCTGCTGGCGGGCGCGGCGGTGCTGAGCTGCATCGTGCTCGCCGCGATCCTGGTCGGCCAGATCGGGACGGTGCATCTCGTCGGCTGGTCGCTGCTCGTCATCGCGAGCAACTGGTTGATGGTGCGGCGGCTCGAGATCAACGCGTTGCTGCACGTCCGCCGCGACCCGCCGCGTCGCACGCTGGCCGAGTCTGCGATGATGATCGGTATCGTCGCCGCACTGTGGGCGATCATCCCCGTCACCATCTACCGGTCGCAACCCGACGACATCCAGACCGTGCTGACGTGCGCGATCGGCGTGATGATGTGCGGCGCGCTGGCGATCGCCGCGGTGCCGGCCGCAGCCATGCTCTGGGCGGGCACGCTGGCCGGTGGGCTCGGCATCGCGCTGTATCTCGGCGGCGATCGCTTCTCGATCCCCCTGACGCTGCTAGTGACGTTCCACTTCGGCTTCATCGCCAGCGTCGTCCGCCGCAATGCGACGATCCTCGCCGTGCGCGCCGCGCAGGAAGCGCGCAACCAGCTCGACGTCGACACCGCGACGCGGTTGATCCGGGAATATGAGGAACGCGGCACCAGTTGCCTGTGGCAGACCGACGCGGACCAGATACTGACCTACGCCACGCCCAGCATCGCGGCACTGCTCGGCAACCCGGTGGCGCGCATGATCGGCATGCCGCTTCCCGCGCTGATCGGCGGCAGCGGCATGCTCGGCACCGCGATGCTGTCGCGCACGACGTTCAGCAGCGTCGAGATCGAGATCGGCGAGAGCCGGCAGCGCCGCTCGGTCGCTTTCTCCGGGACGCCGATCGTCGATTCGGCGGGCGCCTTCCTGGGCTTCCGCGGCAGCTGCTCGGACGTCACCGAGACGCGCAGTTCGGAACGCCGCCTGCGCCAACTCGCCAGCCTCGACGTGCTGACCGAATTGCCCAACCGGATGCGGATGCGCGAACTGCTCGGCGAGGCGCTGCTCGGCGCGCGCGCGTCGGGCCGCCCCTGCGCGATCCTGCTGCTCGACATCGACGGGTTCAAGCCCGTCAACGACACGTTCGGCCATCCCAAGGGCGACGCGGTGCTCAAGACCGTCGCCAAGCGGCTGGTCACGCAGATCGGCAATCACGGCATCGTCGGCCGCCTGGGCGGCGACGAGTTCGGCGTCGTGCTCCACGATGCGCAGAACCGGCGCGCAGCGAGCGACCTCGCGCATCTGCTGATCGCCGACGTGTCCGAGCCCTATGTGCTCGACGGCATCTCGGTGCGCGTGGGCCTGAGCGTCGGCGGCGCGTTCGGCCCGGTCGACGGCGACACCGTCGACGATCTCATCAAGCGCGCCGACCTCGCGCTCTACGAAGCCAAGGCGGCCGGGCGCGGCACCTATCGCCATTTCGAGCGGGCCATGCAGACCGAGGTCGAGAACCGCCTCAAGCTCGAGCACGACCTTCGCCAGGCGCTGCCGCTCAACCAGTTCCGCCTCTATTATCAACCACTGATCCACTCGCAGACGCAGGAGGTCACCGGCTTCGAGGCGCTGATCCGCTGGCAGCATCCGGTGCGCGGCTTCGTGTCGCCCGCCGATTTCGTGCCGCTCGCCGAGGAGATCGGGCTTATCCACGAACTCGGCGAATGGGTCGCGCGCACCGCGATCAACGATTGTGCGAAATGGCCTGCGCCGATCAGCGTCGCGGTCAACGTCTCGCCGGTGCAGCTGCTCTCGCCCGGCCTGCCCGCGATCATCTCGGACGCGCTGTCCCGCGCCAGACTGCCTGCCAACCGGCTTGAGCTGGAGGTGACCGAAAGCGTGTTTCTGCGCGATTCGGACGGGTCGCTCGACGTGCTGCGCCGGCTGCGTGCGCTGGGCGTGCGGATCGCGCTCGACGATTTCGGCACGGGCTATTCGTCGCTTGGCTATCTCAACCGCACGATCTTCAACAAGCTCAAGATCGACGGCAGCTTCGTGCGCGCCGCCGCGACCAGATCGGAGACGATCTCGATCATCCAGGCGATCGTCACGCTCGCCAACTGCTTCCAGATGACGATCACCGCAGAAGGCGTCGAGACGCAGGACGACTATCGGCGGATGCACGAACTGGGTTGCCACCAGATGCAGGGCTATCTGTTCGGCCGCCCCGTCCCCTTCGAGCGCGCGACCGAACTGGTCGGCACGCACTGGAGCGAAGCGCGCAGACTCGCCAGCGCCTGAAAGAGCTAGATACCCCCCCGGAGGGGGAGGGGGACCGTCGGCGAAGCCGATGGTGGAGGGGTATACCACCCCTCTTACGAGCGCCCAGTCTCGAACCGCGGACATCCCTCCACCACTCGCTGCGCGAGCGGTCCCCTTCCCCTTGCAAGGAAGGATTTTTCTTGGCGCTTCCCATAGCCAGCGATTGCTCCCCCACGCCCGCAAGCGCACAAGGCGTGCAAACGCATAAGGAGAGGGCATGAAGCTCGCATCGTTGAAAACCGGCCGTGACGGTCGCCTCGTCGTCGTCTCCGACGATCTCGCCTGGTATGCCGATGCGGGGCATGTCGCGCCGACGTTGCAGGCCGCGCTCGACGATTGGGAGCAGGTTGCCCCCGCGCTGGAAAATCTCGCCACCGATCTCGCGCACGAGACGATTCCGATGCGCCGCTTCCGCGAGCATGAGGCCGCCGCTCCGCTGCCGCGCGCCTATCAATGGGCGGATGGCTCGGCCTATGTGAACCATGTCGAGCTGGTACGGCGCGCGCGAGGCGCCGAGCTGCCCGAGAGTTTCTGGACCGATCCGCTGATCTACCAGGGCGGCTCGGACGGTTTCCTGGGGCCGCGCGACCCGATCCCGCTACCCGATCCGGCCTGGGGCTGCGACATGGAGGGCGAGGTCGCGGTGATCGTCGGCGACGTCGCGCAGGGCGCGAGCCGCGCGGACGCGCTCGCCGCGATCCGTCTGGTCTGCCTCGTCAACGACGTCTCGTTGCGCAACCTCATCCCGGGCGAACTCGCCAAGGGCTTCGGCTTCTTCCAGTCCAAGCCCGCCTCCGCGCTGTCGCCCGTCGCGGTGACGCCCGATGCGCTCGGCGAGGCGTGGCGCGACGGCAGACTGCATCTGCCGCTGTACGTCACGCTCAACGGCGCGCCATTCGGCAAGGCCGACGCGGGCGTCGACATGACCTTCGATTTCGGCACGCTCGTCGCGCACGCCGCGAAGACGCGCGCGCTGGGCGCCGGGACGATCATCGGCTCGGGCACCGTCTCCAACCGCGGCGCCGACGGCGGCCCCGGCAAGCCCGTCGCCGAGGGCGGGCTCGGCTACAGCTGCATCGCGGAAGTGCGGATGATCGAGACGATCGTCGGCGGCACGCCCGTCACCCCCTTCCTGCAACCGGGCGATACGGTGCGGATCGAGATGAAGGACGCGCAAGGCCACGCCATTTTCGGCGCGATCGAGCAGACCGTGGAGGGCTGAGACATGGTGACCAAGCTCGACGAGACCCAACGCGCCGCGCTGCTGCCGGCGCTGACCGGCTGGGCGCACGACACGCAGCGCGATGCGCTGACGCGCCGCTTCGTCTTCGCCGATTTCGTCGCCGCCTTCGGCTTCATGACGCGGGTAGCGCTGCTCGCCGAGAAGGCGGACCACCATCCGGAATGGTCCAACATATGGAACCGCGTCGACATCCTGCTGACCACGCACGATGCCGACGGCTTGTCGCTACGCGATATCGAACTGGCGCGCGAGATCGACGCGGTCGCACAGGGCGCGAAGGCGTAGCTCAGGCGGCCTGGAACACGCCTTCAAGCCGCTGGAAGAGTGTCCGCGCGGGGCTCAGCGCGGCGTCGGAACGTACCATCTCCGCATCGAGCCGCACCACGCGCGCATACAGGTCGCCGGTGGCGGCGATGATCTGGCGCGCGATCTCGGGCAGGTCGACCGCCATGTCGGGATCGCTGGCCTGCGAGTGACCCAGCCGTCGCTCGGGCGCGATCGCCTGCGCCTCGCTGATCTCGCCCGCGGCGACCGCCTTGCGCGTCAACAGCCATGCGATGATGTGCATCAGCCTCGTCGTCACGCGCAGCGACTCGCACGAGAAGCCGACCCTGTCGATCGGCGCCAGCGCGTCGCGATCGGCACGGCTGTAGATATCGAAATAGCTTCGCGCCTCGTCGGCGAGCACCATCGCCTCGACATAGAGCGAGTCGATCATCATCCGGCTGAGCAGGGAGTGGGTGCTGGCGATCATCGATCGGATCTGTCACCCCTGCGCTGGCGATGGAACCGGCAGTCGCGCGGGATCGTCCCAACCTCGCACACCTCTTGAAACCAGCGCGCGCGCCATCCATTTTCCGTGCCGTCGACGCGTGCCCAACAGGGGCGCCGAGACGAGCCCGGCGGATCGCCGCGGGCCACTGGTCACTCGCTTTGAAAGAGGTTTGAACCCATGCGCACCTTAGATTTCGCGCCCTTGCTGCGCTCGTCGATCGGCTTCGAGAATCTCAATCGGCTGGTCGATTTCGCCACCCGCGGCGATAGCGACGCCTACCCCCCCTATAATATCGAGAAGCTCGCCGAGGACGCCTATCGCATCTCGATGGCGGTCGCCGGTTTCGCGCGGGACGAACTCGAGCTCACCGTGCAGGACAATGTGCTGATCGTCCTCGGCAAGACCGAGAAGGCCGACGAGATCGAGCGTCAGTTCCTCCACCGCGGCATCGCCAAGCGCGCGTTCGAGCGTCGCTTCCAACTCGCCGACACGATCAAGGTGACGGGTGCCGGCTATAGCGACGGGCTGCTCAACATCGAGCTCAAGCGCGAGGTGCCCGAGCACAAGAAGCCGCGCCGCATCGCGATCGACGGCGAGACGTTCGACGGCGACGCACCGGTGCTCGCCGCGGCGTAAGCGCCGATCGCCGAAACCTATGGGGTCGGGCCGGTACGCCGGTCCGGCCCTTTTTGCGTCAGGCGATGATATCGGGGATCAGCTCGTCGCCAAGCTGCGAGATCTCGTCCTTGATGCGCAGCTTGCGCTTCTTGAGCCGCGCGATCTGCAGCTGATCGGGCATCGCGGACATACCCAGCGCGACGATCGCGGCGTCGAGATCGCGGTGCTCGGTCCGCAGCATCGCCAGCCTGTGCCCGATATCGTCAGCGTCCATCGCGATCTCCGTCTGGCCCACCGCGCGACACCGCCGGCACGCGTATCGCGATGCCCCGCGGCGCAAGCACAGGCAAGCGCGGATTGGCGCCGTCGATCCGCACGACTGGTCGCACCGATCGCCGCGCCCGTCGCTTTCGACCTTTGTTCACGAGACAGAAGCGCAATTCGGTGGTTTACTCGTCACCCCTAACCAAGCCTACGAGGAGGTTCCTATGAACAATCCGCATTCCAACGCTTTGGTTTCCCGCCACGCAGGCCTCGATGCGCGAATCGCCGACGAGTCGCGGCGTCCCTCTCCCGATCATGTCATTCTTGCAGCGCTCAAGAAGCAGAAGCTGCGGATCAAGGAAGCGCTGACCGGCCTCTAGCCGCGTCGCGGTCCGCCTGCGCGATCATCCGCGCGGCGGGCCGCCCTACTCAGCGCGGTTTGAGCCCCGGCCGCCGGAAGCTCGCCGGCAATGGGCGAAAAAGTTCATCGTCGCCCTTCGCCTTCGATTTGCGCGCACGCGACTTGTCGATCGGATGATCGAAGGCGATGCCGATCCGGCCCGCCTCGGACCAGGCGATCGCGCCGTGCATTGTGCCAATTCCCTCGAGATCGATTTCGACGCGTCCACCCGGCCGATATTGATCGCCGGCGTCGGCCATCAGCCCGCCCGACGATACGTTGCGGACGCGCACGGTGTCGCCCACGCCGACGTCGCCCTCTTGGCGAAGCTGGGCGAGCACGAACAGACTGTCGCGCTCGTCGCGGCGCTGCGAGTCCGGTCCGAGGTTCGCTGGCTGGCTACCGATCGGAGTTTCTTCCACGTGGACAGTCCCGCACTTTGATACGTTGCCGATAGCGCGACCATCACCGCTCAAAAAATCCGGAGAGCCATCGCAAGGAGCTTAATCGGCCATCGACGGGCCGGGATCAATCGTCCCGCGAGATCTTTTCGTTGCGTTCGTGCTTTTCCTGCGCCTCGACGGTCATCGTCGCGATCGGTCGCGCCTCGAGCCGGGCGAGCGAAATCGGTTCGCCGGTCACCTCGCAATAGCCATATTCGCCCTCGTCGAGCCGGCGCAGCGCTGCGTCGATCTTGGAGATAAGCTTGCGCTGCCGGTCGCGCGTGCGCAGTTCGATCGACCAATCGGTCTCGCTGGAGGCGCGATCGGTGATGTCGGGTTCGCGCAGCGAGTCGGTCTGCAGCTGCGCTAGCGTCTCCTTGGCCTCGATCAGGATCGAGTCCTTCCAGGCCAGCAGCTTGCGACGGAAATAGACGGTCTGTCGCGGCCCCATGAAGGGCTCGTCGCCAGACGGGCGATAATCATCGGGCAACGCGGCCGTTCCCGGCTTACGTTCGCCCACGGTGTCCGCCGCCGTCGCCATGCAACTCTCCGCTCCAATTGGAGCCTCCGGTCAGGCGATACTCGCCCGGACACGAGATGCCCCTGTCCCCGGGCCGGCCCTATAACCAGACGCGCGGACGCACACAAGCATCGCCAACGTCTCGGGCCGGATCGCGCAATATGAGGAAGTCGTAGTGCGGCGATCGGGCCACGGTCCGCCACGGCGATACTGACGCAAAACGGGACATTGCGGGCAAACCGCGCGAAGCCGGTGCTTTCCAAATGCGTCGTGACAGGCGAAGGACGATACGGAGTTTGCGATTAACTGATAATTTCCACTGCGACGGGCAAGATGCCTGCCAATGGGGCGAGCCGAGCGTAGACCTGGCGTGGATCGATAGTGAATCCGACCGAAGAGGGGCAGAGAAGCAGCGATGTCGGTAAGAATGGCCATCGCCAAATTGTGCGCATGTGCATGCGGAGGCGCCGTCATCGGCGGCGGCGCGGTGCATTATGCTGAGCACCCGCACCCGCGCGCAGCCGTCCGCCACGTCGCCGCGCGCCGTCCCGCGGCGGTCCGCGTCGCACATCGCACCGTGACGACGACGACGACCTGCACGCCGATCACGCTCGCCTCGGCCGGCCCCGCGCCCATCGAGGCACCCGGCTTCGGCGGCGGTGCGGTCGCGCCGTCCACTCCCGTCATCGGCGGCGGCGGCTTCTTCGGGGGCGGCGGCTTCGGTGGCGGCGGCTTCTGGGGCGGCGGCGGAGGCGGCAGCAGCTTCCTGATTTCGTCGACCTCGTCGAGTTCGACCAGCGGCGCGGTCACCACCAGCGGCTCGGTCTCGACGAGCAGTTCGACCGGCGGGAGCTCGACCTCGACCGGTGGCAGCTCGACTTCGACGGGTGGCAGTTCGACCTCGACCAGCGGCGGCTCGACGTCGACCAGCGGCGGGTCCACCTCGACAAGCGGCGGATCGACCAGCACGAGCAGTTCGACCAGCGGCAGTTCGAGCACCTCGTCGAGCAGCAGCACGAGCGGCTCGTCGAGCACCAGCACCGCATCGTCGACCAGTGGCGGCCACGGCCACGGCCATCCGGATGGCCCTCATGGACCGCATGGGCCGCATGACGTTCCCGCTCCCCCGATGCTGCTGTTGTTCGGCGGAGCGGCAGCCGCGCTCGTCGCGCGACGTCGGCTCGCGAAGCGCGCGGACGCCTGATCCTGCGACCTGCCGGGTGCCAATAGGGCCGCGACGCATGGGCGCCGCGGCCCTTTTCCTACGTCCGAATGCTGTTACTTGGCGGCGCCGGCGGCGGCGCTGAGCTGTGCAGCGGTCATCGCGACTTTGAGGCCGCCATCGGTCCCGGCGGCGAAGGCAGAGACCGGCAAGCGCACTTTGGAGCCCGTGGTGAGTGTCACCGTCGCGATCTGTCCCGCCACCGCGCTGACGCTGCCGACCGCTCCGCCCTGCGTATCGCTGACCGAGGCGCCGGCCGTCACGCTCGCCTTGGCGGGCGTCGCGGCAGCAGCGGGGGTCGCCTGTGCGGCGGCGGTGTCAATCTGCGCTGCGGTCATCGCGATCACCGGACCGTTGGGCCCCATGGCGAAGCTGGTCTTGGGCAGCCGCACCTTGCTCTTGGCGGTCGCCAGGACGACATAATCGCCATCGACGCTCTCGATCGTACCGGCGGTGCCGCCCGCGGTATCGAGCACCTTGCTGCCTGCCACGATCGACGCCGTCGATGTGGCGGGCGCCGTGGCGGCCGATGTCGTCGCAGTGCTATCTGTGGCCGCAGCGGCGGGCGTCGTTGCACCATTCGCGGGCGGCGAAGACTGCGCGAACGCCGCGGCGGGCAGCAGCGCACAGGCACCCAGCATCAGCGCGTTTCGGGTAATGTTCATGATCGGACCTCTCCTGTTTCGATCGGCATGACAGGTATCACTTGTGGCATTCGCCCGCGGGGACAACGTAATTCGGGACGAAACGGTTTCGACGCCAGTCGAACCGGTTGCGGGACAAATCGAATGCGCCCAGCATCTTCGCGAGATCGGGCGCCGGATGCGCGGCACCATCCCGATCGATCACGCGGTGGATCCGCTTGTCGGTGTCGACGTACAGGGTCTCGCAAAATCGGTGCGGCGTCTTGAGCGGCGGGGCGAGAAGCAGGTCGCTATAGTGCTCTCGTCCTCCGCATCTCCTATCGGGAGCGCGCCGCGAGGGTTGCGAAGCCGCCACGCCGCCGCCATAGCCCAGCCATGCACGACATCCGCCTGCTCCGCGACGATCCCGCCGCCTTTGCCGCCGCCCTGGCGCGGCGCGGCACCGCCTTCGACGTCGCCGGCTTCGCCGCGCTAGACGGCGAGCGCCGCAGCGCAGCGCTCGCCGCGGAAAGCGCGCAGGCCGAGCGCAATCGCTTGTCGAAGGAGATCGGCAAGGCCTTCTCCACCGGCGATCGCGCCGGCGGCGAGGCAATGCAGGCGCAGGTCGCCGCGCTTAAGGACACGATCGCCGCGGAGGAGGCGCGCGACGCCGATCTCGGCGCACAGGTCGAGGCGCTGCTCGCCGGCCTGCCCAACCGCGCCGCGCCTGACGTGCCTGAGGGCGCGGACGAGGACGGCAACGTCATCATCAAGCAATGGGGCGAGGCGACCGATCTCGGCTTTCCGCCCAAGGAGCATGACGAGATCGGCCGCGCGCTGGGCATGGACTTCGATGCCGCCGCCACCGTCTCGGGCGCGCGCTTCGTCTATCTCAAGGGGCCTATTGCCAGGCTCAACCGCGCGCTCGGCCAGTTCATGCTCGACCACCAGACGCAGCAGCACGGCTATACCGAGGTCGCCCCGCCGCTGCTGGTGCGGACCGAGGCGCTGTTCGGCACCGGGCAGCTGCCCAAGTTCGCCGACGATCTGTTCCAGACCACCGACGGTCGCTGGCTGATCCCCACCGCCGAGGTGAGCCTTACCAACTACGTCCGCGAGC
>Ga0302235_10001522_pt1 | contig 17308 bp, 17 predicted proteins | sample II_Palsa_N3_3_FD_193577 | JGI IMG/M metagenome (GOLD analysis project Ga0302235, IMG submission 193577) | Peat permafrost microbial communities from Stordalen Mire near Abisko, Sweden - II_Palsa_N3_3 | ecosystem: Environmental > Terrestrial > Soil > Palsa > Peat permafrost | place: Sweden... | reverse complement strand
TGAAGTGGTTCAACTCGGACAAGGGCTATGGTTTCATCGCCCCGGACGACGGTTCAGCTGACGTCTTCGTCCACCACTCCACCATCAAGATCGACGGCTTCCGTACCCTTCAGGAGAACCAGCGGGTCGAGTACACCGCTGGGCGCGGCCCGAAGGGCCCGCAGGCGGAAGAAGTGCACCCGCTGTAACACGCCACGACACCAATGCGGGGCGGTCCTGGAAAGGACCGCCCCGCATTGCTGTCCGGGAGTAGGAACCGCTGTCCGGGAGAACGGACCCTTAGGACACCGGGCCGGTGACGGTGACGAGGCTGCCGTAAGTCAGCAACGGCCACGCCGTCTTGGCGGCGTCCCAGGGCACCTCGACGCAGCCCAGGCTCTGGTAGAAGCCGTAGCTGTAGCGGGAGAAGTAGTGCACGGCGTCGCCGCCGTCGAAGTAGGACACGTAGTAGACCGGGTCGGCGTACTTGCTCCCGTCCGGGTTGGTGCCCTTCATGATCTGGAAGTAGTACTTCAGATACACCGGGAAGGTGCCGTCCACGGTGGGCGCGGCCGGGATACCGGTGTTCGCCGGGGTGCTGAACACCTGCCGGCCGTTGTGCCAGATCCGCAGGGATTCGGGGGAGTTCTGGTCGGCCAGCGCGTAGGTGTAGCCGTTCGGGTCGTGCTGGCCCTTGGCCACCGCGGTGAGCAGGTGAGACCAGACGGAATCGCCGGCCACCCCGTCCATGGTCAGGTTGTCGACCGATTCGAACGCGCGGATTGCCCCGATTTGGAGGATGCTGGCGGAACCGGCCTTCCACTGGCTCGTCAGGTTCCAGGGGTAGCTGCCCTGCCAGCTGAAGGTCCCGGCGGGAGCGCTGTACGCGGCGGAAAGCTCGGCCCGTGCGTTGCCCGGGCTGATGACGGTATGGGAGGTGGACGTCCAGGTCACCGGCAGATATCCAAGCTGAGCGAGCAGCTCCTGCAGGCGCATGGTGCTGAACGAGCCGGTGTTGAAGCTCTGGCTCAAGTCCGAAGCTAGGGTCCCGCCCGTGCCCGCGCTGGCCCCAGCGGCCGAGATCATGCCGGACGGCCCGCCGGGGATCTTCACCGTGACGTGGGTGTCCTGCGAATATCCCACCGCGGGGGTAAAGACCGCCGAGTCGCCCTGGGCCTTCCAGCTACCCGCGATCTGCGGCGAAAGCGCCGGCATCGGGGAACTGGCGGCGAGCGGCGCGGAGAACTGCAGCCGGATGGTGCTGGTGCCGTTGACACCCTTCGCGCCGGCCGCCGGGGTGACGGATACCACCTGCAGCGCGGGCGCGGGCTGAGCTGGCCTTGAGGTGTCCGAACGGCTGCCGGAAGCGGTCGGCGCCACCGCAGACGCGTGGCTTCCGGGCGCCGCGAACGCGACGATCGCGATGCCGGCGATGAGCACGAGCGCGGCGCTGCTGGCGGTGAGGGCCGCTCCGCGCTTCTTGCCTGCGCCGGGGCTACTGGCGGGGCTACTGGCGGGCCGCCTTCGCGGCCGGATCCGTTTGGCGGAAGTCCCGCTCTTCAGCAGCAATGATTGCTGTCTGCGGAACCATCCGGATCGCGACACGGCGCCTTCCCCTCGACCTAATTCACAATTGGACAACAATTAGAGGCTGAAACTCTCAAGGCAAGCAAGCAAGGTCGTTAACAACCCCCAACACACAGACGCGCACGCACCGGAAAAGGTTGCCGACACTGGCTGATCTTGTCCTCCTGGCCGGACCGGTCAGGAGGGACCAGCGGCATGTTGCTATCCGTAATCTCGCGAGCACATCGCGGCGCCGAGATTGGCTGGCAAAGAATTAGTTTACTAGGACGCTGGCGGTCTGAAATCCGGGTCGCGCCCAGGTCTGGCCGCCGCGGGCCAGAAGGGCCCGGCCGCGGTGACCGGCTACCCTGGCTCGCCTGCGGCGCCCGTCCTGGCCCGGCCGGCCGGGAGGTGCCCGAAGGGCCGGATGTTCCGAGGGCGGAAGGCCGACGTTCCTGGCCGCCTCGGGCCCGTCGGCTGGGCCCGAACGCCGTGCTGATCGTGCCATTCACGCGCCCAGATAAATGGATTGCGGACTGGCCACTGAATGGTGCATAACGAAGCGGATTTGCCGTCCCTGCGTATAGTGCCGTACTCAGTCGGGATATGGAGATATTCGGTCGGAAAGCTTAGCGCGAGCCGGCCGCTTGCGGATTTAGCGGCCCATCGCTCGACCACTGGTGTTGATGGTGACGGCCACCGCATGCGGAGTGTCACAGGTGTGATTGAAAGCGTATGGGCCGACCCTCGATACGGCTAAGAAGGGGTGGCGGGCCGTTCCGCAGCGGACGTCGTGACCCGCCGGGCCGGGGTAGTCGTGACCCGCCGGGCAGAGGTAGTCATGGGCTGCTGGGTAGAGGTTTCTGTAACATCCCGGCAAGAACTGGCTGTAACGGAATGAATTTCTTGCACTACTTTCCGTTCCTATGACCAGGTGGCCGGGGTCAGTCCCTGGCCGTAGCCGCCCATCGCGGGGCCGTAGGTGGTCTGCCCGGTGCCCGTCACCTGCGACGTAAGGACTTCGCAATAAATCGTCGTCCTTTCGGGCGTGCTTCCGGCGTAAAAACGGACAAAACACGGATCTTTTGAATTCCCTGACCCGCCTCCGCTGCGCAGCTAGCGTGATCCACCGGGAGCGTCACAGCGGACACCCAATGGAGGTGGATTGAATGCGCAACGGGCATCGGTCCGCATGGCGCCGTCGCGGTAATAGGAGTCGTGCGGCGCGTCTTGCGGTCCCCCTCGCCATCCCGATGGCGTTGGGCCTGACTCTCGGGATCATCCTCGCGGTCTCAGGAGGTAACAAAACACAGATTGACCAGTCGGCCTTGGGGGCCACGGCTAGTCCGTCTGGGACGGCTTCCGCGTCGGCGTCGGCGTCAGCAGCTCCGGCAACCACAGCCGCGCCCGTCGTGGCGACGGCCAATGTCAACTGCGACATCATCGTCCCCGCGAACCCGCTCAGCGCGCAGGGCCTGGCCACGGCTTATCAGCTCACGGGCACGGACGGCCAGACGCCCGCGGCCTCCGGCTGCACCATGGCCAACTCGGCTAACCTCGGGGCCTTTGTCCAGGCCACCATCCTCAACCCGAGCACCGGCGCGCTGTCGGTCTACAACCCGCTGGTCGTGACCCAGGGCACCACGCCTGCCGTCGCGCCAGTGGTGCCGACACTGCCGCCGAACGCGATCGTCACCATCGATTTCGGGTTCAACGGCACGGACCTGTTCCAGGTCGGGGCGACGGCCAACGCGCTGCAGCAAGGCAACTGCGTCAACGGCGAGCCGGGATCGATCTTCGGCCAGGTGTCGTTCTGCAACGGCACTACCTTCTTCAACGCGGCGTTCCGGCTGATGCGCGAGGGAAGGCTGGCCGTGCCGTCCGAGGGCACCTCGACGAAGATCGTGCCGACTGCGGGCACGCTCGGCACCGGTAACGACTGCCCGGTCACGCGCAACTTCGACATGGTCGACCAGGACCCGAGCGACAACGTGACGACGGAGTACCTGTTCGACCCGACGACCGGCCAGACGGCGCAGGACACCACGGCCAACACGGCCAACCTGACCGGTGCCCAACTGCTGCTCAACGGCAGCGACAACACGCTGCTCGACGGGTTCATGGACCCGGTGCTCGGGTGCACGCCCTTCGAGGCACCCGACCTGGGGAACAACAACACGGCGGCTACCTCTCAGGCGCTTGACGAACTGCTGGCCACGAAGGACCAGCCGAAGGTCGCCGCACTGGTGCCTGAGAACGACGAGATGGTGCTGGACAACAACGGTAATCTGGACCCGGCTAAGACCGATCTTTACCGGTCGGAAATCGGCCAGGCGCCGGTCAACGCGCAGAACAACAAGACCAGCAGCCCGGCGATGTTCTGCCAGAACATGGTCGACATCCAGACGCCGTTCCTGGCGGCTAACCAGACCCTGCTCGCCACGGGGAACTCGCCGGTGCTTGGCGTAGGCGATAACCTGCTCACCTTCCTGGCGAACCGGCTGAGCATGTCCTTCACCAACCTCGGCTGCCAGAACTTCGGCCTCACCGACCCGGTCACCGTTGTCGTCGACGGAGCCGGCGCGGCCACCGCGGCCACCTTCAACACCACCCCGCAGACGGTGAGCAACACGACCGGCGCGGGTGCGGGCACTGGTACGGGTGGCGGGCACCAGACAGGTAACCCGCTGCCGAGGCAGCCGCTGCCGAAGCAGTCCTGGCGCAGGGGTTATGGGCACCACCGGTTGATGGACCCGTCACGTATGTAGGGTCCGGATCCATCAGGCGCGGCCTGATTTCGATCGGTCTGCTCAGTTGACCAGAGTGAGACACGGTGACCCCGGGAGCTTTCCCGGGGTCACCGTGTCATCTGGGTAGACGCGTCCTCGAGGTCTTCCAGGTCGGGTACTGGCTGACCAGGCCAACGCAGACGGCAAAGATTTGTCGGCAAGGAGTTAGCACGATGCATGAGAGCGGGAGCGCAGGCAGCGAAGAGCGGGACGGTAGCACCGAGTCGTCCGCGACCCTCGTGGACACTGGCGGTGCCACCGACTCCAGTGACGGGACTTCGGGATCCCGCGAGGTCTTCCGGCAGCCTGGGTCGCGCAGGGGGGCCAGGTTCGCCGCCTACGTCGCCGCGGGTGCCCTGGCTCTAGGCGCGGGGTTCGGTATCGCCAAGGTCGTCGATCCGCCCCGCGCCGCGCCTCTTTCGTCGGCCATCCCTTCGCCTGCCAAGGCAGGCGGCGTGTTCGTGGAGGACGACGACGGCACGGCCCAGGACAGCCAGACCAACATCTTGCAATCGACGGGACCCGGGCTGGTGCACGTCATCGCGGGCGGGAAGGCGGTCGGCATCGGCATGGTGCTCACGCCGTCAGGCAAGGTGCTGACCACTTACCAGCCGTCACGCGGAGCTGGCAGCCTCACGGTGAAGTACGTGCTGTCCGGCGTAACTTTCAAAACCGAGGTCATCGGTACGGACGGGGCCGCGGGTCTGGCGCTGCTCCAGCTGGAAGGCGGCAACGGCCGGGCGTTCTCTACCGTGGTCGTCGGCAACTCGGCTACCCTCGTCGCCGACACGTACAAGTCCAAGCAGCTCTCGTTTCACTTCGCCGGCGAGGTCTTCGACACCGCGGTCGGTACCAGCGGCACCCAAGACGCGCTGGCCATCAACACGGGCACCCTGATCGCGCTGAATAAGGCCGCCATCATCGGCGGGAAGAGCCGGACCGGGCTTATGCAGTCGATCCTGCAGTCGCAGCCTGCCGCGGAGATCGGCGGCCCGCTGGTAAACCTCAACGGCCAGGTTATCGGGATAACCGTGGCCGGCGCCGGGAGCGGCCTGGACATCAGCGGCTACGCGATGCCCATCAACCAGGCCCTCGCGATCGCCGCCCGGATAGACGCCACGGCGCGGCATTCCTCCTGATCCGCGCGGCTATCGTGGATGACACGGAGCGCACTGAGGCCCCAGGAGCAAATGGCGCTTGAGAGTTACCCCAGGGCTGCAGCGCCTGCGTTGAAGTTGCCTGCGGCCGAGGTTTGCAGCGGAGCGGTGCCGGTGTCGGTCGGCAGCGACGACGGGCCGACGAACGTGCTGCCCTGCGGGCCCGCTTCCACGGCCTCGTCGAGCGCGCTGCCCTGCAGGTACTGCGACCAGGGCAGGAACCACTCGGTCCAGCCGTCATCCCACTTGCCCGCCGCCGTGCTGTTGGTGACGGTGATGGGATCACCGGGGATCGACATGTTGTAATACGTCTCGGCGTCGGCCGGCGGCAGGTTCACGCACCCGTGTGAGACGTTGGTGGTGCCCTGGTCGACCACCGACCAGGGGGCGGAGTGGTAGTAGTCACCACTGAAGGTGAACCGGACCGCGTAGTAAACCAGCTCGTTGTAGTAGCCGGCGCTGCCGGGCGCGCCGCCGCCGATCATGCGCACCGGGTTGTTCTTCTGCACGCTCACGTAGGTGCCGTCGGGGGTGGGCAGGCTGGAGCGGCCGGTGCTGACCGGCCACTGGTAGATGCGCTCGCCGTTGAGGTAGATCTGGGTGAAGTGCGTGGTGGTGCTGGCCACGGCGACCAGCGACCGGCCGATCTCGAAGGTCTGGGTCAGGTCGGCGTTGCCGTACACCCCCTTGGCGCCCTCGACCCCGTTCAGGTGGCCGTCGAAGCTGACCGTGGTGTAGGCCGGCCAGTAGTCCCGCGGCCGGAAGTCCAGGTGCTCGTCGCCGTCCCAGTACCAGGCGCCGATCACCGGCTTGGAGGTGGTCAGCTCCAGCGACCGCTCGACCGCGGCCTTGTTGGTGATCGGCTGGCTGAAGATCAGCATGATCGGCATGCCGACGCCGTAGGTCTGGTCGCTGCCCTCGTAGATCTCGCTGGAGAAGGTCTGGGCGGGCGACAGGGTGCGGAACGTGCTCGTCGTAGTGATCTTGCTACCGCCGGTGCCGGTACCGGCGGCGGTCACCGTGTAGGTCTGCGAGGCGTCAAGCGTCCAGGTACTGTGCCACGTCTTGCCGCCGTCGCTCGGCTGACCGGAAACCGGGTCGCCCGAGGTCCGGACCGTGACGTTTGTCACTTTCCCCTCGGCGGCGGTGACGCTGATGCCCCCTGAGGGATCGACGTCGTGGCTGCCGTTCGCGGGCGTGATCTTGAGCTCGGCGGCGAGCATCGCGGCCCGCGCCTTAGCGGCTGCGGCGGACGCGGAAGCCTGCGCCTTGGCCTGGCCGGGGCTGAGTGACTGTGCGTGTCCGCCGCAAGCGGTGGCGAGCAGGCCGATGGCGGCCGCTGCCGCGATGGTGGCAAAATGCCTGCCATGCCCGGCCGACCTGCGGTCTTTGCCACGCACGGTGACCCTCCTTGGCGTCGAAGTCAGAGCGGGGGACCGGTAAAAGCCCCGCAATGCCCTGTTGCGTGCTTCCAACGAATATTACGTGGTACCTAAATGGGGGAGTTGGAGACGCGATGCGCCTCGCCTGCCGAGACGCCCGAAACGCCTCAGGAGCTCCCAAGGCTATATCGGTTCGGCTGCGCCCGGCGGCGGCTCTGTCTCAGCGCCCTCCGGGGTCCCGGTGCCCTCCCGGGTCCCAGCGCCCTCCCGGGTCCCGGTGCCCTCCGGGGTCCCGGTGCCCTCCGGGGTCCCGGTGCCCTCCGGGGTCCCGGTGCGCTTGCGGCGCGGGAGCAGCACGGCCCAGGCGAGCGCGAGCACGGTCAGCGCGATGATCAGGTACTCCGGCCAGGCTCCTACCCGGTCCGCCAGCGTGCGGTAGCTGACCAGCGGCACCCGGGCGTCCAGGATCGCTCGCTGCCAGATGCCGCTGTGCTCGATCAGCGCGCCGTCGGGCGCGATGATCGAGCTTTCTCCCGTGGTCGAGGCGTACACCACCGCGCGGTCGCTTTCGATGGCCCGGATCCGGGCCATCGCCGTCTGTTGCTCGGTCTCGCCCAGCTGCCCGTCGATCTCGAAGTCCGCGTCGTTGGACTGCACCGCGAGCAGGTTGGCGCCGGCGTTGACCTCGGAGCGCACCAGGTCATCGAAACCCACCTCGTAGCAGATCACGTCACCGAGCTTGATCTTCCCGACGTCGAAGACCACGGCCTTGCGCCCCGGGGTGAAGTTCACCGGCACCAGCGACGGGAGCGAGCTGAACTTCGAGATGAGGCTGCGGAACGGGATGTACTCACCGAACGGCACGAGCTCGCGCTTGACGTACATCGTCGTCGGCCCGCGGCCGGGGACCCACAGCTGGCCGACGTTGTGCTGGGGGTTCTGCAGCACCTCGCCGACCAGGATCGGCCGGTCGATGGCGGCCACCGCCCCGGCGAGCAGGGCGTAGATAAAGGGGTAGTCGTACGGGTCGAGGCCGGTGGCGTTCTCCGGCCAGATCACCAGGTCAGGGGCGGGCTCGCGCCCCGCGTTGACCTGCGCGGCCAGCTCTGAAGTGGCGGCGGCGTGGTTCTGCGTGACCTCGCTGTCGTTCAGCTGCTGCGGCAGGTTCCTGGCCCGCGGTACATCCCCCTGGATCGCGGCCACCCGGGCCGTCGGCGCGCCGCCGGTCGGGTCGACCGGCAGGAACCCGCCCGCGAGCACCAAGCCGATCGTGACCGCCGCCGCCACCACCGCCCCGAGGCGGGTACCCCCCCGCCGGGCAGCCCCCCGCCGGGCAGCCCCCCGCCGGGCAGCCCCCCGCCGGGCAGCCCCCCGCCGGGCAGCCCCCCGCCGGGCAGCCCCCCCGTGATCAGGGGGGGTCTGGGGGGGATCGCTCCCCCCGAGGAAACAGAGCACAACCCGGGCGATCATGGCTCCGGTCAGTGCGACCAGGAAGCTGAGGAACGGCACCCCGCCGATCGCGACCCAGCGGACGTCCGGCGCCACGGACTGGCTCATCGCGAGCCTGCCCCAGGGGAAGGCGTAGGGCCACCGGTCCCTGACGCCCTCGGCCGCCACCCACCAGCCCGCCACCGCGGCCGGCCAGAAGCGGAGCCGCAGCAGCAGCCGCTGGCCGATACAGAGCACGGCGAAGATGAGCGCCAGGGCCGCGGCGAGCGCGAACCAGGCGTACCACGCCTCGTTGACCAGCCAGGACAGCAGCGGGAAGAAGAACGCCAGGCCGAACACCAGCCCGCACCCGAACGAGGCCCGCAGGCTGCGCCCGGTCAGGGCCAGCACCAGTATCCCCGGCCCGGCCACCGCCAGCGGCCAGGCGTCCACTGGCGGGAAGGCGGCGAACAGCGCCAGCCCGCCGGCCACCGATAGGAGCAGGGCCCAGCGCGTGGCGAACCCGCCGAAGGCTGCCTGGCCGCGCGTCTCCGCGTCGGCGGCGGGCGCGGCCTGGGCGGATATCACCTTGGCAGCCTAACCGGCGCTCGCGTCCGCGTCACGCCAGCCCATTTGGGCGGGTTTGGGCGGCCGAATGGCCTCAAGGGACGGACCACCGACGTGGTTAAGCGTGACCGAGGTATACCGCTGAGCTATAGTACGGGGCTAACGCCTTGTTGTGGGGGGGCGTGCACTCCGTTCCGTCCGTGTCGGTGCACATGAATTGGCGAGTTATGATTAAGATCCGTTATGTCGATCCGAATAAGATTTCCCCTGGATTACATGCTGCGGTCGAGTGCCATGGCCGCAACACCACGGTTTACCTGCTCTGCGGCCTGAGGCCGCAGGAGCGCCGGGCCGCGTTCCGCAGGCTCCGGATGTCCGCCCGGATGGGTAACTGCCCCGCGCTGCCTGCCCCGCAGCTGGCGCTCGCGCGGCTGGCGGACCGGATCAGGACCGGCCTCGGCCAGGCTGGGGCCGTCTTCCGCTCCCATCCGGCCGGAAGCACGGTGCCGCTCATGGTGGTGTCGGCCGGGGCGATTGCCTTCCTCTTGCTCTCCACGGTCTCGATCCGCGACCTGCACGGACCGCGGACGCCGGGCCAGCTGGCGGCCGCGGCCCCCGCGCCGATGGCGCCGGCCAGCGTGGCGCCCGTGCCCGGGGCGTTGCTTGAACCGCTGCCGGGGGGGTTGATCCCCGCGGTCCATGCCGGTCCCGATGGCGAGCTGTTGGCGCCGGCGTCGCTGAGCTCCGTCGGGGTCGCGGCCTTCACCTCCCCAGACGTCGGTTCCGCGCCCACCCCGCAGCCAACCGCCGGCCGCCCGGCGTCCCCGGACTCGAACGCCGCCCGCCCGGCGTCCCCGGACTCGAACGCCGCCCCGGCGCCGTAGTTCAACTACGCTGAATCCGCCGGCAACCGGGCCTTGGCCGGGTCCGGCCGGATCAGAGGAGCTTCGGGTTGAGCAGGCGCGGATGGCTGCTGTTCGCCGCGATGGGCGTGATCTGGGGCATCCCTTACCTGCTCATCAAGGTGGCCGACGGCGGCGTCTCGGTGCCGGTGCTTGTCGGCACCCGGGTCGCGCTCGGCTCGCTGCTGCTGTGGCCCGCGGCCATCCGCGGCGGGCACCTGCGCGCGCTCAAGGGCCACCTGAAGTGGCTCGCCGCGTTCACCGCAGCGGAGATCATCGGCCCCTTCGCGCTGCTGTCCAGCGCCGAGCGGCACCTGCCCAGCTCGACCAGCGGCCTGCTGATCGCCGCGGTGCCGATCTTCAGCGCACTGCTGGCCCAGGCGAGCAGGAGCGGTGACCGGCTCACGCCAGTCCGCTGGGCCGGGCTGGCCATCGGGCTGGGCGGCGTCGCTGTGCTCGCGGGCCCGGGCGCGGGTAAGGGTGACGCGCTGCCGGTCGTGCAGGTGCTGCTGACCGCGCTCGGCTATGCCATCGGCCCGCTGATCGCCAACCGCAAGCTCGCCGAGCTGCCCCCGGTCGCGGTCAACGCGGCCTGCCTGGGCGCGGCCGCCGTCGTCTACGCGCCGTTCGCCGCGCTGACCTGGCCCCAGGTGATGCCGTCGGTCCAGGTGCTCGGGGCGCTGGCCGGACTCGGCGTGATCTGCACCGCGGCCGCTTTCCTGGTGTTCTTCCGGCTGATCGCCGAGGTCGGCCCGGCCCGGGCCACGGTCATCACCTACGTCAACCCGGCCGTCGCGGTGGCGCTCGGCGTCTTGGTCCTCGGCGAGCACCTGACCCCGGCCATCGGCGTGTCCTTCGCCGCGATCCTAGGCGGCTCAATCCTGGCCACCCGGCCAGGCGAGCCAAAGCGGCGCCATGAAGGGGGAATGGGGAGGTGGGCGGGGCCGCGGAGGCGAAGGGCAGACACCTCCACCACGGCCCGTTCAGAATGATTCTGTTCTTTAATGATTCTGAACGGGCTGTGGTGCGTGCCGCCGGCATGCTCCGCGGTTTTCCCAGGGAGGCCGATGAGCACGACCGCGGTACCTGACACGGCCGGAACGCCCGGCCTGCGCATGTCGACCGCGCGGGGCCGGTGGGTGGTGGCCGCCACTGTGCTCGGCTCGGGTATGGCCGCCCTGGACGCGACCGTGGTGGGCATCGCGCTCCCGGCCATCGGGCGGAACTTCCACGCCGGGGTGACCAGCCTGCAGTGGGTCGTGGACGCCTACACGCTGACGCTGGCCGGGCTGCTGCTGCTCGGCGGGACGCTCGGGGACAGCTACGGGCGGCGGAAGATGTTCATGATCGGTACCGTGTGGTTCGCCGCCGCGTCGCTGCTGTGCGGGCTGGCCCCGGACGCAGCCGTGCTGATCGCGGCCCGGGCCCTGCAAGGGGTCGGCGGGGCGCTGCTGACGCCGGGCAGCCTGGCGATCCTGCAGGCGTCCTTCGCAGCAAAGGACCGCTCGGCCGCCATCGGCGCGTGGTCAGGGCTTGGCGGCATCGCCACCGCCGCCGGGCCGTTTCTGGGCGGGTGGCTGATCAGCGCGGTGTCGTGGCGGCTGGTGTTCTTCATCAACCTGCCGCTGGCGGTGGCGGTGCTGGCCATCACCGCCCGGCACGTGCCCGAGACCCGGTCCCCGGGTCCGGTACCGAAACTGGACGTCAAGGGAGCGGTCTGCATTAGCGGCGCGTTGGCCGGGATCACCTACGGGCTGATCGCGGCCTCGTCGGACGGCTGGGGTTCGGTGGCCGTGCTGGTGCCGCTGGGCGTCGGAGCCGTGCTCTTCGGGCTGTTCATCCTGGCCGAGGCGCGGGAGCGGGAGCCCATGCTGCCGCTCGAGGTGTTCGCCTCCCGGCAGTTTTCCGCGGCCAACGCCGTGACGTTCGTGGTGTACGCGGCGCTGGGCGGCGTGCTGTTCCTCGTCCCGACCGTGCTGCAGGTGGTCCGCGGTTACAGTCCGCTGCAGGCCGGCGTCTCCCTGCTGCCGGTGACGGTGATCATGCTCGCGCTTTCCGCGAGGTCCGGAGCGTTGGCGGCCAGGATCGGGCCCCGGCTGCAGATGACCGCCGGGCCGCTGGTTCTCGCGGGGTCGCTGGTCTTGTTCACCAGGATCGGGGGATCCGGCGGTTACGTGGCCGCGGTGCTGCCCGCGGTGGTGCTGTTCGGGTTCGGGGTCGCGATCAACGTGGCGCCGCTGACCGCGACCGCCCTGGCGGCCGCGCCGGCCGATCACGCCGGCGTCGCCTCGGCGGTCAACAACGACGTGGCCCGGGCGGCCGGGCTGATCGCGGTGGCGGTGCTGCCCGCGCTGGCCGGTATCACCGGCCAGAGCTACCTGCACCCGGCCGCGCTCGCCCACGGCTTCAAGATGGCGGCGCTGATGGCGGCGGCGTTCTGCGCGGCCGGCGGCCTGCTGGCCGCGGCTACCATCCGCAACCCGGCCCAGCCAGCACCAGCCAAGCTGTCGCCGCGGGAATCGTCCTGCGGTCTTGAGGCTCCGCCCCTGCGTAACCTGGAACGGACAGGACCCACCGAGGTAGGGGACGAGCGATGACTGCCGACGACACTCCGATCGCCGAAGCCGACGCCGACAAGGCGGTGGAAGCCGCCGCGCGGGCCGCGCGGGGCACGGTCGCCGACCTGGCCAGCACGCCGGACGAGCAGCTGGACGACGCGCTGCGGGCGATCGCGGACCAGCTGGGCGGCCAGGCGGACGCGGTACTGGCGGCCAACGAGGCGGACATCGCGGCCGCCCGGGCCGATGGCATCGCCGGCGCCCTGCTGGACCGGCTGCGGCTGGACCCGGCGCGGATTGGCGCCATCGCGGGCCAGCTCCGGGCGCTGGCGCAGGTCCCGGCCGAGCCCTCCCGGCGGACGATAAGAGAGCTCCCCGACGGACTGGTGCTGACCGAATGCCGTCGGCCCGTCGGCGTGATCGGGGCCAACTTCGAGGCCCGGCCCAACGTCGTGGTGGACATCGCGTCGCAGTTCGTCAAGTCCCGCAACGCCGGGGTGCTGCGGACCGGCTCGGCGGCGATCCGTTCGGCCATCGCGCTGGCCGACGAGGTCATCGCGCCCGCGCTGGCCGCGGCGGGGCTCGATCCGGCCATGATCCAGCTGGTCCGCGCGCCCGGGCAGGATTCGGCCCGGGCGCTGGTCCGCCAGCCCGGCCTGATCCCGCTGGTCATCCTGCGTGGCAGCGGCGACAGCACCCGGGCGCTGGCCGCCGAGGCGGCCAGCCACGGGGTGCGCACCATGGCCCACGCCGACGGCGGCGCGGTTCTGTACCTGGACGCGGCCGCCGACGGCGCCATGGCCGAGCGGCTGATCGAGGCCAGTCTGGACCGGCTCGGCGTCTGCAACCGGCTCAACCTGCTGCTGGTGCACCCCAGCCGGTGGGAGGAGCTGGTGCCGCCGATCACCGCCATGCTGGACCGGCTGGGGATCAGCGCCTCGCTGCCGCCGCACGCCCATCCGCTCGGCCACGAGTGGGCGCTGGATCCCGGCCACGAGCCGACCGTCACGATCGCGCCCGCCGACGGGCCGCGGGCGGCCGCGCTGCTGGCCAACGAGGAGACCTCGGGGCTGGCCGCCTCGATCGTCACCCAGGACCAGGCCGCCGCGGCGGAGTTCCTGGGCGCGTACGCGGGCACCGGGGCGTTCTGGAACGCCACCACCCGGCTGCTTGACGGCTTCAAGATGTTCTCGGTGCCGGAGACCGGCATCAACATCGACGCGGTGCCCGGCCCGCGCGGCCCGGTCACCTTCCGCGACCTGTACCTGCGTCAGTTCGTGGTCACCCCCGGCTGACCCCCCCTAAAGTTGTATGACGATTCGTGATACAATTCTAGTGTGACGTCAGCCATCAGCGTGCGCCTTGATCCTGAGGCTCTGCGAGCACTGGCGCAGCTCGAAGCGACCGGCCTCAGCAGGTCCGAGGCGATCCGCCGCGCGATCCTGGACAGCGCGGCACGGCTCCAGCGCCGCGCTGCCCTAGCCGCCGAGGTCGCGGCGCTCGAGGCCGATGAGGCCGACCGGCGTGAAATGCTCGAGGTCGCCGCGCTCATGGAGAGCATGCGTGCTGCGGGGTGACGTTCACGAATTTCGCCCGTCCCGCGGAACAGGTCACGAGCAGCGCGGCCGCCGCTACGGCGTGATCGTCCAAGCGAACGAGCTGCTACCGCGTTCGGTGGTGCTAGTCGCGCCCACGTCGCACAGCGCTCGGCCGGCCTCGTTCCGTCCCGAGATCGAGTTGCTCGGCGAGACAACCCGCGTCCTGGTCGAGCAGGTAGGAGCCATCGACGCCGGACGGCTCGGCGACCTGGTCGGCCACGTCACTCCTGAGCAGCAATGGGGCATCGACGAGGCCCTCACCACCGTCCTAGGACTCCGCTAGCCGAGGACGGCGAGCGGTCCGGAGTGCTCGACGCGATTGTTGACCATGTCCAGGTGGCGCAGCGTGAAGTCGCGCAGGGAGCGGAGCTGGCGCGGGGTGAGCCGGTCGCAGACCCAGTCCCAGTGCAGCGATACCCAGTCCCCAGGTCTGATGCCCTGGGCCAGGCTGGTGCCGTCCAGCGTCAGCCGGGCCATCTCCTGGGTGGGCTCGCCCAGGGTCAGCAGCCGCCCGTCCCAGACCAGCGGCCGGTAGTCGACCGCCGCCTGGTCGCCGTGCACGCCGGTGACCCGGCCCCACCGGATCCGGCACCGGTCCAGGACCATCAGGGCGTGCTTGGCCTTGCGGTCGTCGCCAAGCAGGCCCACCCACGGGTAGACGCCGAACACGTGGAAGCTGTGGTGCGGCACCCCGCCCGCCAGCACGCCCTCGGCCAGGAACTGGAACTTGTTGCCGACCCGGGGCCGGAACCTGTCCGCCATCGAGTCGCCGATCTTGGTGACCGGGATCTTGTCGAGCAGGTCGTTGCCCACCCAGTAGGCCTCCACCACGCGGCGGTCCAGCGGGTCCTTGATGCCGCAGCCGGCCGCGATCAGCTCCAGGTACGGCCACGCCCCGGCGAACGCCTGGGCGAGCTGGACCAGGCCCCGGTCGACGACGCCGGCCGCCGCGTACTCCCGGAAGGCGGCGAAGTCGTCCGGGCCGCAGTAGCCGAGCGAGTTCGGCGGGTAGGCATACTTGACGAACATCAGCGGACCCTCGGTGCCCGCCACGGGGGCGGACCCGGTTAGCCGGTCCGGGCCGGCCGGGAACGGGGCAGCCGTGGGATCGATCATCGGATCCCTCCGGCGGTTTCGTGGCTGGCGGTTTCGTGGCTGGCGGTTTCGTGGCTGGCAGTTTCGTGGCTGGCGGCCTCCAGGCTGGCGGCCTCCTGGTCCTCGGCCTCGCGTTCGGCGCCCAGCGCGTCCAGCGCGTCCCTGGCCTCGTCGGCGGTCATGGCCGAAAGCGCGAAGCCCATGTGCACCAGGACCCAGTCACCGGGGCCGAGCGGCTCGTCGAGCAGGCCCATGTTGATCACCCGCGTGACGCCGCCCATGTCGACCGCGGCCAGGTCGGGATGACCCGTGTCGCGGTCGACGAGCTGAGCCGGAATTCCCAGGCACATACCTATGTCCTCTCAGCGGTACTTTGGGTCGGCGTCGGCTCGTAGGTGATCGATTCGAGTATCATCTCGTCGCCGCCGGTGATCGTGACGTTCTCCCCGGCGCAGCGCGGGCAGACGGCCAGCACGTCGGTCGTCTCGGCGCGCAGCCCGCAGTCGTGGCAGTCGATGGTGGCCGGCACCGTGACGAGCTCAACTACGGCGCCGGCCGCCTCGGTACCCGCGGCCACGAAACTGAACGCTTGCGCCAGGGATTCCTCGACCACCGCATGCCGGATCCCGAACCGTACTCGGATCCCTGCTACCTGGCGACCGCCGGCGCGCTGGCGTACTGTCTCAAGCACGCCCTCGCACAAGCCGTACTCATGCATTCCGCTCCCGGGTGATTATGCCGCGCGGCGCGCCTGCCGCCGCTCGAGGACTTCGTCCAGCACGGTGCCGAAGAGAGCCGCCTTGCTGCCTTTAGATTTTCCGTTCACCCGGTCCAGGGCCGGGGCGGCCACCGACTCCAGCGCGGCCAGGCCCTCGCCCAGCAGCCGCCGGGTCTCCTCCGACGCCATGATGGCCTGCGCTGAGTCCAGCGCCTTCTGCAGGCCCTCCCGTCCCTGGCGGGTGCCTACCAGGAAACCGACGGCAAAACCAAGTACTACTTCCACGCCCATCACTTCCTCTCCGGCGCGGGTGGATTACATCTCACGTAGCTCCAGGTAGCGCTTGATGTCAGGTAGCGAGTCGATCACCATCGCCAGCACGGCGGCTATGACCACTGCCTTGATAAGCCTGCTCAGCATCCCGCGCACCTCCCTTCCCTGTGTCGTGACTTCTCGGGTAAGTCCGTTACGCTTCCGGCGTTCTCCTCGTCCGGGCTCGCCTGGGCCAGGATTTCCTCCACCGCCCGGACCGCGTGCGGCAAGGCCTCGGCCACCGGATCGGTCAGGCCCATGCCGGCGCTGACGTCGGCAGGCTCGCAGGCCACCAGCAGGCTCCTCCCGGGCCGGCCGCCCAGCGAGGCGAGCAGCGCGAAGATGCTGTCCGGCGTCAGGCTGTGCGCGTCGATGACCGGGCTGGTCAGCGAGGCAGGGTCGGGCAGTTCGACATCGATGACGCTAACCGTGCCCGGTGCCGCGCCCCGCGGCGCCGCGTCGATAAGCACGAACAGGTCGCAGCCGTTGAGCAGCTCATAGGCTAGGTGGACGCCGCGGATGCCGAAGTCGCGGATCTCCACGCCGTCGTCTCGCGGCTGTTCACCTAGCAGCCGGACGACTTCGACTCCGAAGGCGTCGTCCCGCAGGAACACGTTGCCCACGCCCGCCACCAGCGTCCGGCCGGTCATGACGTCGCCTCGGACGGCTCGACCTCGTCCACGCTGAAGTAAAGGAAGCGCCCGTGCGCGATGCGCAGATCCTGGTCGGGATCATCGGCCAGGGCCACGGCCAGGTACGGATTGTCGTCCACGTCGAGCAGCACGGCCTGGACCTCGGCGATCCGCCCGATCAGGAACATGTCCTGGGCGTCGCTGCGGCGGTTACCCGGCCGCAGCCGCACCCGGCTGCCGCGTCCGATCTGATGGCCGCCGATGTTCACGGTGTCGGTGTCGGGGGACACGGACGCGTCCGCGCCCGGATCCCACCAGGGCACGTCCGGATCGCCGATCCACTGCGACTCACCCGCGGCGTTGGTGCGAGCGATCATGCTCCCCGCATCCTGGGCGCTCGCGTCGGACCGGACCGGGCGCGGCGAGCGGACCGTGCCGTGCAGCTTGACGATGTCGCGAGCGTCCATGGCCTCGACCCGGTCGATCAGCGCGGCCGCCCGGGGGTCGGTGGCCCTGGCCTGGAGCTTCTCGTCATCGGAGAGCGCGAGGGTGCGCAGCGTGAGGATCTCGTCGATCTCGAGGCCGTCGTAGAGCTCGCCCGGGCTTTCCGGCGCGACCTCGGGGT
>Ga0302235_10001517_pt1 | contig 17341 bp, 22 predicted proteins | sample II_Palsa_N3_3_FD_193577 | JGI IMG/M metagenome (GOLD analysis project Ga0302235, IMG submission 193577) | Peat permafrost microbial communities from Stordalen Mire near Abisko, Sweden - II_Palsa_N3_3 | ecosystem: Environmental > Terrestrial > Soil > Palsa > Peat permafrost | place: Sweden... | reverse complement strand
CCGGTACCGGGGCCGGCGGCGCCGCCGGACGAGCCGCCCACGTTCGTTCCGGTCCACGTGCTGCCGTGCCATGTCAGTGTCACCTGGCCGAAGACGGCCGTGGACTGGCTGGGACTACCGCTGATCGACGCCACTCCGTCGGAGGTCTGCGAGTACTGCGGCGAGGTCGCGAACAGCCCGCCCGGGACGGTTGGCGGCAGCTCCGGCAGCGTCACGGTGCCGACCCGGGTCCAGCGCACGCCGTCCGGCGACCCGTAGCCGGTGATCGTGGCACCGGCCCGGACCAGCCGCAGCCAGCCCGCCCGCATCGCCGGTCCCGCGATGTCGCCGGTGAAGTCGTCCTGCATCCGGATGCCGTGGCTCCCGGTGACCATGATCGCGACGTACGCGGACCCCGGCGTGAGGCTGGCCTTGAAGATGATCCCCGCCTTCGCCCACGGCACGACGGTCCGCTGAGCGCCTCCAGAAGGCACCGGCACCGTGCTCGTCACCGACGTCATCCGGACGGCGATGGAGCCGTCTCCTGAAACTCGGCGCTGTCCCGGGTGAGCTCGAGGTAGGCATCCTCAAGCGACCGGTAGGGCTGACCCTCGACCACGGCGGTCCCGGAATCGGGGCGGTCAAGGCCCAGGATGACCCGCATCGTGGTGGACTTGCCCGCGCCGTTCGGCCCGGCGAACCCGGTAACCCTGCCGGGCAGCGCGGTGAAGGTCATTCCGTCAAGGGCGAGAGCCGGCCCGAACCGCTTGCGGAGTTTTCTGACTTCGATCACGCGGTTCGTTCTACGCCGGCGCCGGTGTCACAGCGGTGCCGGACGCTGACACCTGGCTGACACCGTTCCCTATGGCATCGTTGGCACCATGCGAGTACTGGTCGCCGAGGATTTCGAGATCCTCGCGAAATCCAAAGCGACCGGGCTGCGTCGGGAGGGCATGGCGGTCGACGTGGCCCTTGACGGCGAGGACGCGCTTGAGTCCCTGGCGGTGACCAGTTACGACGTGGTCGTCCTCGACCGCGACCTGCCCGGCATCCACGGCGACGAGGTCTGCAGGGCGAATCGTGGCCGGCGGATCGGGGAGCCGGGTGCTGATGCTGACCGCCTCGGCCACGGTCGCCGACCGCGTGGACGGTCTCGGGCTCGGGGCCGACGACTACCTGCCCAAGCCTTTCGACTTCGCGGAGCTTGTCGCCAGGATCCGGGCGCTCGCGCGTCGGCCGGCAGTTGCCGTACCGCCGGTGCTCGAGCGCGGCGAGCTCACCGTCGATTCTGGCCGCCGTGTGGCATTCAGGTCCGGGCGGCGGCTTGAGCTCAGCCCGAAGGAGTTCGGCGTGCTCGAATGCCTGCTGCTGGCGGATGGCCGGGTTGTGTCCGCCGAGGAACTGCTTGACCGGGTGTGGGACTCGGAGGCGGACCCGTTCACCACCGCGGTGAAGACAACCATCCGGCGGCTGCGGCTCAAGCTGGGCGACCCGCCGGTCATCCACACCGTCCGCGAGGGCGGGTACCAGGTGGGGGAGCCATGACCGTCCGGCTGAGGTTTGCGCTGCTCTACTCAGGCGCATTCCTGCTCACGGGCTTGCTGGTGCTGTCCGTCGCCTTCCTCACGGTGAGCTCCACCCAGCAGGTCGGCTCCGCCGGGCCGGTAGTCGTCAGGCACCCGTTCGCCGAGGCATCCGGGCCGATACCGGAGGTCGTCGCGAGTCTGGCGGTCCTAGTGGTGTTGTCGGTCGCGTTCGGGTGGCTGCTCGCGAGCCGGCTGCTCAGGCCGGTCCGCGTGATCACGGCGGCGGCACGGGACATCTCCGTGAGCAACTTGAGCCGGCGGCTGCGGCTCAGCCGCCGCGACGACGAATTCACCAGGCTCGGCGAGACGCTGAACGACCTGTTCGCCAGGCTGGAGGCCTCGTTCCAGGCACAGCGGCACTTCGTGGCCAACGCGTCGCACGAACTGCGAACCCCGCTCACGGCCGAGCGGACCCTGCTCCAGGTGACGCTGGCGGATCCGGAGGCCGACGCCGCGACCCTGCGCGAGGCCTGCGAGCAGGTGCTCGCCCTCGGGATGCGGACCGAGCGCCTCATCGATGCCTTCCTGACCCTCGCGACGGGGGAGCGGGGCATCGAGCGGCGGGAGCCCTGCGACCTCGCCGACCTCGCCGCACGCGCTGTCCAGCCCCTCGCTGAGGTAGCCGCGAGCCGGAACATTCGGCTCCACACGAAGCTGGACCCGGCGCCGACCGACGGCGACCCCAGGCTGGTGGAGAGCCTGATCGCCAACCTGGCGGACAACGCCCTGTGCTACAACGTTCCCGGCGGCTGGGCCGAGATATCGACCGGGACGCGCGGCGGCCGGGCAGTAGTGTCGGTGCGCAACACCGGCCCGGCGGTACCGCCGGGTGAGGTCGGCCGTCTTCTCCAGCCGTTCCAGCGGCTGGGGACCGAGCGGGTTCAGCGGACCGGCGGGCACGGGCTCGGACTCGCGATTGTCTTGGCCATCGCCGACGCCCATGGTGCTTCGGTAACCGCCCGCGCCCGCGAGGGCGGTGGCCTCGACAATGCCGTCTCGTTCCGTTCGGAAGAGCGGTAAGCACCGACCCGCTGCCTGTCGGCAGGGCCCATCCTGCAGTGGCGGCGGCCGAAAAGGGCTGATGATGTGCCAGCCATCATGTCGTTTCCGGAGCTCAGTCGGGTTGGGCTTGCCTGTAACGGAACCTCAGCCCGGTGCTGGCAGTGGCTGGCTCAGCCGCAGGTGGTTACCGCTGGGGTCGCGGACGGCGGCATCACGTACGCCGTAGGGCTGGTCGACGGGCTCCTGGAGGACCTCCGCCCCGGCGGCACGCAGCGACTCGAAGGTCTTGTCCAGGTCGTCAACCTGGATGAAGACCGCCAGGTCGCCCTTGGCGACAATCTCGCGCATCGCCTGCCGGTCGGCCGGCGGGATGTGGTGATCCACAGCCGCCAGCAGCAGGTCGTGAGGGTCACCGGGCGCATGGACGGTGAGCCAGCGCATCTCCGGCCCCATCGGGACGTCGTCGCGGACCTCGAAGCCGAGCCGCTGGGTGTAGAAGGCAAGCGCCTCATCCAGATCAGTGCAGTACACGGGCGTGTGCGTAATGGAAAGTGCCATGTCAGCGACCCTACGCGCGGTCGGCCAGGAACGCTTCTCCGATCCTGCATGGTTGCGCGGTCCATCCCGGGCGCGCCCAGACGCGCGTCATGCAGGGCGGAACCGGTGCGAGCCGCGAGTGGTCACGCGCCTTGTAGGCGGACGGGGGCTCGCCGACAAGGCGCGTGAACGTCGAGCTGAACGAGCCAAGCGAGGTGAATCCCACGGCTATGCACACGTCAGTCACGGACATGTGGCCGCTGCGCAACAGCGCCATCGCCCGCTCCACGCGCCTGGCCTGCAAGTAGCCGTACGGTGTCTCGCCGTACGCGTCGCGGAACCGGCGGGCGAACAGCGATGGCGACATCAGCGCAGCGCGCGCCATCACCGGGACGTCCAGCGGCCGCGCGTACTCGCGGTCCAGCAAGTCCCGGGCCCGGCGCAGATGCGCCAGCTCAGCGACCTCCATACGAGGACCGTACATCGTGGCGACATGACAGCCGCGATCCTGCATGTCTTCCGACATGATGGCCGCTCCGCGCTTTCGTCGGTCCGGCGTCTCATCAGGTCGGGGTGGCTGCGGTCGACGCCACCTGGCCGACCTCGGGCGTGCTGGTCGTGCTGCATCCAGCCTTTCGGGCCAGGGCGGCGAACTGGGCCGAGTTGATCACCGCCGCCCCTCCCGGGTCGTTGTTGAAGTAGACGTACACATTGGCCTGGTCCGGCCAGGTCTCGGTCAACCGTGCCACCCAGGACCTCAGCGCCTGCGGCCCGTAGCTGGGCCACGGCTGGGCAATGCCCTGATGGAACCGCAGATAGCCCCACGTCGCGGTGCGCCACAGCGGTGTGATGGGGCGGCCGCGCCGGTCGGCCCAGCACAGCGTTGCGTTGTGCGCGGCCAGGATCTGCCGTATCTCGTCGGTCCACCAGGTCTCGTGCCGCGGCTCCACCGCGAGCCGGAGCTCGTGCTCGCCCAGTGCGGCGGCCGCCGTCCGGAACTCCTTCAGGCACGCGTCCAGCGTGTCCGGGTCGGCCTTCAGCGTCGGCGGCAGCTGGAGCAGGACGGGCCCGAGTTTGGGTCCCAGGCCCGCAGCCGCGCCGAGCAGCCGGGCCACTGGCTCGGCCGGGTCGCGCAGCCGGCGCACGTGGGTCAGATACCGGCTGGCCTTGACCGCCATGACAAAGTCGTCCGGGGTCCGCTCCCGCCAGGCGGCGAACGTCTCCCGCGATGGCAGCCGGTAGAAGCTGTTGTTGTTCTCCACGGTCAGGTAGTGGGTGGCGTAGTGCTCGAGCCACAGGCGCTGGGGCACGCCCTCCGGGTACAGCCCGTCCCGCCAGTCGCGGTACTGCCAGCCAGACGTCCCGATCAGCATTGGCATAGGCCGTACCTGCCCATGCTCGGCAGAGTTCATCCCGCAGTGGCGGCGGCCGACGACTGTGCGTCTTGGAAGGCGACGACGAGAACAAGGTCGTCGGGTTCCTCGTAGCTGTAGAGGATGAGCAGCCACCGCCACGGCCCGAGGATGAACCGCAACGGCGTCCAGCGCCCCTCAAGCTGTCGGCCGATCCGCGGGAACTGCTCGAGGACGCGAAGTGAGCGCCTGACGCGATCCCTGGTGTCGGCCGGAAGGCTGTGCGTGAGGATCATACGGTCGAGGTCTTTGACCGCATCGACGCTAAGCCTTACCTGGGCCAACGTCTAGAGCTCACCAAGGGGGATCGTCTCGCCCGCACGGGCACGATCCAAGCTCTGCCTGGCATGCTCGTAGGCACCCGGGATGCCGCCGAGTATCGCGACGACGTTGCGTGCATCGGGATCGGCTTCTTCGATGGCGGCAGAGAGCAGTGACCGTGCGAGAGTGCCTTCCTGCACGTGGGTACGTTCGGCTAGCCGCGTCAAGCGTGCAGCGTGCTCTGGGTCGAGCGTGACGTTAAGCCGATAGCCAGGTCGCTCCATGTCGACAAGGCTACTACACAGAACAGCACGAAACGTGCATGTGACCGCCTAGGGTCGTCCTGCCAGCCGGGCGAGTACCAGATCGGTGACCGGCTGCGCGGCCCGTGCGCTCGCGTCCACGCCGGTCGTGCCCGCGTGCCTGACGATCTCGGTGACCAGGCGGTATACCAGTGAGTGGGCGAGCAACTGGCCGAGTTCCGGCTCGCCGGAGAGATACCCGAGCACCTCGGGGCTCGCCCGGTACCACATCAGCGTGTCTACCGCTGCAATGGCGAGCGGCAGCCCGGCGGGGCGTTCCAGCGGCGAGAAGTCGATGACGGCGGGCGGCAGCCTGTCGGCGAAGAGCACGTTTCCCGCAAGGTCCGCATGGATCAGCTGGCTCGGCAGGTCAATCGGCCGCAGTGCGGCCATCAGTCGCCGCACCTGCCCGGCAAGCGGGCCGGCACCCGGGCCGAGTAGCGGGCCCGGGTCTCGCTCGCCCCATGCCACCTCATCGCCGATCGTCCACGGGTTTTCCACCGTGGCCCGCCACGGCGGCACGGGAACGCTGATCAGCGCGCCATTCAGCGCACGGCTCACCGCGACCATGTCCGGCCAGCGCGGCGAGACGCCAGACCAGTCCGCCGCGGCACCGGGCACCCACCGGTAGGCCGTCCACCCCAGCGCCACCCAGTCCCCGGTCAGCGCCCGCACCGGCCGCGGCACCCGGAAGCCGGGACCAGTCATCGCATCGTAGACCTCGGCGAACCATCTTCCCGCCCGCACCGAATCGGCGGGCTTGAGTACCACCCGCCCCGCCCGCCACGCAGTTCCCTGCCCTCCGGGTAGCCGCACCGGGACGGCCCCGGCCAGCCCGAACGCGGTAAGTACCCCCTCGGGCACGCCGTCCAAGCGTTCAGAACCAGCCACGCAGGCGACGATAACGACCACTCGCCGCGCAGCCAAAGGATTTACCGCCCCTGAAGGGACGGGCTCAGCGGCGCTCAACTCAGCCAGCGCCGCGCTTCCGCCCGTCACCCGTTAGCAGCGGAAATACGGACACGGGAAGACCTGCGGACAGCGGAACCTGGATGGCGCGGGCATTCGGACGAGGGAGCGGGGAACGGGGGCGTTCCTGCCAGGGGATTGACTCAGCGCTGGAAGGTATCCCGGACAGCGCGAGCGCCTGTCACTGCTTCCCTCCGAAGCCCGGCCAGCGTCGCATGCGGCCCTGTGCTCCCGGATGCCGCAGGTGAGTCAACTCCGCCCTTGTGATGGATGATCTGCACCGCCACGCCGCGCGGCACGATGATCGTGATGCTTCCCCAGCCGCTGTAGACGTGCAGGTCAATGACATCGCCGTCGAACTCGGCCTCGGTGAGGTCGAGTCTCACGCTGCCGAGGTCGGCGCTGACATGCGTTTCCCTGGCGATCTGCCATCGCCCTGCGAGGCGCAGCCGTCCGATGCCGCCCTGGATCTCCAGGGCGCTGGCCAGCCGCCGCTCCAGGCTGGTGAATACGACCGGAGCAGGTAGCGACCGAACGACATTGGCGAGCTCTGGCTCGGTCCTGGCCGCGAGCACCGCGGCGACACCGGTGTCAAACTGGCCCGCATCGATCTCGCCTGCTGCGTACAACTCCTTGAGAAACTCATTGGCACTGCGATTAGCTCCCGGCAAGCTAGCTACCAGCAGGTCCGGGTCCCGGACCTGCACGACCGTGCACCTGACCTTGCCGCGGTCGGCGTCGATGCGCAGGAACCGCTCCGCGCGGCCGACCAGCAGGAAGGAGATCCCGTCGTGGCTGCTGGTAAACGTGCCTGCCTGCAGTCCCGGCATTCCGGTTCCGACCAGGCGCAGCTGCGGATCGGGCAGCGCATCCCGGCCGATCGGCCTCACCTGCCGGATGGCTGGGCCGTCGAGCCGCAGTTAGCGGCGGAACGCCAGAATCCGGGCCATGCCGATAGGACGCACAATCACCTGCTCGCCGTCGACGAGCACCCTGGCCAAGTCCGGCTGATAGCCAGCCCGCCAGCCAGCGATCAGCAGTCCCGCGGCGAGCGCGACGACAACTGAACCGACAACAATCATGCTTTACTCCGAGGGCTCAGCTCCGCCTCGGCGATCAGGGCCCCGTCTGGGGGTCGTGTTCCACGAACTCACGCCACCTGCCCACCATAGCCACCACGCTAACGATCTGCCACAACGGCAGGTTGACTTCAGAGCTAGTACAAGTCCGGTTTCACACCAGTACGGCTCGCGAGCAGCCATACCGGGGGCTCACTTGGTTACCAGGCTGGCCAGTCTCACCGCGCGTAGCCTGGCCTGGTGTGGGTTCGCCTTCGGGTCAAGTGGGCGGCTTTGCCGGTCTGGGCGAGATGGGTTCTCGCGTTGTACATGATCGGCTTCGCCGATGGCACGGCCGATCACGTGCGCTGGATGACTCACGGAGGTATCCGTGCCTATGCGCCGTCCTACCCACAGGTTCCGATCCAGGTGTTCTTCGTCATCCTGGTCGTGGCCGATCCGCTGATCGTCGTGTTGCTCGGGCTCGTGCGGCGGGAGAGTATCTGGCTGGCCTGCGCCGTAATGGTGCTGGACACCGTTGCCAACTGGGTCGGGAACTGGTCCCGGATCCGCCACGATCCGGGACTGAACGTGCCCTGGCTGATCACGTTGTTCGGCGTGTTCGTGTTCGTGTCTGCGCCACCCCTACTGTTGCTTTGGCGTGAAGGTGCCGCACTTACTCGCCTGGCTGCCGACCCGGACCGCGCCGGCCTTCGGTGACGGGAATCAGGGTGGAGTTGCCTCGTGGGCCAGGGGAGTGGGGACCCGACGTGCTCTTGGTCTCCCCGATCGGCGGACCTCCCGAGAAGACCACGGAGCGTGGCTCGGCGCCGGTCTCGGGGTAGCGTGAACAGGTAGCCGAGCATGACAGCGGACAGTTCGCCATGGTGATCCTGCAACGTCACCGTGGTGCCGTTGAGCCGGATGACCGTGTAGGCGTCCTGGCCTAGGGCGATCCGGTGCCCAGGTCTCAGCACTCGTGCAGGCTGTTCCGTCATGTCGCCTCCAGGGGATCTGCGCTGGCGGACAGGATGGTGCCGTTCCCGAGCGGCCTGGACAGGTCTCCTACTAGTTGGCCGAGCCACAGCAAGTGGAACAGGACGGGCAGAACCCGGATCGGATCGCCCGCCTGCCCGGCGGCTTCGGTCAGCGGTCTTGGCTGAGCGAGGTAACTGACGAGCTGCTCTCCAAGGCTCGGGTCGGCGAACCGGGGATGGCGGTAACCAGCCAGCCACCGCAGGTTTGCAGCCCAGACCGGGTCCGGCTCGCCAACGAGGCGGAATTGCCAGCCCGCCGCCTGGCAGGCAGCTCCGATAACCGCGCACCTATACCTGAAGTCGGCGCCGACTCTGCTCGTGGAGCGACAGTCGATCACGACGCCCTTGCCATCGAACATGCGACAGTGCGGGTCGGGTTTATGCCAGACCTGCCGTTTCCCGGATGGCCAGGTCAGCGCGAACGGTTGCCCCGTGATGCCAGTTACCCGGGCATCACGGTCGGCCTCAAGGATCTTCATCTCGTTACGACTGTCAAGCAATGGCGGGGCGAGACGACATGATGGCTGTCACAGCGACATGTGAAACGACATGATGGCTGTCAAACGACATGATGACTGTCACGGGACATCTACACGCGACCCGTCTCTCCTGCCTGCTCCCCTGACGCCGATAATGAACATTATGTAAAGTTGAATCAGCATTATCGCATCTGATGCGTGACTGGGCGGCAGCGCGGGAGCCGCGCCAGGTCCCCCTCTCCGGGCGTAGGAGCCGCTGCGGCTCACCGTCACGTTCGAGGAACTCCAGCGCCCGTAACGCGGCTAGGTCACGCGACCCATGAGGGTACGACCTCGGCGAGCCGGACCGGGTCGGTCAGCGTGCGGATCATGGTGATGGCGCCGCCTGTGACCGTGAAGGCCATGACCGTGACCGGCCGCCCGTGCACCGTGAAGAGGACGCCCGGTGCGCCGTCGACGAGCGCCGGATGGGCCAGCGCGCCCAGTCGTGCCCCCATCCTCGCCCGCGTGGCGATCTCTCCCGCGCCGTGCACGACGATGGTCCCCTTGGGGCTGCGTGCCCGGAGCTCGGCCTCAGGGGAGAGCACGGCGAGCAGCCCGGCGATGTCGCCGCGGATGGCCGCGGCGAGGAACGCGTCGACTACCTCCCGGGCTGCGGCGTCCGCCGCCGTCGTCGGCGTGCCCAGGCGGATCCGGCCGCGGGCGCGGCTGGCCAGCATCTTCGTGGCTGCGGTGCTGCGGTCCAGGATCGCAGCGATCGCGTCGAACGGGACCTCGAACATGTCGTGGAGGACGAACGACACCCGCTCCGCGGGAGTGAGGGCGTCCATGACAACGTACAGCGCGAGGCCGACGGAATCAGCGAGAAGTGCCTGCTGCTCGGGATCGCCTCGCCCGGCCCTGGCCGCCTCGCGCGGGAGCGTGCCGACGCTGAGCTCGAGCGGCTGCTCGGCCCGTACACTTCGCCGGCGGAGAGCATCGAGGCAGATCCGCCCGGTCACGGTGGTGAGCCAGCCGCGCAGGTTCTCGATGCCCCCGCCGCCAGTGCGGGCGAGGCGCAGCCACGCCTCCTGGCCGGCGTCGTCCGCGTCCGCGTGCGAGCCGAGCATGCGGAACGCGATCGCGTGGAGATAGGGGCGATGGGTCTCGAACTCGGTGGCGAGCTGTTCTTCGGTCACGGTTCTCCTCCGCGCGGCGGTGTCGCTACCAGGACGCGCCGCGCGCTGACGAGGTAACACCCCGGCTGACGTTACCTTCCGCCGCGGCCGCACGTCGTAGTGCCGTACAGCGATCCACGATCCGCTCCTTGGAGGAAAGAATGACATCACGCATTCAGAACGCGTTCCAGCCCGAGGTTACGACGGGCGTCCAGCACCTGTTCAAGGCCGTGTACGCCGGGGGCGTGCCGCAGCAGACACTGGAGCTAGTTCACCTGCGCGCGAGCCAGGTCAACGGCTGCAGCGCCTGCGTCGACGCCGGCGTCAAGAGCGCCACGAAGGCCGGCGTCGGCCCCGAGAAACTGCTCACCGTCGCCGCATGGTACGAGAACCCGCTCTTCGACGACGCCGAGCGTGCCGCGCTGGCGCTCGCTGAGGCCGCGACCCGGCTGGCCGACCGGCCCGGTGCGGTGACCGACGAGATCTGGGCCGAGGCCGCCAGGCACTACGACGAGCGGCAGCTCGCGGCCCTGGTGCTGATGGTCGCGATCACCAACTTCTTCAACCGCCTCAACACGACCCTCCGCGTGCCAGCCGGGACCGCGTGGGACTGACGCCAGACCGGCGACCTGTCTCTCGCCTCTCCTTTACGAGGAGGGGCGAGGGACCTCGTGCTTCATCACCGGAATAGTTAGGGAGGTCTGTTGAGCGGACTGCGGCCCGGGAACCGGCAGGTAATGCTGCTGTGGGCGGCGAGTGCGGGAAACGAAGGTGCCTCCTGGATCATGCTGGTGGCTGTTTTCGTATACGTGCTCCACCATTTCTCGGCTTCTTCACTCGCGATTGTGGCACTCGTCGGCACGCTGCCTGCCCTGTTGTGCATGCCGTTCGCCGGCGCGATTGCCGATCGTCGCGATGTCCGGAGGCTGGCGCTGGGCTCCATGACGGTTCAGGCGCTTGGCCTGCTGGGCGTGCTGGTGATGCTGAGGGTCGGCCTGTGGGAGATCGCAGCCTGCTACGGCTTGCAGGGGGCCGCCGGCGCGGTATGGCCGCCAGCGCGGCAGCGGTGGCTGTATGCGCTGGTCCGCGAAGACCGCGGTCGCACCGCGGCCAACGCCGCGATTGGCTCAGTGAGCGGCGTCATGACAATAGCTGGCGCGGCGCTGGGAGGGGTCTTGTCGGCCTGGAGCACAAGCGCTGCGCTCTCGGCAGCTGCGGGCCTCCAGCTCGCGGCGACCGTGCCCCTGCTGGTCCTCGCACGGCCGGCATTCCAGCAGGGTGCGCAGGCAGGCGGTGCTCTGCGCTCTCTGCATGCCGACCTGGCTGAGGGCCTTACCGCACTGCGGGCCCTGCCCCTGGCGAGGTCAGTGATCTGGATAGGCATCTCCTGGGGCCTCATCGGCGGTGCCTACAACGTCTTGCTCGCCGCCTACGTCACGAACGACTTGCACGGCGGCGGAGTGCTGCTCGGAGTGTTCTACGTTCTGGATGGCGCCGCGGTGATCCTGGGCTCGGTGCTGGCGGTCCGCCTCAGACGGGGGTCGCATCTGGCTGCCTACGCGCTGGCATATGTGCTGCAGGGTGCCGCGTGGGGCGGTATGTTCCTGGGGGGTCAGCCCGCATGGGGCGCGGCGCTGCTGGCGGTCATGCGCACCGCGAGTGGCGTGATCATCGCCCTTGACACGACGATCCTGCTGGCTACCGTGCCTGAGCGCCTGAGAGGCAGGATCACCAGCTTGCACATGACCACCTATGGCGCGGCGTCCAGGGTGGCGCTGGCTGCCTCCGCCGGATTGCTCGCGGTGACCGGGGTCAGGACCGTAGGCGTAGTCGCTGGCACTGCCTCCGTCATTGTCGGGGCCGCATGGTGGTCGCTGAACGGGCGGCGCGCCCGTCCTCTCTATATGAGCGCGGTATCCGCAGCCGATGCCCCGGAAGTCCGGGTAGAGCCCAAGCGGTTCGGCTGGGGCACGAGGCCGCACAATAGTGCACCTGCCGCACAAATGGCTTCTGCCAGGATGGGGGCCATGCCTGTCGACGGCTTGATCTTGTTCCGGCTGGCCACCAGCACGCGGCTGGAACGCACTGCCCGCGGCGACCGGCCCCGGTGCGGCAGCGCCTCGGGATCAGCTGTCATCCAGGCGGCGGAACGCGATTTCCTGCAGCAGCAGCCGGGCCGCAGCGGCCACCGGGATGGCCACTAGCGCGCCGATGATGCCTAGCAGGGTGCCGCCGATCAGCACGGCCACCAGGGTGACCGTGGCCGGCACCTGTACCGTGCGGCCCATGACCCTGGGCACGATGAAGTAATCCTCGGCCAGCTTGTACAGGAGCATGAAGGCAAGCGTGGCGATGGCCACCGGCAGCGATACGGTCAGCGCGGTCAGCACCACCGCCGCACCGCCGATGTAGGAGCCGATGACCGGGATGAGGTCGACCAGCGCTACGAACATGGCCAGCAGGAACGGGTACGGGATGCCCCAGGCCAGCATCCACACCGCCGTGCCGACTCCGATGATGAGCGAGGTCAGCACGTTGCCCAGGACGTATCCGCCGACCCGGCTGAAGATCTCATCAGTCAGCAGGATCGTCCGGGGCCGCCGCGAGGCGGGCACCAGCCGGTAGGCGAAGAGCTTGATCCGGGGCAACCCGCCCAGGAAGTACACGGTGAGTACGAACACCAGGAGGAAGGAGGAGACCGCGCTCACGACTACCTCGCCGACGCTAAGGACTCCCCCGGCCAGCGAACTGCCGTCACTGGAGATCAGCTTGGACAGCTTCGATTCGATGCCGTACTTAGCGTTCAGCTTGCCGAGTTCGGAGTTGTGGTTCTGCAATTCCTTGGCGTAGTGCGGCAGCTGGTTGACCAGCGTGGTCGTCTCCGCCGTTATCCGCGGGATGGCGAGCGCCAGGAACAACGCGAGGATGCCGACCAGGCCAAGCAGTGTGATGAGCACGCCCAGCCAGCGTGGGACCCGGTGCCGGGTAAGCCAGGTCACGATGGGGTCCAGGCCCGCTGCGATGAACAGCGCCATGCCCACCAGGATGAGGATCGAGCCCGCCTTGATCAGCAGCTCAATAATCCCGACGGTGATGGCCACACCCGCCGTGGCGGTCATCCCGATGAAGAACGGGGATCGCCGGTTCAGCGGCCGCCCCGGGCGCCCGAGGCCGCCCGTCTCCTCGGCCATCCGCTCGGCCTGCTGCACCGCTTCCATGATCGGCGGGTCAGCCTCCGCGTCCGCCTCAGCCTCGACGGGTTCCACGCGGTTCTCAACGACAGACCCGGCCTGGCCTCCGTGGCTCGCCGGTTTCCTGCCTGCTGGTCTATCAGGTGAGTTAGATTCCATATCGATTTTCGTGCTCTCCAGCCCTTGCGCCGCGCGCTCTTCCGGACAGGCCGATCACGCGGATTGGTGCTTGGTAATTGGGGGTCCCCAGCCGAATTGCGGCTACCCGGGAACCCGGCTGCTAATCTCCCTCGCGGCTGGCGCCATTACGCCCGTATCCGTCGCACGTTCGGACTGGGAGACCTGCCGGCATGAAGGGCCCGGCGTGAGCGCGTTCGCGCTCCAGGACGGCGTCGTCTATTACACCTACTCGGCGTACGAGCGCGGACTGGATGGCCTGTGCTGTTCAGCTCGGTCAACTCGTCTCCGGAAAGGGTCAGCGCGGCACCAGCGACGTTTTCACGCAGATGGGCGACGGATGAGGTACCGGGGATCAGCAGAATGTTCGGGGAGCGCTGGAGCAGCCACGCCAGCGCGATGGCGGTCAGCCTACTGTTGTCCCGCTCAGCAGATCCGCTGGTACCTTCTGATCGTTCTTCAGGTCGTTGAAGAGCTGCAGCGCCTCGCTGCGATTCCACAGCACTGCGTCGCCCGCGTTCGCCGTCTCGTAGTTGGCGTCGGTGACCGGGACCGTGCCTGTCTCCGGATTACGCAGCGCCAGCGCGACCTTGAGCAGGTCATACAGTTTTGTGCCCTGGTCGACCGAGATCGAGCTCGAGGCGGCTGAGCCGAACGGCAGGGCGACGAACGGGTTGAGGTACACGCCCGGGCTCGTGGCCTTATCAAGCAGGGCCTTGAGGAAGGCTCGCTGATCCTCTATCCGCTGCAGGTCCTCGTCGGCGAACGAGTGACGGTCCCGGACGAAAGCCAGCGCTTGCGCACCGTCTAGGTTGTGGCAACCCGCGGGGATGTTGGCGCCGGAGTCGTAGTCGTGCAGCGCCTTCGGCAGGCACATCGTCACCCCGCCAACCTGGTTCACCACGCTGACCAGCCCGCCGAACCCGATCCCCATGTAATGATTGATCTGCAGCCCGGTAACGTTCTCCACCGTCTTAATGAGCAGCGACGGCCCGCCGAACCCGAGCGCCGCGTTGATCTTATTGTCCCCGTGACCGGGGATCGGCACGTAGGAGTCGCGCGGGATGCTGATCAGTATCGGCGTTCCGCTGCCGATGTGCAGCAGCATCAGGGAGTCGGAGTTCTCGGTCCCGGAGTCGTCGCCGACATGCAGGCTGACTATCTGCTGCTGGGAAAGCCCCTGCCGGCTGTCCGAACCGGCGATCAGCCAGTTCTGCCCTGCGGACTGGCCGGAAAATGCCGGAAGCGCGACCGACCGGTTCAGCTTGGAGTCCAGGTAGAAGTACGAGGCCACGACCGCCACCACTAGGACCACCACGACCAAGCCGGCGATCAGGGCGATCCGCCGCCCGTGCCGGCCCGGCTGCCCCCAGAATCTCGGGCGACGGCCCGATCCCGGTCCGGTCCGCCCTGGCCGCCCCGTTGCGGGCAGGCCCGGTGCCCGCCGCACCGGCGGCTGCTCGGGCCATGCGGCGCCACCGCCGCCGGCTGCGCTGGGCGGTACCTGACCTGTCCCAGGCTGTCCGGGTTCTGGCCGGTACCAGCCGTCCTGCCAATCACTCATAATCCGGTGCCCTCGCCCGCGCATACCTTGCCTGGTCGTCAACACCTTAGGCGAGATGAGGCCCCCGTCGGGCCAGTCGTCCGGGTTATCCAGGAAGATGGAAATTCTGGTCCGCCTAAATGACAGCTATGTCATTCACGCAGGGCGATCAGCGGGATTGCGTTCCAGCCAGGATGACCCTTGCTGGGATAATAAGAGCATGCTCGGAACTGTGGCCACCCTGCGCCGGTATCCGGTCAAGTCCATGCTCGGCGAGGACGTGGACGCGAGCGAGGTGAGCCGGGTCGGCCTGGCCAGGGACCGGCGCCTGGCCGTGATCAGCCGCAGGACGGGCAAGGTCGCGAGCGCGAAGTACCCGCGGCTGTGGCGCGACCTGCTCACCCTTTCTGCCCAGGCGCTGGACCACGACGTAAGGATCACCCTGCCGGGAGGCAAGACCGTCTGGAGTACCGACGCCGATGTCGACACGATCCTGTCTGAGCTGCTGAATGAGCCCGTCACGCTGACCGCCACCCGCCCGCCCGCCGCGTCCCTGGACCGGGCCGTTCCCGAGGCGGTGCTCCGGGCCGGCATCAATGCGCAGGTGCCCTTCGAGGTCAACGAGATGGGCACGGGCACTCCGCCGGGCACCTTCGTCGATTTCGCCCCGCTGCACCTGCTGACCACCTCGACGCTCGGGCGCATCGCCGAGCTCAGCCCGTACCGAACGGCGCGGCTCGAGCGCTACCGGCCGAACATCGTCATCCGCACGGCCGCCACCGGCTTCACCGAGAACGACTGGCTCGAGCGGATTCTGCGGATCGGCGACGAACTCACGCTCCGCGTGATCGCCCGGACGCCGCGGTGCGCCGTGCCGACCCTGGCGCACGGCGACCTGCCCCGCGACGCCGAAGCCCTGAGGGTTCTCGCCCAGCACAACCGGGTGGAACCGCTGGAGTCAAGCGAGCCCGAGCCTTGCGCCGGCGTCTACGCCGAGGTACTGATCCCGGGCCGCATCCGCACCGGGGACCTCGTCCGTATGGCCTGACCTCTCCCCCGCCACCGCGGTCCCCGACCGTCAGCTGCGGAAGCGGCGGTGCAGGTCATGGACTTGCTCGTCGAGGCCGGGCACTGGACCTTGCACCACCAAGCCGGGAGCGACCTCCTTGATGGCCAGCGGGCGCACCGGTGAAGGCCCCACCCCGAGTTCGGTCAGCCAGGCCGTCAGCTGCCGGGACGAGCTCACGTACACGATGCGACCCAGCCCGACCCAGGCGTGCGCGGCGGAGCACATCGGGCAGTGCTCGCCCGAGGTGAAGACGGTCGCGGCGGCCCGGTCTGCGGCGGTCATGTTCTCCGCGGCCCAGCGGGCCAGCTCGAACTCCGGGTGGCGGGTGGCGTCACCCATGCTCACCTCGCGGTTGCGGTCCTCGGCGAGGACCCGCCCGTCGGCCGCCACCAGCACCGAGCCGAACGGGAAGTCCCCCGCGTCCACCGCCTCGGCCGCTAGCTCCACGCAGCGGCGCAGGTGAGGCAGTTCTTCCGGGGAGATGCCTGCCGGGCGAGCTGTCACTTGGCCATCATGTGCCACTACGGCTCCGTTTCGTATCAATGTCGGGTGATTCCTGCCCGGCCCACCGGTCGGCTACCGCTGCCAGGGCGTGCCACGCTTCCTGCGGGCGGGCCGTCTCGCGCGGATCGCCGTTGAACGGGTCGAGCACCACGGTGCCGGCGCCGAGCAGGTGCAGCCGCTCCAGGTCGTCGGCGATCTGCCCGATCGTGCCGTGCCCGGCCAGCCGGTCCTCGCCGGTGACCGGGGAGGCGGTCAGCTGCAGGGCGATACGCGGCATCAGGGCGGGCCGGGGCCTGTGCTGATCGGCGGCGGCGGTCTCGAGGCGGTCCACCGCGCCGGTCAGCCAGCCGGGGGTGAACCGCAGCGGGTGCCAGGCGTCGCCGAGGCGGACGGCCCGGCGGAGCGCGGCGTCGCTGTTGCCGCCGACCCAGATCGGGATCTGCCCGCTGCGATAGTCCTGGTCGTCCTGCCAGGCGGCGCGGATCGCGAGCAGGTGCTCGTCGGTCAGCCTCCCCCGCTCCGCGAAGGCCACGCCGAGCGCTTCGAACTCCCGCCGCGCCCAGCCGACGCCGACGCCGAGCACCAGCCGGCCGCCGCTGAGGTCGTTGAGGTTGGCCGCCATCCTGGCGACCAGCAGCGGGTGCCGGTAGGGCACGATGAGCACCGTGGTGCCGAGCCGAACCCTATGGGTGAGCCCGGCCAGCCAGGCCAGCGTGGTGAACGGCTCGTAGAACGGTGCCGGGTACTGTTCCGCGACGTCAGCGGTCACGGCGATGTGATCGGAGACCATCAGCAGGTCGAAGCCGAGGCCCTCCACCGTCTGGGCCCAGCGGGCCAGCGTGTCCGGACTGGTCCCCGGCCCGAAGTTCGGGACATTCACGCCTAGTCGCACCGGCTCAACGTATCGAGTGACCAGGCGGCCGCCGTGGCCGGGAGCGGTACACTTATAGAGTGAACAGTTACGGACTCCAGGTCATGATGCCCCGCTCGCGGGGCCGCTGACGCGTCCGGACGTTTCGATTTCCGAGGCCCTGCTACGGGGCCTCGATGTGTTTAGGCGCTCGGAGCCCCCCGAAGG
>Ga0302235_10001515_pt1 | contig 17357 bp, 17 predicted proteins | sample II_Palsa_N3_3_FD_193577 | JGI IMG/M metagenome (GOLD analysis project Ga0302235, IMG submission 193577) | Peat permafrost microbial communities from Stordalen Mire near Abisko, Sweden - II_Palsa_N3_3 | ecosystem: Environmental > Terrestrial > Soil > Palsa > Peat permafrost | place: Sweden... | reverse complement strand
AACCGGTCTAAGCAAAGACCGGCCAAGTTCCCCTTGAGGCCGCGGACCCGCACACAGGGTCCGCGGTCTTAGCCATTTAAAGGCCTAGGTCCCTCGGACAGGCGAGCAATCGCGTGACGACAACTAGGACCGGCAAGCGAGAGGGGATGGCACCGATGCAGTGGCGCGATGCCACCGTCGGCAGGACGGACGCAACGGGGTTCGAGGCGTCCAGACCTGCTGCGGCGCGGCAGGAGCCAGACGTCAGGCAGGTATTCGACCAGGTCGGCTCGGCCGGCCAGGTCGGCGTGGCGAGTCAGTTCGGGGTGGCCGGTTCGGCTACCCCGCTCCCGGCAGGCCTGGATCTTCCGTGTACGGAGGACCCGGAGCTGTTCTTCGCCGAGTCTCCCGAGGACGTGGAGACGGCGAAGGAGATGTGCCACGGGTGCAAGGCCAGGCTGGCCTGCCTGACCGGTGCGCTCGAGCGCAGGGAGCCCTGGGGTGTCTGGGGCGGCGAGTTGCTGATGCGCGGCGCGATCGTGCCGCGTAAGCGCCCACGGGGGCGTCCTCGCAAGACCGAAGTGGCCGCGTAGGCGGTCACAGAAAGCACAGTGGCCGCGTAGCCGGTCACAGAAAGCACAGTGGCCGCGTAGCCGGTCACCCAGGTGGGCCGCGCGGCGAACCTGAGCCGCGCGGTCGGCGAAGCACACGATGCACAATGGAGTGTTCAGCGATGCATGTCATGGAACAGCTCGCGAGTGAGCGAACTCGCGACAGCATAGAACTGGCGGAGCAACTGCGCTACTCACGCAGGATGCGCACGCTCCGCCGGGCCAGGCGAATGGAGCGCAAGGCGGAACGCCGCATGATCCAGGCGTGGCGCCGGGCTGCCGAGCTCCACAGCGAAATCGAATCCCTGGACTACTGATCTCATCATCGTGCGTCACCGCTTCCCCGATGAGGGAAGCGGTGACGCACCATCATGTCGGGGGCGCTAGGCGCGGCCGTAGACGGGGATGGCGGCCCCGGAGATCAGGACGGCGTCGTCGGAAACCAGGAAGGCCAGGACCGCGGCTAGCTCGGCCGGCTTGGGCCACTGGTCGTAGTTCGCGCCAGGGATGGCCGCGCGGTTGGCGGGCGTGTCGATGATGCTCGGCATGATGCAGTTGACCCGCACCCCCTGCTCGCGGCCCTCGGCGGCGGCCGCTTCGACCAGGCGCACCACGCCGAGCTTGCTCATGCTGTAGGCGAAGCCGTTCTCGCCGTTCTGAACGGCCACCCGGCTCGAGACGTGGACAATTGCCCCGCCCGCCTGCGCGGCCAGGACCGGCATGGCGTGCTTGGTGACGATCGCCGCGGTCACCAGGTTCACTTCGAGCTGCTGCCGGAGCACGGAGATATCGAGTCCGGCCAGCGGCTGTGGTGGGGTGTAGCCGCCGATGAGGTTGACCACGGCCGCCGGCTGCGGCGACTTGGCCAGCGCCGCGGCGACGCTGGCCTCGTCCAGCGCGTCCACGGTGAGGTACTCGACGTCAGCCTGCCGGTCCGCGTCGGCCGGCAGCCTGGCGTCGGCGACCAGGACCGACGCGCCGTCCGCCCGGAGCCGTTCGGTCACCGACTGCCCCAGGCCGCCCGTCCCGCCCAGCACGATGATCCTTCGACCAGCCAATGCCCGTTCCGTCATCTCCACCGACCCCTCTCGCCCCTAGCAAGTGCAACGCTGACCGATCATCCCATTGTGCCCGGGCGTTCCAGCCGGGCGGCCCGGCAATGAGGCGGAACGGATGCCGGATGAGGCCCTGAATCAATTATTCGCACCGCCTGGCGGACGGCATCAACTTGACCGCGCCGTTACTGTCCGAGGCTATGGAGAAGGCGTTGCCTCCGGCCAGCGCCGATGGAGTGGCCAGGGCTGCGCCTGAACCGGACTCCATCGTGAACTCGCTCAGGTTCGCGCTGTTGCCGATCGGGCGTCATCGACGGCGGCGCTGGTGAAGTTCACCGCGCCGAAGTCCGCCAGCGGAAGCGCCGTGCCATTGCTCGGCGCCTATAGATTAGAGATATGACACGAAATCGTCATGAAAACCACTAAATTAGCAGCTATTGAGAACCCTCTTACCATTTCCTAACGAATAGGGATTAACTGAATCGGTAAGCGCCTGCATGCTGTACGCCGGGCACCTATTTCCGGGCGTTAACCTTGGCGGACGCGGGTCAGAGCCGCATCGTGGCTTCGACGGTGAGCCGACGGGGGGGCGGGTTATTTCGGATTTGGGAGCTCTCCCTCAGGCTCCGGCGGACGGCCGCCTCTGCTTGGAATAGCTGAACCTGCCCCTGGTGATCATAACCAAAACGGAAGGGACCCCTTGCGAGGCCCCTTCCGCTTTGGTTAATAACTTCCTACGACGGCAGGCTGGCGTAGTCCTTCCAGCCGTAAACGGAGCCACCCCACGTGGTAACAGCGGTGCTGCCGCGCAGCTGCGCGCCGGCGCCGTCCGGGTTGACGACCAGGCCGGTGGCCAGGTTCTTCAGCGTGCCGTTCGACTGCGGAACGAACTGCTGCCACGGACCGTTGTTGCACCAGGCGAGGATCAGGCCGTCACGCAGCGGATCGGCTGCCCAGCCGCCGCCGGGATCTGACACGCAGAGCCCTGTCCCCACTCCGTTGGGCGCGTACTCGAACTTGACCGCACCCGAGTGCGTACCACTAAGGACCAGGAAGTGCGTCGCGGGGTCGGCCTGCGTCGCGGTCCACCCGGCGATAACCGCCCCTGCGTACCGGTGCTGCTGGTACACATCGAACCCGTTGCCGAACGGGTTAACCTCGTCACCGTAGCCGCCGACGGTGTGGACATAGCTCGCGTCAACGGTGAGGCTGAACGCCCCCTTCAGCACAGCGCCGTCAGTAGTGTCGGTCGCGGTAACCTGGACCCCACCGTACGTGCCAGCCGCAGCGGTTCCCCCGACGTAGGTCAGCGGGCTTCCTGAGACCAGTCCGGCCGGCAAGCTCGACTCCGCATAACTGATGCTGTCACTGCTGTTTGTGCTAGTAGCACTGAACGTCACGGTGCCGGCCGTGTTCGCAGCGCCCAGCGCGGACAAAGACACCAGCACCGGGGAGCCGTTGGTCTGGATCGAATTGGTGGCCGCGATCGTGACGGCGATCTCGAGCGCCTCGACGTTCCCGGCGCTGTCTGTGGCATCGGCGACGACCACGGCCGGGCTAACAACTGGTCCACCCGACCAGCTGATCGTGTCACCGGATAGGGATACGCCGGTTGGCGGTGCATGCAGCGACCAGGTCACACCTGTCCCAGTCAGGACTATGTCCGTACTGGTGCCGTCTGCTGCCCCGATGAGGCCGCTACCGCCGAAGGTGTCAGCGGTTACCGGGCCGGCGGATAGCGCAGTATCCTGCCACGTCGTGGCGTGGGCCGGGAGTGCTGTCGCACCTACCGCGAGGGCACTCCCGAGCACCGGGATGGCCATGACCCCCATTGCCCTTTTGAGATTGAAGTGCATTGATTAATGCCCTTCTGTGTGCACCCTCTGCGGGCGTAGCCAGACCATCTGGCCGGGAGGAAGCCACATTGCGGCGCCCCCATTTATATAAGACGCCCGGGACGCGTTGTTTGGTTGCGTTGGAGTCAAAGATCGAATTTGTGCGGCTAAGTCACGTCCGTTATCGCCGACCGCGCCGGAGGCCCTGTCATCATCGTCGGCCAGGCACACATCTCCACATCTGAATCGAAACCTCCCCAATTCCAGAAACGCCGACCCAAATAAACCTTTTGCCGCCTTTAACCAAGCCGAGATGGCATCGTGTGTAATTACCCCCCGCCGGCTGGGGGGTAGCTACACACGATCACCGAGAGCCCGGCACCCGAAGGCGAAATGCACCTTTTGCCGGGCAGGGGGGCAGTCATGGGGTCATCGTGGGCCTCCGCGATGACCTGGCGCGACTCCACCGCGACGGGGTAGCGGCCGGAAGAGACCAAAGCGTTCCCGAACGAGGTGCTGTCAGGCGGCCGGCGTTATCTGTAGCGCTCCGCCGCCGCTGCTGACCGTGATCGACCGGTGGGACTGCGGGTCGGTCGCGATCCCCACCCACGACGGTTGCGGGCCGCCGTCGCTGTCAGCGGTCAGCGCGTAGGGGCCGCCGGGCACAGCCAGCTGCGCGTCCCCGCCGTCGGTGCTCACCGTCACCGTGTCCGGGGCCGCGGCGAAGGCCAGCGACGCGTTCCCGCCGCCCGTGGTGACCGTGGCGGTCGCGGAGGTGACGCCCTGGGCGGTCAGGGGCCCGCCGCCTGTGTCGGCGCTCAGCGGGCCGGCCAGGCCGCCCAGCTGCAGCGGCCCTCCGCCGGTGACGACGGTGAGCGGCCCGCCGATGCGGCCGGCGCTCACCGGCCCGCCCCCGGAGTTCAGGTTCGCCCCGGCGATCCCGGACACGCTCACCGAGCCGCCCTCGGTGCTCACGATGGCGGTGACGTCCGAGGGCACGGTCACCGCGAAGCTGACGCTGCAGTCCGAGTTGGCACACGCGGGGTCGCCCACGCTGAGGCGGCCGCCGGACACCGACTGCACCACCGCGGGCGCACCGCTGAGGGCGCCGCCAGGCGCTGAGGGCGCCGATGGCGCCGATGGCGCACCGCTGAGGGGGCCGCCGGACGCCGGCTGCGGCACCGCGGACGCTGGCTGCGGCACCGCAGACAGATTGCCTGCCTGCGAGTCGTACATGAGGGTTTCGGTGATCTGGACGTGCCGGACGGGTGCGCCCGTTACCTGGACCGGGGCGCCGTAGCTTTGCACGGTCAGGCTGATGACCGGCTCCGCCACCGTTACCGTCCGGGTCACGGTGGTCTGCGGCTGTGCGTGCTCGGCCTGTCCGGCCGAGGTGATGAGGTGGGAACCGGCGACGACGAGGGCCGCCGTGGTGATCAGGCCGGACACGCGCCAGATCCACCGGCCGGGGGTGGCTACCGCGCGCATGGCAGGTCCACCGTGAGCAGGGTCGGCCCGCCGGGAGGGCTGGCGATCTCGAGGGTTCCGTCGACCGACGCGGCGCGCTTGGCCAGCCCGGCCAGGCCGGTGCCGCGGGCCGGGTCGGCGCCGCCCACGCCGTCGTCGCTGACGATGATGTGCAGCCGGTCGTTGGCCCGTTGCACGAACACCTCCGCCTGGCTCGCCTGGGCGTGTTTGGCGATGTTGGTAAGGCCTTCGGAGACCACGAAGTAGGCGACCGCCTCGATGGTGGGCGACGGTCGGCGGGGCACGTCCACGGTCAGCCGGACCGGGATCGGCAGCCGCGCCGCCACCCCGGACAGCGCCGCGTCCAGGCCGCGGTCCTCGAGCACGGCCGGGTGCAGGCCGCGGACCAGCTGGCGGAGCTCGAGGAGGGCGGCCTTGGCCTCCTCGTGGGCCTCCGCGATGACCTGGCGCGCTTGCGCCGCGTCGGGGTGTTCGGCGCGGGCCATGCCCAGCCGCATCGCGAGTGAGACCAACCGCTGCTGGGTGCCGTCGTGCAGGTCACGCTCTAGCCGCCGCCGCTCGGCGTCGGCGGCGTCGACCACCCCGGCCCGGGTCTCGGCGAGGCGTTCCACCTGGTGTTCAAGCTCTTCGGCGCGGCTCGGGCCCAGCAGAGTCCGGGCCGCCCTGACGTCCAGCGCCCCCACCGCGACGGTGAGCCACGGCGCAGCCGCCAGCAGCGCGATCCCGCCGGCGGTCAGGTAGGCGTCCATCGGGATGTAGGAGAAGGGCGGGAGGTGCCTGGGTAGCGGCGCCGACTGGCCGCGCCGGAGCAGGCTTCCCGCGGGCCGCGTCCAGGCGTAGGCGTACACAAACGTGTACAGGATGCCCGCCAGCCACACCCCGAAGACGGTGAGGGCGGCCCCGGCCAGGGCCGGGGCGGCCAGCAGGTGATAACCGAGCTGGCGCCAGGTCGCCGGCGCGCGGCCCGCGGCGACGATCCCCTGCGGGCTCAGCCGGTTCGGTATGGCCGGCTGCGGCGATATCAGCACCCCGGCGGTGGCGCGCAGCCGGTGCCGATGGATCGCAGTAAGCACCGGCACGGCGAAGAACACGACCACCAGGCCGAGCAGTACTGGCAGCCACCGACCGTCCCCGGCCCTGTGTCGCAGCCACAGCAACGGGACCAACACGATGAGCTGCGCCGGAATGCCCCCCGTCAGGTACAGGGCCTGGCTCCAGGCCCGCGGCGACCACGGGACGCGGCCATCTCGCCGGGTCGGCGCGTCGCGATGCGGGACGGAGGTGGCCATGGCCTCCACGGTACGCGCGCGGGCCGGGCCCGCCCATCTAGCTGAGTTCACGATCGGAGGTGGTGCTAGCTTCACCCTCGATTCGGGGTCCTGCGCCAGTGCGCCCGGCCGTCCGGACCCGCCATGCTGGCCTCCGCGACCGGGCCTGCTGGTTCCCGAGCCCTCCTGGCCCGGTCGGCTAGTTCCGAACCGAAGAGGATCCCATGAGACAGCAGAGCCTGCCCGACGTAGGCGACGTGATCCGGCTCGAAGGCGTGACCAAGATCTACCAGGCCGGCCCGCCGCCCGCACTGGCGGCCACTTCTACCAGATCGCCAGCGCGCTGATCGGCCTGCTGGCGCTCATGGTCGCGATTGCCGCCGGCATCGGCGAGCTCAACACGTTGCTGATGACCAGCAGGGACCCGGTGCACGACCTCGGCATCTTCAAGACGCCGGCGTCCAAACGGCACCCACCCCGGGCCCCCGGTGCCATAACGTGGGACCCGTGACAGGCGAGCCGGGGACGGCGGGCGCTTTGGGGCTGGCCCGCCTCCGGGTGGTGATCGCCGAGGACTCGGTGCTGCTTTTGGCCGGCCTGACCAAGCTGCTTGAGAGCGCCGGGTTCGAGGTCGCGGCCACCGCGGGCGAAGCCTCCGGGCTGCTGGCCGCGGTGGAGCGTGAACGGCCCGACGTGGTGATCGCCGACGTCCGGATGCCGCCGAGCCACACCGACGAGGGCATCCGCGCCGCGCTGGTGATCCGCAGCCAGTGGCCGGACATCGCGATCCTGGTGCTGTCGCAGTACGTAGAGGAACGGTACGCCGCCGACCTGCTGTCGGCGAACACCCGCGGCGTCGGCTACCTGCTGAAGGACCGGGTGGCCGACGTGGCCGAGTTCCTCGACGCGCTGCGCCGGGTGGCGGCGGGCGGAACCGCGCTGGACCCGGAGGTGGTGGCCCAGCTGCTGGTGCGGCGGGGCGGCGACCCCCTGGACGACCTGACGCAGCGGGAACGTGATGTGCTGGCCATGATGGCGGAGGGCCGTTCCAACGCAGAGATCGGCTCGGCCCTGGTGATCACCGATAGCGCGGTGAGCAAGCACATCAACTCGATCTTCGCCAAGCTGGGCTTGCACCCGGGCGACGTCGGCCACCGGCGGGTGCTCGCGGTGCTGCGCTACCTCGGCGCGGGCCCCGCCGGACCGGCTACCTGATCCCGGGCCGCAGAGCAGCCAGGCCATGACAGACAACGTGCCCGAGAGCTGGAAGGATGGTTCGGCGGCATCCGGTGCCGCACGGGAGGCAGGGGTTGTGAGCGACGCAAGGGCCCAGAAGATCGTCCCCGCGGAACTGGGGCCGGCCTTCCCGCGCACGCACCACGTGCTCTGGCTTGAGTTCGGGAACCGTGAGGACTTCGACGACCCGCGCCATGAATGGCGGCGGCTGTTCTCGGAGTTGCTGGGCACCTTCGCGCTGGTACTGGTGGCCGCGGGCGGAGGGCTGCTGCACGCGAAGGGACAGATCAGCCTCGCTGCGGCGGTCGTCGCCCCGGGCCTGATGGTGACGGCGATCATCTTGTTCATGGGCGCGGTCTCCGGCGCGCACCTGAACCCGGCCGTGTCACTGGCCTTCGCGCTGCGGAGGGACTTCCCGTGGAAGCGTGTCCCGGGCTACATCGTCATCCAGCTCATCGGCGCGACGCTGGCCTGCCTGTTCCTGCGCCTGGTATTCGGGAACACGCGGCATCTGGGGGCGACGCTACCGGGCCCGGGGTACACGAGCTGGCAGGCCCTGCTCATGGAGATCGTGCTCACCGCGCTGCTGGTCAGCGTGATCCTGGGCACCGCATCGGCTGCGCAGAACGTCGGGGCGATCGCCGCACTCGGCGTCGGCGGCTACATCGCGCTGGCCGGCCTGTGGGCAGCTCCGGTCAGCGGCGTCTCTATGAATCCCGCCCGCTCCTTCGGTCCCGCCCTGGTCAGCGGTGACTGGACCAGTTACTGGGTCTATGTCGCGGGGCCGATCGCCGGTACGCTGATCGCCGTCAGCTGTGCTCTGGCGCTGCGCGGCCGCGGCGGCGATGTCATCTCGCGGGCGGCGGGCTCCGGCGTGCTGGACGAGGGGGCTGAGGCCGCCAAGGCGAAACTGTCGGAGGAGATCGAGCAAGGCAGGATCGTCCCCCCGGGGATTTCCGGCCGCGATGCCCCGCGGAGCGGTCAATGACCGGCGCCCGGACACCGTACCCGCGCGGCGACTCCACCTTCCGGATTCGAGGGACACCGCTGCCACCATCGCGTCCAAAGCCGGACTGCCGGAGCAGGAGACCTGGCGCCTGCTGCGCGGCAACGCGATCTCCTGCTACCGCCTGGACCGCTACGGCATCACCCGTTTGACATCGGCGGCAGCGACTTCTCCGACTTATGATTTGTCGAAATTGAGTTCGTTAAGTACTAGAATTTAGGCCGTAAAGTTGGTAAATTGTTCGCAAGAGTCCTTCTCTCTTTTTTCAGAACGAGAGGTGGTTCATGCCCTCGGTCCCGTTCCCTGACCCCGACCCGGACGCCCCCGAGCCCTCCGGCTCCGGGTCGCAGCCGGTCCCGGCGGGCGGGAACGACGGCCACCCCCAGCCCTCCCAGCCCTCCCAGCCCGCGGAGCCCCGCTGGTCCGATGATGGGGAGGACAGCGCGGCCTACCTCGGGGAGCTGATGGCCGCCGCGGCCGCGGGTGAGGAGCTGACCACCGAGGACATCTCCGGGGCCGGGTTCGGCCAGGGCGGTACCGCGGAGCAGATGCACCCGGGTCCGGTCCTGGCCACTTTGGTGCACGCCGCCACCACCGATGAGAAGGTCCTGGCGACGCTGTCCGATGATGACCTGATCGGGGTGATCGCCGCGGTCCGGCGGATCGGGTCGTTCGCGGCCTGGGCCGAGATGACCGCCGTCCGCGAGTTCGCCACCCGCCCCGATCCCCGCCGTCCCGCCACCCCCGGTACCGCTCCCGCTCCCGCTCCCGCTCCCGCTCCCGCTCCCGGTGCCGGTGCCGGTGCCGGTGGCGGTGCCGGTGCCGGTGGCGGTGGCGACGGTGCCCGGCCTGGTGCCCGTGCCCGGGGCGTGGATGCCCGTGATCCCAATGCTGCGGTGGCGGGCCTGCCGGGCCAGCCGAAGGTCCGTGAGTTCGCGGCTGAGGAACTGGCCCCGGACCTGCACCTGACGTGGCAGTCCGCGGCCGGGCAGATCGTCTACGCCTGCACCGTGGCCGCCCGGCTGCCGGTCACGTTCGCCGCCTTGCGGGCCGGGCAGATCCACCCGGTCCACGTCCGGATCATCGAGGATGAGACCGCGTACCTGTCCGACCAGTACATCGCCGAGGCCGATGAGAAGCTGGCCGAGGCGGCCCGGTCCAAGACGTTCGGGGAGCTGCGCTATCACGCGCACCGGCTGGTCCTCAAGCTCGACCCCGAGTCCGCTGCCCGCCGCAAGGAAGCGGCCCGCAAGGACGCGCACGTCCGCCCGTTCCGGGAAGGGTCCGGCAACGCCGGGATGATCGCCCGCGAACTGCCGCCCGATGAGGTCCTGGCGTCCTGGCAGCATGTGGACCAGCGGGCCCGGGACCTGCGCGCCGCCGGCATCCCCGGCACCCTGCGGGAACTCCGCGTCCGCGCCTACCTCGACCTGCTGCAGGAACGCGACACCCGCACCGCCCCGGCCAGCCCCCCAGACGGAACTGACGCCCCCGGCACCACCGGCGGCGGCACCACCGGCGGCGGCACCACCGGCGCCAGCGGCTCAGACGACCCCGGCGACCCCGGCGGGAACGGCGGGAACGACGGGAACGACGGGAACGGCCGGGGGCCGCGGGGCGGCCCGGCCGGGACCGGCGGGCCAGCGGCGGACCCCGGTCCGAGCCTGGCGGCCCAGGTCACCCTCACCATCCCGTGGGCGACCTGGCAGGGCGGGGGCGCCCCCGGCGAGGCCGGCGGGTTCGGCCTGCTCGACCCCGAGACTGCCCGGGATCTGCTGGCGGCTGCGGCCCGGCACCCGGACACCCGCTGGTGCTACACCGCGCTGCACCCCGACGGCACCGCCGCCGCCCACGCCTGCGCCCCCGGCCCGCACCCCGGCGGCCCCCCCGACCCGCGCACCCTCAAGTTCAACGCCGTCATCCGCGGCCCCTGCGATCACGCCCAGGCCCGCCCCGGCTACCGGCCCAGCCGCGCCCTCCGGCACCTGGTCACCGCCCGCAACGCGACCTGCACCGCGCCCGGCTGCGGCCAGCCCGCCGCCCGCTGCGACCTGGACCACACCACCCCCTGGCACCACGGCGGACTCACCTGCCCCTGTAACATCGCGCCTCTGTGCCGTCACCATCACCGCTGCAAACAGGCCCAGGGCTGGTGGCTGGATCAGCCGGAACCAGGCGTCCTGCAATGGCGCACCCCCGCCGGACGCACCCACACCACCACCCCCACCGTCTACCCGATCTAGCCCCGGTAGTCAGCACTGATGCCCAGTTGATCGGCTGGCGCTTGCCTGAGGACGCGAGCTGGGGACGGCCGTGCAGCGACCGTCCCTTGTTGGTCGAGGGCGCAAAGGCGGAGTTTCCCGAAGGCTCCCGAGCGCATGCTCAACGGAGGCGGGTGAAACCGCCCTCGCGGAGCTTCTCCCAGCAGGACGTGATCATCGGGGCGCCGAGCTGAAACACCTTGTACTCGCTGCCCGCCGTTCCCGGCGCGCTGCCCACGCGAGAGATGAACGTGCAGGTCTATGACGTCGGCAGCGGGGTGACCGTGATCATGGCGGACGCGATGGTTTCGTGGCAGCCGCCGCGGCCGGCTTTCGACGTGATCCCGGCCTCAGTCACCGCGGCGACGATCGCGGCTTCCGGGCCGTGGCAGGGGAATCCGGGGCCGGTCACAATCACGTCGGCGCCCGTCGCGCGGCGGCTCGCGGCGCTCGTCAACGGGCTGCCGGTGTCGACGGTCAGCAAGGACGTTCCATGCCCCTTGGGGGCCCGGTTCACGCTGACGTTCCGCGCCGCTGCCGGCGGCCTGGCAATCGCCGTGGCGGACGGGCCGGCCGAATGTGGCGTGGTGCACCTCAGACTCAACGGCAAGGACGAGCCCGATCTCCAGCCGCCCGGCTCCTATCCTGCCACGGTCCTGAAGATCGCAGGCCTGCGCTGGAAGCTCGGCTAGCGGAGCGGCGGGGTGTGCCCACGCCGCTAGTAACCGGCCTCAGGAACGCTGAACGATAACGTCCAGATCGGTCATTTATGGGCGCTTTTGCCGGGACCGCGTAATGGCTGCTCGGGCCGGTGCGGGGGGTTTGGGTCCCGGCGCCGGCCCGAAGCGGCCGCGCTACCCGTTCACCAGCGTCCCTCCTTGGTGTCAGGCGCTCGCCTGCCCGAGGTGCCGGGAACGGTCGCTGGCGGCCGGAGCCGGATGGCCAGCGACAGCGAGATCGTGTGGCCTATGAGGAAGGCCGGGGCCGCGTTCACACCGGCCGAACGGCGATCCAGGCGTGCGGTCGCGCATAGGTTGACCGAAGCCGCCGGATCGTCCGGCGGTATGTCAGCGCCGCTGACGTCAAGCCGGACGGGGCAGTCGCAGTCCTTGACCGTGAGCGTTCCGTCTATCGTCCAGCCTGCCCCGCTCGCCCGGACGTCGCTGGCCTGGAAGGTGATCGCCGGCCACCGGTCGGTGGCGAGGAACCGCGCTCCGCGCAGGTCGCTGTCGCGCCGCCGGTGGCCGGTGTCAATACCCCGAGCGTCCAGCTCGGCGCGGACGCTGACGGGCCGGCCGCCGAGGCCGACCGTCACGCTGGCGCTGACGAGGGGGACCTGACCGGTAACGGACCGTAGCCCGAAGTTCCGTACCGTGAAACTGGCCGTGCTGGCAGCCAGGTCGGCGACCCATTCGCCGGGCTGGGCGGGACCCGCTGTTCCGGTGGCCGTGGGGTTCGTCATCTCAGTTTCCCCTCGTGCTGGCCGCCGGGCCGGCGGCGGGCAGGTGGTGACCGGTGACGCGGTGGATCTCGACGCGGTCGGGCCCGGAAAGCAGCGCGGGGTCCTCGCCGGGCATCAGTTCGGTGGCCATGACCGCACGCTGGGCGGCGTCGAGGGTCTCGACTGACGTCGCGAGGGTGACGATGACGGAACTGAGGTCGCTCCCGCGCAGGACGTAGATGCCCACCAGCCCGCTGAGGCCGTGGATGGCCGGCCAGATCCGCTGCCGGCCGGCCTGCTCCTCGGCCGCGGCCTGCTCCGGGGCGCGCGGGCCGTCGAAGCACACCAGCCGGGCACAGGTCGGTACCTGCGTTGCGGCGAGGCCTTCCTTGATGTCCGTGACCTGGTATATCTCGGCCGCCGGCGGGGCCAGCCCGGCATCAGGTCCGGAGCATCCGGTGGCGCTGGCCTCGGTGTCCCACAGGGTGAGGCGCACCGCCGCCGGGCCGCCGAGCTGGCGGAAGGTAAGGCAGCTGAGCAGGCCGGGCTGGCCCGCCACGCCGATGCTGAGATCCGCCAGGTCCGGGCTGTCCACTCCGTGACCAGGCTGGCCGTTGTATCGATCAAGGCGCGCGTGCATTTTGGAGCTCCTTTCGAGCAGGAATCTGTCTCGTCCACTGTCGGTACTGGGGGCAGGCCCGCACATGCGTGCTAGTACTGGGTCCGCTACCTGACTTGGCGCGCGCCGCGTGGACGGCGGCGGACTCAGCAGGAGAGGATGGCCGGGTGGTGGACACGGTGCCCGGCCCGGGCCGCCTGGCGGGGCGTGACCAGGAGCTGGCCGCGCTGCGTGGCTGGCGGGCGGAGGCGCTGGCGGGCGGCGGGCGGCTCGTCGTGCTGACCGGTCCGCCGGGGATCGGCAAGACACGGCTGGCCGAAGAGCTGGCCGACAATGCGCGCGGTAACGGGCAGCGGGTGCTGTGGGGGCGTGCCGTCGAGGAACGGGGTGCGCCGCCGTTGTGGCCGTGGCGGCGGATACTGAACGCCGTCGGCGTTGATGAGCAGGACCGCTTGGCCGGTGACCATGGTTCTGGCAGCGCCCGCGCTGAGGACCTTGCTGCGGCCAGGTTCCGGGCGGCGGCCGCGGCGGCCGATGCGGTCACGGGCGCAGCGCGTGCCGCCGACCTGCTCGTTGTCCTAGAGGACCTGCAATGGGCGGACCATGCGTCGCTGTTCCTGCTCCGGGAGCTCGCGGCCGAGCTGCCAGGATCGCGGCTGCTCGTGCTGGCCACCTGCCGGGACACGGCCGGCGATCCCTGGCGCACCTCGATGGCGGACCTGGCCAGGCTGCCCGGCGTGCACATCCTGCGGCTGGCTCCGCTGAGCGAGACGGCCGTGGCCGGCCTCCTGCAGGCAGCCGGGGTGACCGCGGACCCGGAACTGGCGCGGTTCGTGCATGCCCGTTCGGAAGGCAACGCGCTGTACGTGACGACGCTGGCCAGGGTGCTCGCCGCCCAGCCCGGCGCGGCAGCCGACGCGGATGCGGTGGCACGCATCGCGGCCGGGAGCGCCGAGGTCAGCCATCTGGTCGCCTCGTTGCTGCGCGACCTGGACGACGGCGCTCGCGCCCTGCTGGCCGCGGCGAGCGTCCTGGGCACGGATTTCGACTCCGGGCTGGCCGCTGCGGTGGCCGGGACAAGCCAGGACGCGGCCGGCGCGCTGTCGGCCGCCGAAGCCTGCGGGCTGGTCACGCGGCAGCCGGACCGCCCCGGCTCCTGGTGGTTCACGCACGCCCTGGTCCGCGACGGCATCTACGCGAGTCTGGGCGAGGACCAGCGGATCGCGCTGCACGCCGTCGCGGCCGCCGCGCTTGAGCCACTGGCCCGGCACGCTCAGGAACGCGGCGGTGAGATCGCCGCGCACTTGCTGCGGGCGGCACCGGACCAGGCCACACTCCGGCAGGCGGCCGGCTGGGCCGCGACGGCGGCGACGGCGGCGACGGCGGCGCTCGCGTTCGAGGACGCGGTCCGGTACCTGGCCACTGCGCTGACCGCGGCCCAAAGCGCGGACGTGGGCGGAGCCGAGCGCGCCGAGCTGCTGATCGAGCTGGCCACCGCGGAGTACCGGGCCGGTCAGCTCGCCGCGAGCCTGCAGCACGCGGTCACCGCCGCGGATGCGGCCGAGCGGGACGGGCGGCTCGACCTGGTGGCTGACGCTGCGCTGGTGGTGCGCGGTATCGGGCATACGCCGGTCGCCCTGACGCTGCTCGGGCTCTGTGACCGGGCGCTTGCCGATGACCGCTGCCCGGCCGCGCGGCGGGCGCGGCTGCTCGCCCAGCGCGCCTCCGCCCTGGCCGAGCTCGGCGATCTGGACGCCGCCGCCACCGGATCGGCGGCGGCCATGACGGTGGCCGCTGCCGTCGGCGATCCCGCCGCTGAACTCGACGCCATCCGGGCCCGGGTGGCCGCGCTGTCGGCGCCACAGCACCGGGCCGAGCGGCTGCGGCTGGGCACCCGGGCCGTCGAGCTGGCCACGCCGGCCGGTCAGCCGCTCGCCGCGGTGCTCGGCCGAGTGTGGCGGATCGATGCCGCCTACCAGCTGCTGAACCTCGAGGCGGTTGACGCGGAGATCGCCCAGATCGCGCAGCTCGCCGACTCAACCCGGCTGCCGCTGGCCCGCTGGCACCTGCTGCGCCAGCAGGCCTCCCGCGCGGCGCTGGCCGGCCAGCTCGCCGTCGCCCGGGACCGGTCCGCCGAAGCTCGCCGGCTTGCCTTCCGGATCCAGGACCCGTCCGGCGCGGGCCTGTCCTACGTATTCGCCGTCTGGCTGGCGGTCCTCCGCGGTGACGCCGGCGAAATCCCCGCGGATTTCTTCGACATCACCGCGGCCGCCCCGCAAATACCGATCGTCAGGGCCCCACTGGCCAGGGCACTATTCGCCGTCGGCCGGACCGACGAGGCCCAGGCTGTCTACGAGACCCTCCGCCAGCTGCCCGCCGCGGGGGACAAGGACACCAGGACCTTCGGCGCACTCACCCAGCTGATAGACCTGATCATCGCCTTCCGCGACAGCGAGATGGCGCAGTCCACCTACGACCTGGTCCACGCCCACGTCAACGACTCAGGCGCCACCGGCACCGGCCTGGTATTCCTATCCGGCTCAGCGCACTGGCCGCTTGGCCGGCTAGCGGCGCTGCTCGGCCGCACCGAGGAGGCACTCGGCCACTTCGCCGCCGCCGTGACGATCGACACGCGGCTCGGCGCCAGGCCCCTGGTCGCCCTGATCAGACTCGACTGGGCCGGCGCACTGAGAACACGCGCCGCCCGCGGCGACCACGCGCAGGCCCGGCTGCTCGCCTGGCAGGCAGCCACCGAGGCGCGCCGCCTCGACATGCCAGGCCCGGCCGGCCGCGCCGAACATCTCGTCAATGACCTGGATCAGGCCATCAGAGCCGGTGATCCGCTGACCCCACGCGAGCGGGAGATTGCGGAGCTGGCCTCGGCCGGGATCACCAACCGCGCGATTGCCACCCAGCTGGTCCTCTCCGAACGGACCGTCGAGGGACATGTCAGAAACATCCTGGCCAAGCTGCAGCTGACAAACCGAACGGAACTCGCCGCCTGGACACTCCGAAGTCCCGGCCCCTAACACGCAGCCGCGGCAGGAGTCACCAGACGGCGGCATCCCCGCAGGGTCATCTCGCTCGCCGGCTGTCATAATGCGCCAATGACCGCGCGCAGGCCGACGATCGTCGCTACCAGTATCGGATTCCGGCCGGCCGGGCGCGGGGCGTTAGATTGGCGGCTGGGACCGGCGTACGGACTGGCAGCCTCGTTGGCACGGGCCGGTGACGGCCCTCGGGTGTGCCTGGTAGGAACGGCTTTGGGGGATGCTGGCGATACGCTGCTGGCGATCTACGCCGCCTTTGGCCGGGCCGGGTGGCGCGTCAGCCACCTGGCGGTGTTCCCCGAGCCGAACGTCGCCGACGTCGGTGAGCATCTGCTGGCTCAGGATGTCGTGTGGGTGGCCGGCGGCAGCGTGGCGAACCTCCTCGCCTTGTGGCGGCTGCACGGGATCGGCCCGGCTATGCACGCGGCGTGGCAGGCTGGCGTGGTTCTCATGGGCGTCTCCGCGGGCTCGGTCTGCTGGTTCGCCGGCGGCACCACGGACGCCTTCGGCCTACCGTTGCGCCCAGTGACCGATGCCTTGGGCTTCCTTCCCTACTCCAACAGCCCCCACCACGACGCCGAGGAGCAGCGGCGCCCCACCATCCACCGGCTGATCGGGGAAGGCATCTTGCCTGACGGCTATGCGAGCGACAACGGAACCGGGCTCATCTTCGAGGGGACAGATCTCGTCGACTGCGTGACCGAAGTCGACGGGGCCAGGACATGGCAGCTGACTCGCCGCCGCGACGGGACCGTCGAAGAGATTCCCCTGCCGACCCGGCTGCTGTCATCCTGACCGGTCGCGCTGGAAGATCTGCCTGGCCTGCGATCTGGGCAAAGAACGTCTCCGGGCGGGTAATGTGCCGGCCGGCCCAGAATGGCACCGGCGGGCTGGCGGCTTTATCCTGAAGGCCCTACCTAGGATGAGTGGTCTGGCATGCGGATCGCGGTGCTCGGGGCCGGGTCGTGGGGCACCACGGTGGCGTCCCTGCTGGCCGGCCGGCACGATTGCATCATCTGGTCCCGGGATCCGGAACTGGCCAGAGAGATCGACGAGCGCGACGCCAACTCGCGCTACCTGCCCGGCTTCACGCTGCCGCCGGGGCTGAAGGCCACCGCGGACCTGGAGAAGGCCACCCATGACGCCGACCTGCTGGTGGTCGGCGTGCCGACGCACGGATTCCGGGCCATCCTGGCCGACGCCCGCCCGTACCTGCGGCCCTGGATCCCGGTCGTCAGCCTGGCCAAGGGCTTCGAGCGCGGTTCGCTGCTGCGCATGACGCAGCTCGTCGCCGACGAACTGCCCGGCCATCCCGCCGCCGCCCTGACCGGGCCCAACCTGGCTAAGGAGATCATGGCCGGGCAGGCGGCGGCGAGCGTGATCGCGACCGAGGACCTCGCCGTGGCCCGGGCGCTGCAGTCCACCATGAAGCGGGGCATGTTCCGGATCTACACCAACCACGACGTGATCGGCTGCGAGCTCGGCGGGGCGCTGAAGAACGTGGTGGC
>Ga0302235_10001505_pt1 | contig 17448 bp, 13 predicted proteins | sample II_Palsa_N3_3_FD_193577 | JGI IMG/M metagenome (GOLD analysis project Ga0302235, IMG submission 193577) | Peat permafrost microbial communities from Stordalen Mire near Abisko, Sweden - II_Palsa_N3_3 | ecosystem: Environmental > Terrestrial > Soil > Palsa > Peat permafrost | place: Sweden... | reverse complement strand
ATCGCCGCCGAGGCCGGGGTCAGCAAGCGGACGTTCTTCCGCTACTTCAGCTCCAAGGCCGGCGTGCTGTGGAGCGAGTTCGACAGCGAGGTGGACACCATCCGCGCGGCGCTGGCCGAGGTGCCGGCCACGGTGCCGATGATGGACGCCATCCGCCGCGCCGTGGTCACGGCCAACCACTACGGGCCGCGGGACGTCCCGGAACTGCGGATACGGATGAACCTGATCAGCTGCGTGCCCGCCCTGCAGTCAAGCACCGCGGTGCACTACGACGCGTGGGAGCGGGCCATCAGCGATTTCGCCGCGACCCGCGTCGGTCAGCCCGCCGATTCGCTCTACCCGCTGGCGGTCGGCCGCGCCACCCTGGCGGCGTGCCGCGCCGCCTACGACCGCTGGTCCGCCCGGGCCGACGCCGACCTGACCTTCTACCTCGACGCGGCACTAGCCGCCCTCGCGGCCGGGTTCGATCCAGCCGTGGTCCGGGCCAGCGCGCAGGCCCTCAACGAGCACGTCTCAGCACGGGCCGCTCCCTGAGAGTTATCAGCATGTAAGACTGACACCCTTAACTGATCCGGTCCTGGTGGTTACAGTTCGGTCATGGGCCTGCAAATCGTCAGCAAACTCGATCCGGCGGCCGAAGCCGAACAACTCGGGCGGTGGGCCGCGAACTACCGCACTTCCGGCGGACAGGGCGGACCCGGCGGGCTGCTGGCACCCGGCCGGGCGGCCGGAGAACGCTGGGTGGCGGTGATCCGAGGGGTCGGCCGGGACGAGATCGATCAGCGCGATCTGGCCGATCCGGACGTGCTGCTTGGCCACGGCCGGGCGCGCGACCCCGCTCATCAGGCGTGGGTGTCGCCGCAGCGGGTGGTCTTCGCCAGCGGCCGCCGGGTGCTGGCGGCATGGCCGCTGGACGACCTTTTCGCTGTCCGGGCACTGGATGACCTGACCGGGGTCGTCCTGCTCGCCACCGAACCCAACCCCGACTACGACGACCGTTTCCCGGCGCTGCTGTCGGACGTCGTGCCCTGGTCATCGCAAGCGCCCGGGCCCGCCCCGCCCGGCTATGACCGGCGCCGGGTCGAGGTGGACTGGCTGAAGTTCGAGGCCGTCTTCGCCGCCTCCCGCGACCGCCTCGATGAGTGGACCCGGGAGCTGCCCGCGCGGCTGGCCCGTATCGTGCGCCGGGCCCAGGATGACCGGACCTGGTAAGCGCTGACCGATTAACCGACGCAGGCGTCCTGCCGCGCGTACGCGGCCCGGCGCTCCCCTTCGCCGATCCACCGCGGGATCAGGTCCGGGTCGGCGCCGGCCGCCCGGCAGTAGCGAGCGGCGGCCCCGGCCCTGGCCTGCTCGACGGTGCCCTGGTAGAAACCGATGAGCAGGCCTGCTACCTCGGCCAGCAGGTCCGCGCGCGGGCCGGCTATCTCCCGTAGCTCCTCCACCGCGGCGGCCGTCTCCTGCTGGGTGGGCTCCCGCCAGGGCGCGTGCCGCTGGGCCGCGCCAGTCAGGCGGGCCACCGTGAGCTGGTCACGGTCAGACGCAGGATCATCGCTCATGACGGCCGCTCCAGCTGCGGAGGCCGACCGCGTCGGCGGCCACTTCATGATCGTCTTTATATCCGATAGCTGATGAAATCATAATCTCAGTATCAAACACATGTACGACTATGGCAAGGCCGCGGCCTCGTCCCCAGCGCCGCTCGCGCCGCATGGCCTAGCCCTGGCGGCGGCCCGCCTGGCCAGGCTGTGCCACGCCGCGCCGTTCGGGAAACATCGATTCTGCCGAACGAGCCGTGGTGCACCTGGCCGGCCCGCGTCACGCGAGCGACGGTGGCCTACGTTCCCATCCCCGTCCCAGGGTGCGGTGAGCTGAACACACGAGGATTGGCGTCCGATAATCCATTATTCCGATCTATTAAGCAGAAATTAGGCAACGCCAAAAGGGGGTAAGCAGCCGCATTTCCCGAACAGCGCAACGGCGTGCGACTGACCGGAGAATCGCGCCGCTCCTCCCGCGAACGACAGTGACCTCCGGCCCGACCCAGCCGATTCGTTACGTCGCCGCGACGGCGGGGCTTCCGGTGACCCAGCCTCTACTACGACGACCGGCTGGCAGCGCTTCTGTCGGAAGTCGTGCTGGCCGTCGCGAGCGGCCGAGCTCATCCCGCCCGGTTACGATCGGCGCCGCGTCGACATTGATTGGCTGAGGTTCGAACGAGCTGCGGTGCACCTCGCGGGCCAGCCTCGGTGGTTGGCAGTGGCAGTCGGTCTGCCAAACGGGACGCTCTTCCGCTGCGCCGGGCCGACCCGGTGATCTGTTGGCGGCCCGGCTCGCTTATTGTCCATTATTCCTACCCATTATGAGGATATTATGGACGCTGATGGGACGGCGCGATGTCCGCCAGTGCGCCAGCCCTAAATAACTCTTCGTATCCTTTTGATAATATTTGGTTAACAAAGTTAGGAATAGGTGCATGCTGGGTGAATATGCGGTATTAATTGCGTTATCTCTTGGGGTCCCTGGAGCACCTTTCCAGGGAGGGGAGGGAGACTGGATGGCGGTATCGGAGCACCCGGAGCGAGTCCTCTGGCGGTCGGCGTTGGCCCGATGCCGTTCGCTCAGCTGGATCACGCGCTATCAGCGACAGATGGTCGTGACGGATGCGATTTGCGGGCTGCTGACGGGCATGGCCGCGCTGGTTGGTCGTTTTCCCGGTCCGACCCAGCCGATTCTTTACGTCGCCGCGACAGCGGGCCTTCCGGTGCTGTGGGTTTCCTGGGTCGCGATGTTCGGGGGCTACGATCCGCGCTTCATCGGCCTGGGCTCAGAAGAGTTCCGGCGGATCATCAACTCCGGCATCAGCCTCATGGCCGCGATCGCGATCGTGTCCTACGGCTGGAAACTGGACTTCGCCCGCGGCTACGTCCTCATCGCCCTTCCGGGCTTGGCCGCCGTCAATATGGCCGCCAGGTATGCGATGCGCAAGCAGTTGCACCGTCAGCGCGAGCATGGACGTTACATGCGCCGGGTAACGGCCGTCGGTCACGCCAATGCGGTGGCCGACCTGATCGTGCAGCTACGTCGCGACCGCTTCCACGGACTGGAAGTGGTGAACGCGTGTGTGGCCGACTACACCAGCCTGACCGAGATAGAGGGCGTTCCGGTTACCGGCGGCTTCGCCGATGCCGCCCGGGTAGCGAGCAGTACCGGCTCGGACATGGTGGCCGTGCTCGCGTGTCCCGAGATGGACGGCCTCACCTTGCGCAGACTGGCCTGGGAGCTGGAGAAGGACCGCACCGACCTGTGCGTGGCGCCGGCCCTGATGGACGTGGCGGGACCGCGGACCACCATCAGACCTGTGGCCGGACTGCCGCTGCTGCACGTAGATCACGCTGACCTGACGGGGGTTAAGCGCGTGATCAAGAGCTTCTTCGACAAGGTCATCGCGACCGCCGCACTATGCGCCTTCAGTCCGCTGCTAGCCTTCATCGCCCTCGCCATCGTGTTCGACGACCGTGGTCCGGTGCTCTTTACCCAGACCCGGGTAGGCAAGGACGGGCAGCCATTCACGGTGCTCAAGTTTCGCACTATGGTGCCCGACGCAGAACTGCGCCGGGAGGCGCTCCTCGCGCTGGACGAGGGTGACGGGCTGCTGTTCAAGGTGCGCAAGGATCCGCGGATCACGACGGTCGGCAGCTGGCTGCGCCGCTGGTCGCTGGACGAGCTTCCGCAGCTTTTCAACGTGGTTCTTGGCGAGATGTCTCTGGTCGGGCCCAGGCCGCCGCTGCCCGTGGAGGCCTCGCGATACAGCGATGACGTGTACCGCCGGCTGGTCGTCAAGCCTGGCCTGACCGGGCTCTGGCAGATCAACGGTCGATCGGATTTGAGCCGGGAGGACGCCGTGCGGCTCGACCTGCGGTACGTGGAGAACTGGTCGCTCGCTCTCGATCTTCAGATCTTGTGGAAGACCTGTGCCGCTGTGGCCAAGGGTCGGGGGGCCTACTGACCCGCGTCGCCTCAAGCAATGTTCCGGGAAGTTGAGCGGGACAAGAAAGGTGTCGTAGCCAGCAGGCCGAACGACACGAGAATCACTAGTAACTAGGGCAGTTCGGTAAACGCAACAGCAGACAGCTACCAATTAACTGGGCGCATCGCATCGCAGCGCTGCGCTGGGGAGACACATGATGAGACACATTCGGCTGGGCCGCATGGCCCGGATCGGATTGGTCTCGGCCGCCGCACTGGTCACGGCATGGTCGGCGCTTCCAGCCCAGGCGGCCACCGGGCCCGTGTCGTCAACTCCGGCGGTGGGCACGCCGCAGTTGGCGACCACGGGGGCCACGGAGCAGGTCCGTCAGCTCGCCCAGTGCGGCGGCACCATGTACGCGGTGGGCACGTTCACCGAAATCCAGCGGTATTCGACCACCTACGCCCGGAACAACGCTTTCAGCTTCTCCGCGGCCTCGCCGTTCAAGGTGACGTCGTGGAATCCGAACGTCAACGGAATCGTTAATTCCATCGCGTTCAGCCCGGACTGCTCGCAGGCTTACCTGGGCGGGCTGTTCACCTCGGTGAACGGGACGGCGGTGAAGAACATCGCCGAGGTGTCGACCACCACCGGCGCGGTAGACACCGCCTTCGCGCACAGCGCGGCCGGCCAGGTGGAAACCCTGCTCACTTACGGTACCCATCTATTGACCGGCGGGTACTTCACCTCGATCAACGGCAGCTCGGCGAACCCGTACTTCACCAGCCTGAACACCACAACCGGCAAGGATGACGGCTTCCTGAACCTGGCGATCTCGGGGAATTATCAGTTCCCTGGCGTGTCCTCAAACCCGACCAGGGTTTACAACCAGCAGTTGAGTAACGGCGGGACGCTGGACCTGGTAGAAGGCGATTTCACCTCGGTCGGCGGCCTGCCGCGGCAGCAGATCTTCATGCTGAACCTGTCCGGCACCAAGGCGACCGTGACGCCGTGGACTTCCGGTGAGTTCAACGGAAACTGCGCGACCGTCGAGCCGTTCTACGTGCAGGCGGCGGCCTGGTCGCCGGCCGACTCCGAGATCTATGTTGCCACCACCGGCTACCACCCCAACGGCATGCCCGTCGGGGCGACCCCGCGGACCGGCCTGTGTGACGCGGCCGCGGCGTTCCCGTCAACACAGGCCGCCGTGGCCCACCTGTGGGTTAACTACACCGGCTGCGACTCGCTGTACTCCACTGCGGCCGACACCTCCACGGCGTACTTCGGCGGCCACGAGCGCTGGGCCGACAACCCCGATGACTGTGATGCGGCCGGCCCGGGAGCGGTTTCAGCGCCCGGAATGGTGGGCCTTAACCCGGCTACCGGCGCCATTAGCTTCAACCCGACCCGGGCCCGCGGTCTTGGCGCCGACGACATGCTGGTTACCAGCGCGGGCCTGTGGATCGCCAGCGACAACTTCGACGGTTCCAGCACGTGCGCGGGCGTCTACGGGTACGCGGGCATCTGCTTCCTGCCGTACAGCTAAGGGAGGCAGCGATGCCAGGTGGACGGGTACGCGTGCTGTACGTCGGCGGCCTCGGCCGCAGCGGCAGCACGCTGATCGAGCGGCTGATCGGGCAGTTGCCGGGTGTCTGCCCGGTGGGTGAGCTCGTCCACCTGTGGGAGCGGGGCATCACGGAGGGCGAGCGCTGCGGCTGCGGCGAGCCGTTCCGCCAGTGCCTGTTCTGGCGGCAAGTGGGGGCGGCGGCGTTCGGCGGCTGGGACCAGGTGGAGGTAAGCCGTGTCGCCGCCCTCCGGTTTCGGGTGGACCGGAACCGATTCATCCCCGCCCTCGCGAGGCGGGACCTCCGCCCGAAAATGCGCCAGGTCCTGACCGAATACATCTCCTACTACACGCGTATGTACGCTGCGATTACCCAGGTGAGCGGCTGTGAGCTCGTGGTGGACTCGAGCAAGCACCCGTCGCTGGCTCATTGCCTGCGCTGGCAGGCTGACGTTGACCTCCGGGTCCTGCACCTGGTAAGGGACAGCCGCGCGGTCGCCTACTCCTGGAGTAGGCAGGTGCTCCGCCCCGACACGGACCGCCAGAGCTACATGACCAGGTATTCGCCGGCCATGGCGGCGGGACAGTGGAACGCGCAGAACGCGGCCTTCCACCTGCTCGCCCGGCGCGGCTGTCCCACCATGCGGCTGAAGTACGAGGATTTCATCGCCGAGCCGGAACTGATCCTGCGCCGGGTGACCGGCTTCGCTGGGTTGCCCGCACAGGCCAGCTACCCGTTCCTGAAGGCTGACGGGACGTCCTGCTGGGCGTACCTGGGCGGCGGTCACAGCGTCTCGGGCAATCCCATGCGCTTCGCTACCGGTCAGGTTCCGATCCGCCGGGACGAGCGATGGCGCACCAGCATGCCCAAGGTGCAGCAGCGGGCCGTGACCGCTCTCACCTTGCCGCTGCTGGCTGGCTACGGGTACATGGGAGGCAAGCCGTGACCGGCTGGCCGTCCGTGGGCGTGGTCCTGCCAACGCACGACCGGCCAGGTCCGCTGCGCACCGCCCTGGCGGCCGTGCTGGCCCAGGATTACCCGGGTCAGATCAGCGCCGTGGTCGTCTACGACCGGGCCGAGCCTGACCCGCGGCTGGCCGACGGCGACCGCGTGCGGGTAGCCGCCAACGCCAGGACGCCCGGGCTGGCCGGCGCCCGCAACACCGGCATCGGCCTGCTGGACACTGATCTCGTCGCCTTCTGTGACGACGATGACGAGTGGCTGCCCCGCAAGCTTAGGGTCCAGGTCGAGGCGCTCCAGGCCCGGCCAGGCGCGGAGTTCGCGACCTGCGGCATCATGGTCGAGTTCGACGGGGCCGGGCACCCGCGGCTGGCGGGCCGCGACGAGATCACGCACGCGGACCTGGTCCGGTCCCGGATGGTGATGGTGCACTCGTCCACCTACCTGGTGGATGCGGGCGCGCTGGCCGGCGGTATCGGGCTGGTCGACGAGACCATCCCGGACAGCCAGAACGAGGACTGGGACCTGGCGCTGCGGGCCGCGCGGCGGCATCCGCTGGTCAACGTGGACCAGCCGCTGGTCCGGGTGGTGTGGGGCGCGTCCTCGCATTACGCGCAGCAGTGGCAGGCCAAGGCCGATTCGCTACGGTGGATGCTGGCGCACCATCCTGAGCTGGTCGGCTCACCGCCCGGCGCGGCCCGGATCTACGCGCAGCTCGCCTTCGCCTACGCCTGCCTGGGGCGGCGGGGCCAGGCCTGCCGCTGGGCCTGGCGGGCGCTGCGCAGCAACTGGCACGAGCGCCGGGTGCCGTTCGCGCTCGCGGTCGCGGTCGGCATCGTGCCCGGCGAGGTCGTGCTGCGGCGCCTGCACGCGCACGGGCACGGGATCTGACGCCGTGACCGGCCGGGTCCGGGTACTGGTGGCGGGACTAGTGGTCGTGGTGGTGGCCGTCGTGGTGGCCGTCGTGGTGACCGATCCGTTCTCCTCCTCGCCCTCTTCCTCTTCCTCTTCCTCGTCCTCGCCCGGGCCGGTTCCGGGCGGCCGGACGTCCCCGGCGCCGCCGGGGGTGTCCGGCACGGTGGGCCCGGCGCTGGCCCCGGCCCCGCCGGCCAGCGGGGCCTACTTCGGCGCATTCGTCGGTCCAGCCGTGTTCACCCAGGCCAACGAGATCCTCGCGGTCCAGGAGCTGCAGGGCGAGCTGGGCCGCAAGCTCGCCATCGTGCATACCTACCTGAAATGGCAGGCGCCGTTTCCTACGGCCAGCGCGCTGGCCTTCCTGGACCAGGGCAGCATGCTGCTGATCTCCTGGGCCGGGACGGATACCAGGCAGATCGTGTCCGGCGCCGATGACGGCTGGATCCGGACCCGGGCCCGCCAGATCAAGGCGCTGGGCAAGCCGGTTTTCCTGGAATGGCGGTGGGAAATGGACCGGCCGAACCTGCGGTCCCAGGTGCATTCCGGGGCCGAGTACGTGGCCGCCTGGGATCACATCCGGGCGATATTCGCCTCGGTCGGGGTGCACAATGCCGCCTGGGTGTGGTGCCCGACGGCGAACGGATTCAGTGACGGCCAGGCGGCGGCCTTTTATCCCGGCAACAACGAGGTCGACTGGATCTGCGCGGACGCCTACCCAGCCTACGGCAGCACCGCTTCCTTCGCCTCCACCGTCACGGCCTTCCTGGACTGGGCGTCGCACTATGACAAGCCGGTGATGATCGGCGAGTTCGGGGTGCCGGAAAGCGACGGTGCCAGCCAGCGCGCGCAATGGCTGCGCGCGGCCCGGCAGGTGGTGGTGGCCGACCGGCAGATCAAGGCGCTGCTGTACTTCGACGCCAACCCGGCCGGGCAGGGACCGCAGGGGAGCTATTCGCTGGCCGGTGACGCCGCGGCCCTGTCCGCCTTCCGCGCCATCGCCGCGCAGCCCTACTTCAATCCCGCCGTGACCCACTGATGGTGGCGTGCGCCGGGCAGCCGCCCCGCACCCCCGGCCGGTCTGCCCGGGTGGCGGGGCTGGACTTCGACGCCCTGCCCGAGCAGCAGGTGGTGGCGCGGATTGTCGGGGACCTGGCGGAGGGCCGGGGCGGCTGGGTGGTCACGCCCAACATCGACATCTGCCGCCAGCTCAGGCGCGATCCGGCCGCGCGGGACCTGGTCAGCGGTGCCTCGCTGGTCGTGGCGGACGGGATGCCCCTGGTCTGGGCCTCCCGGCTGGGCGGCAGTCCGCTGCCCGAGCGGGTGGCCGGCGCCTCCCTGATCTTCACCCTCAGCGCGGCCGCCGCGGCCGCCGGCAAGTCCGTCTACCTGCTCGGCGGGGAACCCGGCGTGCCCGCACGGGCGGCCGCCGCACTGGCCCGCCGGTACCCCAGCCTGCTGGTCGCGGGCACCTGCGCGCCGCCGTTCGGCTTCGACCGCCAGCCCGGCCAGATCCAGGCGATCGCCGCCGAGCTGGCGCACGCCAGACCCGATATCGTGTTCGTGGGGCTGGGTTTCCCCAAGCAGGAACACCTCATCGCCGCCCTCGTCGCGGACCTGCCGGCCGCCTGGTTCATCGGCTGCGGCGCCGCGATCCCGTTCGCGGCGGGTGCGCTGCCCCGCGCGCCGCACTGGATGCAGCGCCTCGGCCTGGAGTGGGCTCACCGCCTGGCCAGCGAGCCACGCCGGCTCTTCCGCCGGTACCTGGTCGACGACCTCCCGTTCGCCCTGCGGCTGATCATCACCTCCGCCGCGGCGCGGCGGAAGGACGGCCCGCGGGAGGCTGCCTTCCGCCGCTCCCAGGCATCAGGCGGCGAACCGCCAGGCGGGGTCAGCGCCAGCTCGGGGGCTGGCCGAGCCAGCGGGTGAGGCGTTCGTCGGCGGCGGCGAAGTGCTGGTTGAGGGTGGTCCGCAGGGTCTCGGGCATGGGTGCGCGGGGGCGGGCGTTGTGCCGTTCGAATACCGGGTAGCCGTGCCGGCGCAGGCCGAGGAATTCCAGCACGCCGTCGTAGACCGGCTCGGGGTCGGTGAAGAACCGGCCGCTGTCCACCACGTGCACCCGGTCGCGGCCGACCAGCTTGTCGAGCCGTTCCAGCTGGTCAGCGTAGATACCCCGGGTCAGGTAGGCGTGGTGCTGATGACTGTAGCTGAGGTATCCGGGCTCGGCGACGATCCGGTCGGCTTCCCCGGCCAGGCGCTGATCTTCCAGCTCCAGGGCCCGCTCGAACGGCTCGGTCTCAAAGCCCCGGGCCAGCTCGTGGGCGTGCGCGGAGTAGGCCCGCTCGACCGGGTCGCGGACCAGCACGAGCAGCTTGACCCCGGGCAGGTCCCGGCTGATCCGCTCCGCCGCGAGCGGGTGGAACATGTAATACGGGCTCGACTCGAAGGTCAGCGGGACGTCACCGGTGGCCCGCCGGGTCAGCGCGGCCCGGGCCAGCAGTGGGAAATGACCCTGGTACCAGCCCAGGCCGTGGTCGTAACCGGTGTCGAAGTAGTGCACGCCCTTGTGCAGCACCGCCTTGAGGATCGCGGGATGCTGGTCCAGCGTGCGGTACATCGACGTGGTGCCGCCGCGCTGGGCCCCCACGATCAAGAACCCCGGCAGCATCCGGGCCCGGCGGGTCAGGCGGCCGGTGCCCACCGAGATCGAATGCGCGGCCCGCCGGGCCGCGGTCGGTGCCGACTGCGGCTCGACCTTGAGCCGCGGGACCGGTGCGGTCGTGCTGTGTGGCGTCATAGCTTTCTCATCGCTTCCTCGATCGCAGGGATCAGCCAGGTGCCGGGCCGCCCGAGCCGGGCGCCCGCCTCGGCCTGCCGGTCGGCCAGGTAGCGAGCCGACAGCTCAGCCAGGTACAACACGGCGACCACAGGTGCCTCGCCGGCCGCCACGCCGAACGGCGCGAGCCAACCGGCGGCGTCTCGGACGCACGCGGCGGCGACCTCGGCGGGCGGCCGCCGGCGCCGGACCACGTCGGACTGGAGCCGGTAATGCAGCAAGTCGAAGCCGGCCGGCACGCTGGCGGCGAATCGCTCCCAGTCCCACACCAGCAGGCCGCCGGCCGTGGCGGCCATGTTCCAGCCGGTCCAGTCGCCGTGCCAGGCCCCGAAGCTGAGCTCGGCGCCGGCCGCGGCCAGCGCCTCGAGGGCGGCGCCGAGCGCCGCCCGGTCCGGACCGGGCGGGCTTGCTCCCAGCCGGGAACGCAGCCCGGCCAGGTAACCCGAGCCGGCCAGCGGGCCGCGGCTTCTGCCGCCCACCGCGGTGAGTTCGGTCATCGCCGCGGCCAGCTGCCCGGGACGCAGGGCCCTGCGCCGCCGCCACACGGGCAGCGCGGTCATGATGAGCACCTCGCGCCCCTGCCACTGCCCGTAGTGCAGCACGCGCGGCACGGTCAGCTCCCGGAAGTCCTCACCGGCCAGCGTGTCCAGCGCGGCGCGTTCGGCGCGGATCAGGTCCCGGGTCAGCGGATTGACGCTGACCTTAGCGAACCCCGCCGCCTCACCCCGCGGGGTGAGCAGCTGCAGCACCGGCTTGCGATTCGCCCGGGCCGCCCCCAGATGGGTGCTGATCAGCACCTCGTAACCCAGGACAGACCGCAGATACGCCTCGATAGTGTCGGTGCCCGGCACGGCGCGGACTCGCAACCGTCCGCCGAGGCCCGCAGCGGCGGCGCCCCCGGCCAGGGCCAGCGCCAGGGCCCGGCTGCCCGCCCAGGCTGTGACCGAGCCGGGCTCGCCGTAGCGGCGGACCGCGGCGGCACTGGCCCGCCGGCCGGACGGCACGAGCAGCCGCGGGCGGCCCGCGGAGGGCAGCACGAGAAGGTCCCCTTCGCGCCCGCGGGCCGGCCTGCCGCGGAAGAGCGACGCACTGGCTGGCGGTGGCCACAGCACGGCGCAGACGTCGCCGAGGTTAGAGCGGCCGGCCGCGGACCCCGCTGGTGCGTCTTCTGACTGCACAGCCGACCGCGCATGGGCCGCGAATCCGGTCCCGGCTGCATCGGGCGGGGTCATTGCAGTCTCGGCGCTTGCTGGCCGGACATCGCAGCCGGAATGCCTGGCGCGGTCTCGGTCCCTGGTGTCCGCGCGGGGCCGATGACCACGCGGATAGTGGCAATGAAGATGGCCAGGATGAGGCAGCCGTAGATAATCCCGCTGATGATGTCGGTGAACCAATGCAGCGTCAGGTAACCGCGGCTGTACCCCTCGCTGAAGCCCAGCGCGGCGACCACGCCGGCCGACCAGACTGCCGCTCGCCTGCTCCCGCTGACCTCGCGCCAGATGAGATAGGCGATGAGCCCGTAGAAGACAAAAATGCGATCGCAGCCACCCGAGGGAAACGTACCCCACGGGCTGTTCGGGGGACCAATGCGGTGAAAGGTATGCCGCAGCGCTAGCGTCAGGTAATGATCGATGAAAATGGCGGCGCTGAGCGCCACCGGAGGAAGCCATTTGTGGCTGCGGTAGAAAGCCGTCAGGCAGACTGCCGCAGCCCCGGCCGCGCCCCAGGTGGTCCAGGTATCCCCCACCTTGGTCAGGCGAACCATGGCCGAGTTCCAGAAGTGGACCCGGTGATGAATCATCCAGTAATAGATCGGCTTGTCGATGCTCGGTCCCGCGTGCACGATCAGCACGCCAAGTAGCGAAGTCAGCGCGTAGACGGTCACAGCCCCCACGACCAGGATAAGCAGCATTCCGACGATCGACGACCACGCTGCCCGAACAGCGATCAGCAGATCGCCGCCATGGTGCCCATTCATCGGGGCGGTGGCCGGGGGAGAACTCCGGCCCGACCGCTTCGCGACAAGCGCTGTCACCGCCAGGATTACGGCTATACCTGCCGGCCACAGCAGGACCACTAGCGCGCTGAGCACGAGATCCCCCCTCCCGCTAATGTCGACAATGCTATACCCTGCGTTAATTTTTCCGTAAGGTTCTGTCTGTTAATTCTGCATGTTTTAGCCGACTTCTCGCCCAGCCGCTTGTTTGCGCCGGCGCGCGACGCCGGCGAGCTGTGCGGCGCCCGGCATGGCCGCCAGATGCAGGTCAGCGCGAAAGCGAAACAGGCCCACGGCCATGACGGCACAGCCGCAGGCGATAGCGGCCAGCGAGGCAATGGCGCCGTGGCCGAGTAGCCCGCGCGCCGCCACTGGCAGAGCGCCGAAGGAAAGAGCAGACAACACCGCGGCGATGAAGGTGCCGCGCCCGAATGGGTGCAACCGCACGGTCATAGCCAACTGGACAAGCGGCACGAGGTTGGCGACAACGATCGCGGCGGACCAGCCGATCGCCGCGCCCGTGATCCCGTAGCGAGGTATAAGCAGCACGTCCAGACCGACATTGATCCCGACGGCGAGCAGCCCGTTGACCAGGCTCCAGTAACTGCGGCCCGCGGTCACCAGGACCATGTCCACCTGCCCGCACGCAGTCTGGAGGAGCATCGTCAGGCCGAGTATCACCATGACGGAGGCACCAGCCCGGTACGAGTGGCCGAATACCGTGAGAACCTCAGGCCCGAAGACCACCGCGAGCATGTACAACGGCCAGGTCAGCACGATGAGCCATGCTGTCGTGGCCTGGTAGACGCGATTGGCGGCCGGCCGGTCGCCCTGGGCGAACATTTCGGTGAATCGAGGCTGGGCGGCCATCATGATGGCGACGTTTGCGAATTGCCCGGCCACCAGGAACCGGGTCGCGGCGGTGTAGATTGCCGCCTCTACGGGGCCGCGCAAGATGGCCACCAGGACGATGTCGATGCGCTGAATGGTGATCTGCGCGAGCGCGGCCAAGCCCCGCGGCGCGGTGAATCGCCAGAAGTGCAGCGGCGTCGGCCCGTCTGCTGATTCCGCCGGAGACGGGCCGGAACCGGTGGACATGCTTGTGGTGACGATCGCCGCTTCGGCCGGCTGCGGCCGTCGTCGGATGTAACGGAACCACAGCCACACGATGCACGCCGCGGGCACGTACGGCAACGCCCACAGGGGCGCGAGCAGGGCGGCACTTCCGGCGACCGCGGCCACGCCGATGCCCGCGAGCTGCAACAGCGGGCGGCCGATCCTGTCCACTATGACCGTCGGGCCCATCACGCGATAACCTCGGCTCGCCCCGAGGAGAACATCGAGCATCACCGCGAACGGCAACGCGATGGCAAGGGCTCTGAGCTCGCCCGTCACCACCGCGGGGGCCGCCCCGGCGTGGCCCAGCTGGCCGTCGACCAGCAGACGTGCCAGCGGGGCGGCGAACAGGAAGAGGATCGCCGCGGCGGTTACGGAGACGACGGCCACGGGCCGGGTTGCGGTACGCATGACTTCGGGAATGCGCTGGTGCTGACCGAGAGAACGCAACCGGGCGATGAAGTACACGGTTCCCGTCGCTGCTCCGAGACTTGCCACCGCCTCCACGATCAGGAACAGCGACATGGCCGTGAAGAAGGCGCCCGCGGCGGCCTTGCTGAAGCTTCTGGCGATGATCACCGTCAGCGCCACGGTGCCAAGGCCGGCCACGGCCGCCCCGATGAGGTTGAGGAGGCTGCCCCTGGCCACCTCGGCCAGTCGGCCGTCCGCCTGGCCGCCCAGCTGCGGGCGTCCCGCGGGCGCCACCGCCCGGGACCTCACTGGCTGCATCACGGGCGTCGCGCGAAGCTGCGCCTGTCGCCGTGCGGGTCGCCAGGGCGTGTCCGTCGCCCAAGACTTGCTCCCCGGAGCGCGCCTGGGCGCAACAAGCCTCGGGACGCTGGCCAGACCCAGCGTTCCGCCTGAATTGACGGCACGATTCTCGTGCCGCAGCCACTGATCGTTGCGCCACAGCAGGGCCACGGCGAGCATGATGAATTCAAGCGGCGCGGTCACTGCGGTGTAGGCGAACATGTACAGGAACGACAGCAAGATGACCAGCACGCCGGCCATCCCGTACGGCGTTTTATCACGTCGGTACCGCCAGCCCAGATACCCGAAGAAGCTGAGGAAAAAGACTGTCCCAACCCAGCCGTTGCAGATAAAGAGCAAGTAAAGCTGACCGTTGCTGCCGACCTCATACTGGCCGCAAGTTGGGCAGTTCGACGTTGGCCCGACCGCGATCGAACTCGCGCTTCCCTGCCGGTGCTGGGTGTCCCCGTACCCGATGACCGGCGCCGAGTTCGCGTCTTGGAGAGCGGTGATCGACAGTGACCCGCGAATCGAGTTGCTCTGCTGATGTTGCAGACGCGACGTGATAAGACCCTGCAACGGGGTCGCGACGACCGCGACCCCGACGAGCGCCAGTCCCGCGCATACCAGGCCAAGCGGGGCGAGCCTGCCCCTGGCCGCCAGCCGTACCGCGAGGTAGACCGCGGTCAGCCCGATCCCCACCCAAACGGTCCGGTTCAGTGAGTAGACCAACGGGATCAGGGCGACTACCGCGGTGACGAGCACCCACTTGCGCTGTTTCCTGCTGCCATAGGCCCACCAGGCCACCACGAGCCATGGCAGCAGGAGGGTCAGGCACTCACCCCAGGTGTTGGTGTACTCGAACGGCGCCTTCGGGCGTCCCTCGGTCACCCCCAGCACGCTAGTGACCTGCGAGAAGCCTGGATACAGGGCGGCCTGGATCAGGGTGTTCGACTGCATGCTGCGGGGCAGCACGTGGGCCAGCGGGGAAGTGAACTGGAAATGCGGGGCGACCACGCCGCCAAGGCCACCGATTGTCGTGTAGATCCCAACCAGGCCGAGCAGCCACGCCAGCCGACGGCGCGGCAGCTCGTCCTCGGTCAGGTTGCCCGCGTAAAGCAGAATGACGGTGAGCGCTCCGTAGGTCAGCCCCCGGTCCGCGAAGGACAGGACCCGGTTCGACAGCGGGCTCACCACGGTGTCTGGTGCGGACAGGCCCAATGTCGCGATCCCGGCGGCCACGCACACCAGGAATAGCAGCCACAGACCGAACGCCGGGGGAACGTTGATACGGCGACCGCACCGCTGCCAGGTGCGCATCTGCATCAGCATCGGGACGGCCATGATGAAGACCGACTCATCAGCGAGACCGAACGCCCACCAAACCGGGTATCCGGCCAGCAAGGCGGCGAGCGGCCAGGCTGGATGGCTTGCGAACCACTGCTTGCGGGGGCTAAACCGGTGCCTGCCGGGCGGCGTCTTGTCGGCCTGCCTGCTGGTGAAGGTGGTGCTGGGGCGCGGAGTAATGAGCGTCATGACGCCATTACCCCCCGGCCTGGCTGGTGCGGGTGCCCGTCGGCGCTAGCACGATCCACGTCGGCCCCGGCACGAAGTCCATCGGTACATGGGCAGCATCAAAGTAGTTAGTGACCGCCGCGAGGCCCGGCTTGGTCCAGGTGCCCGCGGCCGCCGTGCCTCCGTCCCCGCCGGGCGCCGTGCCGGAAAAAACCATGACCTGGCCCGTACCGATCACTCGAGCGCTCTGCGTAGTCTCCCCGTACTTGCGGCTGAGGTAGACGGTCTTGAACGAGACGATCTGCACGACCAGGTTGGCCACGCTCATCCGCGGGCCGCCGGCCATCTCTACCCAACGGTCGGCCCGGGCGTCGAAGTTCCACTGCTCGACCGACTGTCCGGGTACCTCCACCTTCACCGATGTCGGATGGGTCTCGTGCACGGTGGCCAGCGGCGCTCCCGGTAGACGGTAGGAGAACAGCGCAGGCGGTGGCGCATCGGACGGTCCCGCGGCGACCAGCGCCGCCGTCGAGACCGTCAGGCCATCAGATCCGGCCGAATACAGCGACGCATGTCCGGCGTATCCGTCGTCGATGATCTTGGTGCCGTCCAGGACCGAGATGAACGAGCTGGTGCCCCCGTCGTAGCCGGTCAGCGGGTGAAGCACCGACAGTGTCTGGCCGTCAGACGGGTTGGTGCTTGTCACCGTGCCCACGGTGCTCGCCTCGTCTGACTGGAAGACGGCCAGGTACCTGACCGGCACCGTCATCTCCTGAAAGACAAGGTCGGCAGAGCTGAGGCCGACCGGATCCGAGCCAGCCACGGCGACGGCGACAGCCGGCCGCAGCGCGACGGCGGCCGTCACACTGAGCCCGGTCAGCGGGGCCACGGACCCGGCGGGCGCGGTGGGTCTCGCGGTGGCCGTCGAGCCTGCCTCGACGCTGGCGGGCGATGACGCCGCGGCCGGCCTGGCGCTTGCCGTCGGGGAGCTGTCAACGGCCGCGGAACACCCACCCAGGACGGTAAATACTCCGCACGAAGACGCGGTCACCACACGCGTAGCCCACGCCCCCCACCTGCTCATTGGCTCAGCCCCTGGGCGAGGAACTGGGTGCCTCTTCACCTTCGGGCCGATTGAAGATCACGGTCTGGTCCTCGTCGGCCTGTTCACTGAACACCCTGCTGAACGGGACCGCGTGACCGTTGGCCGCGCTCTCGCTAGGTACCGGGACGGCATCTGCACTGGGTACCGGGGACGCCACCCGGCGTCCCGGTGGGACATGGCTTGTCTCAGCGGGTACCGCGGTTTCGCGCGGCACGGACGCCTTTGGCGAGCGGAGGATCGCGGCGCCGAGCACGCTCGCGCCCATCCTGTCCAGGTACTCAACACTGTCCAGTACCTGGTCACTGCGTGTCCGGGGAACTTCAACGACCAAAATGGCCGTGTCGGCGGTTTGAGCGAGAGTGTACGCATCAGGACCCGAAGTAGCGGAGGGAGCCTCCACGACGATCCACCGGGCCATGCTGCGCAGGCTGGCCATCAGCCGCTCCACGGCGTCCTGCTGAAGATCTTCGGTGCCAATCCTGGCGGCCGAACCGGGCGTAATCACCCGAAGCCGCGGCGCCACGGCCACCTGCTCTCCGGCATCGCGGGTCGGTGAGCCGGCGGCCAGCAGGTCGGTAAGGCCCGGGCCTGACGGCAGGCCGACCATAGCCGGGATCGAGGATCCCTCGAGGTCGGCGCATACCAGCGTGACGTCCGGCTGATTGCGGGAAAGGGAGACGGCGAGGTTGGCCGCCACCAGGCTAACGCCATTGCCGACGCTGG
>Ga0302235_10001494_pt1 | contig 17518 bp, 13 predicted proteins | sample II_Palsa_N3_3_FD_193577 | JGI IMG/M metagenome (GOLD analysis project Ga0302235, IMG submission 193577) | Peat permafrost microbial communities from Stordalen Mire near Abisko, Sweden - II_Palsa_N3_3 | ecosystem: Environmental > Terrestrial > Soil > Palsa > Peat permafrost | place: Sweden... | reverse complement strand
GCTCGCCGCGCTCGCGCCGGCCATGCTCCGGCTGGCCGGCCAGCGCGCCGACGGCACCGTGCTGTGGATGACCGGGCCCGCCACCGTGCGCGACTACGTCGCGCCGGCTATCACGCAGGCGGCCGCCGCCGCCGGGCGGCCGGCCCCGCGGGTGGTCTGCATCCTGCCGGTCTGCGTCACCGACGACCCCGACCAGGCCCGCGCCCGCGCGGCCAGGGTTTTCGCGATCTACGGACAGCTCCCGTCCTACCGCGCCATGCTCGACCGGGAGGGCGCCAGCGGACCAGCGGACGTCGCCATCACCGGCGACGAGGACACCGTCAGCGCGCAGATCATGGCGCTCGCCGATGCCGGAGTGACCGATTTCGTGGCCGGGGAGTACGCGCGGGTAGAAGAACACCAGCGAACCCGCGCCCTGCTGAAGTCCCTGATCAGCTGACCCGCCCATGTTCCGGCCCGCTATTGCCGGAGGTGCCGCGCGAGGCGTCTGGCCGAAAGGCTCCCATGTCGGCTTCCCCCTCATCCCTCCCGCTATCCGTCATCGTCACCAGGCTTCGCGCGGCCGGCTGTGTCTTCGCCGAGGACGAGGCGCAGTTGCTCATCTCCACGGCGCAGACGCCAGCCGAGCTCGCTGCCATGGTGGACCGTCGAGCCGCCGGCCTGCCCCTTGAGCACGTCCTCGGCTGGGCTGAGTTCTGCGGCCTGCGGATAGCCGTGGACCCCGGGGTCTTCGTGCCCCGCCGCCGTACCGAGTTCCTCATCCGCCAGGCCGCCGGCCTGGTCCGCCCGGCCGTCGCCCCGCCACGAACTGTCGTCGTTGACCTGTGCTGCGGCTCAGGCGCGATGGGCGCCGCGCTGGTCGCGGCCCTGGACTGGGCCGAGCTTTATGCCGTCGACATCGACCCGGCAGCGGTGCGGTGCGCCCGCCGCAATATCGCCGCCGCCGGCGGGCAGGCGTACGAGGGCGACCTCTACGAGCCGCTGCCCGCTAAGCTGCGGGGCCGCGTCGACATCCTGCTCGCCAACGTGCCCTACGTACCCACCGACGAGATCGAGCTGCTGCCCCCGGAGGCCCGCCTGCACGAGGCGCGGGTAGCGCTCGACGGGGGCGCGGACGGCCTCGACGTCCTGCGCCGGGTGACCGCAGCGGCGGCGCTATGGCTGGCACCGGGCGGTCACCTGCTGTTTGAGACGAGCGAGCGCCAGGCATCGCGGGCCGCCGAGCTCGTCGCCCGCGACGGGCTAACCCCGCGGGTGGCCAGTTCCGACGAGCTGAACGCCACCGTCGTCACCGGAACCAGGCCCCGAGACGGCAGTCTCTGGCCAGGGTCATCGCCATGAATTCGCCGGGTACCCGGTGCCGCGTCCCCAGATGACGCCGGCCATTTACGGCGGGTCGGCGGGGGGACCGGATCAGGGTCGCGCCCGGCTGCTACCCGGGTTCCGGTACCTGCATTGCCCAGCTCGCCGGTTCCGCGAGGGTGCCTGCGGAATGCACGGTGGCCCCGCCCACCACGGTCAGCGCGGCCGAGATCGACGGGATGTCCTCGCTGGGTACGGCGAAGTAGTCCTGCTCGAGCACGGCGAAGTCGGCCCGGGCACCGGGGCGCAGGTGGCCGCGGTCACTCTCCTCGAACGACAGCCAGGCGCTTCCGGTGGTGTAGGCACGCAGGGCCTGCTCGCGGGTAAGAAGATGCTCCCCGGCGCGGCGTCGCGCACCGTCCAGGGAACGTCCGGTAACCAGCCACCACAGCGACAGCCAGGGGCTGTAAGACGAGGCACGGGTCGCGTCGGTCCCGGCGGACACGGGAATTCCCGCGCGGAGCAAATCGGAGACGGGCGGGGCGCGGCGCATCGCCTCCTCGCCCCAGGCCCGCTGCGACGCCTCGGCCTTGAACACGAGATGGTCGTCGAGCACGACGCCGGCACCTAGTGCGCGCAGCCGACCGATATTCCGGTTGCTGATGCGGTCGGCATGCGCGATCGAGAAGCGCAGGCCTGTCAGCGGAATCTCGGCGTGCACCCGCTCCCAGCAGTCGAGGATCCGGTCGATGCTGGTGTCGAGCACCGCATGCACGTGCATTGGCCAGCCGTGCCGCGCGGTCTCCCGGCTGATCCGCTCGAATTCGGCGCAGGCGTCATCGGAGATGTCGAACGGCTCCAGTCCCTCAAAGTCGTGGCAGCCGAAGTGCACCACTTCGCCGATGCCCAGGAAACGCAGCATGTCGTCGCCGAAGCGAGTCTGCGCGTGCCGGAGCCAGCCGTCGAGCTGCTCGTATTCGCGGCCCGGATCGACGGCGGACAGGAACAGCCGCAACCGCATGGTGAGTTCCCCGTGGCGCCATAGCTCGAACAGCGCGTCGTAGCGTGCGGGGGGCATGCCGAACCCGCCCGGGTCCACCAGTCCCGTGAGGCCCGTGGCGTGCAGCTCCCGCACCATCGCGGCCGTGCTGCCCCGCTCCTGGTCCGGGGTCCGGCGCGGCATCGCGTCAAGGCACAGCGAGAACGCGCCGAGGCCGCTGATCCGGCCGGTTGCCCGGCCCGCGCTGTCCCGCTCGATGACGCCGCCGGGCGGATCTGCCTCCTGACGGCCGACTCCGCTGGCCCGCAGCGCCGCGCTGTTGAGCACCGCGTGCTCGTACAGCGCCTGCACGTAGACAGGGTTGTCCGGGCATACTTCATCCAGCTCGGCACGCGTCGGGGAACGGCCCTCGCTGAACTGGCTCGGGTGCCAGCCGCCGACGGCCCTGATCCACTCCCCCGGCTGGCAGGAGCCGGCCGCGTTGCGGATGCTGTCCAGGGCACCGGGGACGTCGGGCATCCCGGTCCAGTGCAGCTCGTGGTCCCACGATGGGCCGGCTCGGACAGCATGGATGTGCCCGTCGATGAGCCCGGGTATCACCCGTCGGCCGGCCAGGTCGACGACCCTGCATCCCGGTCCGGCGAGCGCCGAAATCTCCTGGTCCGAGCCGAGCGCTGCGATCCGGCCGTGCGCGACGGCCAGCGCCGACAGTCCCGGCGATGCATCCGCCGGGACCGCACCGCCAGGCCACACGGCACCGTTGACGTAGATCGCGTCGACGTTCATGCCTTCCGCTCCTCCTGCCCTCGCTCCCCCTGCGTGCGCCCGCCTCCCAGCGTTCGCGGCTACGGTACGCGGCTGCTGTGCCGGCGGCACCTGCACGCCCCGGCCGACGCCGCTGTCACCGGTGGCAGCCGCACAGGTGCGTGGCTCAACCTTCAGGCGGCGGCCGGGGACTAGATTGTCATGGGCCTGGTTTAGTGTCGAATTTACATTCGATTACGACAGGAGGCCTGGTGTGCGGATGCTGGACGATGACCCGTGGAGATACCTGGACCGCGAGGTACAGGGGGATCGCGGGCTGGCCCCGCCTTGGCTGCACCCTGATTGCGTTGATGCCTGCACTGCCCTCACCTTCGGTACCTGCTGCAAGCAGCCTGGAAGCCCGTTTGCCCGACAACTGAGCGAAGTCACCACCGCGCTGGAACGCACCGCGTCGTGCGCGCGACTTGAGGCCGCAGACGAGATTCCGGGAGCGCGGCTCATGCGACGGCTGGCCCTGGCCAGCAAGCTCCTCGACGGGATCCCGGACCGCCCGGCGACGGCTCGCGAGACCGAGCTGTTCCAGCTCTCCTGCCTGGCCGGGCGGATCGCCGGATGCTTAGAGGAGATGCGCAGGCAGCAGGAACCCTCGGCAGACCGGGCCGTCTGCCGCCGCCGGACCGACCTCCATCAGGTAGCGGCGCTGGCAGCCGAGAGGTCGCAGAGACTGTGGGACCTCGCAGTTCGCCGCCTGCGGGGCTCGGATCTGCGGGCCTGACAGACAGCAGCGGTGTCGCAGAACGGTTACGTGATGCAGAACTCGTTGCCCTCGGGATCGGCCATCGTGACCCAGCTATCCGGGCCCTGGCTGGCGCGGTGCAGGAACGTGGCGCCGCTGGCGGTCAGCCGCGCCTGCTCTGCCTCGATATTGCCGGCTCCGACGCGTACATCCAGATGGACCCGGTTCTTCGCCGTCTTGGGCTCGGGCACCAGCTGGAAGTAAATCCGCCCGCTGTTCCCGCTGTCCGGGCCGCCAGGGTGCCGGATGGCCGCCCCCTCCGTCCACACCAGCCCTCCGTTATGGGTCATCGTGTCGTCCTCGGTGGCATACCCCTCGGCGATCATCCGCCGGATGAATGCCTCGTCGGTGGGCTCGACATCCCAGCCAAGGGCGTCGGCCCACCAGTCCGCGAGGACATGCGGCCGCGCGGCGTCAACGGCTACCTGGAAGTCGTAGGCCATCTCGTTCACCATTGCCTAGGTTGAGGTCGCGGAGCAGCACGGCGACGCGGACTAAATGCCGAGGGGCTCGATGCCGCAGGCACGGTGCAGTTCGTCGCGGCTGGGGAGCTTGACCCGGCCGCCGCGGCCCAGGCTCTCGCCCAGCGCGGCTTCGGCCTGCTCGATCCGCAGCCAGTCGGCGTAGCTGACCGGCCGGATGCCGCGCGCCGCCAGCAGCTCGCTGAACCGGGACCGGTCGCCGGCCTGCGCCCCGGATCCGGGCGCGGCCTCCGGATAGCGCAGCAGCCCGGCGCGGGGCAGCGGCACGTCGCCGGGCCCTGGGCCGCCCGCCAGGTCGGCGAGCAGGGACCTGACGGTCTGCGCGGCGTCGGACTTGTTGGTGCCGATCACCCCGGTCGGGCCGCGCTTGAGCCAGCCGGCGACATACTCCCCGGGCAGCGGCGCGCCGTCCGGGGCGAGCACGCGGCCTTCGGCGTTCGGCACGGTGGAGGAGCGCTCGTCGAACGGGACCCCGGGCAGCGGCACGCTCTGATACCCCACGCTGCGCAGCACCATCTGCGCGGTGAGAGTCTCATGCTCGCCGGTTCCGGTGAATGCGCCGTCGGAGTCCAGCCTGGTCCGCTCAAGAGTCAGGGCAGAGACCCGTTCCGGCCCGTGAATTTCTACCGGCCGCAGCCAGAACCGGACGGTCAGCCTGCGCGCGCCGCCCGGCTGGGCGCGTGCTGCCCAGTCGGAGATCACCTTGTAGTTGCCCCGCACGTGCCGGTCGGACTGCGCCAGCCGGGCGCTTTCGCCGGTCGGGTCGAACGCGTCCAGGTCCGTCTCGCCGTTGCCGACCACGATGCCGACGCCGTCCAGCTCGCCGAGCTCGCGCAGCTCCTTGGTGGTAAACTTGGCCTGCGCCGGGCCGCGACGGCCGATCATGTGCACCTCGCGGACCTTGCTGGCCATCAGCGCGTCGAGCACCGGCTGCGAGACATCAGTCTCGCGCAGCTCACGGGGGTCCCTGACCAGGATCCTGGCCACGTCCACCGCAACGTTGCCGACCCCGATCACCGCGACAGACTCGGCGTCCAGGGTGAAGGCGCCAGGGTCGACGTCGGGATGCCCGCAGTACCAGTTCACGAAGTCGGTGGCCGCGAAGCTGCCGGGCAGATCCTCGCCGGGAATGCCGAGCCGCCGGTCGCGCATCGCGCCGGTCGCGTACACCACCGCGTCATAGCTGGCCAGCAGGTCCCCGCGGGTCACGTCGTCGCCGAGATGAATGCTGCCGAGAAAGCGGACGCCATCGTGCTCCAGCACGCCCCGCAGGTACTCGGCGATCGACTTGATCGACTTGTGGTCGGGGGCGACGCCGTAGCGGACCAGGCCGTAGGGAGTCGGCAGCCGGTCAAGCACGTCAACCCGGATCGGGCGGGCCGGGTCGAGCGCGGCTGCCTGCTTGATCAGCGCCTCAGCCGTGTACAGGCCAGCCGGGCCGGAGCCGACGACGGCCACCTCGAGCGTCTTCATGAAAGTGATTCTCCACCGTAGCGCCGCCGATCGAAGCTCAGGCTCGCTGGTCGTGTGCCAGCTCGGGGGTCCGGCGGGCCACCGCCTCGGTGATCTTGATGGCCAGCTGCTGCGGGGTAAGGCCCGCGTCTGCCAGGATCTCCGCCCGCTCGCCGTGATCGATGAACTCCTGCGGCAGCCCGAACGTCTTCGCCGGCGTCTCCACGTCGTGATCGCGCAGCAGGCGGCAGACGGCGTCGCCGAACCCGCCGACACGGCCGTTGTCCTCAACGACCGCAACCAGGCGGTGCCTGCGTGCCGCCTCCACCAGCGCAGCGTCCACCGGCTTGAGCCAGCGCGGGTCGACGACCGTTACCCCGATGCCGTGGTCGGCAAGCCGCTGCGCCACCTGCACGCATACGATCGCCATCGGCCCGGCCCCGACGAGCAGCACGTCCTCGCCAAGGCCCCCGCCCGGCACGGCCAGCACGTCCATCGTGCCCATCGCGGCGACGGCCTCGGCCTCGTCGCCGACCGTCCCCTTCGGGTAGCGCAGCACGGTCGGGCCGTCGCTGATCGCCACCGCCTCGTTCAGCAGCTCGACCACCCGGACCGCGTCCCGCGGCGCCGCGATCCGCAGGCCGGGCACCACCTGCATGATCGAGCCGTCCCACATGCCGTTGTGGCTTGGCCCGTCCGGGCCCGTCACCCCGGCGCGGTCGAGCACGATGGTCACCGGCAGCTTGTGCAGCGCCACGTCCATGAGCACCTGGTCGAAGGCGCGGTTGAGGAACGTCGAGTACAGGGCAACCACGGGATGCAGGCCGCCCATGGCCAGGCCCGCCGCTGATGTCATGGCATGCTGCTCGGCGATGCCCACGTCGTAGACCCGGTCCGGGTAAGCCTGGGCGAACTGGGCCAGGCCGGTTGGATGCAGCATGGCCGCGGTGATCGCCACGATGTCCGGGCGGCGAGCGCCGATCCGCACGATCTCGTCGCTGAAAACGTTCGTCCAGCCGCGCTTGCCGGACGGCGTCGGCGTCCCGGTCGCGGGGTCGAAGGTGCCGATCTGGTGCAGGCAGTCGTCCTCGTCGTCCTCGGCAGGCCGGTAGCCGAACCCCTTCCTGGTGATCACGTGCACCAGCACCGGGCCGCCGAAGTCGCGCGCCCGGCGCAGGGCGTGCTCGACCGCCTGCTCGTCATGGCCGTCGACGGGGCCGAGGTACTTCAGGCCGAGGTCCTCGAAGAGCACCTGCGGCTGCAGTACATCCTTCAGGCCCTTCTTGATGCCGTGCAGCGTCTCGAACAGCGGCGGGCCGACCAGCGGCGTGTGCGACAGCGTGGTCTTGATGTAGTCGAGCACGTGCTCGTACCGCTGCGACACGCGCACGGCGGCCAGATGATCGGCGATCCCGCCGATCGTCGGCTGGTAGGAGCGGCCGTTGTCGTTGACGATGATGACCAGCCGGCGGTCCTTCGACGCAGCGATGTTGTTCAGCGCTTCCCAGGCCATGCCGCCGGTGAGCGCGCCGTCGCCGATGACGGCCACCACGGCGCGGTGCGTCTCGCCGCGCACCTCGTAGGCCTTGGCCAGGCCGTCGGCGTAGGACAGGCTGGTCGAGGCGTGCGAGTTCTCGATGACGTCGTGCTCGGACTCTGCCCGGCTCGGGTAGCCGGAGACGCCGCCGCGGTGCTTGAGCTTCGCGAAGCCGGCCTGGCGCCCGGTGAGCAGCTTGTGCACGTACGCCTGGTGGCCGGTGTCGAACAGGATCCGGTCGGCCGGCGAGTCAAAGACCCGGTGCAGGGCGATGGTGAGCTCGACGACGCCCAGATTCGGCCCGAGATGACCGCCGTTTCTCGATACGGCCTGGATCAGGAAGTCGCGGATGTCCGCCGCGAGCAACGGCAGTTCGTCGGGGCTCAGTTCCTTGAGGTCCCGCGGACCCGAGATGGACTCCAGCAGTGTCACCTGGTCGCTCCCTCACGGTTGCCGGCGGAGACTCAATCGGATCGAGTGTATTTGGGTCGGCCACCGGGTCGCACTCCGGCGCCGCCAAATACATGACTGGCGTGTCATGGCCAGCGCCCCGTGAACCGGGCAGGGAAGTTGCCGCCAGCATGGCACAGTCTCGCAAGAAGATGCCTTGTGAGCTGCGGTTTTGCCAGCTCAGACCTTGGCAGTGGAGGCATCGCCGGCCACCGGAACGGCTCTGCGCTTTTCCATTGCTTTTACCTGATCCTGACTAAACTGCTGGCAATTAGCCGGCTAATTAGGAGCCGGCTCAGCCCGGTTAGCTCAGCCCGGTTAGCTCAGCGTGACCAGCTCAGCGAGCCCGGCGGGTACGGTCTGGCCGGAGAGCATCCTCGCCAGTACGGCCGCGACCTCTGGCACGGGCGTCCACAAACCAGGCTGGCCAAGCGTCATGATCGGCTCGGGCAGCGCCCAGGCATCGCCGAGCCGCCAATGGCAGGAACCCGGATCCGCCCAGGGACCGCAACCGCACGGGCCGCCGGACCTGGTGGCGGTGCAGATGTCCGCCAGGCTGACGACCGCGACGATCCCGCCAGTACCGGCTACCGGGTCGGACTCGTCCCAGCCCGCGGCCCGGATCAGCGGATTGTCCACGGAGTCAAGATCGACACGGAGCGAGGCGTGAATCGCGAGGATGCCCCGGTAGGCCGTATCCCAGGTACGGTTCTCGATCGCCTTGCGGCCCCGAGCAATCGCCCATGCCCAGGGCTGCCGCACGCTGAGCACTTTCATCGGGTACCTCCACTACGTCTCTGCCAGGAGAACGTGGCTGCCTTTCGCCAGGTTCAGCATCATCGGCACCAGATGCGCCCGCCAGGCGGCGCAGCGCTGCCCACCCAAGGTGGTGAATCCCGTGATCGAGCACGTCCCAAGGTGATCGATGCCCGGATTCACCCCCATGGCAACCAGGCCCGGGACCATGCACCCCCGGCGCGGGTGGCCCGGTACCGGCGGCTGGTGTTCCACGTAGCCTGACCCTGGCGAGCGGAGATAGGAGATATCGCATGGTCTCTTCGGCAGGCCGATGAACGGCAAAGTCTGCGTAGTCACCGGAGCAAGCTCGGGGATCGGCAAGGCAACCTCGCTGGCGCTGGCCGGGCTCGGCACCGATGTCATCATGATCTGCCGTGACAAGGCCCGCGGCGAGGCGGCTCTCGCGGAAGTGGCTGCCATGGCCGGGGCCGGCCAGTCCCGGCTGGAGATCGCCGACCTCTCGTCCCTGCAGGAATTGCGTGATCTGGCCGGCCGGCTGGCGCGCCTGGACCGGCTCGATGTGCTGATCAACAACGCCGGCCTGGTGCTCGGTGATCGCCGGATCAGCGCCGACGGCTTCGAGTACACCTTCGCGCTCAACCACCTGGCGCCGTTCCTGCTGACCAATCTGCTGCGCGAGAAGCTGGTGGCAAGCGCGCCCGCCAGGGTGATCACCGTGTCGTCCGCCGCGCACCGCTCTGCCCGGCTAGACCTCGCCGACCTGCAGCTGGAGCAGCATTACGGCGGCTGGCGCGCCTACTGCAACAGCAAGCTGGACAACATCCTGTTCACCACCGAACTAGCGAGCCGGCTGGCGGGCACCGGGGTAACGGCAAATTGCCTGCATCCCGGGCTGGTGAACACCGGGTTCGGCCGCGATGGCAGCTCGCTGGTCAGGTTCGGCCTGGACCTGGGCCGCCGCTTCCTGATCACCGCCGACCAGGCCGCAGGCACCGTCATCTACCTCGCGAGTTCGCCAGACGTCGAGAGCGCGACGGGCGGGTACTACGTCAAGCGCGAGCTTCGTACCCCGGCACGCGCGGCCCGGAACCAGGCGACGGCACGGCGGCTCTGGGAGATCAGCGCGGGACTCACCGGCCTGCCCGAAGCCGGCCAGCCAGCCTGACCGGTCGCGGAACTCACCCTGGCTTGCTGATGAGTCCGCGCGATGGCACGGACGACTGCGGGACGGTCAGGTTGCGGCCGGCCAGCCAGCCGATCGTCACCTGCACGGCAGCAACCCCGAGCAGCGCCCCGACGGGGATTGCCCACCCCCCGGTCGCCGAGTGCAGGAAGCCGACGAGGAGCGGGCCGGTGGCGGCCAGGAGGTAGCCGCCGCCCTGCGCGAAACCGGACAGGGACGCCGCTGTCGCCGGATCCGGTGCGCGCGCCATGGTGAGGAAGATCCCCAGGCCGAGCGTTGCGCCCTGGCCGAGGCCGAGCAGCAGTACCCACCCAGCGGCCGAGCCGAGCGGGGCGAACGCTGCGCCCGCCAGGCCAGCGCTCGTCGCCACCGTCGAGGCGGCCACCAGGACGCGCTGGTCCTTGGCCCGGTGCGCGAGCACGGGCAGCAGCATCGCCGTCACCGCGTTGCCGAGGTTCATCAGGGCTAGCAGGTCGCCGGCGTGCACGGCGCTGGCGCCCCGGTCACGGAACATGGTCGGGAACCAGGAAAGCGTGGCGTAGTAGAGGAAGCTCTGCAGCCCCATGAAGGCAGCTACCTGCCAGGCCAGCGCGTACCTGGCCATCGCCAGCACACCGTGGTTGCCAGCCGCGCCCGGCGGCTGCCCGGCACGGGGCGGCGGCAGCCCGGCACGGGACGGCGGCAGCCCGGCACGGGACGGCGGCAGCCCGGCACGGGACGGCGGCAGCCCAGCACGGGACGGCGGCAGCCCAGCACGGGACGGCGGCAGCCCGGCACGGGACGGCGCGATGCCGGGCGGCAGCCCGCCAGCTGGCTCGGCACCGCTGCGCACCCTGGCGTCCGGCAGCGCGCGATAACGCAGCTGCGGAAACCACGCCACGGCAGCCACCATCGCAGGCAGTGCCCAGAGGCCGAGAGCGAGCCGAATGGCCCCGTTCTGGCCTCCTGCCGCGGTGAAAACGGGAACTGCGACCAGCGAGCCGACGATCGCGCCTGCCGACAGGGACATCAGGTAGAGCCCGATCAGCAGGCCGGCCTGATCGGGCCGGCGGCGCTTCACCAGGCTTGGCAGCAGCACGTTTATCATCGCGATCGACCCGGCCGCGACGATCGTGCCGGGAAAGAGCAGCACCAGCGGCGCGACGCTGCGCAGCACCAGCCCGGCGGCGAGCAGCACGACCGCCGAGCCGAGCACCCGCTCCTCGCCGAATCGCAGGCTCAGCGGGGCTGCGACGGGCGAGAACACCCCGAAGCACAGCGCCGGCGCGGCCGCCAAGGCCGCCAGCGCGGCCGATGACAGGTGCAGCGTGTCCGACATCTCCGGGAAAAGCGGCGGCAGGCTGGTGATCGCGGCCCGCAGGTTGAAGGCGAGCGCGATGATCCCGGCCACCAGCAGGGCGGCGCCGAGCCCGCGACGGCCGGTCCCGCCAGCGCCGCCGGTCCCGCCGGTCCCGCCAGCGCGGCCGGTCCCGCCAGCGCGGCCAGTGCTGGTAACGGTGGCCTCCTGGGTATCAGCCGCTGGCGATAAGCGACCGCAGGACATACTGCATGATCCCGCCGTGCCGGAAGTACTCGGCCTCACCGGGGGTATCGATCCTGACTACGGCGCGGAACTCGCGGCCGTCGGCGCGCACCGTCACCTCACGCGGCGTCTCGCCCTCGTTCATTGCCTCGATGCCGAGCACGTCGAACACCTCGTGCCCGGTCAGGCCGAGTGACGCGACCGACTCGCCGGGGCTGAACTGCAGCGGCAGCACGCCCATGCCGATCAGGTTGGAGCGGTGAATCCGCTCGAACGACTCCACCAGCACCGCGCGGACCCCGAGCAGCGCGGTGCCCTTGGCCGCCCAGTCCCGCGACGACCCTGACCCGTACTCCTTGCCGCCGAGCACGATCAGCGGGGTGCCCTCGGCGATGTACTGCGCGGATGCCTCGTAGATCGACATCGGCCCGCCGTCCGGCAGCTTGATCGTGACACCGCCCTCGGTGCCGGGCGCGAGCTGGTTGCGCAGCCGGATGTTGCCGAACGTGCCGCGGATCATCACCTCGTGGTTGCCGCGCCGCGACCCGTAGGTGTTGAAGTCGCGCCGCTGCACCCCGTGGCCCCGGAGGTAGTCACCCGCCGGGCTGTCGTTCTTGATGGCGCCGGCCGGCGAGATGTGGTCGGTGGTGACCGAGTCGCCGAGCAGCGCAAGCACGCGGGCGCCGTGCACGTCCGTGACCGGCTCCGGCCTGGCCGGCATCCCGTCGAAGTAGGGCGGCTTGCGCACGTAGGTGGACTCCGGGTCCCAGGCAAAGACGTCGCCGGGCGGCACTTCGAGATCACGCCAGCGGTCGTCACCGGCGAACACGTCGGCGTAGCCGCGGGTGAACATCTCGGCCGCGACCGCGCCGTGCACGATGCCGGCGACCTCCTCCGCCGACGGCCACAGGTCGGCCAGGTAGACCGGCTTGCCGTCGGCGCCGGTGCCTAGCGGCTCGGTGGTCAGGTCGATGTCCATCGTGCCGGCCAGCGCGTAGGCGACGACCAGCGGCGGGGAGGCGAGATAGTTCATCTTGACGTCCGGGTTGATCCGGCCCTCGAAATTCCGGTTGCCGGACAGCACGGAGACGACGGCGAGATCATTGCGCGCGACGGCCTCGCTGACCGCCTCGGGCAGCGGGCCCGAGTTGCCGATGCAGGTGGTGCAGCCGTAGCCGACCAGGTTGAAACCGAGTTTCTCCAGGTACGGCGTCAGCCCGGCGCGCTCGTAGTAGTCCATGACCACCTTGGAGCCCGGCGCCAGCGTGGTCTTCACCCATGGCTTGCGGTTCAGGCCCGCATCGACCGCCTTCTTGGCCAGCAGCGCCGCGCCGACCATCACCGACGGGTTCGACGTGTTCGTGCAGGAGGTGATGGCCGCGATCACCACGGAGCCGTGATCGACCGAGGTCTTCGTGCCGTCCTCCATGGTGACCGAGACCGGCGCTGACGGCCTGCTGCCATCCCCGGCGGCGACCGGGTCGGAGGCGGGGAACGTGTCGCCGAGGCCGTTGTCCAGGCTCGGCGCGGAGACGTAGGTGCCCAGCGCGTCGCGGAACGCGTTCTTCGCGTCGGTCAGCGCCACCCGGTCCTGCGGCCGCTTCGGGCCGGCCAGCGACGGGACGACGGTGCCCAGGTCGAGCACGAGTTCCTCGGAGTAGCGGGCTTTGGTGGTGGTGCCCGGCTCGTGCCAGAGGCCCTGCTCCTTGGCGTAGGCCTCGACCAGCGCGACGTGCGCTTCGGCGCGGCCGGTGAGCCGCAGGTAGGTCAGCGTCTCGGCGTCGATCGGGAAGATCGCGCAGGTGGAGCCGAACTCGGGGCTCATGTTGCCGATCGTGGCCCGGTTCGCCAGCGGCACGGCCGCCACGCCATCGCCGTGGAACTCGACGAACTTGCCGACCACGCCGTGCCTGCGCAGCTTCTCGGTGATGGTGAGCACGAGATCGGTGGCGGTGGTACCGGCGGGCATCTCGCCGGTCAGCCGGAACCCGACGACCTTCGGGATCAGCATCGACACCGGCTGGCCGAGCATGGCTGCCTCGGCCTCGATGCCGCCGACGCCCCAGCCCAGGATGCCGAGGCCGTTCTGCATGGTCGTGTGCGAGTCGGTGCCGAGGCAGGTGTCCGGGTACGCGGTGAGCGCCCCGCCCTGGCCGGCGTCGCCGCCCCCGCCGCCCGCGCCGCTGGTCATGATCACCCGCGCCAGGTGCTCGATGTTGACCTGGTGCACGATGCCGGTGCCCGGCGGCACGACCTTGAACTGGCGCAGCGCCTCCTGGCCCCAGCGCAGGAACTGGAACCGCTCGCGGTTGCGGTGGAACTCCAGGTCCACGTTGCGCTCGAACGCGTCCGCCCGGCCGAACACGTCGGCGATGACTGAGTGGTCGATGACGAGCTCAGCGGGGACGAGCGGGTTGATCTTGCCGGCATCGCCGCCGAGTGCCTGCATGGCCTCCCGCATCGTGGCGAGGTCAACGACCGCGGGCACGCCGGTCAGGTCCTGCATGATCACCCGCGCCGGGCTGAACTGGATCTCGATGCTCGGCTCGGCCGCCGGATCCCACTGCGCGAGGGCCGTCACGTGCGCCGGCGTCACGTTCACGCCGTCCTCGGTGCGGAGCAGGTTCTCCAGCAAGACCTTCAGGCTGAACGGAAGATCCGTGGCCGCTGCAACGGCATCAAGCCGGTGTATCTCGTAGCTGGTCTCGCCTACCCGCAGCGCGGCGCGGCTGTCAAAGCTATTCGCGCTGTTCTTCGCGCTCATCGTGTCGTGGCCTCCTGCCCGATCCTGCCTGAACTGGTCCTGCCCCGTGCCGCCTCTTGCATCCTGCCGCAGTCCGGCACGAATGGCATGCTCGCCCCCGGCGCCGTCGCCACACGCTCCGGCCCGGTCGTTCGGCTGCGCGCCCGGCATTGGCTCCATTAACACGGAGGATCCGCACGTTCCAGCCGGCCTTATCCTCCACGATCTCGTGAAAGAGATCCGGCCAGGCGATAGTATCTCGACGTCAAGGTATTTATGGCTAGGCTAACTAGCTGATTATCTCGATGTCAAGCTAATCCGAGGGAACGCGGAGGGCATAGATGGCAGGGAAGCAAGCGGCGGCCTGGCTCGCGGTTCCGGCGGGCCATCCCTTCGGGCTGGAGACGCTGCCCTTTGGCTCGTTCACCACCGCGGACCGCCCCTCGGAGCAGCGGACCGGCGTCGCGGTCGGGGAGCATGTGCTCGACCTCAGCGCGGCCACTGCCCGGCTGCTCCCCGGGCGCGCCCACCTGTTCGGCACCGGCAAGCTCGACACGTTCCTGGCCGCCGGAGATGGTGCCTGGGCGCAGGTCCGCGCCGATCTCGTTGGCTGGCTGTCAGGCGATACCTACCGCGTGGCGCTCGAGGACCTGCTGGTGCCCGTCGCGGAAGCCACGATGCACCTGCCGTTCTCGGTAGCCGACTACGTCGACTTCTACGCGTCGGAGCACCACGCCGGCAACATCGGCCGGATCTTCCGGCCCGATGCCGCAGAGCCGCTGACGCCCAACTGGCGGCACCTTCCTATTGGCTACCACGGCCGGGCCGGCACGGTGGTGGTGTCCGGCACGCCAATGCGCCGCCCGTGCGGCCAGGTCAGGCCGTCCGGTACCGACGGGCCGGGGTTCGGCCCGTCGGCCCGGCTCGATTTCGAGGCGGAACTCGGCTTCGTCGTCGGTGTCGACAGCCTGCCGGGCGAGCCGGTACCTATCAGCAGGTTCACCGAGCATGTCTTCGGCGTATGCCTCGTCAACGACTGGTCCGCCAGGGACATCCAGTCCTGGGAGTACATACCGCTGGGCCCGTTTCTCAGCAAGTCCTTCGGTACCACGGTGTCACCCTGGGTCGTGCCCCTCGCCGCCCTCCAGCACGCGCGGGTGCGCTCGCCGTCGCGGGACACCGAGCTGCTGCCCTACCTGACCGAGTCCGCGGACTGGGGCCTCGACATCGGCTACGAGGTGAAGATCAACAGCCATGTCGTGTCGCGGCCGCCCTATGCCACCATGCACTGGAGTCCGGCGCAGATGCTCGCGCACATGACGGTCAATGGCGCGACGCTGCGCACCGGCGATCTTTACGCATCCGGCACGGTCAGCGGTCCGCGGCAGGATCAGCGTGGTTCGCTGATCGAGCTAGCGTGGAATGGCCAGGAGCCAATCTCGCTTCCTGACGGCACGCAGCGTGGGTGGCTGCATGATGGCGACGAGGTAGTCATCACGGCAAGTGCGCGCGGGCCCGCGGGCACCCGGATCGGGCTAGGCGAGGCCCACGGCCAGGTCGTTCCTGCGGCGCTCTCGTAGCCGGCGGCCTCTCGTAGCCGGCGGGGCTCCCGAGGCGGGCGGGCTCCCATGGCAGCTCCTGTAGCTGGCGGGACTCCCGTGGCGGGCAGCTAAAGCTCCAGTTCGTGCTTCCTGCTGACTGTTCTGTCACCGCTACGATTGGCGGATTGCCGAGGCACGAGAGATTGGCACGATGCCAAAGCCCAAGGAAAAGGGAGACGAGACCGAGGTGCCGGGTGTGCGCACGAAGGACGACACACTCGACGCGGACACGCCTGGTGCGGGCGATCGGCCGGCTCCGGGATCGGTGGCCGCCCTCCAGCAGCGCCAGAACCGCCTCGTGCACGGGCATCCGTCCTCGCGCTACAACAGTGACGGCACGCTGAAGTCGCCGCTGGTCCCGCTGGACAGCCTCGAGTTGCCGCTGCCTGGCGAGAAGCGGGCGCCCAACGGTGCTGCCAAACCTGAAGCGGCGGTTCCGCCGGTTGGTGACCACGCTGCGGCGGTTGAGTCGGTTGGTGACCACGCTGCGGCGGTTCAGCCGGTTGGTGACCACGCTGCGGCGGTTCAGCCGGTTGGTGACCACGCTGCGGCGGTTCAGCCGGTTGGTGACCACGCTGCGGCGGTTGAGTCGGTTGGTGACCACGCTGCGCCGGCTCAGCCCGCTGGCGACCACGCTGCGGCGGCTAAAGCCGACGACGCAGTGCCCGGTAATGATCCGGAGGCTGATGTTCATGACCCCGCTGACCCGGATCGGCAGTCCGTCCAGGAAGCCATCTCGGATCAGTGGCCCGCGGCCGGAACGGTCCCTGGGCAGTCCTCCCAGATCTATGATCAGCGCGCCGCCGAGGAGTACGAGCCAGCAGCTCGCGACGAGGAACCAGCCCCGGGACGCGCGGCCGACCTGGATGACGATGAACCGGCGACCCAGGATCAGCCGGCAATCGTCGATGACCAGGCACCGCCGCCCGTCGAGCAGCCTCGGCCCGGCCCCGGCGAGGGCCTCACGCGGGAGCAAGTCCGGATCGCCGTCCGGACGCTAGGCCAGTGCCGCCTGGCGGAGGGACGGAGCGTGTTCGGCGGCTATGGGGAGAACGGCCTGACTCCCGCGATGCGCCGCATCGAAGGCCAGCTGGAACACGGCAACCTGGTACCAGAAACCGAGAAATACGCGCTCAAAGGCCTCGACCGCTTCCAGGAAAAACTCGCAAAGCTGATTGCTCGCTTTCCCGGTAATGATGCCGTAGATCTGGCCACCGGAATTCACGATGGTATTAGATACACTTTTCTCTTTGAGGCTGATCAGTATGTTGATGGCGTTGAGGAGACAAGCGAGAGGCTGAAAGAGGATGGCTACGATCTTATCGAGCTGAAACCCAGCTGGGATAGTGACGAATATAAAGGTGTTAACAGCAGTTGGCGAGATTCAGCCAGTGGAGTCTTGTTCGAAGTTCAATGGCACACGCCCGCGAGCTGGGAAGCTAAACAGAAAACGCACGATGCCTACGAGGAAATAAACGATGTGACGACTCCCGTCGAGGAAGTGGAGCGACTGCGCGATTACCAGCGTGCAATCTGTGCGGAGGTGCCTATCCCGCCCGGAGCCCAACAAATCCGGTGGTACAAGAAGGAGAGCTAGGTATCGACGTGGCTAACGAGACGGTGTACTACGCGATTCTCAGAGAGAATCAGGATGTGAGCGATGCCTCCGGCCTAGCTCGTCGTACTCATACGCCGCAGGGGCGACTCGATGAGGCGATCCGCAGGAACCTGACCTGGGAACGAGATTCAGCGATCTATGAGTGGGAGCGGGGGGAGGAATTGGGCACAACCCTTGTTGAAATCAGTGAGGCGGAGGCGGAGCGGCTGATTGAGGGGTTTCGGCAGAAGTGGGGCGAGCAGGGCTGAACGCAGGCCGATCAGGCACCCAAGCCGACGGCCGGGGGGCTGGCCGATCAGGCAGGATGA
>Ga0302235_10001489_pt1 | contig 17541 bp, 22 predicted proteins | sample II_Palsa_N3_3_FD_193577 | JGI IMG/M metagenome (GOLD analysis project Ga0302235, IMG submission 193577) | Peat permafrost microbial communities from Stordalen Mire near Abisko, Sweden - II_Palsa_N3_3 | ecosystem: Environmental > Terrestrial > Soil > Palsa > Peat permafrost | place: Sweden... | reverse complement strand
CACGCCCACATGCCCGACCGCTACACCACATACACTCCGCCAGTCAACCCGTGTCCGCGAGAACGGGGCGGCCCACCTACACACCAACTCTCACACGTAGTGGACCGAAAAACGGGGGCCGGCCACGTCGACAATGAGCTGGTCGTCGAGCGTGAGCTCGGTCAGTGCGAGCCAGAGGTCGTAGAGGTCGCGTCCCTTGCGGCGGGTGTAGAGGGCGCGGAGCTTGGTGGCGAGGATCTCCTCGACGTGGAAGGTCCGTACGTCGGCACTTGCGCTCCACCAGCGGGAGTCGACGCGGTAGGGCAGCAGGATGTGGGGTTGGTATGGGGTGGTCTCGTGGACGTTGATCTCGATCTTGATCGAGATCGGCGCGTCGTCTGCCTGTGGGTCTGTGTGAAACCAGATGCGGGCCATGTCGGAGTCGTGACTGGGGAACCTGCGCTTTCGCTCGTGCAGTCCGATGTCCGCAGCGATGCGGCGTAGTGCGGTCAGGCAGTCACCGATCTTGGGCTCATCGGAGGTGCGGGTGTAGTCGAGATCCTCGGAGTACCGCGCGGGCTGGGGTAGGTGCAGCTTGTGCAGGCAGGTGCCGCCGCGGAAGGCCAGCTCGCTGGCCAGCAACTCGTCGTTGGCGATCTCGACGATCAGCCGCGAGAGGAGCAGGTCCTGCTCGATCTGGCTCTCGCTGGGCCACGGCGCGTGGGTAGCCCACGCGGTGATGTAAGGCTGGGGGATCATAGGTCGGGATGAACGTCGGTGTTGATTCGCAGGCCCCAGGTGCGGTCGAGCTGGCCGGTGGCTGGGCCGCTGGCGCTCAGCGGTGTGGGTTCGCCCTCGGATGGCCGGGCGACGATCGCCAGCCAGTCGAAGTTGACGTCGGGGCGATGGTGTTCGAGCAGCCATCCGAGTCTCCGCGCAGTGGCCTTTCCGCGTGGCGCGGCGATCCGTCCGAGGGTCGCGCCGTCGAGCTTCCCGAGCTCGACTAGGACGGTCGCGACGTTGTTCAGCCCACCGCTGTGACGCGGATGCTGGGCGAGGTCCACGGCGGTGCTCTCGCGGGTGGCGAGCTGCAGGTAGCCGGATGGGCCGGTGTGCCGCTCGGTCGCGGTGTCGGAGAGGTGGCGGCTGGTGTAGAAGCGCAGGCGGTTGCGGCCCAGGTCGCGGTCGAGGACGTCCTTGTCGGTGATGACCTGGAAGCTCTGGGGTGCCTGGTGGGCTGCGCCGTGCATTGCGGCGGCGGTGAGGAGCGCAATGTAGTAGCGGCGGCCGAGGTGCGCCATCATCGCGTCGATGAACCACTCCGCAGGCGGCGCGCCCCACGCGCGGTACTGCGGGGCGACCACGGTGTAGAGGCCGCGAGCCGGGGACACGATCGATCGGTCTGTTCGCAGCCGGTGCAGCCCGCTGTGCAGCGCGCGGCGATCGAGCCCGGTCAGCTCCCGCAGTTCGTCGGTACTTGCCGTATGGCGGCCTTCGGCCAGTAGAGCATCGGGTAGCTCATGGATCTTCATGGGCTAAGAATAGGGCAAAGTGACGTTTTTCGTAAGTTTGCCCATACCATCTATGGATTTTGGAGGTAGTTGATCGCCTAAATTGTTGACGATAGTGATTATGCCCTAGCGGTTGTAGGCAGCGCCCAGTCTATCGTCGGACGTGCGGCGCCGGTCGTGGGAGCGGATAGTGGGGATCTGGAGGTCATCGAGAAGAATTGTTGGTCGCATCTTGGTCGCATTTGCGGCCTATATCGCATGGTTGAGCGGGAAACCTGCGGCCTTTCAAGCCGCAGGTCGGGGGTTCGATTCCCCCCAGGCGCATCGCTCGGAACCCGCTCGTTGACTGCCGCTACTTCACCGGCAGGGTTCTGACGAAGGCGAGGCTGCGCTTCACCCACGACGCGAGCTCCCGCTTGGTCTTGACTCTATCCGGAGAGACCGTGATCCATCCGTCCATCGAGCGCCCTCCCATCGTCATCGGTTCCACATGAGGACGCGCGAGGCAGGCGTCGGTGTCGGCGGGATCGATCCGCACCAGCAGTCCGCCGTTTCGCGATGCGGCGACCGACATGTTGCCGCCGACCAAGAATGCGAGCCCACCAAACATCTTCTTCTCGGTGACCGTGTCCTCGGCGGAGAGCAGCTCGCGTAAGCGGTTGGCGAGATCCTCGTCGTAGGCCATGAGCGGCGAGCGTACCGTACGCGTGCCCGTCCGTCGACTCGTGCGGAGCTCTCTGGCGCCATACTCTGGCGGAGCGGAGCATGTTCGTAGAGTTGCTTCTGACATCTTGGCGCCACCGCGGACTCGTCCGAGGCGCACCGCGGCGACCGGCGCGAATTGACCAACCAGCGTGGACCGAAAGGAAGCGAACATGGCATTGCAGCTAGGCGACACGGCCCCCGATTTCGAGGCCGACACCACCGAGGGCCGCATCAAATTCCATGACTGGATCGGCGACTCGTGGGCGGTGTTGTTCTCCCACCCGAAGGACTTCACGCCCGTGTGCACCACGGAGCTCGGCTACATGGCCAACGCCAAGCCCGAGTTCGACCGCCGCAACGTGAAGATCATCGGTCTTTCGGTGGACCCCCTCGACAGGCACGGGGAGTGGGCCCGCGACATCGAGGAGACCCAAGGGGCGGCCCCCAACTATCCGATCATCAGCGATGCGGACTTCAACGTCTCCAAGCTCTACGGCATGCTCCCCGCGAGCACCTCAGGCGACCCGCTGGCACGCACCCCGGCCGACAACCAGACGGTGCGCAACGTGTTCGTGATCGGCCCAGACAAGAAGATCAAGCTGATCCTCATCTACCCGATGACGACCGGGCGCAACTTCGACGAGGTGCTGCGGGTGATCGACTCGCTGCAGCTGACCGCCGGTCACAAGGTGGCGACGCCGGTCAACTGGAAGCCGGGGGAGGACGTGATCATCGCGGGGTCGGTGTCCGACGAGGAGGCCAAAGCGACCTACCCCGACGGCTGGAAGACGCCCAAGCCCTACATCCGCATCGTGCCTCAGCCGCACTGAGCAGCGCTGGCCGTGGGCGATGCTCTTCAGGCAGATCACCCACGACGACCTCGGCTGCGCCTCCTACCTGATCGGGGATGAGCGGGCCGGGGTCGCCGCGGTCGTCGATCCGCGCTTTGAGATCGACGAGTATCTCGAGCTAGCCCGCTACAGGGGGTCAGCATCGAGCATGTGCTCGAGACCCACAACCACGCCGACCACGTCTCCGGGCACGGGCGCCTGGTGGCTGCCACAGGGGCTCGCATCCACGTCCACCGCCTGGCTGACCCCGCTTACGAGCACGAGCCCTTCGAGGATGGCTGGGAGCTGCAATTGGGGTCGCTCGCGGTGCGCGCCCTGCACACCCCCGGGCACCGCCCCGAGCACACCGCCTTCCTGTTGATCGACACCACCCGCGGCGATGATCCGTGGGCGGTGCTGAGCGGCGACAGCCTGTTCGTGGGCGACGTGGCCCGCACCGACCTGGCGGTCGAGCAAGCCGAAGGGGCCCGTCAGATCTTCCGCTCCGTGCACGAGCGGCTGCTCACGCTCCCCGGCGATTGCGAGCTGTGGCCGGCGCATCTGGGAGGCTCGATATGCGGCGGGCCGGGCATGGACATGAAGATCTGCTCGACCGTCGGCTACGAGAGGCAGCACAACCCGACGCTGGCGATCGCCGACGAGGAGGAGTTCGTCGCGCAGGCGCTCGCGCGGCTGGGGCCGCAGCCACCGAACTTCGAGAAGATCGTGGCGCTCAACCGCGGCCCACTGCTCACCAGCGGGGTCGAGGCGCCCGCGCTCTACCCCCACCAGGTGCAGCTCAAGCGCGATGAGGGGGCGCTGCTGGTGGATGTCCGCACCGACCTGCAGTTCGACGACGTCCACATCCACGGCTCGATCTGCATTCCGTCGTTCAGCTCCGGGTTCGGCTCCAAGCTCGCGTGGCTTGCCGACCACGATCGGGAGATCGTGTTCATCGGGCGTGACGACGCCGACGGGCGACGCGCCGCCAAGCTGGCGCTGTCGGTGGGGGTGCGCAACGTCGCGGGCCTGTTGGCGGGAGGCATGACCAACTGGCGCCAGGAACGGCACGCCGTGACTCAGACCGAGCGGGTGGCTGCCGCCGACCTCCTCGGCCGACTCGCGCAGGAGCCCGAGTTGCAACTGCTCGACGTCCGTGAGCTGCGCGAGTGGAACGCCGGTCACGTGCCAGGGTCGGTGTTCACGCCGTGGCACGACATCACGGGGATCCCGCACGGCTTGGATCCCACCCTGCCGATCGCCGTGATCTGCGCAGCGGGGGTGCGGGCCGCGACCGCCGCCAGTCTGCTCACGCATCACGGAGCGACGCGCGTCATCCACGTGATCGACGGGGGCGTCCCCCTGTTGGCTCAGAACGGTGTGCGTTTGGAGTCAAGCGCCGACGTACCGGACGACGTTCCGGCGTAGCCGGTTACACAGGCAGGCAAAGGTCTCACCCGGGCTCGAGATGCTCGGTCTTCAGCCAGGCGAGGGTTGCCTTCAGGCCGCTCGCGTAATCGACGCGCGGCTCCCAACTGAGCGTCTCCCGTAGCCTGCGGTTGCTGAAATCCTGGTTGAGGCCCAGCACCTGCACCGCTTGCCGCGAAAGCAGCGGCGATGCGCTCACACCGGCGGCTCTACGCAACAGCCGGTAGCCGTGCTCCAGCGCGAAGCCGATGTCGGCGGCGAGCCAATACGGCAGGCTCCAGCGGACCCTCGAGGCGCCCAGGCCCTCTGACAGGTCATCGCAGAGCTGCCGCCACGTGACGGGAAGGCCGTCGCTGACATTGAAGGCCTGTCCGGGCGCGGCTTCGTGGCGGAGCGCAAGTACGGCGGCGTCGATCAGGTTCTCGACGTAGCAGAGGCCTGCGACCGCGCGACCGTGGTCGATCAGGAGCATGTGGCCACCCCGGATCGCACGCGCGATCTCCCCGATGACATCCGTCGATCCCGGTCCATAGACGGTGGCGGGACGCAGGATAACGGCCTCCAGCGAGCCCGTTCTTTCCACGCGACGCACTTCGGTCTCGGCTTCGAGCTTGGTCTGGGCGTACCAGTTGCGAAACCGCGTCGCGGCGTATGACTCGTCGATCTCCGCGCCGTTGGGATAGCCGTAGACGTCAGTGGTGCTCAAATGGATGAAGCGCTCCACCGAGGCTCCGACGGAGGCGTCGAGCAGCTTGCGCGTGCCCTCGACGTTGGTGCGCTCGAGCTCCGCCGTGGTGGCCCAGTCTGTTACCAGCGCCGCGCAGTGGAGCACGTTGTGAGTGCCCTCCACCGCACGAGCGAGCGAGTCGGCGTCGGCGAGGTCGCCGGGCGCGAGCTGGACGCCGAGCTGCCCGAGCCGTGAGGTGTCGCTGCTTGCGCGTACCAGGCAGCGCACCGGATAGCCCTCGTCGACCAGGCGCTCGGCCAGGCGCCCGCCAATGAACCCGGTGGCACCAGTGATCAGGCAGAGATGCTCGGAGCTGACGTGCTCAGGCGGTGGACCGGCATGCGAGGGGATAGGGCGAGACGGCGTCTGCGCGTTCACGGAAGCATCGTGCGCGCTCGGCGACGGAGCGTGGTGGTGGCGATCTCGCGCACGAGCGCCAGGTTCTTGCTCGAGCTGCCGTGACACTCGGCGAGCACGGCGTCGAGAGCGTCGAGGAAGCTGCGCGCCTCGCTCTCGGAGAGCGTCAGCGGCGGCAGCAGCTTGATCACGTCGTTCTTGCCGGCGGCCATCGTGATCACGCCGTGGTCGCGATGCAGCGGGATCACGATCAGCTGAGGGAAGAGGCCCTCGCTGGCCATGTGGATCAGGCGCCAGCTCAAGCGACCCATGCCGCTGCTCGGGGCGCCCAGCTCGATCCCGATCATCAACCCACTGGCGCGGATCTCCTTGATCATCTCGTAGCGCCGCTGCAGCTCGACCAGCCCGTCGCGCAGCACGGCGCCGACGTGCGACGCGTGCTCGACGAGGCCGTCGCGCTCGATGATGCGCAGCGTGGCCAACCCGGCGGCCATCGAGAGGCGATTGCGCCCGAAGGTCGATTGGTGCACGTAGGAGCGCTCCAGCGTTCCCACCGCCCGCTGGTATATCTCGCGAGTCGTGACCATCGCGGCGACCGGCATGTAGCCACCGCTGAGGGCCTTGCCGACGAGCACGAAGTCGGGCTCGAGGCCCCAATGCTCGAGCGCAAACCATCTCCCCGTCCGCCCGAGCCCTGTCTGCACCTCGTCGAGCACGAACATCGTCCCGTACTGCCGGCAGAGCCCCTGCGCAGCCTCCAAATAGCCCCCCGGGGGAAGGGTCACCATGCGGCCCTGGATCGGCTCGACGACGAAGGCGGCGACATCCCTGGTCCGCAACTGCGCCTCCAGGGCGGCGAGGTCGCCGAACGGAACGCGCCCACAGCCGGGCAGCAGCGGGCCGAAGCCCTCCTTGAAGAACTCGTCGCCCACCAGCGAAAGCGGCCCGAGCGTGACGCCGTGGAAGCCACTCTCACAGGAGATCAGCCGCGGCCGGCCGGTCGCCGCGCGCGCGAACTTCATCGCCGAGTCCACCGCCTCGGCGCCGGTGCTGGCGAAGAACACGGCGTCGAGCCCCTGCGGCAAGCGCTGCGAGAGCTCCCGCGCGAGCATGCCCGCCAGCGGCGAGTAGTGGATCTGCACGCCGTCGACCAGATCGGCGTCAAGGGTGGCCCGCAGGACCTCGCGCACGTCGGGATGGTTGTGACCCAGGCTGGCAAACCCCTCGCCGGTGTGGAAGTCGAGATAGGCGCGACCGTCGGCGTCGTAGAGATAGGACCCCTGTGCCAACACGTACTCCTTGTCGAAGCCGAGGATGCTCAACACGTCGACGAGCGACGAATCTAGATGCTGCGCGGCCAGGTCTAGTGTCTCCTCGATGCGGGCCGTGGCGTCCGCGACCACGCCGAGGGAGTCGGCGGCGTGGATGGGCTGAGAGGCGGCACTCACGGATGCGGGCACGGAGCGTACTCGAACCAGCTCGCTGGTTCGAGTAGCGACGTCAAGATGCAGAGGAGCGGAGGGTATTGGAACCGTCCAGGCTGGGTGCTGGATCGGACAGGCCTAGCCCTGGTGCCGTGGGCGCGGCGGTTTGCACTGGCTGTGTAGGTTGATCTTTTCTGTTTGTGACTTTCGGCGGTGTCTCGTGGAGCGGAGCCCGTAGGGCGTAGCGGAGGGAGACATCGCTGGCGCGCGCCGCCGGATCCCCCTTTGTCGCTGGCTCGGCGTCAGGGCTGCGGGGGAGGGCGGTGCGCTCACGCGGCGATCGGCGTCGGCTCGTGGGCCGTCCAGTCCGCGGCGAAGGTGGCCGGGGTGAGCATCCCGAGCGCGGAGTGCGGACGGCGCTGGTTGTAGTCCTCGCGCCAGTCGCCGATCACTACCCTCGCCTCGGCCAGGCTGCAGAACTCCTCGACGTCGAGCAGCTCGTCACGCACGCGGGAGTGAAAGGACTCGACGAACGGGTTCTGCCACGGTGAGCCCGGCTCGATGAACACGGTCCCAGTCTTCGATAGTTGACACCAGTCTTTGAGCGCGTGCGCGGTCATCTCCGGGCCGTTGTCACACCGCAGGAGCTCCGGGGCGCCACGTTCGCCGCACAGCCGTTGCAGTGTCGCGACCACGGTGTCAGCGTCGATCGAGCGCTCCACCAGCATCACCAGCGACTCGCGCGTGAACTCGTCCACGATGTTGAGCAGCTTGATCGCCCGCCCGTCGGCGGTCTGGTCGAACTGGAAGTCGAATGCCCACACGTGGTTGGGCCGCTCGGCGCGCAATCGCTCGGCCGGGACGGTCGACTCCCCGAGGCGCCGGCGCTTGCGCTTGCGCACAGGGACCCGCAGCCTCTCCTCGCGCCACAGGCGCTGCACACGCTTGCGGTTGATCTCCCAGCCCAGCTCCCGCAGCCGGTGATGCGCACGGCGGTACCCCCACCGCGGACGGTCCTTCGAGAACTCCCGCAGCTCGGCGCGCAACGCCGCATCATCCTCGGCTCGCTCGGGCTCACGACGCTGCGTGGAGCGATGCTGCCCCACCACCCGGCATGCCCAGCGCTCGCTGACACCGAGACGGTCGCGAAGCATCGCGACTGCCTGGCGCCGACGGACCGGGCCTACCAGTTTCCCCGGGCGACCTCCTTCAACGCCCGGACCTCGAGCGCCTGATCAGCAACGATCGCCTTGAGGCTCGAGTTCTCACGCTCGAGCTCCTTCAAGCGCTTCGCGTCCTGGGCCTTCATCCCGCCGTACTGGTTGCGCCAGCGGTGAAACGTCTGCTCGGAGATCCCCAGCTCCTTCGCCGCCTCCGGGATCGTCTTGCCCTCACCGAGCATCCGCTCGGCCTCCCGCAGCTTGCGGATGATCTGCTCCGGCGTGTGCCTGCGTCGCTTCATCAGAGTTCCTTCCTCGCCCATCATCATGGACGCGAGAAACTCTCAGCCGGACCGAACCTACGGGGTCAGGCCAAAGACACCATGACAGTTGTGGACCTCGGCAACTTGCTTGCACGAGGCAACGGTCTTGTCGAACCGGACGATCTCGAGGAAAGATACTAGCGATCAATGACACAATCGTCGGGACCGATGTCGTTCTATGTCGCACGACCAGTGGAAGTGAGCAGCATCATCAGAGTGAGCGGGTCGATTGGTGACTCGATGAAGCCGTGGTGCCGGTAGAAGGTCTTTGCGTGCTCGTCCTTGGCGTGGACGAGGACGAGTCTCACGCCGACAATCTCTGAGACCTCGATTGCCTTCGTCATGAAGTGCTTGAGCATGGCTGCGCCGAGGCCCCTGCCTTGGTGGCGGCTGTCAACGGCCATTCGCCCCAGCAGGATCGCTGGCAGATCGGCGGGCTGGTCGCGGGCGATACGCCGCGGCGCCGCGGCGCGCATCACCGAGGCGGTGGAGGATGCGTAGTACGCCACGACCGTCCTGGTCGGCTCGTCGATGACGACCCACGTGCGGCTGGTGCCGGCCGCCTGGTTGCCGAGCGCTCGGCGTGCGAGCCAGTCATTGAGCGCAGGCTCGCCACAGTCGAATCCCTCCAGCCTGTGCTCGTTGGTCAGCAGGGTTGGGCCGCTGTAGGTCAACGTGTGGGTTGCTCGAGCACCGATGGTTGTGAGAGCAGCCTGGTCATCGCCGGCGGAAGCTGCGATGGCGTCGCGGAGAGCAGGCTCTGTAGCTCGTTCCAGGCCGCGTCGTCAATAGCGAACACGCGACGATCGGCGAGGTCGAGCTCGGCGGCTTCTACGGCGTGACGCAGCACGTAGTCGCTCGTAGACTCGCCGCGGGCCTCTGCGGCGCGGCGCAGCACCGTGTCCTGTGTGGGGGTCAGGCGGAGGCTCAGTCGCTCAGTCTTGGACGCCATGCCCGCATTGTACGTCATCGGACGTACAGAAGGGGAACTGCGCCGCACGGCTCATTACGCTGGTCATCAGTGCGTGGTTCCAATAGCGACGTTCAACCCTGCCGAAATGCGGATGAGAGGACTCGAACCTCCACGGACTTACATCCACACGGACCTGAACCGTGCCCCCGGCCTCCAGATGCGTCCCGGGGCGTCCAGATCGTCCGTTTTGTGCGGTTTCGAGGACGCATCGGACGCATCTGACGATAAAACTGTTGCCACGCGGGGATGACTCTCCCAGGGCGACATCCGCACCTCTGCGGCCCGGGGCCCGCGACGGGGCGGGTGGTGTCTGCGGTGGGCCTTCCTCGGGCGATCGGGGAGGGCGGAACGGCACCCGTGGGCACGATCGGGCATTATTTGGCAGGTTTTACAGCAGAAAAACTTGCCAAGTGGTGTTATGCTTGCTGTATGCCCAAGACAAGCGTTGGCAGACAGGGGCGCGGCCGGAGTCCGCACAGCGCCGCGACCGTCGTGCGGGAGCGGGTGTTCGCCGGCGGTGAGCGCTACTGGTCCCACCAAGACTTCAGCGGGCTGTCCGCGGCGGCCGTGGCGCACGCCTTCTCGCGGCTGACGGCCGAGGGGGTACTGCTGCGGGTACGCAAGGGGCTCTACTACCGGTCGAAGATGACCGCCGTCGGGCCGAGTATGCCGAGCGCGGCCACGGCGTTTGCCCGGACCATGCGGGTGCCGCTGCACGCATCCGGGCTGACGGCGGCGAACTGGCTGGGCCTCACGACGCAGAACCCCGCGCGCGGCGAGTTCGCCACGCCCGCCGCCGGCCGGCCCGGCTGGCTGAGCGATGTCGTCGTTCATACGCGGAGGCCCGTTTCGCGCATGGGGCTCCCCGACGACGACGGAGCGCTGCTGGAGCTGCTGCGCGACCGGGCGCGCTTCAGCGACCTTTCTCCCCGGGCGACCGTGAAGCGTCTGGAGTCGATGCTCTCCGACACCGGTCGGTTTGCACGGCTGGCCGCGGCTGCTCTAAGTGAGCCGCCGCGGGTCCGTGCGATGCTGGGCGCCCTCGGCGAGCAGGCCGGGATGCCGGCGGACGCTCTGACGCCGCTGCGCGCTGGCCTGAACCCACTGAGCAGGTTCGACTTCGGCATTCTGCGCGTCCTGCCCAACGCGCGGGAGTGGCAGGCGCGGTGAGGCTTCACGAGCACGAGGACTTCGCCGCTTTCCTCACGGCGTCGGCATCGGCGAGCGGGCTCCCCGAGGTGTTCGTGGAGAAGGACTACTGGATCACCGAGATCCTGCGTGTGGTCGCCGAGACGCTTGCCGATCGCGCGGTCTTCAAGGGCGGCACAAGCCTGAGCAAGGGGTGGAGCCTCCTGGACCGCTTCTCCGAGGACATCGACCTGTTCGTGGACCCGACGGTCGATCCGGCTCTCCGCGGCCGTGCTGTCGACCGCACGCTGAGAGCGCTTAAGCGGGATGTCGAGGCGATCCCCGGACTCGCGTTCGTCGAGAGCGAGTCCCGCACAATCGGTGGGCGCGGGCGGATGGACACCTTCCGCTACCAGTCGCGGTATCCGCCAGTCCCGGGATTCCCGCCCACGGTGCGCCTGGAGCCCGGGGTGCAGAGCGGTAGGCAGCCAGCGGAGACGGTGTTGATCTCCTCGATCGTGGGCGACATGCTGGCCGCCCGGGGCGTCGCCGACCGGCTCGACGTCGAGGCAGTCCGGCCGTTCCCGATGACGCTGCTGCACTTCCGGCGCACGTTCGTCGAGAAGCTATTTGCGATCCACGGCAAGGTCGAGCGTCTCAAGCGGGACGGCGAGCCGCTCGGACGCGACGTGCGCCACTACGCCGACCTCCACGTTCTTGCCGGCCGCCCGGAGGTTCTCGCCATGCTCTCCTCGCTCGAGTACGAGTCGATCCGCATTGACTACGACGAGAAGAGCCGGGCATTCTTCCCGAACAGCCACCGTCCTCCCGAGGGCCTGCGCTTCGGCTCAAGCGACGCGCTGTTCCCGCCCGTGGAGCTGCGGGCCCGCATCGAGCCAGGCTATGAAGAGGAATGCCGCCATCTGTTCGTCCGGCCGCACCCGCCGTTCGCCGAAATTTTGGAACGCTTCCAAGGCATCCGCGGGTTGCTGTAACCCGAAGATTGCGCTAAGTCGTTCCGCTCGTTGCGAGGTAGGCCGCGACGTCGGCAACAAAACGCTGGAGGTCTCGGTTTTCGCGGTGGACGTTCCCGGAGAGAGCCGACGCGACGAATTTTGGGCCACGGTCGCCGATCTGGGGCGCCCATCCCTCAAGAGCACCAACCGGAACGACAAACAGTCCGATCTCCCGGAGGCCCGCCGCAAGGCGCTCGGCCGCGGCAGTGGCGTCTCCCCTGGGCAGCGCGGACAGGCCCCCGCTCTCCCGAGCCCGCTTCCACCCGTCTGGTGTCGTTGTGATCTCGCGAATGCGTCGCACCTGCTGCTCGTTCAGCCGAGCGGTCTCATCGTTGCCCAACGCATCGTCGATTTGCTTTCTGACCTCGCACACAGGAGGTGCTGGCACCGGTTGGTTGGCGACGGCGCTGTTGACGATCCTCCAATCCGCCCGGAACGGGCTCCAGTCTGCGCCGAGCGCTTCGATTCGATGGTCCTACGGAGAAGATCCTCGTTCCGAAGTATGTCCAGATCCGCGATCGCCGCGACCGGTACGCCCATTGGCCGGAGAGCCCCGAGCGCTGCGCCGGCGAGGCCGACGGCACCACCCCGAGCTCGCGCAGGTAGGCAAGCAGCGGCGCCATCGCACGCGCTGTCACGTAGCCACGGCGACCCGCCGCGCGGCGCTCAGCCAAGAACCGCGCGACGACCTCGTCGCTCAGCTCCCAAGGCACCAGTCCCTCGGCATGCATCCAACTGCTCACGTGAGCCATCAGCCGCACCTGCAGCGTCGCGCCTATCGGCGAGTACCCCTGCCGCTCAAGCTCGTCCACAAACCCCGGCCCAAACTCCTGCAGCGGCCCGGATAGCCGCACCCTTGACGGATTCTTCATCAGTGCTCTCCCTTCCGAGAATGGAGAACACAGCCTCCCCCGCCGCACCAGATTATGCCGACATCAGCACCCCCGAAACGACGCGATTGCAGACACTTCGCGGCCGCCTCGGCATAACCCGCGCCTCGGCATAGTGGACGGTGCAGCGCTGCTCCAACGCCGTGGCCCAGAGCTCCCGTGTCGCCTTCCAGATCCCGGGTGCCCCGTCGGCGATCACGAGCGCCGGCGCCCTGAGGCCGCGGGCGATCATGTCCCGGCCGAAGGCGAGCCAGCTGTCGTAGCTCTCACGGCTTCCCAGAGCCAGTCCGAGGAGGACCTTGCGGCCCTCCAGCGTGACGCCCCAGCACACCAGGACGCCCTCCGCTGGCGTGTCGTCGGGGTGCAGCTTCAGATAGATCGCATCCAAGAAGCAGTAGACGATGTCGTGCTGCTCCAAGCGCCGCCGGCACCATTGACGGTATCGCTCGCGGGTGTCCTCACAGATCCGTGAAACCGTCGCCTTCGACGCGATCGGCTCCTCGAAGACTTCCTCCAAAGCGGCCTCCACATCCCGCATGGACAGTCCCCGCAAGAACGAGCTGATCACGAGCGACTCCAGCGCGTGCGTTCGCGTGACGCCCTTCCCGAGCACCCTGCTCTCGAACCCCAGCTTGCTCGCATTGCGCACCCGCGGACGCTCCAACGCCACCGAGCCACTCGTCGTCTTCACCGTCCGTGATTCATGTCCATTGCGGTGACTGACCGTCTCCCTCAGCACGCTCATACCGCCGACGGCCGAGAAACTCGGTCACCTCGTCCTCGAGCACCTGCTGCAGGATCAGCCGCGCTCCCAGCCGCCCAACCGTCTCAATCGGGTCTTGCTCCTCGCCGACACCGGCCAGGACCTCATCCAGTTCTGAGCGAAACCTCTCGCTCGGGGCTACCTTCTCCATGCGGGCGTACCTCCATCGCTTGGTCTTCTCAGGACAAAGCGGAGGCTACGCCCGCAACTTCAAATCCCCCGGCTCATGAGACGCGACCGCTCGAGCAGCCATCGAGAACAAGCACACGCCGCCTCCTGCCCTGGAACTTGTCGACGGTGCCCACCCTGACCCCATCGGGCAAGTCGCTCGCGCAGGCAGCTGACCTGCGCGTTGTAGGGGGCGACGACCCATCGCAGGCCCATCCGATGCACATGCGAACGTGTGTTCCCGTCGTGTATGGCTCACAAACCCAAACGAATGACTGATCGACATTGACCATGGCGAGTTTTGAGGAACGTATCTACGAACTGGGGTCTGGGGCGCTTGCCGACCAGGAGCGGCAGGTCGCAGAGGTCCGCGGGCGCGGAGCGACGCTGCTGGCTGCCGGCGCCGTGATCGTGTCGCTGCTCGCTAAACCCGTGTTCCACGATGGCCATCCGATCGGCTTCTGGGAGGTTACGGGCATGGTGGTTGGGCTGCTTGGGTGCGCCGGCGTGCTTCTGTTTGTGGTGCTGCTGTTGCGCCCGTATCAGCTCGGGTTCAGCGTCAAGCCGGGAGTCACATATCGCGCACTGTGGGACCAGGGCATTCTTGAGCAGCCGATGGTCGACATCGCTCTCGCTGAAGCTTTCGAGGAGCGTCGTGAGGCGAACGCCAAGGTCGTCGAACGACTGGTGTGGTTTCTCACGCTGGCGCTTGCGTCGCTTTTGCTACAGACCATTGGTCTGGCCACGGCTGCCGCGCTAAGCTCTTAGACATGTCTGACCCCCGCCCGCAAAGTTCTCCACCTCCGCCGGCCAAACCGACCAACGTGCCGCCGCCGGGATCGGTGCCCAAACTGCCGCAGACGATCTTCAACCTGGAGAAGCGAGGCGGCTCGGTGGCCCCTCGTCCTCCCCGCCCGTCCAGCGGTAAGTAGCGCGCCGCTGCGCTCACCCAAGACGCTCGATGAGTTCTTAGGAGCGGGATCGTGACCGCATCGCGTCATCTCCGCCGGAGAGGGCTCCAGGGCAGGCGACCCTGAGCCGACCAGCTGAGCGTCTCGGCCGCCTTGCGGTCACGACGACGCCGGCCCACCCTCTACCCGATCTATCGCCCACAACACGATCTGCGCTGCATCGGCGATACCGCGTCACGCCGTCCTGTCAGCCGCTACCGGCCTATCGCACGACCGTCCCCTTGCTGCGCGGCCTCGGCAGCACATCCGCTTCACGCAACGAATGCTGGAGGAGTGGCTGGCCGACAACATCCATGCCCTGACCTGCCCATGCGCCCTACGCAGCATCCCCGGTCGCGCCCGGCCTCGACACCGATGCTCGCCGGCCGCTCTGCCGCCTACAATCGGGTGGTCATGGCTAAGCGTTCCTACGGCAGCGGTGGTCTCTTCGTCTACAAGGACAAGACGGACAGGGAGAGCTGGTACGACTCATGGCGAGCTGGCACGAGACGAGTCCAGCGCAAGATCGGTCCCAAGCGCTCACAGGGTGGCACGAGCGGCCTGACGCGGGTACAGGCCGAGAGCGCGAGCTTCGCAAGCGGATCGACCACGACCTCGCGCTCGCCACACCGGCGCACTCCCTTCCTGCAACCTCGCGAGCTCGACGAGCTCATAGACGCGGTCCCCGACGATTCGCTGGCGACGTCGAGCGGCCCCTCTACCCGGCCGCCGCGTTGACCGGACTGCGCCAGGGCGAGCTGCTGGCGCTGAAGCGGATGGACGTCGATTGGCCGGCGGGCCGGGTGGGGGTCGCCGACAACTTCACCCGCGGGAAGTTCGACAGCCTCAAGTCACACGAAGGACGCTCGGTGCCGGTGGCCGACCATCTGGCACGAGAGCTGGAGCTTCATTCCCAGCGCTCGGCCTACCGCACGGACGACGACCTCGTCTTCTGCCATCCCCACACCGGCAACGTGCTCGATCCGTCAAAGATGCGAAAGCGCTTTGGCGAGGCCATCGCGCGGGCGGGTGTGCGTGAGATCACCTTCCACGAGCTGCGCTACACGTTTGGCACACAAATGGCGGCCGCGGGTGCGCCGCTGCGCGCGATCCAGGAGTGGATGGGCCACGCCGATGCCAAGACGACTGAGATCTACCGTCACTACGCCCCCGACCCGACCAACGGAGCGCAGCTGGTCGAGCGGGCGTTCAGCGCAACCCCGTCCGAGCCTCAGCGTCAGACGGTCGTCGACGAGGGGCGCCGATGAACGCGGTAGCCGCCGAGACCGTGATCGAGCGTGCCGGCCGTGCGCTGATCGATGCCGCGTCTGCGCCGGCCAGAGTCATCCTGTTCGGCTCACATGCCCGCGGGGACGCTGACGAGGGCAGCGACTTCGACTTTCTGGTGATCGAGCGTGAGGTTGAGGACCACCTTGCGGAGTCCGTCAAGCTGCGTCATGCGCTGCGAAGCCTCCGTGTTCCCGTGGATGTGATCGTGATGGACGAGGCGCTTGCTGGACGACGTGCGAAGGTCAAGGGCACAATGGTCGATCGCGCTTTGCGCGAGGGTCGCGTTGTCGCCGAGTCCTGAGCAGATCGAGTACGCCGAGATGCTTCAACGCCGGGCGGCGGGCGATCTCCTTGTCTGTCGGAAGCTTTGTCGACGACATGGATATCGACGACAGCATCATCGGATTTCATGCTCAGCAGTGTGCCGAGAAGGCCCTCAAGGTGGCGCTCGTCCTGGCTGATGTCGAACTCCCGCGCACGCATGATCTGGAGTCGCTTGTCGAGCAGGTCGAGGAGGCGGGGATCAAAGTACCCGAGGAGCTCTCCAGTATTGATCGGCTGACCCCCTGGGCGGCCGAGCTGCGCTACGACCAGCCGAGCGCGCTTGACCGTGCGGCTGCCCTGACGGTGGCCGAAAGCGCCGCCCGCTGGTCGGGCGCGCTGCTTGACATTTGACTGAATCACGTCGGCGGTCGCCTGCCGTAACTCGCATCTCGGACAACGAGGGCTTGGTCCCAGGGCTATGCGGCCGTCTTATCGGCAGCGCAACCACAGCATTGCTCCGAGCGGTTCTCGATCGAGCCATGAGGAACGCGCGCCGCTTGCTGCGCGCGGCAGCCCGCTGGCTCTCGCTTGCCAGCGCGTCAGGCCGGGATCGCCTCGAGGCGCTCGCCGACCTGCTCGCCTCCGATGAGTGCAATGGCCAGATCGCCCTGGCTGATGAGGCCGACCAGCTCGTGCCCGTCGATCACCGGGAGCCGCCTGACCTTGTGCTCGCTCATCGTCCGCAGTGCCTCCTCGGCGGGGTCGTCGGCGCCGATCGTCACCGCCTTGCCCTGCGCCAGCTCCGACGCCTTCGTCTGCGAGGGATCCTTGCCCTGCGCGAGCACCTTCACCACGATGTCGCGGTCGGTCAGCATCCCCTTGAGACGGTCATCCTCGCCGCAGATCGGCAGGGAACCCAAGTGCATCCGCGCCATCTTCTGCGCTGCGGTGGCCACCGACTCGTTCTCGCCGATGCACTCGACTTGTCCAGTCATTATCTCGCGTGCTGTCTTGCTCATCGCAAACCTCGCTTTCCTGGAGCCCAGACTCGGAGGGTCAGGGTCGGGTGGTACCGGTTGGCCTGACAATGGGTCTTTACCCGCAGCCCAATTACGCAAACGGACTTTCCAGATTGTCTCTGCGGACTGCGCGAAGATCGTGAAGGGGCTTGCCGAGGGGACGTATGGAGGCGCTCTCACGACAGGGACGTATGGAGGCGCTCACGACAGGGACGTGTGGAGGCGCTCACGACGAGTGGTTGACAGGGAACGCCCTGGGTGTCGCCGGGCCGCAGCGAAGCGTCAGCTATCGATCGGCGACATGTCCGCGTAGCGGTCGCCGGCTGTCATGCCGACCGGGGCGGCCTCGTCGATCCGTGCGAGATCCTCCGCGCTCAGCTCGATCTCGGCGGCGGCGGCGTTCTCCTCCAGGTAGGAGCGCCGCTTGGTGCCGGGGATCGGCACGATGTCCTCGCCGCGGCCGAGCACCCATGCGAGCGCCAGCTGACCGGCCGTGACCCCACGCTCGCGCGCCCCTCTCTGCCAATGTCGTGTGAGACGCTCATGATCAAGGAATTACTGACCCTTGAGGGCGAGAACGGAGCACGACGCGATGTTGGAGATGGAGCACAACGAAGCCGGCGGTCCCGGAGTGGA
>Ga0302235_10001488_pt1 | contig 17546 bp, 15 predicted proteins | sample II_Palsa_N3_3_FD_193577 | JGI IMG/M metagenome (GOLD analysis project Ga0302235, IMG submission 193577) | Peat permafrost microbial communities from Stordalen Mire near Abisko, Sweden - II_Palsa_N3_3 | ecosystem: Environmental > Terrestrial > Soil > Palsa > Peat permafrost | place: Sweden... | reverse complement strand
CGCGGCTGGAGCAGCTGATCGGCGTCCACTCCTCGAAGACCGGCTACTACGCGCAGTGGCGCGGAACGAGGCGGGACCTTGAACGCGCCCTGGCCGGGCTGCGGGCCATGTCCGAAGCGCTGTGCGTTACCGCGCTCGGGCCGGTGGCGCTCTGCGACGCCGTGCTCGACGCGGTGGGCGGGCTGTTCGAGGCGGAGTGGGCCAGCCTGGTCCTGACCAGCGGGGACCTGCCCTCCTCGGTCCCATCGCAGGTTACCTGGTACCGGGAGCCGGGCCAGCGGCTGGGCGCCCCGTCGGCGGAGGATTCGGCCGCGCTCGCCGCCCGGATCACGGATACGCCGCAAGTGATGGCCGTCGGCGACGGCGTGGCGCGGGCGGTCGTGCTGGGCGCTCCGATGCGGCTGGATCACCGCCAGGTCGGGTCGCTGCTGGTCGGCACGGAGCATCCCGCCGGCCCGGACGGGATCGGGCTGCCGGTTCTGGAGACGGTGGCGAACCAGCTCGTGACGGCGCTGCGTAACGCGTGGCTGTTTGAGCACGGGGAGGACCTGCGCCGGCAGGCCATGGCGGGCCGGGCCGAGGCGGAGCGCCATGCCGAGGAGCTGGCCAGCCGCAACGAGCAGCTCCGCCGGGCGCGGGGGCAGCTGGCCCGGGCCCGGCAGGCGGAGCTGGTGAGCGCCGAACGTCACCGGATCGCGCGTGAGCTGCACGACGGCGTCGCGCAATGCCTGGTCGGGATCGGGATGCACCTGGAGTGGTGTCACCGGCACCTTGATCCTGCCTCGGCCGCTTATCAGCGGCTGGTGGCCAGCAAGGAACTGGCTCGTGCGGGCCTGGGCCGGGTTCGCTCGGCGGTCGCCGAGCTGTCCGAGTTGGAGCGCCCGGGCGAGGGCCTGGGGGAGGCGCTGCGAGATCTGGCCGGTAATTTCCGCTCCGCCGGCCCGCTGCGCGTATCGGTGCGCGTCAGCGGCCCTCAGCGCCAGCTCGCGCCCGAAGTAGAGCATGCGCTGTTCCAGATCGCCCAGGAAGGCCTGTGGAACGTGGTCCGCCACGCCGGCGCCGCGCAGGCCTCGCTGAACCTTCAGTACCGGACCGGGCAGACCCGCCTCAGCATCTCCGACAACGGCCATGGTGACCCGGCGGCGGCCCGCCGCCATCTCGCGGGCGCTGCGCCCCGCGGCCGGTTCGGCCTGCGCATCATGGCGGAACGGGCCAGTGAACTCGGCGGCGAAGTCACGGTGCAGCGCCGTCGCCGCGGCGGCCTGCGGGTGGAGGCCCGCATCCCGGACCCGGGTACCGGCGCGGCCGGCGGCACCGGCCCCGGTGTCGGCCCCGGTGTCGGCCCCGGTGTCGGCCCAGCGGCGCCCGCCCCGGGCGGGCCAGCGTGAAGCGGGCCGCAGCGGCTGCTGTCCGGATCCTGATCGTGGACGACCACACCATCGTGCGCCAGGGCCTGCGGTCCATCCTTGACCTGGAGCCGGACTTCACCGTGGTCGGTGAGGCCGCCGACGCCGCGGCTGCGGTGACGGAAACCGCGCGGCTCCGGCCCGACGTGGTGCTCCTCGATCTCAAGCTCAGTGACAGCGCGCCCGCCGAGGGCCTGGACGTGTGCGCCAGGCTGCGGGACGGCCAGCCGCAAGTGAGCATCGTCGTGCTCACGACCTTCCTGGACCAGAAGCTGCTGGTCGGCGCGCTCCAGCGAGGGGCCAGTGGCTACGCGCTCAAGGACGTGGACGCGGTGGAGCTGGCCCGCATCATCCGCACCGTCCACCGTGGGGAGTCCGGGTTCGACGGCCGTAGTGCCCGGCTGGTCGTCCGCTCCTTGACCGGTCAGCCAGCCGCGCCTGCCCGGCTGCTCAGCGAACGCGAGCTGGAGGTGGTCCGGCTGGTGGCCCGGGGCGCCACCAACGTGCAGGCGGCGCGGGACCTGTACGTGAGCGAGAGCACGATCAAGTACCACCTCCGCCTGGCGATGCGCAAGCTCGGCGCGAAGGACCGCACCGAGCTTGTCTACCGGGCCAGCGCCCAGGGCCTGCTGTAGCGGGATTCTGCCCGAGTGGGCCGGGGACCCTGTCCGTACGGTTCATCTTCCTCGCCCGGCTGGTCGTGCATTTCCGCCGGCCGGCGCAGTGACGGGCGGCCGGCACGGACCTAGCGTGAGGCCTGATGCGAACGAATGCAGAAGGAGGCACGCCATGCCAGGAAACCGGGCCGTCGCCTATATCGAGCCGGGGCATGTGGAAGTCGAGACGATCGACTACCCGAAGCTGGAGCTGCAGGACGGGCCGGGCGTCAACCCGGCGAACGTCGGCCGGAAGGTCCCGCACGGAGTGATCCTCAGGGTCGTCGCGACCAACATCTGCGGCAGTGACCAGCACATGGTCCGGGGCCGCACGACCGCCCCCAAGGGCCTGGTGCTCGGCCACGAGATCACCGGCGAGGTCATCGAGGCCGGGCCGGATGTGGAGTTCATCAAGGTCGGTGACCTGGTCAGCACCCCGTTCAACATCGCCTGCGGGCGGTGCCGTAACTGCAAGGAGCGCAAGACCGGCATTTGCCTGAACGTCAATCCCGACCGTCCCGGCTCGGCCTACGGGTACGTGGACATGGGCGGCTGGGTCGGCGGCCAGGCCGAATACGTCATGGTCCCGTACGCGGACTTCAACCTGCTGAAGTTCCCCGACAAGGACCAGGCCATGGCGAAGATCCGCGATCTCACGATGCTGTCGGACATCTTCCCCACCGGCTACCACGGCGCCTACACCGCCGGGGTGACCACCGGGTCGACCGTGTACGTGGCCGGCGCCGGACCGGTGGGCCTGGCCTGTGCCCACGCCGCGCAGCTGCTCGGGGCGGCCGTGGTCATCGTCGGCGACATGAATCCCGAGCGGCTCGCCCAGGCGCGCAGCTTCGGCTGCGAAACCGTCAACGTGGCCGAGGAAGCCTCACTCGCGGATCAGATCGAGCAGGTCCTCGGTGAGCCCGAGGTCGATGCCGCGGTGGACTGTGTCGGCTTCGAGGCCAAGGGGCATGGCGCGGGCGCGGTCGAGGCGCCGGCCACCGTACTCAACGACATCATGACCGTGGCCAGGGCAGGCGCGACACTCGGCATCCCCGGTCTGTACGTGACGGGCGACCCCGGCGGCATCGACGAAGAGGCCAGGGTCGGGTCGCTGCGGGTCCGCCTCGGCCTGGGCTGGGCGAAGTCGCATTCCTTCACGACCGGCCAGTGCCCGGTGATGAGCTATAACCGCCAGCTCATGATGGCGATCCTGCACGACAAGGCGCACATCGCCGACGCGGTGAACGCCACCGTCATCCCGCTGGACAAGGCGCCCGACGGCTACCGTGACTTCGACAGCGGAGTGGCCCAGAAGTTCGTGATCGACCCGCACGGCCTGATTCCGGCCTGACGCCGGGACGCGGAACGCCGGGGAAGTTTCAGCGCACCTCTGCCCGGCGTTCCGCTGCCCGCACGGACGAGGATGATGCCCTGCGGACTGGGCTGCCGTAACCGCGTATCGGGCGCCCGCATTCAGTCCGTCAGCGCCAGCTCGCCCGGTGCGGGCAGGGGAGACGTCGCGGTGCCCGGCGCGGGTTGCATAGTTTTGAGCCGTGCTTGCCCTGCTGGTGATACTCGCGGTCGCTGTCGTCGTGCTGCTGGCCGTCACCCAGCGGCTGGCCCGGCGTGTGCGCGCTGTCGGGGGCGGCGACGACCGGGCGCAGGCCCGGGCACCCACGGTGCGTGCGACGGCCAACGTTGCCGTCGTGACGCTCTACGAAATCTGGATGGGGCGGGCCGAACGAGACAAACTCGGCGCCTGGGACGACAACTGGGCGGAACTTAGCCGTAAACCGCAGTACGAAAGCTGGCGGCGGCTGGCCGAGGCGCGGGGCGCCGGCCAGGATGTGCAGCACTACGTGACCCGCAGCCTGCTGTCGGAGGTCATCTATGCCGCGGGAGGCGTCGAGCGGGAATTCCTGCAACTGCGCAAGGCGCTAGCCGATGTCCGGCAATTGGCCGACGAGGCGGCACCCCCGCATCCGCAGCCAGCGCAGGGACAGCCGGTTTCCGGCCCCTATGTCGCTGCCCGGCCCGTACGGGAGGCGTCGTACTGCTTCGTCAACCTGCTCAGCTGGGCGCGATCCACGGTGGAGCGCACCGACCGCCCCTACAAACCGGGTTCGTCCCAGCGGGCCGGACTGCTCCCTGCCCTCCCGCCGGGTCAGCTCCACGACAGCGTGGCGGCAGCGCTGCAGCATCTCAGGACCGCACTGCGCGATTCCCGGTCCCTCGCCAGTTACGCCTTCCATACTGGTGCGGTCCCCGCCGAAGGGGCGCCCAGGACCGAGATCCTGCCCGACGGGCGCAACCTAACGCGGCTGGCTGATCCGCTTGCCGATCCGGCGCTGGCTGGGGAGGCATTCGAGTTCACCGAAGATCGCGACATGCTGGCCTACGCGACCGAACTGATGGCCGCGATCGAGGTGTTCGTCAACCGGGTGCTCGACGCCTTCGCCGCCAGCCGGCCCGCGAGCCCCGAAACCGGCGGATCGGCACATAACCTGGACTCGTGAAGGCTGGCGCAGCCCTGGTGCTGACCGCGGATCCCGCCGAGGCGGGACGGCGGGCCGCAGGGCTGGCCCGTACGTCGCTGGGGGACAGCCCGCCCGCGTTCGGGGTGCTGTTCGCCTCCGCCCATTTTCATGACTCGGCGGAGGCCCTGCTGGCGGCGGTCACTGAGCAGACCGGCCCGATCCCGCTCATCGGCTGCGTGGCGGAGGCCGTCGCTGGCGGGTCCCGTGAGGTGGAGTCCGAGCCTGCCGTTTCGCTGTGGCTGGCGGCCGAGGTGGGCCCGGTCGAGACGTTCGCGATGGCATTCGTGCGGACGGCCAGCGGGGGCGCCTACGGCGGCTACCAGTTCGGGCCGGACCGGGCCGGCGTATGCCTGATGATCTGCGACCCGTTCACGTTCCCGGCCGAATATCTGCTGGACCACCTGAACTCCCAGGACGCCGGGATGCTCGTGATGGGCGGGATGGCCAGCGGCGGGACGGGCCGGCGGGAGAGCCGGTTGTTCCTGGACGGCCGGGTCCTGTCCGAGGGTGCCGTCGGCGCGTACCTGCCGCAGGCGGAGATCCGCCCCCTGGTGTCCCAGGGATGCCGGCCGATCGGCGATCCGTTCACGGTCACCGCGGCCGAGGGCAATTACGTCGTGGAGCTTGGCGGGCGGCCGGCCATGACGCGCCTGCAGGAACTCGCCGCCTCGCTGAGCGGCCGCGACCTGGAACTGCTCACCGACGGCGTCCTGGTGGGAATCGTCATCAACGAGTACGGGGGCGAGCGGCACCAGGGCGATTTCCTGATCCGCGGCATCCTCGGCGCCACCCCCGAAACCGGCGCCATCGCCGTGGGCGACGAGGTGCAGGTGGGCCAGACGCTTCAGTTCCACGTCCGGGACGCCGAATCGGCGGACCAGGACCTCCAGCGCACCCTGGAACAGGAAGCCGCCGCCCAGGGCGGCCGCCGTCCCGCTGGGGCGCTGCTGTTCACCTGCAACGGCCGCGGATCACGGCTGTTCCCCGGGCCTGATCACGACGCCCGCCTGCTGGCGGAGGTGCTCGGCGACATCCCGGTGGCGGGATTCTTCTGCGCGGGCGAGCTCGGCCCGGTCGGCGGCCAGAACTACCTGCACACCTTCACCGCGTCGATCGCGCTGTTCCCCGGGGCGGCACCCCCAGCATGACGGCTGTGGCCCGCCGCCGCCGGCCGGCAGACGTCCGCGCGCACTCCCGCCTGATCGGCGCGGGACGGAGCCTGACATGACAGCGCCCCCGGGAGCGTGTGCTCACGAGGGCGTGCCGTGACCGGTGCGCAGGTCGCCTCACGGCGAAAGGCGCATCATGGCTCCAGCCGGACGGTATTCCATGAAGGCGGAAATTAGAGCCCGGGGGACACTAACGCACCGACAGGATTTGCAACGCAAGGCCAGCCAGCACTATTCCAGCCGCGCCGAGGTTTCGAGCCGGGGCCGCACACCATCACCCGCCGCTGGGCTGTCTGCGCGGCCAGCGTTGCCACGACCGCCGCCCCGCTCCTCCCTCCAGAATGCCGCGGGTCGGCAGGGGACCAGGTCAGACAGCCGACGCTTGAGCTACGGGTCGGCCGAAGGTGACGGCTTCGCGCACCTCACGGGGCAGCGACTGAGCGAGTTGCGCGTCGGGCTGAGCGCCGAGCGAGTCGTTGATCGTAGAAAACGCCAGGCGAAGGGCCACAAAGGCGGTGATGGCGAAGATCTGCCCGTCATCGAGCCCGGTATCGTGCAGCGCCTGGATGTCGGCCGGTGTCGTCGCGTTCGGGTCCCTGGCGACCTTCCGGGCCCACGCCGCCATGGCCTTCTCCTGGTCCGTCAGCCCGGCGTCGGTGCCATTCAGAACCCCTGCCGCGACCGCGGCGTCCAGCGCTGCGCCCAGCTTCCCGCCCCACGCCAGCGAGCAGTAGGAGTCACCGAGAGCCGAGGCGGCGGCGGTCACCAGGATCCCGCGCTGGCGGAAGGTCAAGCCGCTCGGCGTGAATGCTTCAGACATCAACCCGAACAGCTGCTTCAGGGTGTCCGGCTGGTGCGCCCACAGTCGGGACACGTTCCAGACGTAGCCGCTGTCTGCGAGGTCTTCGTCGTGGAGCGCCTGTACCTGGGCGGACACCGGGGGTTCCGCGAGAAAGCTTCCGGTCATGGGTGCTGCGCTCCTTCGGGTTTGCGGGCCAGGTAGCCCACGACAGGGATGTCGGCCCGCAGCGGCAAGCGGTCCCGTAGCTGCCGCTGAGCCTGCTCGACGGCCGCGCGATGGAACTCAGCCTCGCCGACGTTCTGGATGGCCTCATAAGCTGGCCCGGTAGCGGCCAGTGCACGCGCGTACAGTTCCGGGTCCGCGAACTCCCAGGCGAACGGAACTTCCAGGCGTTCGACATCGAGGAATCCGTGCGACGCCAGGAGTTGCTCGCCCGCACCAGGCCGGCCGAGCGACACCATCGCAGCCTGGTTGCCGACCTTCTCCGCCGCAGCAAGGCGGAACGGTGCCAGCGCCCAGGCTCCAGGGGACATCTTCAGGTGACCCCACACCGTTATCCCGACGCGTCCGCCGGGGCGAAGGACCCGGTATATCTCGGCAACCGCGCCGGGGGTGGTGCCCCAGATCCCCCGGAAGCTAGTGACAACGTCAAACGACGCCGGGTCCCACGGCAGGGCGTGCATATCGCCGATCCTGATGTCGCAGTCGGGGTTCCGGTCCCGGGCCACCGCCACCAGCCTGGCCGAGGCGTCGATACCGGAGCAGGAAGCGCCACGCAGGCGAGCCAGTTCGACGGCGAGCCCGGACCCGCAAGCCACGTCGAGCAGCCGGTCCCCGGCATCGACGCCGAGCCGATGGTGCACAGCGACGTACTCTCGGCAGTTTCCCGGCTCGCTAAGGGTCGCGAAATCCACCGCTTTGCGGCCCCAGCCCTCGTCCACCAGCGCCCACGGGGGAGAGTCTGTGCTCGGCCTCGTCATTGCCGCTCCTCTGCGTCGCCAGGTCTCCCGCTGCGCTGTTGCCGGTCCGCCGGGCCGGCCGGGGGAGCGCGCATGTCAGCGAGTGGCATGGCGGGCACGGTGTGCCCGGACGGCGTCGTCGGCCCGGCTTAGGTAGGACGGCCCGGCTTAGGTAGGACGGCCCGGCTCAGGTAGGACGGGCCGGCGTACAGGTGGAGGTCCCATTTTGCGGTCAGTGATTGTTCCCAGGCAAGCAGGGGAAGGTGCCCCGCGCGCCGAATGGCGAATCTGCGCTCGCGTCGCGCTGAGCCTGCTGAACCCCAGACGAGCAAGTATTCGGCCTTCTCGCCTGGGATTTGGCTGGCGCGACGCATGACAGGTGACGATGCGGCACCCTGGCTGGCACTCGACGGCTTCCGGGCTCGCGTGTCCAGCGCATATATTCTGGAACTGCCCAGCTGCGCAAGTGCACGGGAGTTCCTCATGCCGAACGATGCCAGCGCCAGGGGCGAGCCGGCCAGGCTCGCCGAACTAGTCAGGCTCGCTCTGGAGTCCGGCGATCTCGACGCCATCAGAGATCTGCTCGAGCCTGACGCCCGCTGGGGCGCGCCGGCGGGGCCCCATGCCGCCGACTGCAAGAACCGCGACCAGGTCATCGCGTGGTGGGGCAGCGCGCGAGCCGCCGGCGCACGTGCGGTGGTCAGGGAGGTGACCGCCGGCGCCGGGACGCTTCTCGTGGGGCTCGAGGTCACTGGCACGCCGGCGGCTCGCGAGGCAGGCGGAGCGGCGGAGCGCTGGCAGGTCCTGACTCTGCGGGACGGCCGGATTGTTGACATCCGTGGCTTTGCTGACCGGGCGGCAGCCGCGGGCCATGCTGGCGTGCCTGCCTGAGCGCAGCCCGACTCCAGGCCTGGCCGGGTGATCAAGGGGGCCCGCAGGCCCGTACGCGGCCACTGCAGGTGCTTACCGATGCCTGGCCCGGCGAATTGAGGTCGCTTTGCGGTCGGGTATTTCGCTCACTCATCGCCCTTCTCGAAGCGGCTGACCACAACAAGCCCGGCGATAAACACGGCCACCATCGCGATGAGCAACGCTAGTTCCGCCGTGCTGACAGCGGTGCTGCCGGGAGTCAGCACGAACAGGATGCGGCGGACGACCGCGATCAGCCCTACGACAATGAACGGCTGGGCCACCAGACGGTGCGCGCGCAAGGACAGCACGACCGTGTATACGATCTCGACCAGAATCAGGACAAGCAGGACGCGATCGAGCAGGATCGGGGCGCCCGCCGAGATCGGCCCAGAGGACCCATCGAGGAAATCAACGATCCCGGCGACCAGCAGAACGACAGCCAGTGCAATCAGTACGACCCCGACGGCGACCGTGACCCAGTCCTGCACGTGTTCGAGGACCCAGATCGAGCGTGTGGCGGCGGGTACGCTTTGCCGTCTGGACGAGCCAGCCGATGAGCTTGCGGCGGACCCAGCCGGCACGGCTGCAGGTTTGGCAGGGTCCTCGCCACGGGAAGCCGGCATACCGGTCATTGTGCCACCGTAACGGTGCCTGCCCTCAGCACTCGATACATCCCGGCCCCCGGCCGAGCGGGACGAACATGCCCGTCTTTCCCGAAACGGAGGGACCCGTGACGATGAAAGGCGGCTTGACCGTGGCCGCGTCATGGTGCCCGCATCCAGCCACACGGCGAGTCCGTCGTGCGGCTCCATGACAACAGGGCGGTTGCATGGCTGGCAGCAATGCGCCTGAAAATGGTGCTGTAAAAAGGCAAGCAGATCACCGGAAATCCCGCTGCATATCCCGTAAACGAAGCACTCTTATGCGGCATACGGGGGAGGGCATTCAGCCCATCCAGGGCCACGCCGCGATCACGCAATTCTGGCGCGCGGCCATCACCCGGACCGCGGCGGCCCGGGCCCGGCGTGGACTGTCCCATAGCCGCTGCCGCCGAATGCACCCGCTTGGGTGCGCCGTCGGGGGCAGCAGAGTGCGTATGGGCGGTCGTGCTTTACCAGCCGAGTTCGCTGAGCCGCTTGTCGTCGATGCCGAAGTGGTGGGCGATCTCGTGGATGACGGTGCGGCGGACCTGGTCGGCGACCTCCTGCTCGGTGCGGCAGATTGCGGAGATCGCCTGGCGGTAAATGGTGATGTGGTCGGGCAGGACGCCGGCGTACTGGGACGTGCGGCTGGTGAGCGGGATGCCCTCGTACAGCCCGAGCAGGCCGGGCGGCCCCGCACCGTGCTCGACGGTCACCGCGACATTGCGCATGAGCTGGCCGAGTTCCTCGGGCAGCCCGTCCAGCGCGGTGCCGACCATTTCCTCGAAACGGCCGGGATCGACCTCGATCACTTGCCCATTGTCCTGCGCAGCGCTGCCGTGCCACGCAGCCGCCGGCGCGGATCGCCTGGCACTCATCGCGCTGCCATCATGCATGACCGGTCGGCTCCGAACGCGCGGTAACTGACCGGGCCGTCACCCCTCCCCGCCACCGGCTAACTCCCGGCAGCCGCCGGAAACGCGACGCGGGTCGGCCTGCGCCTGCACGGTACCCGCGACTGCTGACCGTACGGTCTGCTCTTGTGCCTATGCCTGGGGGCATAGGCGGCCCGGAAAGTGTGGTCTGCGGATAGATGGCCGCCGGGGATGCGGTGCGTAGCGTCCTGATCGTCAGCAACGACTGATGAGAGGAACGCAACATGATTGAGATTGATGGCCTGACCAAACGGTACGGCGACAAGACCGCCGTCGACGGGCTGAGCTTCGTGGTGGAGCCGGGTGTGGTGACCGGGTTCCTGGGCCCGAACGGGGCGGGGAAGTCCACCACGATGCGGATGATCGCCGGGCTGGACCGGCCGACCAGCGGGACGGTGCGGGTCAACGGCAAGCACTATCCCGGGGCGGCCGCCCCGATGGCGGAGCTCGGCATCCTGCTGGACGCGAGATCCGTCCACCCGGGACTGTCGGCCCGCAACAACCTGCTGGCGCTCGGCCGGACGGCCGGCATAGGGCGTCGCCGGGTGGACGAGGTGATCGAGCTGGCCGGGCTCGGTGAGGTTGCGGGCACCCGGGCCGGCGGCTTCTCCCTCGGCATGGGCCAGCGCCTGGGCGTGGCCGCGGCGCTGCTGGGTCAGCCGCAGACCGTGGTGCTCGACGAGCCGGTCAACGGCCTGGACCCGGACGGCGTGCGCTGGATCCGGCTGCTGCTCAAGTCGCTGGCCGACGAAGGGCGGACGGTTTTCGTTTCGTCGCACCTGATGAGCGAGATGGCGCAGACGGCGACCCAGCTGGTCGTGCTGGGCCGGGGCAAGCTCATCAGCCAGAGCAGCGTCGAGGATTTCACCGGTCATGCGGGCGCGGGCGGCGTGATCGTACGGACACCGGAACCCGCGCGGCTGGGCCAGGTGCTGGCCGCTCCCGGTGTCACCGTGATTGAGGACGGATCGGACCTGCTGCGTGTGTCCGGTACCACCGCCGAGCAGATCGGCACCGCCGCCTGGCGGGCTCACCTGCCCGTCTACGAGCTCACCCCCGCCCAAGCTTCGCTCGAGGAGGCCTTCATGCAAGTGACCAGGGACAGCATCGAGTACCACGCCGGGGCGACGCGATGAGCGCGGTCATGAGATCAGGGGTCGCGCTGGCTCCGGTGGCCCCGGCTCCGGCAACAGCAGCGGGACCAGTTAGCCAGGTACGCGTCGTCCGGGCAGAGTGGACCAAGCTGCGGGCGCTGCGCTCGACCAAGTGGTGCGGACTGAGCGCGCTCGTGCTGATCGTCGGCCTGGGTGCCGCCAGCGCGGGATCCGGGACGCCGTACCACGTCTCGCCCGGCGTTTCCGCCGCGGCGGCGGTGTCGTCCGGTCTGCTGGGCGTCTTGTTCGCGCAGCTGCTGGTCGGTGTGGTCGGCGTACTGGCGTTCAGCGGCGAGTACGGCACCGGGATGATCCGCGCCACGCTGGCGGTCGTGCCGGCTCGGCTGCCGGTGCTATGGGCGAAGCTGATCGTGCTGGTGGGCCTGGTGCTGCCGGTGACCCTGCTGTGCGCGTTCGTCGACTTCTTCGCGGCGACAGCTATCGAGTCCTCCCGCGGCGGTTCGGCGATCTCGCTGACCGACCCGGGCGTGCTGCGGATCATGATCGGCGCGTCGTTGTACCTGACCGTCGTCGTCATCATCGGCCTGGCCCTGGGCGCGCTGCTCCGCAGGACCGCGACGGGCCTGGCGGTGTTCGCCGGGGTGTTCTTCGTCGTACCGATCGTCGTGGCGGCCCTCCCGCACAAGATCACGGGGTTCGCGACCTATCTGCCGTCCAACGCCGGCGGGGCTCTGTGGGGCAACCCGCTGACCACCGGGCATGCGCTGAGCCCATGGGCCGGGTTCGCGGTCCTGTGCGGGTACGCGGTCGTGCTGACCGGCCTGGCCGCCTGGCAGCTGTGCCGCCGCGACGCCTGAACACCCGCAAAGGCTGCGAAGATACAAATATGTCCTTCTGGGCACCGGTCGAAAACCCGGGAACGCGCCCGCTGCGTTCCTGGGCCTTCGACGTCGGGTGCGCCCTGCTCGCCGCGTTGGCCTCCTTCTTGACCTTTTCCTTCGCCCGGACGGCACATCCCGCGAATCCCGCGCCGGCGGTCGGCCTGGTCGTCGCAGTCCTGACCGTCCTGGTGCTGTCGCTGCGCCGGGTCTGGCCCGGCCCGGTGTTCGGCGTCGTGGTGCTGATGGCGGCGGTGCTGGCGCAGTGGCCGGTCCGCGGCGAGCTGTTCGCGGTCCCGCTGGCCATCGCCCTGTACACCGTCGCGGCCACGATGAGCCGGGCCATGGCGCTCGTCGCGGCCGCGCTCGCGGTGGCGGCCGAGATCCCGGCGGCCGGACAGGGCGGCTGGCATGACGGCTGGCTGCCCGTGATCTACGAAGTCATCGCGATCGCCGCTGTCCTGATCGCGGGACTGTACGCGAGCACCCGCCGGGCCTACCTGGCCGAGCTGAGCGACCGGGCCCAGCGGCTCGAACGCGAACACGATCAGACCAGCGCCCTGGCCGCGGCGATGGAGCGGGCGCGGATCGCCCGCGAGATGCACGACAGCGTGGCGCACCACCTCACGGTCATCGTGGCGCTGTCCGACGGTGCCCTGGCCGCGGTAAGCCGCTCGCCGGCCCAGGCTAGCGAGGCGATCCGGGGCGTGTCGAGCACCGCCCGGGAGGCGCTCGCCGAGACCCGCCGCCTGCTCGGCATCCTGCGGGCCGAGGGCGGCCTGGAACCCCGGCAGCCGCTCCCTGGCCTGTCCGACCTTGACGGCCTGTTCACCCGGGTCCGGGCGGTCGGGCTGCCGGTCCGGTACGAACGCAGCGGTCTCACCGGAGACACGCCGCCCGGCGTTCAGCTGGTCATTTTCCGGCTCGTCCAGGAATCCCTGACAAACACGATGAAGCACGCCGGCCCCGGCGCGAGTGCGGCCGTCCGGCTGCAGCTCGAAACCGGCGAGATACGAGTCGAAGTCACCGACAATGGCATCGGCAGCGCCGGAGTGCCCCGCGCTCCCGGCGGCGGCCTGACCGGGATGGCCGAACGTGTCGGCGCGTTCGGCGGCGAACTGACCTGCGGCCCGCGTCAGCCGCGCGGCTGGCGGGTCACCGCCCGGCTCGACCCGGGCCACGCGGTGGCACCGTGATCAGCGTGCTCCTGGTCGACGATCACTCCCTCATCCGGCTGGGCTTCCGCCTGGTGCTCGAGGCCGAAGCCGATATCGACGTGGTCGGCGAGGCCGCCGACGGGACCGCGGCCGTCTCCATGTGCTCCGCGCTGCGTCCCGACGTGGTGCTCATGGACGTCCGGATGCCCGGCCATGACGGTATCGAGGCGACCCGCGACATCGTGGCCGCCGGGCTGCCGTGCAAAGTGCTGATCCTGACCACCTTCGACCTCGACGATTACGTCTACGCCGGGCTGCGGGCCGGCGCCAGCGGGTTCCTGCTCAAAGACACCCAGCCCGCTAACCTGGTCGCCGCCATCCGCACCATCGCGGCCGGCGACGCCGTGCTAGCGCCGGGCGCCACCAGCCGCCTGGTCCGCCAGTTCGCCGCCACCGAGTCGGCCGGCCCGCCCGGCGGCCACCACGACGCCCCGCTGGCAGGCGCCCAGATCAAGGAGGCCCTCACCGGCCGGGAGCAGGACGTCTTCGCCCGCATCGCCGCAGGCATGTCCAACAACGAGATCGCGGCCAGCCTGGACCTGTCCGAGGGCACAGTGAAAATCCATGTCGGCCGGATACTCGCCAAACTCGGCCTGCGCGATCGCGTCCAGGCCGTCGTACTCGCCTACGAATCCAGGCTGATAACCCCGGGGACACCCACTCCCGGCGGCCCCGGTCACCCGCGCTAACACGGAGAAGCTTTCTAACCTCGCTGGCCGGGCTGGTAGTCACCGCCGGGCCGGCGGGTGATGACGTTCAGCCGGTTCCAGGCGTTGATCTCGGCGATGAGCGACACCAGCGCGCCGAGCTGCTCATCGTCGTAGTGCTTGGCCGCATTCGCCCAGGCCTCATCGGTGACGCTAGTGGCGGCGTCGGCGATGCGGGTGCCCTGCTCGGTGAGCTCGAGCGCGGCCCGCTCCGGCTCGGTAAAGACCGTCGCCTCCCGCCACACCGCGACCAGGTTCAGCCGCAGCTGGGTTTCCCCGGCGTGCTCGGCGTCCTTCGCGTGCATGTCGGTGCAGAAGGCGCAGCCGTTGATCTGGCTGGCCCGGAGCTTCACCAGCTCCTGGGTGGCGGCCGGCAGGGCCGAATCGGTCACCACCTTGCTCGCCGACAAGAGGTACTTGACGAACTTGGTCATGACGGTGTTGCCGGGCAGGTCGAGACGCGGTTCCATGGTGATTCTTTCCTCTCCGGATGATGTTCTCCTCAGCTGTACGACGACGGGGCCGTCCGGAATGTCAGGCGGCGTGCGAGCCTCACATTCCGGTGCGCTGTCTCGTCGACCTGGTGAGGGCAGATGCGAACGACGGAGGCCGACGGCACCATGAGCACCCAATCTGAGCCAGGAGGCGGCGGGCCCGGCCCGGGCCTGAACGCGGTCATGGGCGAGCGGCGCCAGCTGATCAACCTCGCCTACCGGCTGCTGGGCTCGCTGGCCGATGCCGAGGATGTCGTGCAGGAGACCTCCGCCCGCTGGTATGCCATGTCCGGGCAGCAGCAGGAGGCCATCGAATCCCCCGGCGCCTGGCTGACGACGGTCGCCAGCCGCATCTGCCTGGACCTGCTTGGCTCGGCACGGGCCCGGCGGGAGCGCTACGTGGGCGAATGGATCCCCGAGCCGCTGCCCGAACCCGCGGAGTGGCCCGGCGGGCAGCCCGGCGGCATTACCCCCGACCCGGCCGACCGGGTGACGCTGGACGAGTCGGTCAGCATGGCCTTCCTCGTCGTGCTCGAATCGATGACCCCGGCCGAGCGGGTCGCGTTCATCCTGCACGACGTCTTCCGCTACTCCTTCGCCGAAGTGGGCCAGATCGTAGGCCGCACGCCGGCGGCATGCCGCCAGCTCGCCTCCTCAGGCCGCCGCCGCGTCCGCGCCTCCCAGGCTCCGCCGGCCCAGGCCCCCCGGCAGGCCCGCCTCGTCAGGGACTTCAAGCGGGCCTGGGAGGCCAAGGACATCAACGCCCTCATCGGCCTCCTCGACCCCGGCGCCACGGTGACCGCCGACGGCGGCGGCCTCGTCAGCGCCCATCTGCGCCCCATCGACGGCGCCGAGCAGATCGCGCGCTACCTGGTCGATCTGGCCGGCCGGGCATCCGGCAACCTGACGTTCCTGGAGCGCACGGTCAACGGTCAGCCCGGTCTGGTGGCCCAGCAAGACGGCGTCACCGTGACGGTGTTCGCGTTCGACATCCCAGGGGACCGGATCACCCGCATCTGGGCCGTACGCAACCCCGGCAAGCTCCGGCCTTGGACGACCGGCTGAGGCGTCTCTCCGGAGCATCGGGGTGACCGGGGCGCCGGCCAGGGCGTTCCACTGGTGCGAAGCGACGGCCTCGGATGCGACCGTGATCGCAGGCTTCTGGCCGATGAAGATCACTGGGCGCAATCGGGCCGTCTCGCCGTAAGAAGCCAGCGAGACGGTCACCGACGACTCGCAACCTCATCCACTACAACAGGCTCGACAGAGGCGGCCACTTCGCGGCCTGGGAACAGCCGCAGCTCTTCTCAGAAGAGATCCGCGCGAGCTTCAGGCCACTGCGTAATCCTGCGCGGTAATCCTGCGCGCTGAAGCGCGGGCCCGATCTTCCGGGGCCTCGATCCATACCCCGGCATATCGGGCCCAGCCCCCCTGGTGGCGTGGGCAGCAGGCCCGATCCATATGCATGGAAGGCTGGCCTCATCAGGTCTGTTGCGGGGCGGTTTTCTGCCGTAGGGTGCGGGCGTGGGGGAGGCTGCCGTCGGCATGCTGCCGGGCGGGGTGCACGGTTTCGCGTCGTCGCTGACAAGTTTCGTCGGCCGGGCGGGCGCGGTGGATGAGGTTGCCGGTCTGCTGGGTGAGTTCCGGCTGGTAACGGTGACCGGGCCGGGCGGGATGGGGAAGACCCGGCTGGCCGGTGAGGTGGCCCGGCGGGTCGCTGCCCGGTTCGCTGACGGGGCATGGCTGGTGGAGCTGGCGGCGGTGCAGGAACCGGCTCTTGTGCCCGCCGCGGTGGCCACGGTGCTCGGCGTGCATGAGCGGCCGGGGGAGCCGGTCGCGGAGTCGCTGGCCGCGGCGCTGGCCGGCCAGCAGGTGCTGCTGGTGCTGGATAACTGCGAGCACGTGCTGGATGCGGCCGCCGCGTTGTGCGGGGCCCTGCTGGCGACCGCCGATGATGTGCGGGTGCTGGCCACCAGCCGGGAGCCGGTTGGGGTGGCCGGGGAGGCCCGGTACCGGCTGCCGCCGCTGACGCTGCCTGACGATGGCGGCGTGGTGGGCGCGGACGGGTCTGAGGCAGTGGTTTTGTTCGCTGACCGGGCCCGCCAGGTGGACCCGCATTTCAACCCGGCCGCCGAGACCGGGCCGATGGTGGAGCGACTGGTGCAGCGGCTGGATGGGATGCCACTGGCGATCGAGCTGGCCGCCGCCCGGGTCGAGTCGCTGGGAGTGTCCGGGCTGCTGGAGCGGCTGGATGACCGGCTCGCGCTGCTGGCTGGCGGGGACCGGATGGCACCGGCGCGGCTGCGGTCGCTGGCGGCGGCGGTGGACTGGAGTTACCGGCTGCTCGGCGAGGACGATCAGCGGGTGTTCCGCAGACTAGCGGTGTTTCCCGGCCCGTTCACGCTGGAGGCGGCTGTGACGGTTGCGGGGCCGGGCGCGGGACCGGTGGTGCTGTACCTGGTGGACTGCTCGCTGCTGACGCCGCCCCGGGCTGGGCCGGACGGCCGGGACCGGTACCTGATGCTGGAGACCCTGCGCGCGTTCGGGCTGAACCGGCTGGATGGCGCCGGTGAGCGGGCCGGGGCTGCGGCCGCGCTGGCCCAGTATGCGCAGCAGGTGGCCGACCACACGGACGCCGGGATGCAGACCAGCGCCGGGGAGGCGACCGCGGCCCGGTGGCTGGACGCCGAGGACGCGACCATGCACCAGGCCCTGGCCTGGGCCCTGGAACACGACCCGGCGGCGGCGCTGCGCCTGGCCATCGCCCTGGCCCCCTGGTGGCATCTGCGAGGCCGAACGGTGGCCGGGTACGCGCTGCTAACCGCCGCGGCCGAGCATGCTGCACAGGGCGAAGACGCGTGGTGCGCCGCGCAACTGCGGCTCGGCCAGGCCGCCTTCAGCACCAGCGATTTCGTCGGCTCGCTCGGCCACTACACCGCTGCGCGCGACGCGCTGGCGGCCCGCGGCCCGTCACCGCCGTTAGCCTGGGCCCTTTTTGGCAGGTCGATGGCGCTGGATTTCCTCGGCCGGTTCCCCGAGGCTGCCGACGATGCCCGCCGCGCCCAGGCTGTGGCCCGGGAAACCGCGGACCCGGCCGCTGAGGCCATGGCGGCGTGGA
>Ga0302235_10001483_pt1 | contig 17578 bp, 18 predicted proteins | sample II_Palsa_N3_3_FD_193577 | JGI IMG/M metagenome (GOLD analysis project Ga0302235, IMG submission 193577) | Peat permafrost microbial communities from Stordalen Mire near Abisko, Sweden - II_Palsa_N3_3 | ecosystem: Environmental > Terrestrial > Soil > Palsa > Peat permafrost | place: Sweden... | reverse complement strand
GGCGGCGAGCGCCAGATTGCCGAACCGGGTCCCGACCGCCGGGACCGAGCCGCCGGGCAGATACACCGCCGCGGACGTCGGCCAATACAGCTCGAACAACTCCCGGACGGATTCGATCGCGCCCACGATCCCGGGCACGACCGGATAGCCGTGCTCGGCGTAGTGCAGCGCCGGCGCGATCACCTGCGCGAGGGTCATCGTGCCGAAATCGCGCAGCAGCGTCAGCCAGCCGTCGAACGCGCCGGGGACGCACGTGGCCAGCAACCCCGTCCCGGGCACCTGGTCGCAGCCGAGCTCCGCGAAGCGCTCGATCGTCGCGGCAGCGGGAGCGACTCCCTGAGCGCACAGCACGCGCACGGACCGCTCACGCGCGGACCAGAACAGCACCGGCAGATCGCCGCCGGGGCCGTTGAGATGCGGCTCGACCACCTGCAGCGTCAAGCCGGCGGCGACCGCGGCGTCAAACGCATTGCCGCCCAACTCCAACATCCGCATGCCGACCGCCGACGCCAGCCAGTGCGTGGAAGCCACCATCCCGAAGGTGCCGCGCAGCTCCGGCCGGGTGGTGAACGGAGCGGTCAACGCGCCAGGCGACCGACGAGCGAGGAGGCGGTCACGATCCCCAGCGCGACCGCGAACACCATCACTCCGAAGTCGAGCAGCACGTTGGCATGGGTGCCGATCAGCATCCCGCGCAGCGCATCGACCTCATAGGACAGCGGGTTGATGTGCGACAGCACCCGCAACCAGCCGGGCATCACGCTCACGGGATACAGCGCGTTGGAGGCGAAGAACAGCGGCATCGTGATCATCTGGCCGACGCCCATCAGCCGGTCGCGCTTGAGCACGATCCCCGCAATCGTCATCGACAGACACGAGAAGAACGCCGCCCCGAGCATCACGATCGCAAACGCGCCGATGATGTGCAGCGGGTTGGTCGTCAACGTCACGCCGAGGATCGCCGACAGCACGAGCACGACGACGACCTGCGCGATCGAGCGGATCCCGGCCGCGAACGACTTGCCGCAGATCAGCGCCGAGCGCGGCGTCGGCGTCACCAGCAGCTTCGTCAGCACGCCGGCATCGCGCTCCCAGATGATCTGGATCCCGTAGAAGATCGCGATGAACATCCCGGACTGGGCGATCACGCCGGGCGCCAGGAAGTCGAGGTAGGGGACGCCGTCGGACGGGATCGCGTGGATCCGGTTGAAGGTCTCGCCGAAGATCACCAGCCACAGCACCGGCTGGACCGCGCGGGTCACCAGCTCGGTGCGGTCGTGGCGGAGCTTCTGGAGCTCGACCAGGCAGAACGTGCCGACGCGAGATGGATAGCGGCGCAGCGCCGCGAGCGCGCTATCCGACGCGACGGGCGGTGCGGCGAGTGCTTCTGATGGCACGCAGTCCTCCTTGGGTCGTGTCACCGGCGAGCGATCCACCGGTGTTGTGGCGGAAGACGTCCTCGAGCGTCGCATCCGGCGAGAGCGCCGCCTTGAGCTCGGCCGGCGAGCCCTCGGCGCGGACCGTGCCGAGGTGCATCAGCGCGATGCGGTCGCAGAGCGCGTCGGCCTCCTCCATGTAATGCGTGGTCAGCAGGACGGTCATGCCGGTCTGCTCGCACAGCTCGTCGACCCGCTCCCAGACGCTGTCGCGGGCGAGCGGATCGAGCCCGACGGTGGGCTCGTCGAGGATCAGCAGCGCCGGCCGGTTGACGAGCGCCTGCGCCAGCTCCAGCCGCCGGACCATCCCACCGGAATACGTCCCCGCGAGTCGATCGGCCGCGTCGCTTAGACCCATCGCGTCCAGCGCGTCAGCGACCCGGCCACGCCGCTCGCGCCGCGGCACGTCAAACAACCGCGCGAACCACGAGACGTTCTCACGACCGGTCAGCGCCGCCTCGATCGACAGCTGCTGGGGCACGTAGCCGAGCCGGCGACGGACCGCCATCGGATCACGTGAGACGTCATGGCCGAGCACTTCGGCGGTGCCCTGCTGGATCGGCAGCAACGTGTTGAGGACCCGCAGCGTCGTCGTCTTGCCGGCGCCGTTGGGGCCCAGCAGGCCGTACACCTCGCCGGCCTCGACGGTCAGGTCGATCCCGTCGACCGCCGTGAACTCGCCGAATTTGTGGGTCAGCCCGCGGGCCCGGACGGCCGGCACGTGATCGCCGCCTGAGCGCGCGTCGGTCACGCCGGCGGGGATGTCGACATCCGCGAAACTGCTCACGCCACGCCTCGCTCGAGCTCGTCGGCGACACGCCCCAGCAACGCCGTAGCGGCCGCGATCGTCGCCTGCTGGTCGGTCTCAAGCGTGGCGATTGCGGCGCCGAGCGCCATCATCCGTCGATCGCGGTAGGCGCCGACCCGTCGCGCAAGCTGCTCGGGCAACTCCAGCCGCGCGATTCGGCGATCCGCCGGATCCGGCGTGCGCACGAGCATCCCTTCATCGCTCAGCCGGCGCACGAGCGTCGAAACGGTGTTCGCGGCCAAGCCCAGCTCGGCGGCCGCTTGCGCCACCGACACCCCGGGCGAGCGGCGCACGAGTTTCACCAGCTCCAACTGCGCTCCGGTCAGCCGCACCAACTCCGCGGGGCGCCCCTGCCGCCGCCGGCCCACCCGTCGGATCCGCGCCGTCTCCTTCAACAGCGCGTCGGCGACGAGCTGTTGATCGATGACGGCGGTCGACGTGGCCATCGTCCGAATATTAGCTCTGCGACAGAGCTAATGCGTCCGGCAGCAGGCGGACCAAGCCAAGGGTTGGCGTCAACCCGCCCCTCCGCCTCGCGCCACCATCACCGATGTTGCCTTGACCGTCGCGGTTGCCTCCACGCCCGGCGCCAGGCCGAGCTCCTCGACCGAGTCACGCGTGACCGCGGCCGTGATCAGGAACGGTCCGGCGGCGATCTCCACCAGCGCCATCACGCCGTCGACCTCGACCGAGCGGACGATTCCGGGCATCCGGTTACGCGCCGAGAAGTTGCCGTCGGTGGTATGGCGCTCACGGCGGCGCCGGCTGAGCCGGCGAACCTCCGCGGCCGACACCATTCGCCGGTTGCGCTCGTCGCGGAAGGTCTCGAGCTTGCCGTCGCGGTCCCAGCGACGCAGGGTGTCCGGGCTGACCCCGATCGCGTTGGCGGCTTCCCCGAGCGTCAGGTGCGATTCCATGGTCCCGCGAACGATACTGTCGGCATCGAACCGCCGGGGACCACAGCGAAGGAGAGGCCATGCCACTGAGCGCCCGCCAGCAGGAGCGCACGCACAACCAGACGATTGCGCTCCCGATCTACCAGGCCGGGGAGGCCGAGCTCCCGTTCGACAGCCTGGCCACGAACGGGGTGGGCGCCGAAACGGCCTATGAGGTGCTCCGGGCCGAGCTGTTGCTCGACGGACAATCGCGTCTGAACCTGGCGACGTTCGTGACGACGTGGATGCCGGCGCTCGGCGCCCGGCTGATGGCCGACACCGCCGACAAGAACATGATCGACAAGGACGAGTATCCGCAGACCGCCGCGCTGGAGGCGCGCTGCGTCAACATCCTCGCCGACCTGTGGGGGTCGCCTGAGCACGAGTCGGCAAGCGGCTGCTCGACGACCGGCTCCAGCGAGGCCGCGATGCTGGCGGGGATGGCGCTGAAGTGGCGCTGGCGCGACCGGATGAAGGCGGCGGGCAAGCCGACCGACAAGCCGAACCTGGTGATGGGCGCCAACGTCCAGGTCTGCTGGGAGAAGTTCTGCCGCTACTGGGAGATCGAGCCGCGGATGGTGCCGTTGGAGGGCGAGACGTACCACTTGACCGCCGAGCGCGCCATCGCCCATTGCGATGAGAACACGATCGGGGTCGTCGCGATTCTCGGCTCGACGTTCGACGGCAGCTATGAGCCGGTCAAGGAGATCGCCGACGCCCTGGACCAGCTCGAGTCCGAGAAAGGGATCCACGTGCCGATGCACGTCGACGCGGCCTCGGGCGGCTTCGTCGCGCCGTTTCTCGTGCCTGAGCTGGAGTGGGACTTCCGGATCAACCGCGTGCAGTCGATCAACGCGTCCGGGCACAAGTACGGGCTGGTCTACCCCGGCGTCGGCTGGGCGGTGTGGCGCGATAAGGCGGCGCTTCCCGAGGATCTCGTGTTCAACGTCAATTACCTCGGCGGCAACATGCCGACGTTCTCGCTGAACTTCAGCCGTCCGGGTTCCGAGGTCGTCGCCCAGTACTTCATGTTCCTCGCCCTCGGACGCCAGGGCTATGTCGACGAGATGCGAAACATGCAGGCGATCGCGATGCGCCTCTCCGCCGGCGTCGCCGAGATCGGGCCGTACCGGCTGATCTCCGACGGCTCGGAGCTGCCGGTGTTCGCGTTCGCGCTGCAGGACTCGATCTCCAACTACACGGTGTTCGATGTCTCCGAGCACCTGCGCGAGCGGGGCTGGCTCGTGCCGGCCTACACGTTCCCGGAGAACCGGCAGGATCTCAGCGTGCTGAGGATCGTGGTCCGCGCCGGCATGCACATGGACATGGCGGAGCAGCTGCTCGACGCGCTGCGTGACAAGACCGCGGCACTGCAAGCGCTCGACGGGCCACTGCCGCGCTCGCTATCCAGTACCACACAGGCGTTCGCGCACTGAGCTCGGGGGCCACCCGCACCTGGCGACGGCTGCTGCTGTCGCTCCCGGTCGCGCTGGCGTTTGCCGACGCGTCGATCGTGCTGCTGGCGCTGCCGGAGATCGTCGCGCGGCTGCACACCTCGATCTCGCACGTGATCTGGGTGATCGTCGTCTACAACCTGTCGCTGATCGCCGGCTCGATCGTGGTCCGACTCACACCACGCCGGCCGGCGGTCGAGCCGCTGCTCGTCGCGGGCCTGCTGCTGTTCGGCGCGGCGTCGCTGGCGTCGGGTCTGGCGGGCGATCTGACCACGCTGCTGATCGCCCGGGGCTTTCAGGGGATCGGCGGCGCGGTGCTGCTGTGCGCGTCGCTGCCCCCGATGGCGCGGGGCTCGACGGCGAGCGATTCATCGCCGCTGCGCACCTGGTCCGCGGCGGCCGCGATCGGCGCCGCGATCGGCCCGGCGGCCGGCGGCGTGCTGACCCAGGTGTTCGATTGGCGGGCGATCTTCCTCGCCCAGGCGCCGGTCGCGGCGGCGGCCGCGATCGCGGTCTGGTTGACCGCCCGCAACGAGCGTGAGCATCCGCAGTTCACCGACCCGATCCCGCAGGACACGCGGACCGAGGGCACCGCGCTGGCGGGCTCGACCGCCGGGGCGATCCGCGCCAACCTGGCGTTGGGGCTGCTGTCGGCGGGATTGATCGGGGCGCTGTTCCTCTCGACGCTGCTGCTGATCAACGTCTGGGGCCTTGCTCCGATCGCGGCGGCGGCGGTGCTGCTCGTGCTGCCGCTGATGACCGCGGCGACGGGCCGGGCCGGCCGCGTCCTGAACCCGACCGTCGCGGCCGCCGGCGGGGCGATCGCGGTCGCCGCGGGGGTGGCGATCCTGGCGCTGACCACCAACCGCTCGGTGATCGTCTGCGTGGTGGCGCTGGCCCTGTCGGGAACCGGGCTCGGGGTCGCGTTCTCGGCGCTGACCGAGGAGGCGCTGTCGACCGGCCAAACCATGCTCGGCCGTGTCGCCAACACCATCGCCTCCCGTGACCTCGGCCTCGTGGTCGGGCTGCTGGCGCTGACGCCGCTGTTCGTCAGCCAGATCAACGACGTGCAGAGCAAGGCCGAGCCACCGCTGGTGACCGCGACGCTCGCGAGCGGGATGCCGGCGGCAGTCGACCTGGAGCTGGCCGCCGCCTTGCAGAAGGCGGTGAACGCCGCGCCGCAGAGCCAACTGCCCGATATCAAGCCGGCGTTCGCCAGGCTCGAGACGGCCCACCCCTCCTCCGCGGCACGGCTGCGGGCGCTGCAGCCCAAGGCCGAGTCGATCATCCGCTCAGCCGCGACCAAGGCGTTTCACTCCTCGCTGCTGGGCACGGCAGGGTTCGCGCTGCTGGCGCTGATCGTCGCCGTCGTGCCGCTGCGCAGACGCCCCGGCCAGCCCCGCGGGCCGTCCCCGACCCCGGCCTGACCGCGGGCGAACCCGACCCGCCGCTTGAGGTTCAGATCAGCTCGGCCAGCTGGCGGCCCGCCCGCTGCAGCTCGTCGAGTGTGCTCGCCTCCATGATGTGCTCCAGGTCCAGCATCCGCGCGCCGATCGCGTCGAGCTCACGCACCCCGCAGACCGCCTCGCAGGGCACGCCACGCTGCCGGGCGCGGGTCGCGATCTCCGAGACGAGCTTGCCGACGAGGCTCTGCTGATCGAGCTTTCCCTCGCCGGTGATGACCGCACGGGCGTCTCGCATCCGGCGGTCGAACTCGACCGCATCGAGCACGAACGCGGCGCCGCCGACCAGCTCGGCGCCGAACGTCGCCCACAGCCCGCCCGAAAGGCCTCCGGCGGCGCCGGTCATCTCGATCCCTGACGGATCACGGGCCATCCCCCGGGCCTGGCGGTGCAGCCGCGCGGTCAGCCGCTTGACCGCGGCAGGATCGGCCCCCTTCTGCGGGCCGAACACGCGCGCGGCATCCTCGAACGCGGTGCGGACGTCGCACAGCACGACCAGGCGCGCCTGATCCAGGCCGCCGGCCGCCTCGATCGCGTCGATCGCGCCGGCGCCGCCGTCGGTCGTGGCGCTGCCGCCGACGCCGAGCAGCACCGTGCGGGCGCCGGCCGCGACCGCCGCCGCGATCAGCTCGCCGGTGCCCGCCGTCGAAGCGGCGAACGGGTCCCGGCGCCGTCGCGGCACCAGCCCCAGACCCGAGGCTGACGCGGTCTCGACGATCGCGGTCCGGCGATCCTCGGACAGCAGGAATGACGCCGTCAGCGGACGGCCGAGCGGTCCGTGGACGGCGACGGACCGAAGCTCGCCGCCGAACGCGGGGCGCAGCGCCTCCAAGGTCCCCTCGCCCCCGTCGGCCACCGGGCAGAGGTCGACCGGCCGTCCCGCCTCGCCCAGTCCCGCGCCGACCGCCTCGGCGACCTCGGTCGCGGTGAACGTGCCCTTGAACGAGTCGGGCGCGACGAGGACAGTCGCACGGACGCCGGGGATCGGACGCACGCGCGCAGTATCCGCCATCCTCTCGGTGGATGGCAGCCGAGTATCAGCTGATCGAGGCGGGTGGACGCGAGGTCCGGATCTCAAGCCCGCACAAGCTCATCTTCGAGACGGCTCAGATCACCAAGCGTGACCTGATCGACTACTACCTGCGCCTCTCGGATGCGGTGGTCAGACAGCTGCGCGACCGGCCGACGGTACTCAAGCGGTTTCCCAACGGCGCCGGCGCCGAACCGTTCTTCCAGAAGCGGATCCCCGACTCGGCACCCGACTGGCTGCAGACGACGACCGTCACGTTCCCCAGCGGCCGCACTGCCCGCGAACTGACGCCCAACGATGCCGCCCACCTCGTCTGGGGAGTCAACCTCGGCGTGATCGACTGGAATCCGTGGCAGGTGCGCGCGCCGGCGCTCGACCATCCCGACGAGCTCCGGGTCGACCTGGACCCGACTCCGGAGGCCAGCTGGGACGACGTGCGCCGGGTGGCGATCGTCTGCGGCGAGGTGCTGTCGGATCACGGGCTGACCGGCTATCCGAAGACCAGCGGCTCCCGCGGGATCCATGTCTACGCGCGGATCAGGCCCGAGCACGACTTCTTCCAGACCCGGCGGGCGGGGCTGGCGCTGGCACGTGAGGTGGAGCGCCGCGCGCCGGAACTGGCGAGCAGCAAATGGTGGAAAGAAGAGCGCCACGGCGTGTTCGTCGACTACAACCAGAACATCCGTGACCGGACCGTCGCCTCCGCCTACTCGGTGCGGCCGACCCCGGACGCGCGCGTGTCGACGCCGCTGACCTGGGACGAGGTTCCGGATGTGGAACCGGCGGAGCTGCGCCTGGACACGGTGCCGGACCTGGTCACGCGGCGCGGTGACCCGGCGGCCGACATCGACGCCCATGTCGGGTCGCTGGACGCGCTGCTTGAGCTCAGCCGCGTCGACGAGGAGGAGCGGGGGCTGGGTGACGCGCCATGGCCGCCGCACTTCCGCAAGCAGGCCGGCGAGCCCAGACGAGTGCAGCCGAGCCGCGCCCGGAAGCCCGAATAGGCGCTTCGGCGCCTACAGGAAGTCGTTGCCGGTGAGCACGTAGACGAACGGCACGAACGGGATGATCGCCACGATCGCCCAGGTGAGCTTGGCGATCAGTCCGATGTCGGACCGGAACGCGAGGTTGATCCAGATCAGGATGACCGCGATCGGATGCAGGATGCAGAGCAGCAGCTCGATGATCTTCTTCGTCATACGACCACGCTACTCGCTCTGGCCCGTCACGCTTGCATCTGCGACAGCGCGCATTCGCGCGGCGGCTTGTCCTCACGCCAGCGCAGGATCTTGGTTCCGTGGCGGATGCGGCCGTCCGAGGCGTGGTCGAAGGTGATCTCGACGACCAGCTCGGGTCGCAGCGAGATCCACTCCAGCTCCTTCTCGGACTTCCAGCGGCTCGGATCGCCGTGGCCGCGCACGCCGGTCTCATATGGCGCGAGCCGGTCGATCAGCGCCCGCTTCTCGGCGGCGCGCAGACCCGACGAATGGCCGACGACATGCAGCTCGCCGTCAGGGTCGTAGAGCCCGAGGATCAGCGATCCGACCGTCCCCTGCTCCTTGCCGGGCCGGTAGCCGACGACGACCGCGTCGATCGTGCGCACCCGCTTGACCTTGACCATGCCCTTGCGCTTGCCGGGCAGATACGGGGCGCCCAGCTCCTTGGCGACGACGCCCTCGCCGCCGGCCAGCCACGGCTCGGCCGCCTCGGGATCGGTCGTCGACGGGGTCAGATCGATCCCGTGCTCGCCGGTGAGCCGGGTCAGCTCGGTGCGGCGCTCGGCGTAGGGCAACTCCAGCAGCGTCGTGTCGCCGAGCGCCAGCAGATCGAAGGCGACGAAATGCGCGGGCGTCTGCTCCGCCAGCAGCGCCACCCGCGAAGCCGCCGGGTGCAGGCGGTTCTGCAGCGCGCCGAAGTCCTGTTGACCATCCGGGGCGTCGATCACGATCTCGCCATCGACGATGTAGCGACCGGGCGCGAACGTCACCTCGGGGAAATAGCGCCCCAACGGCCTGCCCGAGCGCGACTGGATGTAGGCCTCGTCGCCGTCGACGAATGCGATCGCGCGGAAGCCGTCGAACTTCGGCTCGTAGGCCCACTGCTCGCCGAGCGGCAGCTGCTTCGCCGACCGGGCGAGTTGCGGCTGCACCGGGGGCGAGAGCGGCAGCGGCATCGTCCGCGATCCTAACCGTTGGGGCTGTGGCGCAGGCGCTGCCGGCCGCTACGATCCTCAGATGGCGACTGGGTCAGAGAGCGCAAAGGCAGCGCCCATCGCCACCACCGCCGAGCAGGAGTACCTGGAGTCGCTGTTCTGGCTGTTCGAGGCGGGCTTCCCGATGACCGGCGCCAACCTGGCGCGAGCGATGCAGCTGTCGGCCCCGACCGTGCACGAGATGCTGCGCCGCCTGGAGCGCGACGGCTATGTCCGCCGCGGGGGCGGCGGCCGGGAGATCGAGTTCACCGACTCCGGCCGCGAACATGCCGAGCGGGTCGTCGGCCGCCACCGGATGATCGAGCGGTTCTTGACCGACGTCGTCGGGGTGCCCTGGGATGACGTGCACGAGGAGGCCGAGAAGCTCGAGCACGCGATGACGCCTCGATTCGAGGCCTACGTCAGAGACGCCGTCGGCGACGCCAAGACGTGCCCGCACGGCCACCCGATCGAGGTGGGATCACGGATCGACGGGGTGCCGCTGGCGGATTGCCAGCCGGGCGCGAGGGTCACGATCCTGCGCTTCGAGAACGAGGCCGAAGATCTCCTGCACTACCTGATGGATGCCGGGATCGAGCCGGGCGTCGAGGGTCAGGTCGCCGCCAACGACGGCGAGGAGCTGCAGATCGCGACCGAGCGGGGCACCAGCGTGCTGACCTTCAGCGTCGCCGAGACGGTCTCGGTCAAGGCCGATCCGTCGCCGCCCCCGCGCAAGGCGCTGCCCGAGCAGCTGGTGCTCGGCCGCGAGCGCTACGGCCGCTGACCCGGGCCCGCCTCGGCGCTCCGAACGCCGTCAGACGGCCGGCGCCGGCGCGCCGACCTCGGCGTACGCCTCGGCCAGCAGCTTGACTCCGGTCTCGATCTGCTGAGGGGTGACGCCCGAGTAGGCCAGGCGCAGCGACGACTCGCCGCCCTCGAGCACGAAGTCGGTCCCCTTGACGAACTGCACGCCCCGGCGCGCGGCGGCGTCGAACATCGACGCGACATCGGTGCCGGTGGGGAGGTCGACCCAGAGGAAGTAGCCGCCCTCAGGCGCGACGAAGCGGGCGTCGGGGAAATGCTCGGTCAGCGCACCGCACAGCGTCTGGGCGCGCTCACGTAGGGCCTCGCGGACGGTTTCGATCGACCGGTCGACCCGGCCCGAGCGGCAGAACTGGTTGACGATCCCCTGGGCGACCATGTTCGGCGAGATGTAGGCGCTGGTCGCGCGCTTGGCGACGGTGGCGATCAGCTCGGCCGAGCCGACCAGGTAGCCGACGCGGATCCCGGGGCAGACGGTCTTGGAGAACGAGGACGCGTAGACGGTGACGTCGGGCGCGGCCGACAGCATCGTCGCGAGCGTCTCGCCGGAGAAGCGCAGCGTCACGTACGGGTCGTCCTCGAAGATCGTGAAGCCGTGCGCGCGGGCGAGCTCGATCAACCGTTCGCGCTTGGGACCCGACAGCGTGTAGCCGGCCGGGTTCTGGAAGTTGGGGATGATGTGCGCCAGCTTCGGCTCGGCGCCGGCGGCGAGCACACGCTCGAGTGCGGCGACGTCGATCCCGTCGGGCTCGAGCTCGACCATCCGCACGTCCGCGCCGCGGTTGCGCAGCGACAGCAGCGTCCGGTCGTAGGTGGGCCGTTCGGTGATCACCGTGTCGCCGGGGGCGACGAGCGCGTCGAACAGGAACGCGTCGGCCTGCATCGAGCCGTTGGTGACCAGCACCTGCTCGGGCTCGACGCCGTGATACTCGGCGATCCAGGCGCGTAGCGGCAGATAGCCGACGGAGGTCCCGTATGCGGTCAGGCCGGCGGGGTCTTGAACAAACGCCTCCTGCGCGGCGGCCTTGAGCCCGTCGACGTCGACGATGTCCAGCGACGGCGCCCCGCGCGCGAATGAGATCGTGGTCGGCACGAAACGACAGATTAGAAGGTCGAACCCGGCAACGACTCCGACGTGGTCACACTACCCGCGCAGCGTGGCGACGGCCGCTTCGGCTACCTGGGTCGGCGTGCGGCCGACGGTCACGCCCTTGGCGGTCAGCGCCTGCTCCTTGGCGACGGCGGTCCCGTGCGAGCCCGAGACGATCGCGCCGGCGTGGCCCATCGTCTTGCCGGGCGGCGCCGTGAAGCCCGCGATGTAGCCGATCACCGGCTTGGTCACATGCTCTGAGATGAAGTCCGCAGCGCGTTCCTCGGCGTCGCCGCCGATCTCGCCGCACATCACGATCAGCTCGGTCTCGGGATCGTCCTGGAACATCCCGATCACGTCGATGAAGTCGGTGCCCGGAACCGGGTCGCCGCCGATCCCGACGATGCTGGAGTTGCCGAAGCCGCTCTGGGCCAGCACGTACCCGATCTGATAGGTCAGCGTGCCCGAGCGCGACACCACGCCGACGTTGCCGGCGTTGAAGAACGAGGCGGGGATGATCCCGACCGACGCCTTGCCCGGCGACAGGATCCCGGGGCAGTTGGGGCCGATCAGCCGCGCCCGCCGGTTCTTCTTGAGCGTGTTGTAGACGCGCAGCTCATCGTGGGCGGGGATCCCCTCGGTGATGCAGATGATCAGCTCGATCCCGGCGTCCTCGGCCTCGAGGATCGAGTCGGCGGCGAACCGCGGCGGCACGAAGATCATCGCGGTGTTCGCGCCCTGCTTGTCGACCGCGTCGTGGAAGGTGTTGAAGACCGGGATCCCATCGACGTCCTGGCCGCCCTTGCCGGGCGTGACCCCGGCGACGACCTGGGTGCCGTAGTCCCGGTTGCGCAGCGAGTGAAACGTGCCCTCACGCCCGGTGATCCCCGACGTGCACAGGCGGGTGTTGGTGTCGACGAGGATGCTCATGACGCGGCGCTCGCCAGCTCGACGACCTTGGCGGCGGCGCCGTCCATCGTCGTCTCCGCGTACACGTTGGGGAGCTTGGCTTCGGCCAGCAGCGCGCGTCCCTCCTCACCGTTGGTGCCGTCCAGCCGCACGACGAACGGGACCTGCGGTTCGATCTGCGCGAACGCCTCGATCAGCCCCCGCGCCACCTCGTCGCAGCGGGTGATCCCGCCGAAGATGTTGAACAGCACCGCCTTGACCTTGGCGTCGGAGAGGATCACCTCAACCGCCGCCGTGATCGCGTCCGCGCGTGAGCCGCCGCCGGCGTCGAGGAAGTTGGCGGGCGAGCCGCCGGCCTCGGCGACCACGTCCAGCGTCGACATCGACAGCCCGGCACCGTTGGCGAGGATGCCGATGTTGCCGTCGAGCTTGACGTAGGTGAGCCCTCGCTCCTTGGCCATCACCTCCTGCGGATCCTCGGCGGAGAGGTCCCGCAGGGCGGCGTTGTCGGCATGGCGGTAGAGCGCGTTGTCGTCCAGCGTGACCTTCGCGTCGAGCGCGCGCACGTCGCGTTCCGGGGTGACGATCAGCGGGTTGACCTCGACCAGCGTCGCCTCCTCGGCGGTGAACACCTCGTACAGCTTGGCCAGCATCGCGCCGACCGGGCGCACCACGTCTGCGTCGACACCGGCCTCGAACGCCAGCCGACGGCCGTGGAAGTCCTGAAAGCCCAGCAGCGGATCGACGTGCAGCGTCGCGATCGCGTCCGGGTCCTCGTCGGCGACCTGCTCGATGTCCATCCCGCCCTTGGTCGAGAGCATCACCAGCGGGGCCTTGGCCGAGCGGTCGAACACGACCGACGCGTAGTACTCCGACGCGATCTCAGAAGCGCCCTCGATCCAGACCTCGTGGACGGTCAGGCCGCGGATGTCCATCCCCAGGATCGCGTCGGCGTGCGCCTGCGCCTCGGCCCGGTCCTGCGCAATCTTGATCCCGCCGAGCTTGCCGCGGCCACCGATCTGCACCTGGGCCTTGACCGCGCACGGATAACCGATCTCGTCGGCGGCCGCGACCGCCTCCTGCACCGTGGACGCCGGCTTGCCCGATGGGACCGGTACGCCGTGACGGGCGAACAGCTGCTTGCCCTGGTACTCGAGGAGGTCCATCGCGATCGGTCACCCTAGCGTCTTGGACGTCAACAGGGTGGCAAGACGCGGGGATTGACCACCAAATGGCATCATTTGTCACACATGGCGATCCCCAAGAACATCTCGTTTGTCACCTTCGACGTCTACGGCACGTTGATCGACTGGGACACGGGGGCCTACGAGGCGTTTGCCAAAGAGGCCGAACGCGACGGGTTCACGCTTGATCGTGACACGCTCGTGCCCCTGTTTCATGAGACCCAGCAGCAGATCCAGGCCGGTTCCTATGAGCTGTACGCCGAGGTGCTTCGCCGTACCGCGGTGCAGATCGCCAAGGAGCTCGGCTGGCCGCTGGAGCCCACGCGCTCGGGCTTCCTGCCTGACTCGGTTCCGCGCTGGAAGCCTTTCCGAGAGACCAACCCGACCTTGGTGAAGGTGGCCAAGCAGTACTCGGTCGGCCTGATCTCCAACATCGACGACAAGCTGCTGGGCCAGACGCGCCGGCACATCCCGCTCGACTTCGATCTGGTCGTGACCGCCCAGCAGGTCCGCTCCTACAAGCCCGATCCAGCGCACTTCACCGAGTGCGAGCGCCGGATCGGGACCAAGAAGGGCTGGGTGCACATCGCCGCCAGCTACTACCACGACATCGAGCCCTGCCTGAAGAAGAAGGTCCCGGTGATCTGGGTCAACCGAACCAAGCAGCAACTCGAGCCCGGCCGCAAGAAGCCGGATGCCGAGGTCGCCACGCTCAAGGAAGCGGCAAAGCTGATCGGCATCGGCTGACCCCTGCGCGCGCTCGCCCTCCACGCCGACGTCCTGGTCTTCGTCTCAGACGTCTGGCAGACCACGTGCACGGCGGTCCGCGCCGGTGACGAGGGGTTCGTGATCGACTCGCCGGTGTACCCGGAGGAGCTGCGCGCGCTGCCGAGCGTGCTTAAGCAGGCCGGCTATCCGGTCAGCGGACTGCTGGCCACGCACGGCGACTGGGACCACGTGCTGGGACGCCTGGCGTTCCCCGGCGCCGCGCTCGCCGCCGGCGAGTCGATGGTGGCGCGCCTGGGCTCCGAGCTCGGCCAGTCCCATCGCAAGCTGCGCGAGTTCGACGAAGAGCACTACGTGGCCGATCGCCCGCCGTTGTCGCTCGGTTCGCTGCAGTCGCTGCCGGTTCCCGGCCGACTCGAGCTCGGATCCGATGAGCCGCGGCGCGAGCTGGAGCTGTATCCGACCGACGGCCACACCGCCGACGGCACCGCGTTCTGGCTGCCATGGGCGGAGGTGCTGATCTGCGGGGATTACCTGTCCCCCGTCGAGATCCCGATGCTGGCCGACGGGGGCTCGATCGACGCCTACCGCCAGACGCTCGCCCGATTGCGTCCGCTCGTGGCCCGGTCGACCTGGGTCGTGCCGGGGCACGGCGCCCCGGTGGCCGCTGCGCGGGCGACCGAGATTCTGGAAGAGGACGAGGCGTACCTCCAGGCGCTGACCCGTGACGGCTCCGCGGCCACGCTGCCCGAGCGAGCGCGCGGCGCATCCCAGCAGCGGATTCACGCGGCCAACCTGTCGGCCTGATCGTCCGGCCGCCCGGGGTCAGAGCGCTCGACCCTCGTACTGAGCCGCAGCCCGTGGCCGGTCGGGGCTACTGCGCAGCGGAGGTGATGACCGCGAGCGTGTCGCCGGTCGAGACCGATGCGCCGGCCGAGATCGGCAAGTCGGCGACCGTCCCCGCCTTGTGCGCGGTGATCTCGTTCTCCATCTTCATCGCCTCGATCACCGCGATCAGCGCCCCCTCCTCGACGGTCGCGCCGGCCTGGACCGCGACCCTGAGGATCGTGCCCTGCAGCGGCGAGGCGAGCGTGTCGCCACCCGCGCCGCCGCCGGAGGCTGCGGCCCGTCGCGGCGCGCGCCGGCCTGCGCCCGCCCCGTTGGCGGCGGCGACCGGCGCGGCGGCAGACGCGGGCGCGGCGCCGATCACCTTGACGTCGAACCGCTTGCCGGAGACCTCGACCGTGTAGGTCTGCTCCACGAGCTCGGTGCCGTCCTCGGACGCCGCGGGCGCGGCCGGCTCGAACGCCAGCTGCTTGAGCCACTGGCGGTCCTCGATCAGGTCACGGCAGGTCTCGGCGTCGGCCCACTGGCGCGTCCGCAGAATCGCCTGATGAAACGGGATCAGCGTCTTGAGCTCGGTGATCTCGTACTCGCCCAGCGCGCGCAGCATCCGCTGCGTCGCCGACTGCCGGTCGACATCCCAGACGATCAGCTTGGCGACCATCGGGTCGTACATCGGCGAGATCTCCGATCCCGGGCCGACGCCCGAATCGACGCGCACGCCGGGCCCGGTCGGCTCACGGTAGTCGCCGATCGCCCCGGGGGCGGGCGCGAAGTTCTTCGACGCGTCCTCGGCGTTGATCCGGCATTCGATCGCGTGCCCGCGGAGCACGACGTCGTCCTGGGAGATCGACAGCTCGGCGCCGGCGGCGACCCGGATCCCCTCCTTGACGATGTCGATGCCGGTCACCATCTCGGTCACGCAGTGCTCCACCTGGACCCGCGTGTTCATCTCCAGGAAGTAGTACTCGCCGTCCTGTAGCAGGCCCTCGACCGTGCCCGCGCCGGTGTAGTTCACGGCCGCGGCCGCCTCGGTGGCGATCGCGCCGATCCGGGCGCGCAGCTGCGCGTCGACCGCGGGCGCCGGCGACTCCTCGATCAGCTTCTGGTGACGGCGCTGCAGCGAGCAGTCGCGCTCGCCGAGGTGGATCACGTTGCCATGACCGTCGGCCAGCACCTGGACCTCGACGTGGCGGGGATCGGGCAGGTAGCGCTCCAGGTAGACGGTCGCGTCGCCGAAGAACTTCTCGCCTTCGCGCGCGGCGCCCTCGAACGCGTCCTGGAGCTTGTCGTCGGTCTCAGCGACCCGGAATCCCTTACCGCCACCGCCACCCGCCGCCTTGACCGCGACCGGATAGCCGATCGTGTCGGCGATGATCGTGCGGGCGTCGTCGACCGTCTGCACCGGCTCGGTCGTGCCGGGCACGATCGGGACGCCCGCGGCGGCCATCAGCTCCCGCGCGCGGGTCTTTGAGCCCATCGCCTCGATCGCGCTCGAGGGCGGGCCGATGAACACGATCCCGGCATCCTCCAGGGCCTTCGCGAAGCCCGCGTTCTCGGCGAGGAAGCCATAGCCGGGATGGACCGCCTCGGCGCCTGAGCGGGCGACGACGTCGACGATCTTGTCGATCGCCAGATAGCTCTCCGACGCCGGACCAGGCCCGAGCAGATAGGCCTCGTCGGCCCGTTTGACGTGCAGCGCGTCGCGGTCGAGCTCGGAGTAGACGGCGACCGTCGTGATCCCGAGCTCCTCGCACGCGCGGATGATTCGGACCGCGATCTCCCCGCGATTGGCGACCAGCACCTTCGAGAACATGCGCCGCGGCACTCTACCGGCACGGCTACGTCGCTGTGCTGCGGCTGACGTCCTCCCACGCCTCAAGGTCGGCGCGGCGGCCGTGCTGGGCGGCGCGGATCGCGTCGACCGCATCGCCGCCGAGCGCCAGATGCAGCGGAGCGGCGTCGTCGCCGAGCGCGCGGATGATCGCCCCGGCCGCCTTGACGGGGTCGCCCGGCTGCGATCCGTCCATCGCGTCGACGGCCGCACGGGTCGGCCCGACGGTCTGCTCGTAGACGTCGCCCACCTGCGGCGAGCGCTGTATCCGGTGACCGCCGAAGCCGGTCACAAACGCGCCCGGCTCGACGATCAGGACCTGGATCCCGAAGGGCGCGACCTCGGCCGCAAGCGACTCCGAGACCGCCTCGAGCGCGAACTTCGCCGCGCAGTAGGCGCCGAAGCCCGGCACCGTGACCTGACCGCCCCGGCGTAGTTGACGAGCACGTCAAGCCGGCCGAAATGGTCGGTGGCGGCCGCGATCGCGGCGGTCCGCTGGTTGTCGTCGGTGACGTCGAGCGCCACCGCGAGCGCGCGGCCGGCGGGCGCGTCGGCGACGAGCTCGTCGAGCGCGTGCGAGCTGATCGCCGAACCCGGAGGAGCTGCCGGTGATCAGCCAGACGCGAGGATCGATGTGTGACATGCACTCGATCGTGACGACGCACCGCCCGCCCGTCCAACACCAATCACCTGAGCCGCCACAGGCAGAGCCTGTTGGAGGAAACTCCCAACCGGCCACCGGCTCGCGCAAGCCGAGTCGCTGACGCTCGCCGACCTGGCCGGCGAGTCGTGGGTGCTGACCGCGCGCTCCACCTGGCCGCCCTGCACCACAAGTACGACCGTGACTTCGCGG
>Ga0302235_10001473_pt1 | contig 17635 bp, 20 predicted proteins | sample II_Palsa_N3_3_FD_193577 | JGI IMG/M metagenome (GOLD analysis project Ga0302235, IMG submission 193577) | Peat permafrost microbial communities from Stordalen Mire near Abisko, Sweden - II_Palsa_N3_3 | ecosystem: Environmental > Terrestrial > Soil > Palsa > Peat permafrost | place: Sweden... | reverse complement strand
TCCGCACCGCGGTCAAGCTGCGGGACCAGCATTGCCAGTGGGCGGGCGGCTGTGACCAGCCGGCGTCGGCCTGCCAGGTGCACCATCTTAAGCACAAGGGCCACGGCGGCGAGACCAGCCTGGACAACTGCATACTGCTATGTTTCCATCACCATCAGGTGATGATCCACCGGATGGGCTGGACCCTGGTCCGCCACCCCGACGGCACCACCACCGCCTGGAACCGCGACCGGACCAAGGTGCTCCGCAGCCACAGCCCACCCGCCCGCGCCGGGTAACACCCCGGCCCGCCCTGGCGGGCAGGAAGCACCAGGCTCCGCAACCATCACCTGGACGAAGCCTTTGTCAGACATGACTTAGCCGGCGGGGCGGTGGGACTCCGCGATATGCGCTCTGATGACGGAGACGAAATCCGGGTCCGGGGTCAGGCCGAGCCGGGTCGCCCGTTCGGCGCGGACCCGGGCCGGCCAGCTCGCCACGATCTGCGCCACTGCCGGGTCGGGGACCCAGTCGATCAGCGCGCTAACCTGCGGTCCGGCTACCTCGGCCAGGGCCGCGGCCATGTCCGCGACGGTCACGCTGAGGGCGGGCATGGTGACCGCGGTGCGTCCGCCCCAGGCCGGGCCGGAGGCGGTGGCGGCGCACAGCAGGGCGGCGACGGCCTTGGCCGGCGAGGCGAGCGCGACCTCGGTACCCGGGTCGACCGGGCAGGTGGCCCGCTGACCCGCGAGCGGTTCCCTGATGATGCCCGACAAGAAGCCCGACGCCGCGGCGTTGGGTCGTCCGGGGCGGACGCTGACGGTCATCAGCCGGACGGCCCGGCCGTTTAGGAATCCCTTCCGCGTGTAGTCGGCCAGCAGCTGCTCGCCGATGACCTTCTGGATGCCGTAGCTCGTCTGCGGGTTGGGCAGGGTGTGATCGTCGATGACCGGGGGCAGCGGGTGCTCGCCGGACGCCCCGAAGACGGCCAGCGAGCTGGAGAACACCACCACCGGGCCGGTGCCGAGCGCGCGGCAGGACGCGAGCAGCGACTCGGTGGCGCGCAGGTTGGCCCGCATGCCCAGGTCGAAGTCCGCTTCGCATTCCCCGCTGACCGCCGCGGCCAGATGGAAGATTACCTCGGCTCCGGCGAGCGGACCGGGCGGACCCACGGGACCCAGCAGCTCGCCCAGGTCGCCCAGGATCACGGTTACCCGCGCGTCGGCGGCCAGATCAGGCGGAGCCGGTACCCGGTCGATGAGCGTCAGCCGGGACAGCGGGCGCACGCCGCCGTCCGCTACGTCCAGCGAGCCCGCCGCCAGCAGTTCCCTGGCCAGCCGGGAGCCCAGGAAACCGGCACCCCCGGTTATCACCACGTTGACCACGGCGCCTCCCTTCCGGACACCGTGATCCTAGAGCCAGCGACCTCAGACCGCCACGAGCAGCAGCCGGCTGGCCAGGGCCGTACACGCGGTGACCATGGCCACCGGCAGATCGTGGTTGGTATGGGCGTTCATGCCCGCCAGCGCGAACTGGACCGGCTCGATCCCCGGCAGGGCGCGTCGCTCGACCAGCGGCCGCCAGGCCGAAGATAAGCTCATTGCCATCGCGAGCCGGGCCGAGGGGATTTTTGCCATGGACAAGGACCTAGCCGATCAGGTCGTCGATATCGCCCAGCGTGTGGTCGCCAGCGGTGCGATCTCCGCGAACGGGCACGGCAACGTGAGCGTGCGCGTGCCAGGGGCGCAGGAGATCTACTTCACCGCGGGTCCGTCGCTGCGGAACCACCCCGCCTCAGCGGTGGTCCGGGTCGGCCTGGACGGAACCCTGCTTGAGGGCGAGCTCCCGCCCATCCAGGGCGCCGTGGTGGCCATGCACACGGCCATGTACGCCGATCATCCCGATGTCGGCTGCGTTCTGCATACGCACTCGCCATACGCCACGGCCTACGCGGTGGCCGGCCGTCCGATCGGATGCTGGGTGGAGGCCCTGGCGATGTTCGGCCTGGCCGAAGGGGTGCCGGTCTCGGAATACGGGCCGCGCGGTTCGGACCAGGCCATCGCCGGCATCCGGGCCGCGATCATCCCGGGCGTGCCCGCGGTGCTGCTGGCCAACCACGGCGTGCTGGTGTTCCACCGCAGCCCTGAGCTGGCCATCACGGTCGGCGGAGTCGTGGAGGAGGCCGCGCAGGCCGGCATCAACGCGGCCGCGCTTGGCGGCCCGGTCGAGATCCCGGCCGGGCTTCGCGCCGCGGCCCTGCAGCGCGCCATGACCTTCGACCGCCAGGGCACGGTGCGCGCATAGCGGCCACCCCTGCCTGCCAGGATGGTGGCGTGGACGTATTGAGCAGCCGCATTTTGCTGCGACCCGCCGACCTGGACCGAAGTCAGCATTTCTACCGGGACGTGCTGGGTCTGGCGATCTACCGGGAGTTCGGATCCCCGGCTGAGCGCGGGATCGTGTTCTTTCTCGGCTCGGGATTTCTGGAAGTGTCCGGCCACGCCGCGGGCTCTGGTGGAGCTTCGGTGATGATCTGGCTCCAGGTGCGGGACGTGCGCGCCGAGTACGAGCGGCTAACGGCGGCCGGCGCTCGCATTCTGCGCGGGCCCCAGGCCGAGTCCTGGGGCCTGACCGAGATGTGGATCGAGGATCCGGACGGCGTCCGGATCGTCCTGGTCGAGGTTCCCGCCGATCATCCACTCCGGCGCGACTCGCGAGCCTTCGCGCCGCCAACGTGAGGAGCCCGTTGCGGGCCGGCCGGCGGCCCTAGCCCGGGGGCGGGTCGAGCCCGGCGGCCGCGGCGGAGGCGGTTTCGGCGTCGATGATCGTATGGGAGTAGATGTCGAGCAGCCCGAGGGTGAGCAGCCGGTCCCCTTCGGGTCCGAACATGTCGGTGCCCATCGCCAGGGACAGCTGGTCGTGCAGCAGCAGGATGCCGGCCCCCATCGCCGTGACGAGGGCGGCTCTGATCCTCCGCTCGACGGCGGGCGGATCGGGGCGGGCCTGGTCGGCCCGGGCGAGCCATAGCTCGGTCGCGGTCACCATCTCCTCGAAGATCGGCCTGGCCGTGGCGGAGCCGTCGGCCAGGGCCCGCGCGATATACCGCCGGAACCGCTTGGCGGCGCGCTGGCCGCGCGCCGTATCGCCGAGGTCGTCGAGCAGCTGCGCGTTGATGCGGCGCAGCTGCTCGGACACGTACTCGTCGCAGCCGCGGCGCAGTTCCTCCTTGGACCCGAAGTGGTGGCGCAGCAGTCCGGGTGACACCCCGGCGGTCCTGGCGATACCCCGGATGGTGGCACGCTCGTAGCCCTGTTCGGCGAAGTGCCTGAGCGCTGCTTCGCGGATCCGGGCCCGGGCGGTGAGGTCGGAGAACGCGACGGCTCCCTCGTCGAGCGGGCTCATCGCCGGGGCGGGCGGATCCGGCTGGCTGGCGGTCATGCTCCCCGCAGGTCCCTTCGCTTGAACGCGATGCCTCCGATCAGGGCGCTCACCACGCCGATGGCGGTCATGACGCCGTCGGCCTCCCAGTGCGGCGGCACGGCGGGGGCGGACGCCATCTGATGGAAAACCGAGGTGTCGAGGACCCAGTGGCTGGTGGCGCCGATCCCGCCGATGACGACCACGAGCAGCGACCAGGCCAGCAGGGCGTACAGGACGATCGATGTGCCCCGGGGCCACACCCCGAGCGCCAGGACTCCGATGCCCGCGATGGTGATGGCGGGCGGGACCAGGTTCATCCCCGCCCCCGCCAGCGAGCCGAAACTCACCCCGGCGTGCTGGCTGGCCGCGCCCGCCCAGGCGAAGACACCTGCCATTACGCCGCTGGCCAGCAGGACCACGACCGTGACAAGCAGCCTCCCGCCCAGCCACCGCGAACGGGACACCGGGCGGGTCAGCAGGTGGTCGAGCCTTCCGGCTGACTCCTCCGACCGGGCCGCGGTGATCTGGCCGGCGCCCGCGAAGGCGACCAGGACCGCCAGTACGAGGAAGCACACGCCGAGCACCGCATCCGTGCCGTTCCCCCTAGAACCGAGCTTGGAGAGCACCTGCACTGATGATCCAGAAATCGTGCCGCCGGCCGATCGGGCGATGAGCCCGAATAGCAGCCCTGAGATGGCGATCGCCACCCACCAGCCCGTGACCGCGGGCCGGATGAGCCGGACCGCCAGGGCCGTAGGCCCCCCGAGCAGCCGCGGGTGCGGCCGGCTGCTTACCCGGTCCGGCACGATGCCCGCCCCGACGTCGCGGGCGCCGGCCAGCCGCACGGCGGCGGCCGCCAGGACCGTGGTCAAGGCGGCGATCGGGACCAGGGCCAGCGGCTGCGGCGCGGTCAGCGGCCGCAGCTCCTCCACCCAGCCGAGCGGCGACGCCCAGATCAGCCCGTGCAGGCCAAGTCCCGCGTCGGCGACCAGCCGCACGGCGTAGCTCACCCCGAGGACCCAGGCGGCATAGGCGGCCGCCTGACGGCGGGTGGCGGCCAGCTGGCTGGTCAGCGCGCCGACCGCCAGGAACATGACCGCGGTCGCCACCATGGCCAGGGCGAAGTAAAGCGCCGGCCCGGCCGCGATGTCGACGCTGGCGTCCAGGCCGGTCAGGACCGTGATGAGGCCGGTGAGCGCCCACAACGTGACCACGCCGGCGCCCAGGCCGCGCAGCGCCTGGACGACGGCGCCCCGCCGGGTCGTCTGGCCGGCCAGCAGCAATTCCCAGCGCCCGTTCTCCTCTTCGCCGCGCAGCAGCCGGGTGCTGGTCAGCAGCCCCCACACCGCTCCGAGGAGCATCAGCGTCATGGAGATCTTGAAGACGGTGAAGCCGCCCACCGTCTGGAGCTGGGGAGCCGGCCCGAACAGGGCACTCGTCGCCTTGTCCGTCCCGTAGGCGGCCGCCAGCGCATCTCGCTGCGCCGTGCTCTTGTAAAGCCTGGTGTAGCTGACGGCTGACGAGGCAATGGCCACGCCGAAGATATAACCCCAGATAACCCCGGAACGGACCGCCCTGCGAGCGGTCAGCCAGGCGATCACGCTCCCTGCCCGGCACCGTCCTGCCCGGCACCGTCCTGCCCGGCACCGTACTGAGCGAGGAACAGTTCCTCGAGCGACGGCTCGCGGCTCAGCAGCTCCGTGACGTCCGCGGCCGGCAGGACTTTCAGCAGCGGGGCGACCGAGCCGCGCACCTGGCAGCGGACCACCCGTCCTTCCGCCCGCACCGAGCTCACCCCCGGTACGCCGGAAAGATCGGGGAGCGGGCCGTCGAAGGTCGCCTCCACCGTGAGCGCGGCCAGGTGCCGCATCTCGGCCAGCGTGCCCAGCTCCACCAGCTTGCCCTGCCGCAAGATGGCCACCCGGTCGCAGAGCGCCTCCACCTCGCTCATGATGTGCGAGGAGAGGAAGACGGTCTGGCCGCGGTCGCGCGCCTCGCGGACGCTGCCCCGGAACGCCTGTTCCATCAGCGGATCGAGACCGCTCGTCGGCTCGTCGAGGACGAGCAGGTCGGCGCGGGTCATCAGGGCGGCGATGAGGATGACCTTCTGCCGGTTCCCCTTGGAGTAGGCACGGACCTTCTTGGCCGGATCGAGGTCGAACCGGGCCACCAGTTCGTCCCGGTAGGCGTCGTCGACCCGGCCCCAAGAGCCCTGGACGCGCCCGAGAAGCCTAAGGGTCTCGGCGCCGGTCAGGGACGGCCACAGGTTCGCCTCCCCGGCTACGAAAGCCAGGCGGCGGTGCGCCTCGACGGGCTGGCGCTGGCAGTCCAGGCCGAAGATCTCGCCGCGCCCCTCGGTCGGGCTGATGAGCCCGAGCAGCAGCCGGATCGTCGTGGTCTTACCCGCCCCATTGGGACCGAGGTAGCCGACCACCTCGCCCGGTGCGACCTCAAGATCCAGGTGATCCAGGGCGGCGACGTCGCCGTAGCGCTTTGTCAGCCCCTCCGTGCGGATAGCCGCAGCAGCCATGGCCCGCCGCCTCCTGCCCGCTCGGCTACACAGCGATGTAAGAAACTATCCACATGTATAGCATGCCCTCAAGGATTAAAACATTGTCCAGAACGAAGCGTGGTCCCACCCCCGGCCACGTTTTTCCTGACGACGATGGGTAAGACTGGCCGGATGGAATATCGCGCACTAGGTCAGTCAGGTCTGCGGGTGTCCGTGCTCACCATGGGCACGATGACGTTCGGCGGCAGCGGGCCGTTCAAGAACGTCGGGTCGACAGACGTGGAGCAGGCTCGCCGGCAGGTGGACATGTGCCTGGACGCCGGGGTCAACCTCATCGACACCGCCGACGTCTACTCCGGCGGCCAGGCCGAGGAGATCGTGGGCGAGGTTCTGCGCGGTCGCCGGGACAAGCTGCTGCTCGCCACCAAGGTCCGGATGCCCATGGGCTCCGGCCCGAACGACGCCGGGCTGTCCCGTCACCACATCATCTCCGGCTGCGAGGCCAGCCTGCGCCGCCTGGGCACTGATCACATCGACCTGTACCAGGTGCACGAGTGGGACGGCCATACCCCGCTCGAGGAGACGCTGCGGGCACTGGACCTGCTGGTCGCCTCGGGCAAGGTCCGCTACGTCGGCGCCTCGAACTATGCCTCCTGGCAGCTGATGAAGGCGCTGGGCACGGCAGAGCGGCTAGGCCTGCCGCAGTTCGTCAGCCAGCAGATCTACTACTCCGTGCAGGCCCGCGAGGCCGAGTACGAGCTGATCCCGCTCGCCGTCGACCAGGGCCTGGGCGTGCTGGTCTGGAGCCCGCTGGCCGGCGGCCTGCTTTCCGGCAAGTACCGCAGGAACCACGAGGCCCCGGCCGGCTCGCGGCAGCTCACCGACTGGGGCGAGCCGCCGGTCTACGACCAAGAAGGCTTGTACGACATCGTGGAGGTGCTCGTCAAGATCGCCGAACAGCACGGCGTGTCAGCCGCCCAGGTGGCCCTGGCCTACCTCCTCGGCCGGCCCGCCGTGACCTCCCTGGTCATCGGCGCCCGCACCGACGAGCAGCTGGCCGACAACCTGGCCGCGGCGTCCCTGACGCTGCGCGCCGACGAACGAGCTCAGCTCGACCAGATCAGCGCCCCGCCGCTGATCTACCCCTACTGGCACCAGGCCAAGACCGCCCGCGACCGCCTCTCACCCGCCGACCTGACCCTGCTGGGCCCGCACCTGGGCTGATCCCCGGACTGATGCCCCGGAAGTGGTCAGCCGCGGTGCACTTGGAACGGCGCGAAGCTCTGCGCGACCGGCATCATCTCGATCGTGTTGATGTTGACGTGCGCGGGCTGTGACACGACCCAGTACACGGCTTCGGCGATATCGGCGGGCACCAGCGGCTGCATACCCGAGTAGACCGCGTCCGCCTGACCCTGGTCGCCGCTGAACCGCACGGTGGAGAACTCGGTCTCCCCGCTCATCCCCGGTTCGACCGACGTGGCCCTGACGCCCGTGCCGTGCAGGTCAGAGCGCAGGTTCAGGGTGAACTGGTGGACGAAAGCCTTGGTCGCGCCGTAGACGTTGCCGCCGGGATAGGGATAGGTGCCCGCCACCGAACCGAGGTTGACCACGTGACCACGGCCCCGCTCGACCATGCCCGGCAGGATCGCCCGCGTGCAGTACACCAGGCCCTTGCCGTTGGTGTCGATCATTTCGTCCCAGTCGTCAAGATCAGCCTCCTGGGCCGGCTTCAGCCCCTTGGCCAGCCCGGCGTTGTTGACCAGCACGTCGATCTCGGCAAACTCAGTCGGCAGGCCCGCGACCACCTCCTGAACCGCCGCCCGGTCCCGGACGTCGAGCCTGACCGGGAGCACGCTGTCGCCGAGTTCCGCGGCCAGCCCCGCCAGCCGGTCCTGCCGCCGCGCCAGGGCGACGACGCGTATCCCCTCCGCCGCGAACCGCCGCACGATGGCGGCCCCGAACCCGTTGCTCGCTCCGGTCACGAACGCGGTCATAGGTTTCGTGCTCACCAAATCGCCCTCCCTCTGGCTGCACCCCGATGTTATCGATCCGGCGGGCTGAGCGCGCTACCATCTGTTGCGCCTGAACCAGCTGTTGCGCCTGAACCAGCACAACCGAGGGAAGTGACCGTGGCCTCACGAATTGAGAGGGTCAGCACGCCCGACGGGCCGTTCGACCTGACGGTATGGCTCCCTGAGGCCGGGCATGGCCCCGGCATTCTCCTGATCCAGGAAATCTTCGGTGTCGGGGATTACATCCACGCCGTCGCCGAGGATCTCGCCGAGCTCGGTTATGTCGTCGCGGCACCGGACTTGTTCTGGCGGCTGAAGCCACGCCACCAGGCCGTCCACGACGCCGAAGGTGTGGCCGAGTCGCTGGAGCTGTCGGCGCGATTCGACGTTGACAAGGGCGTAGACGACGCCGCCGCCGCGCTGGACTACCTCGCGGCGCTGCCCGAGGTCCGCGGCGGGCTCGGAGTCATCGGGTTCTGCCTCGGCGGTTCGATTGCCTACTTCCTCGCCGCCAGGACCCAGGTCGATGCCGTGGTCTCGTTCTACGGTTCGGAGGTGCCCGGCCACACCGATGTGCTGGCGCAGATCAGCGCTCCCATCCAGTTTCACTTCGGCGGGAACGACCCGTACATCCCGCGTGATCAAGTGGCGCGGGTGGAGGAAACCGTACGAGGCACCCAGAACGCGGAAGTCCACGTCGAGGAAGACGCCGGGCACGCCTTTCACAACAGGAAGGCGCCCATGTTCCATCATCCCGAGCCCGCGGCCCGCGCTTGGCAGCGTACCGAGGAATTCCTGGCCCGGCATCTCCCCGTCCGTCACCAAAAACAACCGCAGCCGTAACGCGTAGGCGGGCCCTGGTCGTAGGCCGCCCGGCCGGCCGTCGCCTTGTTTCCCTTACCCGAGCTCGACGGTGCCGCTAATGCAGGTGACCGTGCCGCCGCCGACCCAGACCTGGCCGTCGCCGTCGCGGGAGATATGCACCCGGCCGCGGCGCCCCAGCGCGGTGCCCTGGCTGGTCACGTAGGGGGCGGTGACCCGTCCCGTGGCCAGTAGCCACTGCGCCAGCGAGGCGTTCAGGCTCCCCGTGACTGGGTCCTCGCCCGGCGCGCCGAGCTGCGGGCTGAACGCGCGGACCTCCAGGGCCTCCGGCGAGCCGTCCGGGTAGGGCCCGGCGACGCCGATCTCCATGTCGACGGCGCCCGGCCGGACCTTGAGGACCGCCTCCGCGCTGGCCAGCAGAACGGCCACCCAGCCCGGACCGTTGTCGGCCCACTGGATGTCCACGATGTCGGCCCGCGCGATGTTCAGGGACCGCGCCACACGCTCGGTGACCGCGTCCTCGACCGGTCCGCCGCGCACCAGCGGCGGGGCCGCGAACGCCAGGCCCGCCTCGGTCTGCCGGACCGTGACCAGCCCGGCGCCGCATTCCTGCACCGCCTGGCCGGCCCGGGCCGGGCGGCCGCCGGCTTCGAGCCAGGCGTGGCAGGTGCCCAGGGTGGGATGCCCGGCGAACGGCAGTTCCCGGGCGGGCGTGAAGATCCGCACCAAGTAGTCGGCCCCGCGTGCCCGCGGGGCCAGCACGAACGTCGTCTCCGACAGGTTCGTCCAGCGCGCGAGCAGCTGCATCTGCTCATCGCTCAGGCCGTCGGCGCCCAGCACGACCGCGACGGGGTTACCGAAATACGGAGTCTCGGTGAAGACATCTACCTGACAAAACTGATGTGCCACGAACCCGAGTGTAAGGGCCCTTGGCCTCCCCGCGGCAGAGCCAATTTCCCGCGCGCTGGCCCTGTTTCCCCCACTGGCCCTGTTTCCCCCGCGCGCCCTCGCGTAGCCCCGGGGCCGGCCGGCCGCCGCCTCCGCGGTTGTCCTCGCCCTTGTCCCGCCCCCGGGGTGCGCGGCCGCCCGCCAGCAGCGGAAGGCTGCTCAGCCCGATACCCGCCACGATGGCCGCGCCGCCGCCGACCTGCACGGGGCCGAGTGGGTTACCGAAGATGGCGACGCCGGCGATGGCGCCTACCAGCGGCTCGAGGTTGAGGAACGCCCCGGCGACTTCCGCGGACACCCGGCTCTGCCCGAACGCGAACAGTGTGAAGGGCACCAGCGTGCCGAACGCCGCCAGCGCGCCGACGGCCAGGACCGGGCCGGGGCCGGCCGGGATGGCCGGTGCGCCCTCCGTGACCAGGGTGCCCTCCGTGACCAAGGTGAAGGCCAGGGCGGCCACCGCGGCGGCCAGGAACTGGACGGCGGTGACCGCGATGGGGTCGCGGCCGGGCAGCAGCCGGACTTGCGCGACCGTGAACGTAGCCGAGATGAGCAGAGAGATCAGCACCAGCCCATCACCGGTCAGCGTCGCGCCGCCCCCGCCGCCGCCGGTGATCAGGCCGACGCCGCCAAGCGACACCACGAAACCGGCCCAGGCCACCGGCCGGGCCACGGTGTGGTGCCACAGCGCGGCGATGACCGCGACCAGCACGGGCACGGCCCCGATCAGCAGCGCCGCGTGGGTCACGCTGGTTCGGGTGATGCCGGCGTTCTGCACGATGACCGACCCGCCGTAGCCGAGCGCGCCCGAGGCCAGGATCTTGGGGGTGAACGCGGCCCGCAGCCCCGGACGGCCCACGGCCAGCAAGACCGCGGCGGCCAGGCCGAAACGAACGGCCGTGAGCCAGCCCGGTGCCAGCCACTGCAGGGCCAGCTTGGACAGCGGCACGGTGGTACCCCACAGCAGCCCGGCCGTGACGAGGGCTGCGACGGCATAACGACGGCTGAAGTTCATATCGTCATGCTCACCGATAGACGTGCAGAATTAGACAGTGAGGCACTCTAACGAGATAATATTTAGCACTATGGCCGTTTCACTTGATGATGTTGACGTAGTTCTGCTCACCGCGCTGCAGGAAGACGCGGACCGTACCAACGTCGAACTTGCCCGCCTGGCCGGGCTCTCACCTGCGGCGACCCTGCACCGGGTACGGCGGCTGAAGGAGTCGGGCGTCATCCGCGTCATCAGCGCTCAGCTTGACCCGGCTGCGGCCGGCTTCCCGCTGCAGGTGTACGTGACGGCCACCCTGGCCCGGCACGACCCGCGTTCCAGCCGCGTCTTCGACGACCTGATCCGGGCCCTGCCGCAGGTCATCGCGGCTGACAACGTCGCGGGCGAGACCGACTACATGCTCTCCGTGGTCGCCCGCGACGTGGCTGAACTGCAAGAGGTCCTCGCCAGCCTGGCCGCCCGCGGCGGGCAGCGCCTGGTGACCTACCTGCGGCTGGCCGAGATCAAGCCGCCGTCCCGGCTGCCGCTGGCTCCGCGCGGCACTGAAAACGGCACTGATCGCGTCGCCCGCCGTCGTCGCGGCGTCCCGGGCTGAGCGGGACGGCCCCTCAGCGGGCCGTGGGCGGCATGCCTCTGGCCCGAAGGACGGCTTGTGTCCGGTCGGCGGCCTGGAGCTTGTCCAGGATGCGAGAGACATGATTCTGAACGGTCTTCAGCGAGGCGATACCAGCGCGAAGGTGGTCTGGTATGTCCAGTCGAGGGCGTTGTGCTTGGGCCAGCTCGGGAACTCGACGACCTCGAACAGGCACAGCAGACCGGCGAAGACCGTTCCCGCGGTGGCACGCCCGCGACCCAGCAGCCAGGTAGCGGTCAGGAAGAACACGGCGAATACGACGGCGGCCCACGGCAGGCTGCCGGGGTAATTCTCCTGCCAGATCATGATTGCGCTGCCGAGCTCGCCTAGCGCGAGGATCGCCGCGATGGTGGTCAGGATCGCGACCTTGCGACTGTTCATGCCTTCCTCCCATGGAAACTGTGATGCGCTCACCATGCTTCCCAGCGGTTCCCGGCCAGAAGAGGCGCCTTCCCGATGAGGCCGGGAACTTCTCCCTTCGGCAGGCCTGGGAATGAGACGGTCCTGGAACCGGTTGTGGAGCGCATGAAGATCGCGGTGATCGGGACAGGTAACATCGGCGGTTCGCTCGGGACCAAGTGGGTGGCGGCCGGATACGACGTGGTGTAACGGGTCCCGCACCGGCTCGGGCACCGGTCCGGGCGGGGCGCCCGTGCTCGCGGTCAGCGACGCGCTTGACGCCGCCGACGTGGTGGCGCTGGCCGTGCCCGGGCCGGCCGTGGCGGAGGTGGTCGGCGCGCAGAGTGCGGCGCTGGCGGGGAAGATCGTGATCGACGCCGTGAACCGGATGGGCCAGCCGGAGCTCAACAGCCGGGCGCTGATCGCCAGCGCGGCGCCCGACGCCCGGTATGTGCGCGCGTTCAACTCACTCGGCTGGGAGAACTTCGCCGACCCGGTGCCCGGCGCGAACTTGTTCTTCGCCGCGGATCCCACTGCCCGCATCGTCGCTGAAGAACTTATCGCCGCCGTCGGACTGGCCCCGGCCTTCCTCGGCGACGCGGCCGCGGCCGTCACGGTTGACGCGCTTACGCCCGTGTGGATGGCCCTCGTGCAGCAGCACGGCGGAAACCGCCGGATCGCGCTGCGTATCGTCCAGGACAGCTGATTCCTGGCTCCCATTCTCTGACTAGACTCAGAGAATGGGGCCAGACCTAATCGATCAGGTTCAGGTCACGGCGTGCGACCCTCGGCATCCCGACGCCCGGCATTGCCTGCGGGGCTACCTCGGCGAGCTGTTGGACCGCTTCGACGGCGGCTTCGACCCAGCCCGGAGCATCTCCGCCGCCGACCGCGAACTGACACCGCCCGCGGGCCTGTTCCTGGTCGCGACCCTGCACGCTGAGCCGGTCGGGTGCGGCGCGCTGAAGTTCCACCACGAAGCACCCGCCGAGATCAAGCGGATGTGGGTCGCCCCCGCGGCGCGCGGCCTGGGCTTGGGCCGTCGCATCCTGACCGAACTGGAGGCCCACGCCGCGGCCAACGGGGCCCGGATCCTGCGGCTGGAAACTAACCGCGCCCTAGCCGAGGCGATCGGCCTGTACCGGACATCCGGCTTCCGAGAGGTAGCTGCATTCAACCAAGAGCCCTACGCCCACCACTGGTTTGAAAAGCCCCTCGTCGCAGTCGAAAAACCAGTCGGCCGCTAAATCCCCGAGCCGTTCAGGCAGCGATCTTGCCAGCAGCCTCAGCCGGGACACGCGCCCCGGCCACGCGCTACGGTGCGGACATGGCGAAACGACCTCGGCTCACCGTCCTGGGCAGCCTGAACATGGACATCTCGGTGACCGTGCCCCGGCTGCCAGCGCCCGGCGCCACCGTGCTCGGCTCGGCGGCCGTTTTCACCCCCGGCGGGAAGGGGGCCAACCAGGCGGTGGCGGCGGCCAGGCTGGGCGCCGACGTGCGGATGACGGGCTGCGTCGGCGGCGACGACTTCGGCCGGCGACTGCTGGCCGCCCTGCGCGAGGCGGGGGTGGACGCCGCCGGCGTGCGCGTCGTGGACGACGTCCCGACCGGACTGGCCATGATCTCGGTCGACCGCGCCGGAGAGAACCTCATCACGGTGGCTCCGGGCGCCAACTACGAGGTCGGCGCGGCCGATGCCGCGGCGGCCGCCGACGGCCCTTATGACGCCCTGGTGATCAGCGCCGAAGTCCCGGTCCCCGCGATCAGGGCCGTGCTGGCCCGGGCGCACGGCACTTTGTGCGTGCTCAACCTGGCGCCTGTCCCGCAGGCCCCGGAGCAAGCCGCCGCGATCGTGGCCGGCGGTGTCGAGTGGCTGGTGGTGAACGAGCCGGAAGCAGGCGCCGTCCTCGGCCGGCCGGTCGATGGCCTGAAGGACGCGGCGAAGGCCGCCGCCGGGCTGGCCACCGCGGGCGCGCGCCACGCCGTGGTCACCGCCGGGGCGCACGGCGCCGCCCTGGCGGGCCCGGACGGCGACCCGCTGACCATCGAGGCGTTCGACGTCGAGGCGGTCGATACGGTCGGAGCCGGCGATACCTTCGTCGCCGCGCTCGCGGTCACCCTCGCGGTCGGCGTCCCGGCCGCCGAGGCGGTGCGCGCGGCCGCCGCCGCGGGGGCCGCCGCCGCCACCCGCCCGGGCGCCCAGGCCGGGATGCCGCGCCCCGCGGACATCCTGGCGGTCACCGGCCTGACCTGGCCCCTGGCGTAAGGTGGCGGCCAAGCCCAGCCCGAACAGCAGCCCCGCGCAAGCCCAGCCCCCATCTGGCCGGACAAGTAGCCAGATCAGATAGATTCAAGGGCTAGGCGAGCGGGAAGATAGGCAAGCAGACGGGCCGGGCCTTAGCCCTGCTCCAAGGAGAGCGCGAAGTGTTGACGCCCGGCTTGCGGGGTTACGTCCTAGAGCCGCCCGCTGGCGACCACAAGAGCACCAGCAAGAGCACCAGCAAGCCCGTGGCCCAGGATCTCCTGCCCGCCGCGCTGGCCGCCCTGGCGCCGTCGTTCACCGTGGCCGCCGAGCGCGGCGCACCCGGCAGCGGCGCCCGGCGGCTTACCTGGCTGGACACTTTCGACTGGCGGCTGTACCGGGCCGGGCTGGTGCTCGAGTTGGAGCAGGCCAGGCGGGGCGGCCGGCTGCGGCTGAGCCAGGCGGACGGCACGCCGCAGGCGGAGCAGCCGGTGACCGGCTGGCCGCCGCGCCGTCCGGCTCAGGATCTGCCCGCAGGGCCGGTCCGGGACCGGATCATGGTGCTGATCAGCCCGCGAGCGCTGCTGCCGGTGGTCAGTGCGGTCAGCACGGGCAGCGTCACGCGTCTGCTCAACGCGGACGGCAAGACCGTCGCCCGGCTGACCGCCGAACGCGCCACCGTGACCGCGGTGGGCACCACCGCCGAACTGCCGCTGCGCCTGTCCGTCGCGGAAGTCCGCGGCTATCCCGCCCAGGCCCGCAAGGCAGCCGCGCTGCTGGCCGCCGTCCCCGGCGCGTCCCCCGCCAGCCAGAGCGCGTTCATCGCCGCGCTGACCGCGCTCGGCCGTCACCCGGCGAACTACACCAATACCGTGGACGCCCAGATCACCGCGCCGATGCCCGGGTCCGTCGCGGTGGCCAGGTTGCTGCTGCGGCTGCTCGACACCCTGGAGCTCAACGTCGACGGCGTGCTCCGCGACCTCGACACCGAGTTCCTGCACGACTTCCGCGTCGCGGTCCGCCGGACCCGGTCCGCGATCAAGCTCCTCGGCGAGGTCCTGCCCGCCGGCGTGGCCAGTCACTACGCCAAAGAATTCAAGTGGCTCGGTGACCTGACCACGCCGACCAGGGACCTCGACGTCCACCTGCTCGGTTTCGCCGCTACGACCGAGCACCTGCTGGCCGCGGCCCCGGCTGATCTGGAGCCGTTCCGCACCTTCTTGGTCAGGCGCCGCGCGCGCGAGTTCCGGCGGTTGGCCGCGACCCTGCGCTCGCCGCGGTTCGGGGCCATCACCGATGACTGGCGCAAGGCGCTGCTCGCCGTTCGCGACGCGAGCGCGCCCAAGAAGCGCAGGCAGCCCACCGCGGCCGAACTGGCGGCCCGCACCACCGGCCGGGCATTCCGGCGGATCGTGGCGCAAGGCGGTGCGATCACCCCGGACTCGGCCCCGGAGTCCCTCCATGACCTGCGTAAACGCTGCAAGGAGCTGCGCTACCTGCTGGAGTTCTTCGCACCGCTGCACGATCCGGTCGCCTACCGGAAGGTCGTCGGCGACCTGAAGCAGCTGCAGGACCGCCTCGGCGACTTCCAGGACAGCCAGGTCCAGCGCGAGGAGATCGGTGCGCTGGCCGACGCGATGCTGGCCGAAGCGCTGGCTGGGCAGGGGACGGCAACCGCGGCTACCCTGCTGGCCATGGGGGAGGTCGCTGCCCGGCTCGCGGTCAGCCAGGCCGAAGCCCGCGCCGACTTCGCCCACCGGTTCGCCCGGTTCGCGGGCCCGGCGGCCCGGCAGCGGATCAGCACCCTGCTCGCCGAGCCCGGCCCCCCCGCCGAGCCTGACCCGAAGACCCCATGAAGATCTACGCCACGTACAACATCAAGGGCGGTGTCGGCAAGACGACCGCCGCGGTCAACCTGGCCCACCTGTCCGCCGCCGACGGCCAGCGCACCCTGCTGTGGGACCTGGACCCGCAGGGCGCGGCCAGCTTCCTGTTCCGGATCAAGCCCCGGGTCAAGGGCGGCGGAAAGGCGCTCATCCGCGGCACGAAAACGCTGGAAGGCGCCATTAAAGGCACCGACTTCGATAATCTGGACTTGCTCCCGGCCGATTTCACCTACCGCAATATGGACCTTCTCCTGGGCACCTCGCAGCGGAAGCAAACCCGCAAGATCGCGCAGCTGCTCCAGCCGCTGGCCGCCGGATACGACAATGTTTTCCTCGATTGCGCGCCAAGTATCTCGCTGGTCTCGGAAAACGTCATGCACGCCGCCGACGTTCTGCTGGTTCCGCTTATCCCGACCACGCTGTCGGTGCGGACGCTGGACCAGCTCACCGATTTCGTGGCAGGCTTCGATGGCGACCGGCCCGAGGTGCGGGCGTTTTTCTCCATGGTGGACCGGCGCAAAAAACTCCACCAGGAGATAACTCAAGACCTTTTGGCGGAACGAGCCGGGGTGACAGCGGCCGCCATTCCCGCCTTGTCTCTCATCGAGCGAATGTCCGTGGAGCGGGCCCCGGTCACCGCCTTCGCCCCCCGCAGCCAGGCCGCCCGCGCCTACCGCGCCCTCTGGTCCGAAATCCGCGCCCGCGAGGAGTGACAATGTTATGACGAAGACCTCAATCGCAATCGACGAAGAAGCCCTCGCCGCCAGCGGCCAAAGTGCTTGGCACCAAGACAAAGAAGGACACTGTCAACGCCGCCCTCCTAGAGGTTGGCCAGCGGCTGGAACGCCTGCGTGCTCTGGCCAGGCTCGGCGAAATGGCCGATCAAGGTGACTTCGACGATTTCCTCGGCAACAAGGCGGCTCGCCGTAGGTGAGTCCCGCCTTCTACCCCACTGACACCTTTGGTTTGTTCCGGATCCTGCAATCGACCCGGACGCCGATGACGCCATGGACGATTTCGGTGCGGCCCCGGTCGGCTGAGACGCAGGTGGCGACGGGTCCGTGTCGGCGTATATCAGATGATATATTCAGGGTGTGAACACAGCGGAGCGTATCCAGTCGGCTCGCCGGCTGGCGACCATGACGCAGCAGGAACTAGCGGAACGCTCAGGCGTTCGCCAGCCCAACATTGCCGCTTACGAAAATGGCCGACGGCAGCCTTCCCCGGCGATGCTGGCACGGCTGCTCGACGCCGCCCGGCCGCGCCCGTCCGTGCTGCTCGCCCGATTCCGGGAGCAGGTGCTGGAAATCGCCGCCCGGAACCATGCCGGAGGCGTACGAGTCTTCGGCTCGATTGCACGTGGTGAAGACGGTCCGGAGAGCGACGTCGATCTGCTGGTCACATTCGGGCCCGAGGCGTCGCTACTTGATCAGGCCGGACTGGTGGCCGAGCTGGAGGATCTGCTCGGCGCGCACGTGGATGTCGTATCTGACCGCGCGCTGAAGGACCGGGATATGGCCATCCGCGCCGAAGCGGTTCCCTTGCGAGCAGTCAGCCGGGCCGCGGGAGTGAACCAGCGCCAGGCAGGTGGGTCACGCAAGCGTACGGGCGCCGGGTTCGCGATACTCTGCTTGACCTTCTTGAGTTCACCGACATGGCTGCTCGCCTAGTAGCCAGGGGCCGGGCCGCATACGACGGGGATGAGGCACTGCGACTCGCCGCCGAAGCCATTACGCATCGCGTTGGTGAAGCGGTGTCCAGGCTGA
>Ga0302235_10001463_pt1 | contig 17770 bp, 13 predicted proteins | sample II_Palsa_N3_3_FD_193577 | JGI IMG/M metagenome (GOLD analysis project Ga0302235, IMG submission 193577) | Peat permafrost microbial communities from Stordalen Mire near Abisko, Sweden - II_Palsa_N3_3 | ecosystem: Environmental > Terrestrial > Soil > Palsa > Peat permafrost | place: Sweden... | reverse complement strand
ACGCTCGTGCGCAAGTTCAGCTACATGCGGTTTGAGCCGGAGGGTATGACCTCGAACCCGGAGATCCCGTTTGCCAAGTCGATGCCTGACTACATCATGCGCTGGCTCGCCTCGCGCTTCCTTGACGTCGATCTCCAGGAGGAGCTCGGGATTCTCACCAAGGAGGTGAGGGCTCGCAAAGCGGCACAGGACGCCGCGAGTTCGCAGTTGGGCGATACGGCGACGCCATCAGATGGCGCGAATGGCAATGGCGGGGACGGCGCCGGGGCTGGCGGCACTGGGGGTGGACCCCTCCCGGCCGTTTCGGCCCTCACCGACGACCCGCCCGTGCTGCCAGCCGTGCGCAGAGGCCTCGACCTCGGTCCAGCGTGCCAGCAGTGCGGAGGGATGATGCAGCGCACGGGCAGTTGCTACACCTGCTCCAGCTGCGGATTCAATACCGGCTGCGGCTGATCCCACAGCGGCGGCACCGTTCACTCCGGTTATTTGCCCGTCCCGGGTGGGTGCTGTGCCTTGAGCAGCCGCTCGATGTCGCCAGTGACTTGATCGGCTTTCTCCGACGGAGTGTGCAACGCGTAGACCTGGGCCTTGGTTGCCTCATCCTGCTGGGCGCTGATCGCTGCCTGGGTGCCGTCGGAGCCGATCTTCACGCCGAAGTAGGCGCCCACAACCGAGCCAATCACGCCAATCGCCGAGGTCGCAATGGCTCCGCCCGTCGTGTCCGGCTTGACAATCAGCGCCACGATCACCACAACGATCAGCGCCACGAGCCCCGCCGTGAGCGCCAGCAGCCCGCCGATGATCTTCAGTTGCTCGATCTTGCCCGTCGGGTTGGCGTTCGGCGAGGCGCCGTCAGCGATGCCGGCGCCGCCGCTGGGCGGACCCAGACCGGCCGGCGGCGCCCCCGTGGGGTGAGGGGTCGGATCGTGCGGATCACCGGGCGAGACCGTCGACACTGCGCCAGTCTAGGTCGGCGTCTCGCCGCCAGTCAAGCTCACCGTGGCCGCGGCGAGGGCCATGCTGGCCGATCAGCGCACGGTCACGGTCAGGGAGGTCGCCAGCGTCGCTCCCGCGCTGTTCAGCGGTGCAACGGCGACGTAGCGCTGGCGTCCGAGGATCCGGATCGCCGTCTCGAACCGGGTCTTGGCGACCGTAGCCACCGATGCCAGCTTGGTCGGGTCTGAGCCGGCAAGCACACGCCAGGCGGCGACGTCGGTCGCCCCATTCCAACTCACGTACACGGTCGTCGTGTGGCGCCGAGTGGGTGTCGCCGCGAGGGCGGGAAGCGTCAATGGGTGCCCGCTCCACGGCAGACGGTAGGCGCGATAGCTCGATGTCGGCGCGACGAAGTGCGCGTCGAAATCGAGCTTGCCAGCGGCGGTGAACTCCGAGAAGTAGGGCTGCTGACCCCAGCCGACGAACACATCGCCTCCGGACAACGCCTGCGCGCTGCCCTCGAAATCGGCCGTCAGCGCCGGGTGGTGAAAGTACTCGCCGAGCAGCGTCGCAGTCGTGTCAGCGGTGTTGATCGAGACCCTGATCGCGCGTGACTGCGTATGGAACCTGGGCGGTCCGGCCCCGTCGTCGAACATCGTCAGCGTGCCGTCAGGCTGGAGCACGGCGTCGTGCTGCAAGGCGGTGCTCGTGCCGCGCCCCATCGTCAGTGTGCTCCGTTTCCCGCCCAACCGCCAGATCACCGCGCCGGTGGCGTGGCTCACGTTGTACACCGTGGAGGTGTTGCGCGCACTGACGATGAGGTTGCCGTCGGGCTCGAGCGAGATCGAGTTGATGTGAAACGGATCGAGCCGGTGGCCGGGGGTCTTGGGCGAGCCGAAGTAGGAATCCCCGAGCGGGATGTGGTCGAGCGCGTGCCACTCGAACAGCACCAGTCCGGTTCCGATATCGACTTCTTGGACGACTGAGTCCAACACCGGACGCTTGACGCCGGGCCACCACACCGGCGAGACGGCGATGAAGTACGCATCGCCCTGGGGGGTGACGAGGAACTCGTGCAAGTCCATCTGCAAACCGTCGCCGGCCTTGACGACGGCCACCTCGCGGTAGTTGTCGTCGAAGATCACGCCCTCGCCGCGACCGCTGCCGTCGTTCGTGTAGCCCCTCCACCACGTCAGCACGGGCTGGCCTCCCAGCTGCTGGACGCGGAAATCAGTGGTGAGAATCTTGCTGGCCAGCGACGTCGGGTCAAACCAGATCAGGTTGCCGGCGGGGTCGAGCAGCATCGGTCCGTCCTGCGCCGGACCGAACTGCGGGGCCACGAAGATATCCCCGAGCGTCGTCGGAGCCGAGTGCCGGGTGACCTTGATCGACGGCGGCAGCAGATCCGGTCGCGAGTGGAAATGCTGGACACCATGACGTCCTGCCCGCACCTGCGGAAGCGGAGCCGGTGGGATCGCGCCGGCCGGGCGGGCGATGGCAAACTGAAATGTCCCGTTGGTGGCGCCCAGCACATCCAGGCCCGTCATCACGGTGACCGTCTCACCGGGCGTGAATCCGGTGCTCGGCAGAAAACTCCCTCCCTGACCGTCAGAGTCCGCCTCGATGCGCCCGGTGTGCGCCCCGCTGCGCGAGCCGATGACCGAGAGCGCGCCGATGCTGCTGGCGGGGATCCCGCGAAAGACAATCTGCGTCGCCGGCAGCGCGACCTGGGACCCAGGGATCGGAAAGACGCTGACCGGCCCCGGTTGCGCCAGCGCCCCCGCCACGTGGGACACGAGCAGCGCCGCGGTCAACAGGGCGAAGGAGCCGCACCTAAGCAGTGGCGAGCGCATCTTCACAGCGCCGAAATGACGAGGAACGCGATCAGCGCGAAGGCGGTGCTCCAGACGATGATCGTCGCGATCAAGCGCTGGTCGAGCCCGTAGGCATGGCCGACGACCAACGAGGTGACCCCGGTCGGCATTGCCGCTTCGAGCAGATACGCAGTGGGGAGGCGAATGGCCACCGCCGAGAAGCCGGCGAGCAGCAAGGACGGGACGAGCAACCGCAATCCCAGGGCCACGGCGACACGCTGGTCGGGCAGCTCCAGCAGAGGCGCCGCGTCCTCGCGGCGCTCCGCCGACAGGTTCACACCGACCGCAAAGAAGCCCAGCACGAGCAGGCCGGCGACGACGACATGGGATGCTCGCACCAGCGGAGCCGGGGCCAGCGCTGCCGGGGCGAGCAGTCCGGCGATGACGGCGATCAGCGGAGGATTGCGGGTGAGGAACGCCTTGAGCCGCGCTCGTCCACCGGCGCCTGCACGCGTGCCAAACGCGGCCCCGACGCCGAAGCCGACCAGGAACAACATCGGGCCACTGACCAGCTGGTCATAGGCGACCGCCGAGCCCAGAGCCTTGGGGCCGAGGAGCGCAACCGTCGTCGGGAGACCGAGGTAGCCGGTGTTGACGACGATGACGCTGCAGATCAGTGCCCCAATCACCGGAGAGCCCAGTCGCAGCCAGAAGCGACCGAGCGCCCACGCCGCGAGGCCGGCGGCGCTGATCACGACATAGGCAAACCCCAGCCCGACGCCGGCGCCCACCGTCACGTGGAGATGAGCGATGTTCACGAACGAGACGAACGGAACCAGCACGTACAGCATCAGCCGCAGCATGGTGTGCGCAGCCGCGCGGGCACCACTGAGGCGGCGGTCAGAGAAGATGCCGAACGCGGTTGAGAGGACCACCGCAGTGGCGACGAGGATCAACGGCGCCACTCAGGATGCTGAGTGACAGGATGGACCGGCCAGATGTCGGCCGATACGAGCATCGCCGCGTTGCGCGCCATGTGCGCCACCACGCTACGCCAGAACTGGCGCGAGGGCGTGCGCAGTTCCGACGGCGTACCGTTCGCCTACACCTGCCCGAGTCCGGGTCACTACCCCTGGCAGTGGTACTGGGACTCGTGCTTCACCGCGATCGCCTGGCGGCACTTCGATGCGACGAACTCCCGCCGCGAGCTGGAATCGCTCCTCGCCGCTCAGCGCGAGGACGGCTTCATCGGACATACGATCTTCTGGAACACGCCGCTGGAGGGACGCCGTCGGTACACCTACAACGTCACCTCGCCGGACGCCCCGATGACCGCCAGCATCCAGCCACCGACGCTGGCCTGGGCATGGCGAGTCGCGGTGGGAGACCCAGCGGCCGTTCCCGCGATCGTGCGGCACCACGACTGGCTCGCCGAGCACCGCACTCTCAACGATGACGGTCTGATCTGGATCGTCCAGCCTGACGAGTCTGGACTCGACGCCTCGCCGCAGTTCGATGCGATTTGGGGTAGCCGCTCGCACGGGCTGGCGCGGTTCGTGCTGCTGGTGCACCGAAACCGCGCCCTGGGTTACGACCTGAGCCGGATCGCCGCGGCCGGGGGCCCCGTGTGCTGTGAGGTGATGACCAATGTGCTCTACAACCTCTCGCGCTTGTCGCTGGGACTCCCCTCGCTGACCTCGACGATCATCGGGCGCATGTATGACGAGCGCTCGGGGCTGTTCACAGCGCTCTCCCTGCCCGAGCCAGAAGCGACCCCGGCTGTGACCTGGGCCGCGCTCGCCCCGCTTGCGCTGCCCGACCTGCCGGAGGCGATCGGCCGCCGGCTGGTCGAGGAACAGCTCCTGGACCGCGAGCGCTTCTGGCTGCCGATTCCTCCGCCCTCGGTGTCGGCGCGAGACCCGAGCTTCTCGGTCAAGGACACCAACGCGCTGGGGATGAGGCGCTACTGGCGCGGCCCGACCTGGGTCAACGCGTCGTGGCTGGTGTGGCTGGGGCTGCTCCGGCTCGGGTACACCGAGCAGGCGGGAGAGCTGGTCGCGCGTGTCACCGGCGCGGTGTGCGCAGAAGGCCTGCGTGAGTATTACGACCCGTACACAGGTCGAGGCATGGGGGCGGTCGACTTCGGATGGTCGAGTCTGGCGATGGAGTTCCTCGAGGCGGACCCGACGGCGCCGAACAGCTACCTCGCTCGCTGACCGGCCCCAGCGCCCACCCCGGGAGGCCGCTGCGGACGCTGGAGAGGCGAATTTCATCGTTCGTTCACCGAGCCGCGGTCGGCGGCGCGATAACGTGGGACACATGGAGACAGAACGCGAGCTGGAACTGACGGACGCACAGTGGCGGGAGCGATTGACGCCCGCGCAGTACGAAGTGCTCCGCGCTCACGGGACCGAGCGCCCGTTCACCGGCGATTACGTCGATGTCAAGAGTGATGGGACGTACCGCTGCGCCGGCTGTGGCGCCGAGTTGTTCAGCTCAGACACGAAGTTTGAGTCCGGCACGGGATGGCCGAGCTTCTACGAGCCGGCGGTAGCCCAGAACGTCGAACTGCGCGACGACCGCAGCTTGGGGATGTCGCGTACCGAGGTCCTATGCCAGCGCTGCGGTGGACACTTGGGACATGTGTTCGCGGACGGTCCCGCCCCGACGGGGCAGCGCTACTGCATCAACTCCTGCGCACTCGAGCTCGAGCACGAGCCCGAGCCCACCGAATAGTCATCGCGCGGCGGAGCTGAGCCAAACGCCCCGTCAGGGCGCGGCCCGACGTTCGCGCAGCTTGACGTAGCCGTAGCCGGCCACCCCAAACACGATCAGGGCGACCAAGGCATAGATACCAAACCGCTCGATTACCTTCGCCCCGGCGGCCCCGAGGAAATAGCCGACGAGCCCGTAGGTGATCGCCCAGCTGATCCCCCCCAGCGCGTTCCAGAAGAAGAACTGCCGGAACCGCATCTCGTTGATACCGGCCAACCACGCGGCGGCGAAGCGCACCAGCGCAATCCAACGCGCGAAGAACACGGCCCTCGGCCCGTGACGCGCGAAGAACCGATCACCCGTGGCGATCGCCTTGATCCGCCGCTTCTGGAACGGGCCTGGCGCCTCCAGCACCGTGCGGCCGAACTTGCGCCCGAGCAGGTAACCGATGTTGTCGCCGACGATCGCCGAGATGGCACCGATCACGATCACCAGCCAGATCTGGAGCTTGCCCTGGCTCGCCAGCACGGCCGCCAGCACCAGCGCGGTCTCACCCGGCGAGGGGAAGCCCAACGACTCGAGCCCGATGATCGCCGGCAGGACATAGCCGAGCTTGCTCGAGATGCCAAAGATCAGCGCCAAGCCGAGCATCACGGCAACCGCGGCGCCCGCTCCGAACGACTCACGGGCCCGCTCGAGGGTTTTGCATCACGGCCAGCAGCGAGAGACCGACGGGAAGCGTGCGACCCTGCGCGAGCCATTGCGCCTCGATCCGCAGCGGGCCCTCGAGCGCTTGGTTCAGCCAGGCGGGGCCGAGCGTGAGCGCCGGCGTGTAGCCGTCGCTGGCGAGCTCTCGACGCTGGGCGAGGCGCACAACCGCTGCCGGAGCCAGGAGCAGAGCGTTGAATGAGCTCACGCGGACGACCGTCCAGCCCGCGCCCACCGCGGCCGAGCGGAGCGTTCGGCGTCCGTAGCGACGGTAATGATGGTTGGCCACGTCGTGCAGCGACCACAGCGCCTGGTACGCCGGAACGGTGACCAGGAGCCAGCCGCCGGGCTTGCAGACCCGCCGCAACTCGCGCAGCGTGACGCGGTCATCAGGGGTGTGCTCGATCACATCCAGGCAGGTGATCAGGTCGAAGGTGTCGTCGTCCCAGGGGAGAGCCTCGAGCCGACCCATCAGGACCTCGCCTCGCCCGCGCGCCCGAGCGACTTCGGCCGCCTCGGGGTTGAGCTCAATCCCGTGTACCTCGCCGTATCGCCCGAGCTCTTCCAGCGTCCGGCCCGAGCCGCACCCGGCGTCGAGCACTTGCGCTGCGCGAGCCAGCGGGATCCGGTCCAGCTCGGCCCGGATGATCCGCCGCCGGCCTCTGTACCACCAATGATGCTCGTCCACGTCGAGCATCGCTTTCATCAAGCGCTCGTCCATCGGGGTGATGCTGTCAGCTAGCCGACCGCGACCGGGTCGTGGTCCGGGGCGTGCGCAGCGGGGAGCCTGAGCGTGAACTTGGCCCCCGAGCCCTGGCGGTCCTCGAGCACAAGCTCGCCGCACATCCGCTCCGCCAGCTCGCGACCGATTGCGAGGCCGAGCCCGAATCCGCCCTGGCCGCCCGTCTGACGTCCGCGGTGAAAGCGTCGGAAGATCTGCTCGCGCTCGTCCGCAGGTACTCCTGGGCCATCGTCACACACGCTCAGCGCCACGTCGGTTCCGCGGTGCAGCTCGACGATGATCTCGGCTCCCCCGGGGCTCAGGCGAAAGGCGTTGTCAAGCAGGATGCGCAAGATCCTGGCAACGCTGCCGGGATCACCGAGCGCCCACACCGGCCCAGCGGAATCCTCAAGCTGCGGGGTGATCCCGCGCTCGGCAGTTCCGAGCTCGAATTCCGCCAGCACCGCGCGGCTCAGCTCGCCCAACTCAACCGGCTCGGAGCGGAGCTCCACCTCGGCGTCGAGTCGGGAGAGGTCGAGCAGGTCAGCCGCGAGGCGACCCAACCGGCGCGACTGCGCGCGGGCACGGCCCAGCAGCGCCCGTGCGTCCTGGAGATCTGGTGGCTCGTCGAGCAGATCATCGTCGAGCAACTCGAGCATCCCATCCAGCGACGTCAGCGGCGTGCGGAGCTCATGCGAAGCAGTGGCCACGAACGCTCGGCGCGCCTCTTCCTGTTGCTGGAGCCGTCGCTGCATGATCGCGAGCGTCCGCGCCAGGTCGCCGACCTCGTCGCGGGCGCGGTCGACGGGGACTTCAACCGCTGGGCCTTCGTGGGCCAGCCGCAGCGCGGCTTGGCGCAGACGCCGAAGGCGCCGGACCAGCGTGGCCGCCAGGGGGATACCGAGGATGAGGGTCAACGCGAGGCCCGCGAGTGCAGCGGTGATAAAGGCGCGGCGGACGACGGCGACGGCATCGGCGACCTCGTCGATCGGTCGCCGGATGGCCAGCACATATCTCTGCTTGTGCCGACCAATCGTGATCGGCAACGCGACACGGGCGTACTGCGTGCCGCCGATCGAGCCGAAGCTGTCGACGCGTTTGCCGGTCAGGAAGGCGCGCGTGACGTCGTCGTAGGGATCAGCCGGCGCTGCGTCGAGGTCGGTCTGCGTGGTGTCGGCATCGACGGGTGGGAGAACCAGGTAGCCGTGGCCGGACTCGTCCGGGTAACCGAGCAGTTGGACGGTCGCGCCGATGCGGGTCCCGAGTGATTGCTGCTGCACGAGCAGGATGCGTCGCTCGGTCTGCCCTTCGGTGAAGTCAATCCCCTCCTGCTTGGAGCGGTCGGCCACGTATTTCAGATCGAGCGTCGTGAAGGCCGCCGTGGCGCCCTTCACATCCCCCTCGAGTGTCTTCAGCGCCGCGTTGCGAAGCCCCTGCTCAAGCGGGCCCAGCAGCGCGACCGCCGCCACGCCGAGCGTGGCCACCGTGGTCACCAGCACGGCGCCGACGATCCGACCGCCAAGGCCGAGCGCACTGAGCCGCGGTCGCTTCGGCACGACTACGGCCCTCTCAGACGGTACCCAGCGCCGCGTACGGTGAGGATATAGCGCGGTTTCTCGGGCTCGGGCTCCAGCTTCTCGCGCAGGTGACGAATGTGCACGTCGATCGCCCGCGGATCGCGGTAGGCACTGTCACCCCAGATCGCCCGCAGCAACTCCTGCCGGTTGAGCAGCCGCCCAGGGTCGGCCATCAGCGCATCGAGTAGCTCGAACTCCGAGAAGGTCAGCCGCACCGGCTCGCCGCCGATCGTGACCTCTCGCTGGGCACGATCGAGCCCGATCGGACCCACCACCAGCACCTCGTCGGCCATCGCCCGGGTCCCCGCGCGTCTGAGCACGGCCCGGATCCGGCTGCGCAGCTCGGCCAGCCCGAACGGCTTGGTCACGTAGTCATCAGCACCTGCCTCGAGGCCAAGCACGGCGTCGGCCTCGGAGTCAAGCGCGGTCAACATGATGATCGGCACCACATTGCGTCGCCCGCGCAGGGTTCGGCAGACCTCGTACCCGTCGGGTCCGGCGCCCAGCGCGACGTCGAGCAGCACGATGTCGAAATGATCAGTGCTGGCCCGGTCGATCGCCGCCCGCCCGTCGGCTACGGCCATGACGCGATGGCCCTCGCGTGAGAACGACCGAGTCAGCATCTCGCGCAGATCAGATTCGTCGTCGACGACGAGAATGCTGAGCGAGGCGCCGGCGCTGCGGGCCGGGGCAGGGGTCTCTGTGCGATGTTCGGCCAACATCCGTCCAGTTGTTCTGGTGTGAAGCTCAGACGCGATCGTAGCGAGCGGCGTTTCACCACGTGGACGCTGCGCAGCGGATTGCTATGACGCGGACGAACCGCGAGCGACTGTCCGCATTAGAGCGACGACGGTAGCCAAGGCGCAACTGGACCTCAGCACCGTCGCAGCAGGTCGACCACTCGGTCGATCAATCCGTCGTCCAGCGCGTCCGTCCAGGAGCGCGGCCAGGCCAACCCGGCTCCGGCAACGCGAGTGGGGTATTCCTCGGCGCGTCCCAGCGCAACCCGGATGGCCTCTGTGATGGCCGCGGCGGTCGGCTCGGCGACGACGAGGTTAGGCGAGCGCGCCTGCAGCCAGTCCCGATCCTTGACGCCGTGGCTATTGGTCACCGTGCACATGGCGGCGGACGCCATCTCGAGCGAAACCAGACTCGGGTGGGGTGTCGCCAGCAGAGCCAGACCCACGTCGTGGGCGCGCAATAGCCCGACATAGGCCTGCGGCTCAGCGCACTCGAGCGCCACGAGATCGACCCCCGGTGCCAGCTCGATCGGCGGCTGGGGACGTTCCGATCCAATGCCGTTGACCTCCCAGCCGGCCAACCAGCCCGCCTGGGCCGCTCGCGCGAGCCCGATCATCCCCAGCTCAAACATGGTGCGCGTCGCGTCCGGTTCGGGGCGGCAGTGGAACAGCAGCCGTCGCGAGGTTCGCATCCGCAGTTCCTCGAGGGTGGGCGGATCGACCGCGGCGATGGCATCGTCAAAGCTCAGCGACGCGCCGTTCCCGGCAGAGCCCTCGGTGGCGAACACGCCGATTCTCAGGGCCCGAAAATAATCACGGAGCGGCTCGGTGGAGAACAGCGCGACGTGGGGGAAGCGGTAGCTCTCCTCTGCCGCCATTGATAAGCCGCCGGCCGCGAACGCCAGCGGCTCGTATTCCTGGATCAGGTAGAGAAACCGCTCCCGACCGAGGGCCTGGGCTGCCTCCCACGCGATATGAGCCGTTGACCATGTGGTCGCGATGAAGGAATCACGCGGACTCACCGGCACGACGGTCGCGCGGTCCGCCGCATCGATCAGCTCCAGACGACCGTCGGCGGCCTCCAAGCCCGAGTGGGCTCGCGGCCGCTGCACCCGGTCGGGCGGACGCTCTGCCTCGCGCGCGCCGTCGCAGGCGACGATGCGCACCCGTACCCCTCGCTGTCCCAGCCGCGCGCCGAGGTTGAACGCTGCCGAATGGCCGCCGCGGAGAGGCTCTCGGTCCGCGCGCGCCAACAACACGTTGACCCGCTCGGGCTCGGCGGGTGAGCGCTCGAGCGCGAGCGGCCGGATCTGCTCAACCAGCGACCCGATGGACCGCAGGCCAGCCCGCGGTGTCCGAGCGGGAGTCTCATCGAAGGCGCTCGAGAAGCGGGCGTCGGCGAGACGCGGCCGGTGGCGGCCAGCCCGCGACATGACCCGCCGCCAGACTAGAGCGCTGAGCAGATCACGTTCGGCACCCAGCGTGGCCGACCGCTGCGGACCGGCGGTGAGCGCCTGCAACGCGAGTCGCGCCCGCGCTTTGGGTGACGATTCAATCGCCATCAGGCGCCCGAGCGCCAACCGCTTCTCGGGATCCAAGCGGGCGCCGAACCGGTACTCTAGCGTCCACCCCTGCGTGAATATTCGCAGCAGGTCGTGGCGGTATGCCGCGCGGCTGTGGAGCATCCACGCCCCACGCCGGTCGAGGTCTTCGGGGCGCTGCCCGTTGAGAAAACCGAGCGCGTTCTCGCCGTGCTGGACGTAGTCATACAGGGGCCGGTCGACGTAGGCGAGCCGGCCGGACGCGAGAGCCACCACCGCCAGCCAGTGGTCGTGGTAGGCCGTGCCGACCGGAGGCGGGAACGGGAGCAGGTCGTCGAGCAGTCCGCGACGAAACAGCGATGCCGCACCGGTGACGGAGTTAGCCACCAGCATGCGCCCAAGATCGGACGAGTTGTTGCGCCGATGCTGAAAGAAACTCGAGCTGACGGGGTGTCCGTCTGACGTGATCACCCGGCAGTCGCTGTAGGCGAGCTGTGCGCCGCCTCCCAGTGCACCAACGAGCACGTCGAGCTTCTCGGGACGCCACCAATCGTCTTGATCGGCGAGGGCGACGAATTCTGTCTGCGAGCCGACGAGGCCGAGTGCCCGTTCGAAGTTCCGGTAGAAGCCGAGCCTGACCGGGCTGCGCTCGACGATGAACCGGTCGTCCTGTCCGAGCAGGGCGACCATACGGTCGAAGCTCTGGGGCGGCGAGCGGTCATCGCTGATCAGACACTCCCAGTCGTCACGGGACTGGGCTCGGATCGACTCGATCTGGCGCGCGAACAGCTCCAGCGGCGGATCGTAGGTGGCCATGCAGATCGCGATGCGCGCACCAGCCGACCGCGGCGGCGACGATGGCAGCAAGACGATGTTGTCGATTGCCCGCTGCTCGCGGCGGCCGTTTGCGAGTTCCGCCTGCAAGAAGATCTGGTGGCGGGTCCGCGCCGCGACGCCGGGTAGCGGCAGCACCGCATAGAAGCCGCTGGCGTACGAATGGCCAAGCGGATCCTCGACGGGATACAGCGCGCGATACACATCGGGACGCGGCAGCGAATGGGCCAGCGCGCCGAACGAGAGCCGATTGATGACGAAACGCAGCTCGCGGAGCGGCGCCTCTCGGTGAAAGCACCACCCCAGCAGGGGCACCGCCGAGCCGCCGCCGACCGCGAGCTCCGACGGCGCGGGCTGTTCAATCGCCCACTTGAGCCCGTCCTCCTGCGGTGACCGAAACGATACGCGCGGGCTCGTCACGTGGCGGCCGATGATAGAACCGAGGACCGAGACGACTGGCTCGCGACGCGTGAGGATCCGGGGTGGATCCCGGCGCCGGAGACCGCCCTCAGCTCCGCCCAGCGGCTTCGAGCTCCCGGGCCGACGGCGAGGGTTCGCGCACCGGCACGACCAGCCTCCGCGGCGCCAGCCGGCCGGCCGCCGCCAGCGCCCACAACACCGCCAGCCACGTCAACGTGGCCAGCGAAACGTGCACCCAGACCAAGTCGCTGGGGAGCTTGAGCTCGTACTGGACACTTCCGATCAGGCCCTGAGCCGCAACCAGCACGCCGAGGACCGTGACCGGCTCGAGCGCATCCTGGGAAGCGCCCCGGTGCCGGCGCAGCAACCATACGGCGATGACCGCGACGCCGAACAGGGCCGCGATCGTCGCGTGACGATGAATGACCCACGTCAGCGTGTCGTCACCCTTGAAGTGCAAACGATGGATCCGCTGGCCCGGCGAGCCGCCGGCGTGCGGCCCGGCGGCAGTGGCAGCCGTCCCGGCGAAAATCGTCAGGGCGGCCAGCGGCGCGAGTGCCCGAACGGCCCACACAGACAGCCGATCGGTGGACACCGGACGCCAGCCGCGTTCATGGGTGGCCCGCCAGGCCAGCGCGACCGCTGCGATCAGGATGATCATCGAGAGGCTGAAATGAGCCATCACGAACCCCGGTGCGAGGTGCTCACGGACAGTGAATCCGCCCAGCACCGCCTGGGCCAGGACACCCAGCGGAAGCAGCACGGCGAGGATGGCGAGGTCACGCCGGAACGGTCGGCGGGTGAACGCGAGCGCCGCAGCGAGGACGGTGATCACACCGACCAGACCTGACAACGCCCGATTGCCGAACTCGATCAAGGCGTGGGTCGACAGCGGGGGCAGCGCACTGCCGTAGCACTTGGGCCAGTTCGGACAGCCGAGCCCCGACCCGGTCAGCCGGACCGCGGCGCCGGTGAGGACAATCAGCGTCAGCGCCGCGAGCGTCACGTAGGCGACGCGGCGGTACTGGGCGGGGGTTACGGCGAGGCGCTCGCGCATCGGAGAGGAAGGATGCCGAAGAACGTCATCGGACGCGTAGCCTAGCCGCCGTCGGAGGTTGGCTGGGCGAGCCGGCTGCGCTCAGCGAATCGATTCAACCCACGACGAACTGGCACCGGCGACGTGATAACGAAATTCTGCTAGCTTCGGCGGGCTTTAACCAGCCGGGTCAATTAGGGACTGGGCGCTGCGGCGCCCAGTGGCCAACGGCGGACAACTTGTCGAGAGAATGGAGGGGCGTTGTCGACTCACGCGAGTAAGCGCCTGTGGCGTCATCGTGCCGTGGTCGTGTTCGTGGTCACGAGTATTGCTCTGGCGCTGGGAGCGCTGAGTGCTGTGCTCGCCCGCGGATCCACCCCCGCCGCGCAAGCGGCGCCCGTGTTCCTCGCCCACAGCGCCAACGCGCTCGCGGCTCCCACGCTGCCCAGCGGCTTCCAGGACAGCGTCGTGTTCAGCGGCCTGACGGACCCGACTGAGGTTCGGTTCTCGCCCGATGGTCGCGTCTTCGTCGCCGAACAGAGCGGCCTGCTCATCGAATACAACAGTCTCACCGATACGACGCCGACCACGGTGGCCGACTTTAGCTCGGAGACCGACGACTGGCAGGATCGAGGACTGCTGGGCATGACGCTGGACCCCGACTTCCCGGCCAAGCCGTACGTCTATCTGCTGTACGCGTACGACGCGCCACCCGGCCAGACGGCCCCGATCTGGAACGACACATGTCCCACGCCTCCGGGCCCTCTGACCGATGGCTGCACCGTCACGGGCAAGCTGGTGCGGATCACGGTCTCCGGTGACCCGATGACGGGTGCGCCGACCACGATGGTGGGCTCGCCGACCACCCTCATCTCCGGCGAGTGGTGCCAGCAGTTCCCCAGCCACTCGATCGGGGATCTCAACTTCGGGCAGGACGGCGACCTGTACGTCTCGGCCGGCGACGGTGCCAGCTATGGCCCCTCCGACTGGGGGCAGTTCGGCGGCTCGGCTGGATCGCCCACCCCACTGAATCCCTGCGGGGACCCGCCCGCAGGCATCGGTGGGACCGAGACGCTGCCGACGGCTGAGGGGGGCGCGTTACGCAGCCAAAGCCCGCGTCGCGCTGCCGGCGAGCCGGCGAGCCTCGATGGGACGGTCTTGCGCATCGACCCGTCCACCGGTGCGGCGGCGCCGGGGAACCCATTCGCCTCCTCCCCGGACCCCGACGAGCAGCGGATCGTCGCCTACGGTCTGCGTAATCCGTTCCGCTTCACTTTCCGGCCCGGGACGAACGAGCTCTGGATCGCTGATGTTGGTCAGGCCACGTGGGAGGAGATCGACGTCGACGCAGACCCCACGGCGGCTCCGGCCAAGAACTTCGGCTGGCCGTGTTACGAAGGCACCGATCAGTACATCCCTTTCGAGACCGCCGATCAGTGCACGAGCCTGTACGCAGCCGGCACCGCAACCGGTCCGTACTACGAGTACGAACACCACGTACCCATCGTTCCGGGGGAGAGCTGTCCCACGAGCGGCTCGTCGATCACGGGACTCGCCTTCTACGACGAAGGCTCCTATCCGCCCGCCTACAACGGCGCGCTGTTCTTCGCCGACCACACGCGCAACTGCATCTGGGCGATGCTGCCCGGTGCTAACGGTCTGCCGGACCCGGCGAAGATCGAGACGTTCGTCGCCCCGGCAGCGCATCCGGTCGATCTCGAAATCGGCCCGGGCGAGGATCTTTTCTACGTTGACTTGGACGACGGCCAGATCCACCGCATCACCTACACGACTCCGTTGGGCGCTCACCCGACGACCGCGCCACCCGCGCCACCCGCTCCCCGGCTCACGATTCCCACCATCGTGCGGATCAAGGGCAACACCGCCAAGCTGTCGCTCCGGTGCGTCGGCGCCGCCACATGCAAGGGCGTGTTGCTGATCCAGAGCCATCCGCCCTCGGCGGCGGCAACCGCTAAGAAATCGAGTCAGCCGAAGCTCGTCACCTATGCGAGCGGCGTCTTCTCGATCCCGGCGGGCCAGACGCGGTCCATGACCATCACACTCTCCAAGCCCGGCAAGCGGGCGGCCGGGACCGGCCGTTCGCTCACAGCCTATGCCAACGCGAGGTTCTCCGCCGGTCACCTGGAGAGCGCGAAGATCACGCTCAACTGGAGCAGGCCGACTCTCGGAGGCCGGCGGGCCAGCGCCCATCCAGCACCGTGGTGGCTGCGATGGCCGGGATGGTGAAGCTGCCGAGGGGTTCGGCCGTGTGACGGGTCAGGGGCTGCGCAGCTCGCGCAGGTCCCACAGCCCCAACCGCTTGTCATCGTAGCCGGCTTCCCAGGGTGTTTCGACGAGCGCGTCGACCGGCGGGCGCAGTGACAGCGGCGGCAACTGGAGGTTGACTGGGCGCCAGTCGCCGAGGCTGATCGGCTTGTTCTCCTCACGGTCAATGAACGTGCTGGCGAGCAGATAACGAGCACCGCTCGCGATGATTGCGTTCAGCGCGGTGACGAGGTCGTCGTCGGGAAAGTGGATTAGGACATCGCGGCAAAGCACGAGGTCGGCGCGCGGCAGCGGGTCGCGGGTCAGGTCCCGGAGCAGAAAGCGCCGGCGTGGCCCCCCGTAGCGCAGGCGGTTGGCGAGCACGATGTCGAACACAACGTCGACTCCGATGTAGAGGTCGACGCCCAGCTCGGTTTCCCGCATCCAATTGAAATCTCCACACCCGACATCCACCAGGCTGCGAATCCCGAGCCTGGACAGCAAGCTGGGAAGCTCAAGGCGCAGACGGCGTGTGTGCTCGCGGCGCCCTCCCGGCCCGGAGCGTGACTCTCCGCCGAGACGCCACAGGTCACGGGCGTAGATGTCGGCGAACACCTCCCCGTGGCCCGAGTGATCGCGGGGATGGGTCCGAGCGTGCGGCTCGCGCGTCCATTCAGCCGAGGTCGCGCTGCGCAGCGGGGCGGACCGCTCGCCAGCGTCGGCGGGCGTGGCGCTCACGCCCTCGGCTCCCAGCGCTTCCTGATACAGCCCCGCGAACGCTGCTGCGTACTGCGGTGGGGTCACCAACGGACTCCGTGCGGCTCCATCCCGGAGCTTGTTCAACAGCCCAGGTTCGTCAACCAGGCGCTGCAGTAACTGGCCCAGCTCGCGTGGATCATCGTGCCCAAAAGTGAAGCCGTTCTCGCCTTCGCGCACGGCCTCAGCGAGCGCTCCCAGCCGTGACGCCAGCACGGGAACACCACGGCTCCACGCCTCTCGCGCGACGAGCGAATACGTCTCTGGGCACCGCGAGGGAATCAGCAGAACGTCAACGTCGGACAACAGCAGCGACAGCTCGACCGGCTCGAAGGCGCCAGCGATCCGAAGCTCCAGATCGCCGACCTCGGCAGCCCGCTGCCTCATCGCGCGTTCGAGCAAGCGGTCGTGGACGGCCCCCAAGATTGCCAGTTGGGTCGGTCCCAGCTGGGCGCCGGCCACCGCCTCGACTGCGAAGTCCGTGCCCTTGTAGGCGAGCACCACCCCGATCACGGCCAGGTTCAGCCGCCCGCGCGTCGCCGGCGTCGGACGCAGGGCGATGGGAAGGCCTGGCCGGGGAGGCACGATCGGGGGCGAGACTGTCCGTGGCTCGGAGACATCGCAGGTCTCGCGCACCCACCGCGCGAGGTACGGCGAGGAGGCGGTCACGACATCGGCTGCGCGTACCGCGTCGGTGAAGGCGTGGGCTCGAGCGCTGATCGCAGCGGCGGCGTCGGGCAGCTCCGCGAAGCAGGTCGCGACACAAGCGCGGCCACCATCGGGACCGGCGCAGACGTCCCCAGCCGTCGTGCGCAACGTCAGACGCGGACAACCCGCCTCGTGCGAATGAAAATCGAGCACGACGGGTGTCCCGCGCCGCTGGATGTGCCGGACGATGCCGGGGTCGAGCCCGTGCAAGAGCGTGATGTGGACGACGTCTGGCCGCCACTCGTCCAGCGCCCGGTCGAGTTCGCAGGTCGATTCCGCGGGATCGATGGGCAGGCCGACCGAGTCGAGCGCTACGGGCGATAGGCGCAAGACGGTGACGCCGGGGAGGCCGCGCACTGGGCGAGGGCTCGATCCATGCGCAGGCTGATCCCACGTGGTGACGAGCGCGACGTCATCACCCCGACGCAGAAGTTCGGTCGAAAGCCTCGCCACCACTCGCTCCTGGCCGTGCGCGTAGGACTCGCCGAGAAAGTGCGTGATGATCAGGACGCGCACGGCGAAGACACCGCTGTGTCTTCAGGCCCGCAACCGGACGCGGACCGTGGCTTCGTACTTCCGGGTGCGGCGCGCCGCGATGTAGCGCATCAGCGGAAGGCGGTTGAGGCGGGCATAGACGCGCATCGGCGGGCTGCAGTGAATGCGATCGAGGCGCACTCTCAGGCGGATCGCCTCCTCGCGCAAGCGGATGGTCTCCTGCCGCAGGTGAGCTGATTCGCGCTCGTAGCGGCCGACCTCCGCGCGCGCGCGGCGCTCGTGATCTTCACAGCGCTGCCACAGCTCTGCCTCCAGGGCGGCGAACCGCTCATCGCGGTCGTTCAGTTCGTCACGAGCCTGGATCAATCGATCTCGGGCCTCGCGCTCGCGCTCGCACGCGCCCTGGAGTGCCACGAGGAGATCAACCGGGCCGGGCTGCTTCGCGGCCGGCGCGACAGTGGTGGAATGAGCGTGAGAACGACCCGAGGGCATACTACGCCGGGC